>Ga0181528_10003124_pt1 | contig 10171 bp, 9 predicted proteins | sample PEATcosm2014_Bin_47_FD_119742 | JGI IMG/M metagenome (GOLD analysis project Ga0181528, IMG submission 119742) | Peatland microbial communities from MTU Mesocosm Facility, Houghton, MI, USA - PEATcosm2014_Bin10_10_metaG | ecosystem: Environmental > Terrestrial > Soil > Wetlands > Peat | place...
CACCGGCGCCGCGCCGGGTTCACCTGCGTATGCTGAAGCGCAGACCTCGCTTGAGAAGGCGGTTCGGTTAAACCCGAATCTCTGCCTGCCTCACGTCTCCCTCGGAACCATTTATCTGGATGAAGACCGCCCCCAGGATGCCGCGGACCAGTTCGAAAAGGCGCGCGCCATCGATCCTAGGGAACGCTCTGCCTACTCCCATCTTGCCGTCGCCTATCGTCGCCTGGGCCAGGTCGACAAATCGAAGGAAGTTCTGAACGCACTGAAAGGTGTGATCGAGCAGGAACGCCAGAGCACCCGTGAAAAGATGAAGAGCGCCGCAGGTGAGGCTCCGGACGATGCGGCGACAGATAAGAACCAATAGCGGACATTCACGCCTTTACAGTGGCATTCCGGCATCCGCGCCCAATGCGAGCCCCACTTCCTGAGAAAGGGAAGCTGGAGTGCACAGCACCGTTGATGCTCCATTTCCGAGTCGAGAGCTTCCTGGCCCAATGCGCAGTAGCTCGACCGCACTACAGGCAATCGCGCTAGCGGCGGAGGGTTATTCGCTCCTTAATCCACGTGGTGTTATTGGACCAGTTGATTGTCTTGGGTGGAACAAGCTTGCCTGCTAAGGCGCCTTCGTCGGGGAAGATTACGGTGATGTCGTTGCTATCGACGAAGGCGCCGGTAGCTGTAGGACGGTCGTAGGCCGACATATCGATCGAGATAGCAACCCCATCGACCGAGATCACGGGGCCGGGTGTTCCATTGACCAACCAGTGACCGTTCAGATCGATTGCCGGGGGCGTGACGGTGATGAGATTCTGCCAGGATTGGAGGATCAGTTCGAATTGTGGAATTCCGATGAACGCCAGTTCATCGCTGGTGCCTTGCGTGCGGGCTTGCTCGGCTGCGGCGAGCGCTTCTTCCTCAAAGCCGGATGGCTGTTCGCAGGGCGGATTGCCTCGCTGGGCGTCGAAGAATTGTAACTGGATGCCGCGCTCCTCGTGGTAGTCGCCGTCGATTACCGTAACCGTGCGAAAGGACGTGTCGGAGGCTGGCGAATTGGCTGCGGCAACTTGCTGGAGGCCAGGGCAGCGGATGATGTGGCTTATCGTGTTGACTGTGTGCGCGGTCGTGATGGTGCTGATGACGGCGTCGATCATCGCTGAGAGCAATGTGACCATGGAGGTGATGTTTTCGACGATGACGTCGACAGGTTCGCGCTCCTTGAGCGGTTCCGAGGCGATCACGAAGACCCGCACGGTGCCTGCCTTGATGAGGCCGGGCAGGAAGAAGAGCAGGTCGGCAGGCGCGGTGAGGTCGAGCTCGGTGAAGAAGGAGATGCCGGCGATGGAAGCGGTCTCCGCGGTTTCGAGCGCGTCGTTGTCGCCGCTCGATAGGAAGTCCTGGATCCGGTCCAGGGCAACGTCGGAATTGGAAAGCGCGAGAGCCATGCCGTCGTGGTTTACGGTGTCGACGATGATCTGGGTCTGCTGCTGAATCAGGTCGCCGAGCGCGGCGAAATCGGTGTCGAGGGTTTGCTGCAGCTGTTCGATTGCATTCAGAATGTCGGAGTTGTTGGGCTGGCTCAGGCCCTCGACGAAGGAGATGATCCCCAATGCGCTGGAGATGATCCCGGAACAATTGGCGATGACGCCGATGAGTTGCAAGGCGCCGCTGTTTTGAATAGACTGAACAAAATCTGACGGTTGCGAAGTGTTTGCCGTTGCCGTAGAAGTGGTTGCCGTTGCCATATTTGCCCCCTTGGATGGATCGAATGACTGTCACGAATTCGCGAACTGAGAGCCCTCATTGAGCGAGCACCAGCCGGACGGGCTGACCGGATTCCTATTGTCTTACCTCGAATATCAGGTTGAACGGCGTCTCAGTCGCCCTTCGAAAGTGCTTGAATCCTCCGGCTGAGACCACCTCTCGAAGCCGCGCCTCTCCGGCCTGCGCACCCAAAGCGAGCCCCACTTCCTGAGCAAGGGAATTCGGAGTGCACAGCAGCGTTGATGCTCCATAGAATGCTCGCCCGATCGGATGCAGGTTATCTTCGAGCTTGTCTCCGGCTGCCGGTTCCACAACCATCCAGGTTCCGTCATTCTTCATCGAGTTCCGGACGTGTGCCGCGGCGCCCACTGGATCTCCCATGTCGTGGAGACAATCAAAGAACGTTACGAAGTCGTAGTCCTTCCCCGGATACTCCTTTGCCTTTACAGTCCTGAATTCGATGCGATCAGCCACTCCGGCATCGCGTGCGCGCAGTTTGGCGGTCTCAATCGACTTGTCGTGATAATCAAATCCAAAAAACTTGGACTTCGGAAAGGACTTCGCCATAAGGATTGTGGATGCTCCCAGACCGCATCCCACGTCCGCCACGGTCGCCCCCCGCTCGAGCTTCTGGGTGACGCCTTCTAGAGCCGGGATCCATGAACTGATCAAGTTTGCCGAGTATCCCGGACGAAAGAACCGCTCGGTGCCTACAAAAAGGTCCGCGTCGTGCTCGTGCCAGCCTAATCCCTTTCCGGTTTTGAATCGTTCGGTAATCTCTTCCTCGGGCTTGATCGCGGCCAGCGCGAGCTGAAATGCGCCCGGCAGGAACGCGGGGCTGCTCTCGTCCGCCAGCGTGAAAGCCTGTTCCTCGTTCAGAAAGAACTTACCGCTCTCAGCATCAAATGTGACGTATCCGCCTGCCGCCTGATTGCAGAGCCATTCGCGAACATAGCGCTCGGCAGTACCTGATTTTTTCGCCAATTCCGAGGGCGCTTGCGGTCCATTCGCGGCAAGAGTCTTATAAAGTCCAAGCTTGTCGCCCACTCGAACAAGCGCGGCGTGAAACGTCGCACCGAAATCAACTATTGCCTTGCCCAGGAAATCATTGAGCTTCTCGGGATCTACTGTCATGGTATGTTTCTCCTTTTCGTACTAAGCTTAGGAAATCCAGTGTGAATTGCGTCGTTCTGATTCCAACTCGCGAGAGCCGAATGGGAGCGATCTGGTTCGTGTGCTTTGCACGTGGCTGGAGATGCACACCACCAGCATCGACCCGGCGCGTCACGCTTGCGGTCCGCGCAGTCGCGGATTAGCATCCTGTCTTACCGATCTCAGGACCGGATCAGCATGGCGTATCCTGCCCTTCGGAGTCCTTAAGGCATTCCAAAAAACTTCCAAGTAATTTGCAAAGATTGTCCGCCAACACAGAACGGAAGCTAAGCCATTGAAGAAAAGCAGCTTCTACGAATACGGGCCATTTCGATTGGACCCAGCCGAGCACCGGCTGACCCGCGAAGGAGTTCCCGTGCCCCTCGCCCCCAAGGCCTTCGAACTGCTCCTCTTCCTGGTCCAGAACCCCGGCCGCCTGCTTTCAAAAGAACAAATCATGCAAGCGCTCTGGGCGGGGAGCTTCGTCGAGGAGGCCAACCTCACGGTTTCGATCTCTCTTCTTCGCCGTACTCTGGGAGAAAAAGATGGAAACGTGCGCTACATCGAGACGGTTCCCAAGAAAGGCTACCGATTCATTGCTCCAGTCACGGAGGGCGTGTGCCCAGACGCAGTCGTGCCCGAAACGGACCCTTCCAGCCATGCTCCGATTGCGCAGCCTCAGCCCGTCAGCACCGATTCGGCCAGCGCCCTGGTCCCGCCGGAGGCCGCGCACGGCGAACAAAACTCCCGCGGTTCTCTTCATAGCGCCTCGGACACAGCGCGGCCCTCAACACGTAGCCGTAACATTGCAATCCTCGCCGCGGCGATACTATGCATTCTTGTTGCCGCCATCCTTTACATCGCGCATCGCAACCCAATTGCTTCATCCGAGCATCCAGCGCCGGCGCAACGCAGCCTTGCTGTCCTTCCCCTACGCAATCTCAAACAAAGCCCCGAAGATGAATTCCTGGGTTTCTCCCTCGCTGATGCCGTCATCACCAGGCTAGGCCCAGTCAGTTCGCTCACCGTGCGCCCCTCTTCCGCCGTTGAAAGATACAAGGGTCAGACGATTGATCCAAAGAAAGTTGGCGAGGATCTGACTGTCGATACCCTCCTGACCGGCACATTTATCCACGACGGCAACCAATTGCGAATTACGTATCAACTCATCGACGTGAAGACAGAGAAGATTCTGAGCAGAGACATCATCGATCTAAAGTACGAAAATCTGTTTGCGGTCCAGGACGATGTCACTCAGCGAATCATCAGGGGGCTCGCGTTGGAGCTTTCCCCGGCAGAGGCGGCACAGTTAAGAGCCGAGGAGCCGGCCAACCCCCTTGCATACGAGTACTATTTGCGGGGAGTTGACCTGATGAGCAATCACGACTTTCCACTGGCCATCAAGATGCTGGAGAAGTCGGCCGATCTCAACCCCATCTATGCGCTGACTTGGGCCTATCTTGGGCAGTCTTATAACTCCACCGCCTCTTTTCAAGTTGGCGGCCGGGAGCAATACCGCAAGGCTCAAGGAGCCTTCGAACGCGCGCTCCTTTTGCAGCCACACCAGATTGAGTCCAGCGTTTTCTTAGCTAACCTGCTCATCGATACGGGCCAGGTTGAAGCAGCCGTGCCGCTCCTGCGGGACGCGCAAAAGAACAATCCGAACAATGCCGCGCTGCATTGGGAGCTTGGATACGCGTATCGCTTTGGCGGCGCCCTGAAAGAATCCGTCGCGGAATGTGAGCAGGCGCGCCAAATCGACCCTTCCGTCAGAGGCAATGGTTCAGTGCTGAACGCTTACCTCTACCTCGGCCAATACGACAAGTTCCTCGCCAGTTTACCTGCCGTAGAGGATTCGTCGTTTATCGTTTTCTACCGCGGTTTTGGAGAATTTCATCAAAAGGACTGGACGCAGGCGGCGAAGGATCTCGACCGCGCCTATCAACTCGAGCACACCATGTATACGCAAACCGGCAAGGCATTGAGCGATTCGATTGCCCATCGAGATTCAGAGGGCCTGCAGCTGCTGCGCGATCTGGAAAGCAAGATTCAACAACGCGGAGTGGGAGACCCGGAAGGGACCTATAAAATCGCGGAGGCATACGCGGTCCTGGGTGACAAGACTTCAGCACTCCTTATGTTGCGCTACAGCATTGAACATGGCTTCTTTGCATGGCCTTATTTCACCACGGACCCGCTGCTCAGCAATCTCCGCAATGAACCGCAGTTCTCCCAATTGATGGCCATCAGTCGCAACAGATCCGCGGCATTCAGGAAGAACTTTTTCTGAGCCTCGACGGGTTTGCTGGTGCGATGGGTAGCATTCTGAGGGGAATTCAAGCTCGGTTGCGGGTTAATCGATGAGTAGTGGGCAGAAACCTCAAGCGCAATCGACAACGGTTGCCGGATCAAGGATGCCACTGATTACCCATAAAGCAGATTCCAGGGGCATTATCGCCGAGGAACTCCATGAGTACTGAAAGGCCGGCATTGCGACTGGAATTCTGTGGCCTGCCACCGGGCTGGGGTCCGAGGAGGCTCCCGGAGCCTGCGGCGTTTATCAGGAGTAATCCTCGAAGCGTAGGGCACGTCGGCCAATGAGAGCTTCGGGGAGTCAGTTTAAGTGAAGAGTCGGACGAGGCTTGGTTCGCAAAATCGCAGCCGCTCCTGCGTGCCGCCAGCATTCCGCAATAGAGCCACGGCTTATAAGTGGTGCGAAGGGTTGCGCTGTCCAGGGGCTGCGTCATCGGGCAAGGACTGCGGAAGCTCGAAGTCGTGGAAGAGGCGGGAATCTAAAAACAGGGTCACTGCAGAGATAGCGTCGTGCTCAAGCGTGAGCACGTGGATGGAGTGTGCGTTCCAGCGCTTGTCTGCGGCGGAGAACTCATAAACGGCAAAAGCCGGCTGCCCGTTGGCGGATGCCGGCACCAGATGGAGACCACCACAGGTCTTCCACGCGGCGGCAAAGAATGTTCCGATGTTCTCGCGCCCGGTGAACCACTGCAGCCACGGCGGCATGACAGCGGTGGCATCTGCTTTGAGCACAGCCACGAAACCGTCCACATCGTGACCTTCCCAAGCCTGGAGATAGCGCGAGAGAAGTTTTTGCTGCGCGGGAGTGGGCCGGGATTCAAGCGGCGGCCGACGGTCGGAGTAGCGATTGGAAAGCGACTCGCGCGCCCGCTGCAAGGCGCTGTTGATGGACGCCGTGGAACTGCCGAGCAGGGATGCGGCTTCAGCAGACGCCCAGCCGAGGACATCGCAGAGCATAAGCGCGGCACGCTGGCGAGGTGGCAGTTGCTGAATGGCAGCGACAAATGCGAGCTGCACAGACTCCCGCACCGCGTAGCGCGCCTCAGGATTCGGCCGGGCGTCGGCGAATCCTTCCAGAATTGAGCCCGAAAAGAGGCCTACGTCCGGGTACGGTTCGAGCCATGGCACATCGAGCGCAGGACCGCCTTGCAGTTTCGGCAGGCTTGCGGGGCCAAGCTGGTCGGGCAGATATCGCTGTTGGTGCTTGCGGCCTTCGAGCGCGTTCAGGCAGGCGTTGGTGGCGATCTTGTAAAGCCAGGCGCGAAACGATTCGCGCTCATCGGTGCCGTTGGCCTCGAAGCTCGAGAAGCTGCGCCAGGCGCGCAGATAGGTCTCCTGCACGGCGTCTTCGGCTTCGTGCAGGGAGCCCAGCATGCGGTAGCAATGCACTTTCATCTCCCGGCGCAGCGGTTCGGCAAGCCGTTCAAATGCCTGTTCCGGGGCCTGCTCCTGACGGGTTGGTTGCGCCGTCGCCATTGCCATCGATTATTGGACCAACTTTATCCAATTTCAAGAGTTTTATGAGCAGGCTTTGCCCCACAGGCTTGGGCGGAGATTTCATGTGCGGGAGCAGTCACATCCTTTCGTCTCCGCTTCGCGCCGCCGGGCTGCGGCTCCCACGGGATCGGTGGTGATGTCGAGCCATAACGGGTCAGGCGCGGCCTCGTCGTAGTTGTCGTGCCAGTTCCACCACTTGTACGGAGGGGTCTGCGGGTACCCCGCCGGCGAGTCCTCCCAGGACTCCTGACGGCCGAGCGCCGTCATATCGAGGTAGCTCCAGGTGCTGCCCATCGCCTCGTCGCCGCGGCTGTTGATGAAGTAGGTGCGATACACACTGTCACCGTCGCGGATGAATGCATTGTGGCCGTGCCACTGGTTCACGCCAAAGTCCACGTCGAAGCTGTCGGTCATGGTGTACCAAGGCATCTTCCAGCCCATCCGCGCCTTCAGGCGCGCGATGTCAGGCTGCGGCGCGCGCGAGGCCCACGCGAGCGTGGTGTCGCGGGCGTTCAGGTGGGACAAATGAGACACCTGGTCGGCGCCCAGCGAGCAGCCGCGGCAGGCGTGGTCCGGCCAGCCGAAGACGCCAGGCTCGAAGAAGGCGCGATAGACGATCAACTGCCGGCGGCCCTCGAACAGTTCAAGCAGGCTTACCCGGCCGTTAGGCCCGTCAAACTTGTATTCCTTCTCCACCGCCATCCACGGCATCCGCCGGCGCTCGGCAGCTAACGCATCTCGGAAGCGGGTTAATTCCTTCTCTTTTACGAGCAGCTCTTTCCGCGCAGCCTCCCACTCCTGCCGCGACACGATCGGGGGCGTCTTGATGGCGAGATGCTCTTTCGCGATTTCCATGTCTCTGCTTATGCTTGTGGCCATCTCATTTCTCCTTCGTTTGCGGAATCAGGCTGAAACGATTCACGCTGAAATGCTTTCTGAGTTTGTCGATGCAGACCGCCAGAACTCCTCCCGTGGACCCGGTTCCGGCTACCACTGCTGCTGCGTTTGCGATACATACCGGGCACATATGCCCCTCCTCACTCCGAGTTCTCTTTTTTAACATTTGATGCTCGATTGCAGATTTTGCTGGCTCGTTCTAAACCTTTTCGGCACTTTCTTTCGCGTTGGGGGATCCCTTGCCGGTTGCGATCAGGCTCTTCAAACTGCCACGGATGTATGAGCCCCAGGCGTCAGAGCAGACTTTGTAGCACTCGTAGGCGGGTACCAATCCCTCGTGCGTGAATTGAATCTCCGTTTGATCGCCATTCCTCGATATCTCGAAAACGACCTTGGTGCCCTTCCACTCGCTCTTGTCTTCGGTGAAGCTGAAGAAGTTGTCCGTGACCAGCCAGGCAACTCGCTTGCCGGGTTCGAGCTCCACGAGCTTGATGGTGCATTTGTGGAGATTCTGGTAGTGGTAGCTGAACTCGTCGCCCACCTTGGCTGTGCTGCCTTCGATCTCTTCGGACCACCATCCGCGAACATTGCGGATGGCCTCAAATGCCTCTTTCGGCGATTGGTCGACCGCAATAGTTGCGCTGTAGTTTGGATTCGTCATCTCTGCACCTCGTGTTTGAAGATTCGGTTAAGCGATTGCCTTACGCGGACGCATTTGAGCGTGAGTAGCCCCTTGGCAGCCTCACGCGAAGGCGTCGGGCTGATTCTTCCCGGTCTCGATCAGCTTGCGCAGGTTGCCGTCGATAAGCGCGCCCCACGCGCCCGAGCAGCCGCCGTAGCATTCGAACGCTGGCACCAGGCCCACATGCGTAAAGCGCAGCTCGGTCTTGCCGCCTCTACTCGCGATCTCAAAGACAATGTCCGTGCCCGTCCATTCGGTCTTGTCTTTCACAAAGGTCAGCTCAGCGTCAGTAACATGCCACACAATCTTTCCGCCGGGTACGAATTCCGTCACCTTCTGCGCGGATTTGTGCATGTCCTTGTAGCGGTATGTGAACTCTGCGCCGAGCTTGGCGCTATCGCCGTCGACTTCTCCCGACCACCAGCCGCGCACGTTGTTGACGGCATTGAAAACTTCTTCGGAAGATTGGTCAACAGTGAATGACGTTGTGAAATCCTGCTTCTTCATGACTCGTTCCTCCGTATGTATTTCCTTCATGGATGGAGATTTTTGCTGCACCAAGAGTGGCGGTTACACAAGAGCCGCGGCGCTCTGCGGCACGAAGCCCGCATACTGCCGCTCGAACTCCTTGGCCACCCCGGTGCGCCAGCCTTCGGCGATCGATCGGGACATGGGGTCGGGAAAAATATCCTCTTCGCTGTTCTCCAATCCCTCGAAGATACCCTGCGCGACGGGCTCGGGCGAAGCCTTCGGGATCTCGAAGCCGCGCGTCATGTCGGTGTCGACCGGACCCAGGAAGACGCCATGGACCGTTATTCCCTCACTTGCCAGCAGCGCCCTCAGGGACTGCGTCATGCTTAGCGCGGCCGCCTTCGAAATGGCGTAGCTGGGCGTAAGCGGCAACGGCGCCAGTGCCATCAGCGACAGATTGTTGACAATGGCTCCTTTGGAACGCTTCAGCATGGGCAGGAACGCCCGTGAAACCTTGTACATGCCAAAAAAGTTTACAGCCAGGGTATGCTCGATGACCGCCGGATTGCTCAGATCGTCATAGGGAGCGATGCCGGAGTTGTTGATGAGGATCTCGAGACTGCCGGCCTGCCGGACTGCCTGTTCAATCTGCTCAGCGTCGGTCACGTCGAGTTTCAGCGGCGTTACGCGTTCGTCGGCGATGTCGAGGGATCCGCGAGTTCCGGCGTACACCCGCTTTGCTCCGCGCCGCAGGGCTTCCAGGACAAGTGCATGGCCGATGCCGCGATTGGCGCCGGTGATCAAGACTGATTTCTGTGCGAGGTTCATGATGATCTCCTTTTTGGAGGCTGACTTTGAGTGGCCTTTCTTGCCTCTCTACTGGGTAAAACCGGCAAGGGCGCCAAAACTCATCGGCGCCTAGAAGATTTTTTTGCTTTGAGTGGATTCCCTACGCGATAATCCCCATATTTACTGCGCTTTCAATGACATACAAATAGACTTGTGAATCAGTTCGACGTTCGATCTCCAGCCGGTATCAGTCGGCCCAGAAGAATCGCCACGAGGAGCATCGACGATTAATGAGCGCGGCATCGCCGCTGCATCTGCTCTGATGCCGCGAAACGCTCAGGTCAGCTTGCTGCCAGCGCCGCAACCTCAGGCGCATACCTCTCCAGGTGATCTTCGATACGAACCTTGCCAAGGTTCACGGTGAAGCTCACTCCTGCCCGCACCACGCCCACGTCGTTGATACCCATAAAGCCGAGTGCCTTGCGCAGCACCGGCGTGACCAGGTCATCAGCCTCGCGCGGCCCGCCTAGATCGTAGTTGTCGCGCGACACCACAATCAGCTTGGCTCTCTTGTTCGCCCGCATGCCGGCCAGCCTGGGGCCAGACGGA
>Ga0181528_10003125_pt1 | contig 10171 bp, 4 predicted proteins | sample PEATcosm2014_Bin_47_FD_119742 | JGI IMG/M metagenome (GOLD analysis project Ga0181528, IMG submission 119742) | Peatland microbial communities from MTU Mesocosm Facility, Houghton, MI, USA - PEATcosm2014_Bin10_10_metaG | ecosystem: Environmental > Terrestrial > Soil > Wetlands > Peat | place...
CCTCGGTGCCGCCGGAGTTGAAGACCACCTCCGCGTCATGGCAGTTGAAGAAGCGGGCCATGGTCTCGCGGGCGCGGTCGACGGCGGCGTGGGCCTGCTGTCCGTGCCGGTGGATCGAAGAGGCGTTGCCGAAGTGCTCGGTCCAGTACGGACACATAGCCTCCACAACCTCCGGGAGCAGAGGGGTGGTGGCATTGGCGTCCATATAGACTCGGCGCATGGCAGGATTCTCCTTAGCTTCGATTGTACGGGCAATCGGGATTTCGCGTCCTGTGCCGGGCGTTGAACGGAGAAATTGCGGGTTCTAGTTGGGAGGAATGGACGCCGGCAGGTCCTGAAGGCCGAGCGTCTTGCGGCAGGAGGCGGGGGAACAGACACCGGGGTGTTTGCAGCGAACGGCTTGGACGTGAAAGTGATCGCTTGCACCCTGTAACGGGGACTCAGAGGCCAGCGAGATTCGCGGGTGGCTGGTTGGGAGGGGTTCCTCCCTTGAACGAAAATCGACTCTAACATAATGATAAAATTCTTGTTACCGTAATTCAGAGGTCGCTCGCCGGTGATTCTTTGATGTATTCTGGCTACCGAGGGCGTTGGACAACATGAAGGGTAGATCCCGGAGCCGAATGAGGGCGGGTGCTTTCATTCCGCGGGCAGAGGGGAATCGACCAAAATCCAGCCGGTCAAGGATGAGGCGATGATGGGCAGCACCGGGCCGGGGAGAATTCGATTGGATGAGAGATCCGCGCCGGAAGGTGCGCCGGGAATGGATTTGGAGCTGAAGTGGTTTGCCGTGTACACCGCATCGCGGCACGAGAAGAAGGTAGCCCAGCACCTGACGCAGCGCCAGATCGAGCATTATCTGCCCCTTTACCGGTCGGACCGCAAATGGAGCGATGGCTCCAGAGTGACGCTGGAATTGCCGCTGTTTCCGGGCTACCTGTTTGTCCACATCCGGCGGGGTGAACGGGTAAGCGTACTGGATGTCCCCGGAGCGCTGGCGGTGGTGGGGGGAAGCGGACGGGAACCGGTTCCCTTGCCCGACGAGGCGGTAGAGGCTTTGCGGAACGGGCTGCAACTGAGGCGCGCCGAGCCGCACGCGATGCTGGCGGTGGGACAGCGGGCGCGGATTCGGTCCGGCGCGCTGGCGGGGATGGAGGGCATTGTGGTGCGCAAGAAGGGCGGCCTGCGGGTGGTACTGACGCTGGAGTACATCCAGCGAAGCATCGCTGTGGAAGTGGCGGCAGAAGACCTGGAGCCGCTGGGAAGCGACAATCTATCCGGTGCGGCATTCGACGAAGAGTAATTGACCGCGCTATTTACCGGTTGTTCCGCGCATTGTTCGTAGCGGGAGCGCTCGCGACGGGGGCGGGCCTGATTATTCCCAGGCAACCCAAGTGGCCGGTGCTGCAATCTGATGAATGCAGCCGTGCTCTAGGCCTGCACAACCGGGTACGATGGTGTGCGCGGCGAGGGTGGGCGCATGAGCCCTTGCGAGAGCGGTAAACCTAACCGCACACGGAAAGCAGCCGTCTAAACAAAATGAGATAAGCCGCGCCTTTGCAGGGTTCTGCGCGGTTGACAAGCCCAAGGTCATACGGCGATTCTGCGAAGAGCATCGCCTCAACTGTGTTCGACGCGGAGTCACAGAGTGTCTGGAATCGATGACAGGTCAGAGAATCAGCACATAGGCGCTGAGCACCAGTTGGGTGCGCCGCCTCCCCATTCCGGCAAACAATGGATCCTGTGGGCGACCTTGCTGATGATCGTTTTGGTGATTGGCTACTATTTTTATCATCGCCACGAAGCGGGCCAGGCTGCCAAACCGGCGGCAAGCGGCAGCGCGAGCGGAACCGGGCGGCGGGGCATGACGGGGCCTGTTCCGGTAACGGTGGCAACGGCCACCAAGGGCGACATTGGCGTTTACGTGGATGCGCTGGGGACGGTGACGCCGGTTTACACCGCTACGATCACGCCGCAGGCCAGCGGGGCACTGACCGAAGTGCATTACCGCGAAGGACAATTTGTGCACAAAGGGGACGCGCTGATCGAGATCGATCCGCGGCCCTACCAGGCAACGCTGATGCAGGCCGAGGGCGCGCTGGAGCGGGACACGAGTGTTCTGGCGCAGGCGCAGATGGATGTGGAGCGCTATCGCGAGGCGTGGAAGCGGAACGGGATCAACAAGCAATTGCTGGACGACCAGGAAAAGATTGTGCTGGCGGACCAGGGCACGGTGAAGAACGACCAGGGCACGGTGGACTACGACAAGGTGCAGTTGAGCTATTGCCAAATCACTGCGCCGATCTCTGGCCAGGTTGGCCTGCGCCTGGTGGATCCGGGCAATGTGGTGCAGGCGGGTGGCGGCGATGCGCTGGTGGTGATTACCGAGATGCAGCCGACCACAGTCATCTTTGCGCTGGCCGAGGACAGCCTGGGGCGGGTGCAGGGGCGGATGCGGCAGATGCACTCGCTGCCTGTCGAGGCCTGGGACCGCACCTCGACCAACAAGCTGGCGACGGGCAAGCTGCTTACGATCAATAACCAGATCGACACCACGACGGGCACGGTGAAGCTGCGCGCGACATTCGATAACCGGAATGGGGCGCTGTATCCGAATCAGTTTGTGAATGCGCGGCTGCTGGTGAACACGCTGACGGGAGTGACCCTGATTCCGACGGGAGCGGTTCAGCACAACGGGCAGGCTGCTTTTGTTTATGTGATCGATGCGCAGAAAAAGATAGCGAATGTAAAAAGCGTGAAGACAGGGGTGTCCGACGCGGGCATGATTGCAGTGACGGGTATCAATCCCGGCGATCAGGTGGCGACGAGCAGCTTTGAGAAGTTGCAGGACATGAGTGCGATTACGATTTCGAAGGCAGTGATCGCGGCCAATCCGGCGGAGGGCAATGCTCCGTGAGTCCATCCGGGCCTTTCATCCAGCGTCCTGTTGCTACCTCGCTGTTGATGGCCGCAATTCTGCTGGTGGGCATCGTGGCGTATTTCCAGCTGCCGGTGTCCGCACTGCCGCAGGTCGACTATCCGACCATTCAGGTGGTGACTTTCTATCCGGGCGCGAACCCGGACGTGATGGCGACCACGGTGACGGCGCCGCTAGAGCGGCAGTTTGGCCAGTTGCAGGGATTGAGCCAGATGACCTCGACCAGTTCCGGCGGGTCATCGGTGATTGTGCTGCAGTTTGCGCTGAGCCTGAACATCGATATTGCCGAAGAAGAGGTGCAGTCGGCGATCAACGCCGCGCAGAGCTACCTGCCATCGGACCTGCCTGCTCCTCCGGTTTACAGCAAGACCAATCCCGCGGATGCGCCGGTGCTGACGCTGGCCATTACCTCGGATTCGATGCCGCTGTCGCAGGTGGAGGACATGGTGGACACGCGGCTTGCGCCCAAGCTTTCGCAGCTGGCCGGGGTGGGCCTGGTGAGCATCAGCGGCGGACAGAAGCCGGCGGTGCGCATCCAGGCCAATCCGACGGCGCTGTCGTCGTACGGGCTGAACCTGGAGGACCTGCGCACGGCGCTGGCAGTGACCAGCGTGAACCAGGCGAAGGGAAACTTCGACGGGCCGCACCAGGACTACCAGATCAACGCCAACGACCAGCTACAGACCAGCGACGATTATCGCAAGGTGGTGGTGGCCTATCGCAACGGCGCGCCGGTGATGCTGACCGATGTTGCGAAAGTGACGGATGGGATCGAGAACAAGAACCAGGCCGCATGGATGAACGAGACGCCGGCGGTGATTCTAAACATCCAGCGGCAGCCGGGCGCCAACACCATCACAGTTGTGAAGTCTATCCAGGCGATTCTTCCCCAGCTGGAGATCAACCTGCCCGCGTCAATCAAGGTGACGCCGCTGACCGATCTGACCACGGCCATCAACGCTTCCGTCGACGACGTGGAGTTTGAGTTGATGCTGACGGTTTTTCTGGTGGTGATGGTCATCTTTCTTTTTCTGCGCAACGTGTACGCGACCATCATTCCCAGCGTGGCGGTGCCGCTGTCGCTGGTGGGCACGTTTGGCGCGATGTACATCCTGGGCTACAGCCTGGATAATCTTTCGCTGATGGCGTTGACCATCTCTACGGGCTTCGTGGTGGACGACGCGATCGTGATGATCGAGAACATTTCGCGCTACCTGGAGGCGGGAGAAACGCCGATGCAGGCGGCGCTGAAGGGCGCGGAGCAGATAGGGTTCACGATTATTTCGTTGACGGTTTCGCTGATCGCGGTGCTGATTCCGCTCTTGTTCATGGGCGGGGTGATCGGGCGGCTGTTCCGCGAGTTTGCCGTGACCCTCGCCGTCACCATCATTCTTTCCGCCGTGGTTTCGCTGACGCTGACGCCGATGATGTGCTCGCGGATTCTGCGCCACACGCCCGCGGAACGGCAAGGGCGTTTCTTCAAGGCCTCGGAGCGCGTGTTCGAGAACGTGATCGCGTTTTACGGGCGCACGCTGAAGTTTGTGCTGCGCTTCCAGACAGTGACCCTGCTGGTGGCGGTGGCCACGCTGGTGCTGACGATTGTGCTCTACATCGTGATTCCGAAGGGCTTCTTTCCCACACAGGATACGGGCGTGATCCAGGGCATCTCGCAGACGCCGCCGAGCACCTCGTTTGCGGCCATGGCAGAGAAGCAGCAGGCGCTGGCGCGCGTGGTGCTGGACGATGCGGCTGTGGAGAGCCTGTCGTCGTTCATCGGCGCGGACGGCACCAACACGACGCTGAACAGCGGCCGGATTTCGATCAATCTGAAACCGATCGGGGTGCGGAAGATCAGCGCGGCGGACGTGATTCGCAGGCTGCAGAAGAAGCTGAAGGCCGTTGACGGCGTGGATCTCTACATGAGCCCGGTGCAGAACATCACGGTGGACGACCGCGTGAGCCGGACACAGTACCAGTACACTCTGGAGGATCCGGACCCGAGCGAGCTGAACCTTTGGACGGGCAAGCTGGTGGACGAGTTGAAGAAGCTGCCGCAGCTGGCCGATGTGGCGACGGATCAGCAGACCGGAGGGCTTGCGGTGTCGCTGGTAATCGATCGCGTGACCGCATCGCGGCTGGGCATAGCGCCGGACACCATCGACAACACGCTCTACGATGCATTCGGGCAGCGGCAGATCAGCACGATGTATACCCAGCTGAACCAGTATCACGTGATTCTGGAGGCCGATCCGCAGATTCAATCGAGCCCGGCAAGACTTCAGGATTTGTATATCCAGACGAGCGCGTCGGCGGGCGGGTCGGGGCCTGGGGCTTCGTCGTCGTATGCGTCGTCGGGGTCTTCGTCGGCGGGTTCGAACGCAACGACGACCTCGGTGGCTTTCACGCCATCGTCGGGCGTGCTGTCCACGCCCGCGAATGCGCTCAGCTCCGGCGTGGGTTCGACGAGCACGTCCTCGTCTTCTTCGCCCAACACAGCCGTCACGACCGCGTCCTACAGCTCGGTTCCGCTGAGCGCGTTCACGCATATCGAGAGACAGACCGAGCCGCTTTCGATCAATCACCAGGGGCAGTTTCCGGCGGTGACGGTCTCGTTCAACCTGGCTGCCGACGCCTCGCTGGGCGCGGCGATCTCCGCGATCGAGAAGGCACAGAGCGACCTGCACATGCCGGCCAGCGTGCAGTTTGGATTCCAGGGCACGGCGGCGGCGTTCGAGGGTTCGCTCGCCAATGAGGGACTGCTGATACTGGCCGCGCTGGCAGCGGTTTATATTGTACTGGGCGTTCTGTACGAGAGCTTCATTCATCCCATCACGATTCTCTCCACATTGCCGTCGGCGGGCGTGGGGGCGCTGCTGGCGCTGATTCTGTTCAAGCAGGATCTGAACGTGGTAGCCATCATCGGCATCATCCTGCTGATCGGCATTGTGAAGAAGAACGGCATCATGATGGTGGACTTCGCGCTGGAGGGCGAGCGCGAGCGCGGGATGAGTTCGACCGACGCCATTTACGAGGCGTGCCTGCTGCGCTTCCGGCCCATCATGATGACGACGATGGCGGCGCTGCTGGCGGGGATTCCGCTGGCCATGGGCACGGGCATGGGCTCGGAGCTGCGGCGGCCTCTGGGCATCGCCATGGTGGGCGGGCTGCTGCTGAGCCAGATTTTGACCCTTTACACGACGCCAGTGATCTACATTTTCTTCGGTCGCTTCGGACACGGCGTGAAACGCGTGAGCGAATCGATAAAGAACGGCGGCGAGACGCAAGCGGCGGAGGGCGCATGAACATCTCCGCCCCGTTTATCCGGCGCCCCGTAGCCACCACTTTGCTGACGGCCGGTATTACGCTTGCCGGAGCGATCGCCTTCAATGTTCTTCCCGTTTCTCCGCTGCCGCAGGTGGACTTTCCGACGATTTCAGTTTCCGCAGGATTACCTGGCGGAAGCCCGGAGATTATGGCATCTTCTATTGCCGCTCCGCTGGAGCGCCAGTTCAGCCACATCGCGGGAGTGACGGAGATGACGTCATCAAGCGGGCTGGGCAGCACCAACGTCACCTTGCAGTTCGACCTAAGCCGCAACATCGATGGTGCGGCGCGCGACGTGGAGGCGGCCATCAACGCCGCCCGCACCTATCTGCCCGCAAATCTGCCCGGGAATCCGACCTATCGCAAAGTGAACCCGGCAGACGCGCCCATCATGATTCTGGGACTTACGTCGGACAAGTACGACAAGCCGACGCTCTACGACGAAGCTTCCAGCGTAATTGCGCAGAAGCTTTCTCAGTTGCAGGGCGTCGGCCAGGTTGGAGTTGGCGGAGGCGCCGGTCCTTCGGTGCGCGTGGAGGTGAATCCCACGCAACTGAACAGCTACGGGCTCACAATGTCGAATGTGCAGGCGAAGCTCAGCCAGCAGAACGCTCACGAGGCGACCGGACAGATCGCGGACGGGAACCGCACACTGGACATAATTACCAATGACCAGATGCACGAGGCGGACGAGTACAAGCCGCTGGTGATCGGCTACCACAACGGGGACGCGGTGCATTTGTCGGATGTGGCGGATGTATCGAACGGGGCGCAGAACATTCGCAACGCGGGCTATCTTGATGGCGTACCTTCGATCACGATACAGATTTTTCGCCAGCCGGGCGCCAACATTATCGAAACAAACGATCGGATCAAGGCTGAGCTTCCGTCGGTCGAGGCTTCGATCCCGCAAGGTATCAAGGTCACGATGGTTCTTGACCGCACCACGACCATCCGCGCATCGGTCAGCGATGTGGAGCGCTCTCTCATTGGTTCCGTCATCCTGGTGGTGCTGGTGGTTTTCATGTTCCTGCGCAACTGGCGCGCCACGCTCATTCCTATCGTTGCCGTTCCCGCGTCTCTAATTGCGACCTTTGCCGTGATGTACCTGCTGGGTTTCAGCCTCGACAATCTCTCGCTGATGGCGTTGACCATCTCCACCGGGTTCGTAGTAGACGATGCGATCGTGGTGATGGAGAATATCTCGCGCCTGCGTGAAGCGGGCATGGATCCGATGAAAGCGGCCTTCGAAGGTTCAAGGGAGATCGGCTTTACCATTCTCTCCATCAGCATGTCACTGATTGCGGTCTTCATCCCCATTCTTTTCATGGCCGGCATTGTCGGCCGCCTGTTCCGCGAGTTTGCCATAGTGCTTTCAACGGCCATCGTGATGTCGATGCTGGTCTCGCTGACAACAACGCCGATGATGTGTGCGTACATTCTCAAGGACGAAAGCAAAATAAAGCACGGGCGTATGTATCGCATCAGCGAGAAGGGATTTTCGTCGCTGCTCTCCGGGTATACCAGGTCGTTGAAGTGGGTGCTGGAGCACCCCTGGCCGGTATTCACCCTCCTGCTCATCACCATCGGGTTGAACTTCTATCTGATGTGGATCATTCCCAAGGGGTTCTTTCCACAGCAGGATACAGGAGTCATCATGGGCGCTGTGCAGGGACCGCAAGACGCTTCATTCCCGGTGATGGACAACTCAGTTCGACAGTTGGTGGGCATCATCAAGGCTGACCCTGCGGTGGCCCACGTGAACGCATATACCGGATCTTCCAACGGCGGCTTCATCTTCATCGCCCTCAAGCCGCTCAACGAGCGCAAAATCGGCGCGCCGGATATCATTAACCGCCTGAGGCCGAAGCTGAACCGGCTTCCGGTTGCCTCAGCCTTCCTGCAAGCTGCACAGGATTTGCGCATCGGCGGCCGAGGAGGCGGCGCGCTCTACCAGTACACCATTCAGTCGGACAATGTGGCCGACCTGGCGAAATGGGGCCCGATCCTGCTGGCTGAAATGAAGAAGCTGCCCGGCTTTCAGGATGTAAATACCGATGCGCAAAACAACGGCCTGCAGGAGTTGCTCACCTACGATCGCCCCACCGCTGCACGGCTCGGCATTACGCCTGCGTCTCTCGACAGTTCCCTCTCCGGCGCCTTCGGACAGTCGGAAGTCTCCCTCATCTATACGCAACTGAACCAGTATTATGTGGTGCTGGAAGTTGCGCCGCCTTACTGGCAGAGCCCCGAGGGCTTGAAGAATATCTATCTCAACACCACGGGCAGCGGCGTGATTCCTCTGTCCGCAGTGAGCAGTGCGCAGACCAGTACAACGCCGCTGGGTATCAATCACACCAGCTCGTTTCCCTCCGTCACGGTATCGTTCAACCTGGCAACCGGCCTGTCGCTCAGCGACGCCACGCGCGAAGTGGGCGAGATGCAGCAGCGGCTGAACATGCCGGAAACGGTGCGGGGTTCCTTTGCGGGCACGGCGGCGGCTTACCAGACTTCGCTGGCCAGCGAACCGATTCTGCTCCTTACGGCTCTCGGGGCGGTCTACATTGTGCTGGGCATTCTGTACGAGAGCCTGGTGCATCCGCTCACCATCATCTCCACGGTCTTTTCGGCCAGTGCCGGAGCGATGCTGGCGCTGATGGCCTTCAAGATCGATCTCAACGTGATTTCGATCATCGGCATTATTCTGCTGATCGGTATTGTGAAGAAGAACGCGATCATGATGATCGACTTTGCGCTAGTGGCGGAACGCGATGAAGGAAAGAGCACAACGGAAGCAATCTTCCAGGCCTGCCAGCTTCGCTTCCGGCCCATCCTGATGACGACCATGGCGGCGATGTTCGGCGCGCTTCCACTGGCCTTCGGCACGGGGACCGGCTCGGAGCTGAGGCGGCCGCTGGGCATCACGATTGTCGGCGGGCTGATCATGAGCCAGATTCTCACACTCTATACCACGCCTGTTGTATACATCCTGTTTGATTGGGCGCGCCTGTGGTTTCGCGGCAACAATACTGAGGCGCTGCGGCACGGGACCGCGGAAGCCTCCTCCTAGAGGTTCCTTATGGAGTTAGCTATGACGAAGTCGAGGTCGGAAATCCGGAAGGCGAGCGCAACCTACTCCGCGGCTTGCGGCGCGGTGCTCTGCGCACTGCTGGCCGGGTGCAATGTGGGACCGAAGTATGTGCCGCCGGCGATGACGGCGCCCCCGGCCTTCAAGGAGTCTCCCGAGCAGTTCAAAGAGAACGGCGAATGGACGGTTGCGCAGCCTCAGGACGCCGCTCTGCGCGGCAAATGGTGGGAGATCTACAACGAGCCGGACCTGAATGCGCTGGAAGAACAGCTGAACGTCGACAACCAGAATATCCGCCAGGCCTTCGAAAACTACATGGAAGCGCGGTCGCTGGTGCGCGAGGTGCGATCCCAGCTGTTCCCGACGGTAAGCGTGGGGCCTTCGTACACGCGGTCGCAAAGTTCGTCCAACGTTGGGTCCTCGCCGGCCGGTGGCGCGGCAAGCGGGAAGCAGTCACAGTTGTTTTCGCTTCCCGGCGAAGTGTCCTGGGAGCCCGATCTGTGGGGCAAAGTGCGCAATGCAATTCGCTCCAGCCAATACACGGCGCAGGTGAGCGCGGCCGATCTGGCCAATGAGCGGCTGGCGGAGCAGGCAAGCCTTGCCGAGTACTTCTTTGAGATTCGCGGCCAGGATGCGTTACGGAAGCTACTCGATGACGCGGTGGAAACCGACAAGAAATCCCTTGACGCTGAGCAGGGTCGCTATGACACCGGCGTCGACGATCAGATTTCCCTGGTTGAGGCGCAGACCACGCTGGCGAGCGCGCAATCGGCGGCGATCAACAACCAGATTGCGCGGGCGCAGTATGAGCATGCGATTGC
>Ga0181528_10003126_pt1 | contig 10170 bp, 7 predicted proteins | sample PEATcosm2014_Bin_47_FD_119742 | JGI IMG/M metagenome (GOLD analysis project Ga0181528, IMG submission 119742) | Peatland microbial communities from MTU Mesocosm Facility, Houghton, MI, USA - PEATcosm2014_Bin10_10_metaG | ecosystem: Environmental > Terrestrial > Soil > Wetlands > Peat | place...
CCGCTCCTGGCGCGATCGTGTTTCCCAGATCTTCGGATCCAGCTACAACGCCGCCGAGCCGCACACCTACGAGGCGACTGGCGAGTCTGCCATTGAGCCTGAGGACGCCATTGACGCGGCAGCGCATGCCGCCGCGCAGCAGCTTCCCGAAGCTGAGGCCGATACCACGGAGTATTTCGCAGACGAGCCCGAAATTGATTCCGAAGCGCCATCTGCTACCCAGCCGGAAGCGAAATCTGCAACGCAGCCGGAAGGCAGGCGCGAAGGCCGTCCGTCGCGCCGTTCGCGCTCGCGTCAGCAGCCACGCCCCGCCGATGCACGCCCCACTGAAGTTCGCCCCGATGAGGGACGCTTCGTCATTGAAGGCGGCGCCGTGGAGCACGAGGAGCTCGACGAGGAAGAGGCGGAGATGCCGGCCCTGGCCGAGCATGTAGGCCGCTACCACGAGAGCGACGACGATGACAGCGAAGGTTCGCAGTTCGGCACCGCCGTGCGCGACACCGGAGAAGAGAACGAACTCGAAGACGACGAATACGACTTCGGCGGCGAGGAGTTTGAGGAGAGCGAGATGCTCGCCGACGACTCCACCACCACCGAAGCAGACGAGGACGAGGACGACGACGAGGAGTCCGAGGCCGGCGAAGGAACATCTGAGCCCGGCGTCGAAGGCGAAGCCGCACCCAGCGGACGCCGTGAGCCCCGCCGTGGCCGCACCGAGCGTCCGGGACGACGCGACCGTGGTGATCGCGGTAGCCGCCGTGGCGCTCCGCCGCGCGGACGCCGTGGCGCCCCGCGGCAGTCACGCGCCGTGCCTCTCATCAGCGACCTGTTGAAGGAAGGCCAGGAGATCCTGGTGCAGATTGCCAAGGAGCCCATCGGCAAAAAGGGTGCGCGCATCACCAGCCACATCGCGCTGCCCGGCCGCTTCCTGGTCTACATGCCCACGGTCAACCACATCGGCGTCTCGCGCAAGATCAACAGTGACGAGGAGCGCCAGCGCCTGAAGCGCATCGTCAGCAGCGAGCGTGAGAACGGCCATGGCGGCTTCATCGTGCGCACGGCGGCGGCCAACATTCGCGAAGAAGAACTTCGCGCCGACATCCGCTTCCTCAAGCACTTGTGGAACGAGATTCGCACCCGCGCCGAAAGCGGCAAGAGCCCGGCGCTCATCTATCACGATCTCAACCTCGTCGAGCGCATTCTGCGCGACCAGGTCACGAGCGACTTTTCGCAGATCTGGGTGGATAACGAAGCCGAGTACGAGCGCGTTGTGCGCTTTGCCTCGCGCTTCCAGCCCAGCCTGGTGCGGCGCATCAAGCTCTACAGCAAAGACACGCCGCTGTTCGAGCAGTTCGGCATCAGCGAGGAGATCAACAAGAGCCTCAAGAGCAAGGTCTGGCTCAAGAGCGGCGGCTACATCGTCATCAACCAGACGGAAGCCCTCGTCGCCATTGACATCAACACCGGCAAGTACGTCGGCAAAACGGCGCGGCTTGAAGATACGATCGTCAAGACCAACATTGACGCCGTCAAGGAGATCGTCCGCCAGGTTCGCCTGCGCGATCTTGGCGGCATCATCATCGTGGACTTCATTGACATGGACGAGCGCAAGAATCGCCAAAAGGTGATGGCGGCGCTCGAAGAGGCGATGAAGGCCGATCGCGCTCCGTCGAAGATCCTCCAGTTTAACGACTTTGGACTGGTGGCCATCACCCGCAAACGCGTCAAGCAGTCGCTGGAGCGCACCCTGGGCACGCCGTGCCCGTATTGCGACTCCACCGGCTTCGTCAAGAGCGTGCCCACCGTGTGCAATGAGATTTACGTCGAGATGCGCAAGGTGCGCCGCCACGTCCAGGGCAAGGAGGTCATGCTCAGGGTCAATCCCGAGGTGGCCAAGGAGCTCAAGGGCGGCAACGGCCGTTGGCTGACCGAGATGGAAGAGCTGCTCGGCCGCCCAGTGCTGGTCAAGAGCGACGCCCAGCTGCACCAGGAAAAGTTCGACATGAACTACTAGATCGGCACAGGCTGGTCACTGGGAGGGGGCGCAAGCCTCCTCCCTTTTTGTTTGCAACTTTAGGCGCGCCCAACCGAAAACCTTTTTTGGTTCGCAATCTCAGTTCGAGATAGTGAGCGCCTAGGCGATGATGTGTAAATCCAGATGCGCTCCAGGCGAAATCCGCGTTTAGGGAGTTACGCCGGCATCAGTTCGCAGGAACTCTCCCTGCTTATTGTGCGTATTCACACGGGGGACGGTGAAAATGCATTCAAATAAAACGATGCACCTTCCGAGCGGCAGGACAGTGATCGTTGCGTCAATTTGCTTCGTTCTCCTGAGTACTGCGTTTGCCCAGGGAGTGGTCGAGGCCAACGCAAATGCGCTGCGTCACTTGAAAGGCAGGACAATCGTTTCAGAGAAGTTCCCTAAGGTGCAGTTGACTGTTGGGAGAGGATTCCTCTTCGTGGGTAAGCAGCAAGTGAATCTCCATGGAAACGCCGAGGCCGAACAGTACGTTTTTGCCAGGCCGGACCGCGAGAACATTGCGAAGCAATTCTTCCTGATACAGTTCGAACATTTCCTGCCGACCAACAACTTCACTTACGACTATGCTTCTATGCCTACGACCCAAATAGGCAATCTTCCCGTCAACTATGACGTGAAGAGCTTGCCCGATCTTGGGGCCTTGCTCCTGGATGATAAAGGATCGGACGGCGCTGCCTTGGTACAGCTGCTTGTGAAACGGCACATTTCGTTGCCGCATAACACTGCCTGGGTCCGTATGTTTCATGTGCCCTCTGCGGATCGCCGGACCGAATTGATGATTATCTACGGCGAGGCTTTGCCGCGGGGTTTCACTATTCCTGTTGAAAGAAGTGGAGATTCCCTGGATAAGGAATCGTCCAGTTCGGCACAGATGTTCCTTGAACACGCACGCCAGGAACTTGTCGTTCAAGCGAGGTGAGAGTTCTGCCTCGCTCCCTCAAATATCAGGATGAGCTTGGAACGTCTGGTGAAGCGCCGAGCAACGATCAAGTCCGATTCGGGGTTCTTAGATGCTGTGACGTATAGGTCCGGAGAAGCCAGCCCAACGGTGCTCCAGGTTCGGGGGCAACTGTCGATATCAGGGCATATCGCTCACGATCCGCCCCGGCCAAGCAATTCTCAATGATGACACGCAAAAATGGCCGGGCAATGAGCCCGGCCGGTATCAGTACACAGGATATGAATGACTTCCCGACGATTCTAACAGAGTCGCTCCCCCGGCCCGCAACTTTGTCCGGATTTCTCTCCTCAGCGCATTCAACTTTTGCGTCAGTTTTCCCTCTCCGCTCCGAAGTTCCTGACCCGCTGGAAGTTGTCGGCCGCTCTTCGGGAGGGGGGTGCGACAAGCCCACCCGGAACATCGGTACGGGCCTATCGTAATGGCAGGAATGCAAGTTGGAATCCTTTGTAGCAACGCCCCAGTATATTGTGGTGGTGCGGCGGTTTGGCTACCAAGTATGGCCCTTCCGGACGGCGGAACCCAGGATTTACCGGGAAGACACCTGTTATCTTACGGGTTTCTCCGTTAGTTTGGGTTGACTTGACCGCCCGGAACTCTGCTATAACCAGCGCGTAGCATCCCCCCGAGAATGCAAGGAACCTAGCCGGTGGTCCCATGCCTGTACGGGCCCGACCGGCGCGAGCGATGCCCCGCGGAGAAACAACGCCGCAGGCGTCGCAATTTGGGCTCCCTGCAATCCGAAGGGTATTGCGTGTTGGAGAGAGGGCTTACATATATGTCCGAATCGCCCGAGGTAATGAACATCCGGCAAGCCTCCAGCTATCTTGGGGTGAGCCCCGACACTTTGTACAAGTACGTGTCGGAGAACAGGATCCCGGCCTTCAAGCTGGGCAATCGCTGGAAGTTCAAGAAGGCACTGCTCGACCGCTGGATGGAGAGCAAGAGCAGCGGCGGTGAAGTGGTGATGAAAAAGAAGCCGCGCGCCGTGCGCTCGGCCGGCATGCGATAGCTGCATAAGGGTGCGCCAGTATGTTTGGTCTTAGCTTGTTCGGTTCCAAAAAGACGATCGTCGGTCTCGATATCGGTTCCAACAGCATCAAGGCTGTGGAGCTGCAGCGAACCCATGGCGAGATCATGGTGAGCCACATCGGCATTGAGCCGCTGGCCAGTGACATTGTCGTGGACTCGATGATCGTGGACAGCGGCAGCGTGGCCAGCGCCATCAGCAAGATCTTCGGCGAGCACGCCTTCAAGGCCAAGCAGGTGGCCACCTCGGTCAGCGGCCACTCCGTGATCGTCAAGAAGATCTCCATGCAGGCCATGGGCGAGCCCGAACTGGGCGACGCCGTGGCGGCCGAGGCCGCACAGTACATCCCCTTTGACATGGCCGACGTCAACATTGACTACCAGGTGCTGACCGAAAGCATGGGCGGGCCGACCATTGACGTGCTGCTGGTGGCCGTCAAGAAGGACAAGATTCTCAACTACACCAACGCCCTGCAGCTCAGCGGCCGCCAGCCGGCCATTGTGGATATTGACGCCTTCGCCCTGCAGAACTGCTACGAGTACAACTACGACCCGGCGCCGAACGCCGTGGCCGCCCTGCTCAACATCGGCGCCAGCGTGATGAACATCAACATCGTGAAGGGCAACATTCCGCTCTTCACCCGCGACGTCAGCGTAGGCGGCAACCAGTACACCGACAATCTGCAGAAGGAACTCGACCTCACGAACGACGACGCCGAGGCGCTCAAGCTCGGCAAGAAGGTGGGCACGGTCAGTGAAGACGCCAAGCTGCCCATCCTCCAGCAGGTGACCGAGATCATCGTGCTGGAGATTCAGAAGACCTTTGACTTCTTCCGCGCCACGGCCAGCGGAGAGCACATCGAGCGCATCTACCTTGCCGGCGGTTCCTGCCAGGTGCAGGGGCTGGTGGAGGCCCTCCGCCAGGAGTTCTCGATTCCGGTGGACATCATGAACCCGTTTCTCAAGATCGTGCCACCCATCGGCGAAGGCGCCGACGTGGTGGAGCGCAACTCGGCGCAACTGGCGGTGGCCGTCGGCCTGGCGCTGCGGAGCTTTGAAAAACTATGATCCGGATCAATCTACTCGGTCTTGCAAAACCGAAGAAGGGCCGCCGGCGCTTCGCATTGCCGAAGCTGACCACCGAAGGCCCCTCGCCGCTGATTACCGGACTGGCGCTGCTGGTGTTGGCCGGCGCCGGAATCTACTACTACTACGTCCTGCTCGAAAAACAGCACGAAAAGCTGCAGGCCGATATCAGCGACGCCACGCGGACCATCACCTCGATGACCAAGGTGAAGCAGGCCTTCCTCGAGCGTCAGAAGGAATACGACGCCTACAAGCGCCGTTACGACATCATTGACCAGTTGCGTGCCGGCCAGGTCGGCCCTGTGCCGCTGCTGGTCAACCTCAGCGAGACCATCAACCAGACTGAAGGCGTCTGGGTGCTCAACATGCACGATGACGGCGCGACGGTCTCGCTGGACGGCATGGCGCTTGGCCCCAACAACGTGGCCAACCTCATGACCAATCTTAAGAAGTCGGGCTACTACAAGAACGTGGAATTGAAGGACACCTTCCAGGAGGACGGGCACAAGATGCAGACGTTCAGCTTCACGCTCGTCTGCGAGAAGGCAAAGGCGTAAGTCATGGTGAGCTTCAAGGAACTGCCATATCTGGCGCAAATCGCAATCGTGGCGCTGCTGGTGATGCTGCTGGCGGGCGGGGCCTACCTGTTTTCACTCAAGCCGCTGATCGCCGCCAATGACGCCGACGCGCTGACCCTGAAGAGCAAGCGCGCCGAGATCGCCCAGCTCATGCCCTACAAGGCCAAGCTCGCCGAGCTCATCGCCCAGACCGCCACCCTGCAGGCGCAGATGGAGGCGCAGCGCAAGATCGTTCCCGAGGAGAAAGAGGTTCCCACCTTCATCACCGTGCTGGCCACCGAGGCCATCCGCGCCGGGGTCGAGGTGCGCCGCTACACTCCCAGGGACGCCGCCACCAAGGAATACTACGTCGAGGTGCCGTTCGAGATTGACGTGGATGGACCTTACTACGCGGTGCTCAATTATTTCGATCGAATTCAGAAGCTGGAGCGCATCGTCAACGTCAGCCATCTCGGCATGGCGGCCATCAAGGGCGGACGCTCCCCGGTGAAGAAGAGCTACAAGTGGGCTCCCACCGAAACCGTGACGGCCAACGCGGTGGTCACGACTTTCTACAGCATTACCAAGAGCGGGCCTCCGGCCCCTCCGGTGAAAAAGTAGGTGAGGCCATGAAGAGGAGCGTCATCATCGTTATGGCTCTGTTTTTGAGCCTGCCCGCCTGGGGGCAAATCCGCTGGCCCTGGCAAAAGGCCCAGCCGGCCAAGCCCGCCCCGGCCGCCAGCCGGCCTGTGGGTCCGGCGGTCAACAAGCCGCCAATGCCTGCGCCGGCTCCTGTGGTGGCCCCGCCTCCAGCGGCGAAGAACGCCCCGCAACCGGCCAAGACCAATTCGCCTGCGGCCTCGAATGGGTCTCCTAAGAGCGTGGCGAAGACTCCCGCTCCGGTGTCCGGTCGTAGAACGGCGCAAGGCGGCGCTCCAGAGCGCGGTGGAAGGACTACGCAGCCGGTCGGCAATGCCCGCCGGGGGCAGCATCCGGAACGCCGCCACGTAGCCGTGAAGGCCTCTGCGACCAAGGACAAGCCTCCCGCCGAGGCGAACAAGATCATCGGCAAGGGTCAGCGCGATCCCTTTGTCAGCCCGGTCATTGAGCACATCCGCGGCGGTTCCACCTGCAAAGGCACGGGACGCCAGTGCCTGGAGGTCGGCGAGATCACGCTCAACGGCATCGTGCGTTCGTCCGCCGGTACCATCGCGGTCGTCAGCACGGGCGATCATACCTATTTTCTGCATGTCAACGATCCGCTGGCCAACGGCTCGGTGGAGCGCATCAACCGCGACTCCATTGTGCTGCGCGAGCACTATCAGGACGATTTCGGGCATCAGGCCTCGCGGGAAGTCACGCGCAAGCTTGGAACCCCCGCCGGTTAATCCGGCGCATACGGTTTTTGTTAGGGCAAGGACTCGGTCATGTTACGAGTAAGAGCGATGAACGAGAAGCACACGTGGGGCGCGGCAACGGGCTCTGCGGGGAGACTTACCATGAGGGTCAAGCGACTGCTGACGGTAGCACTGATGGCGCTGGTTTGCGCCGGAACGGCCACGGCGGCTTCACAACTGAACTCCGTGCAGGTCACGCCCAAGGACAACCTTGCGGTGCTCAACCTGCACACCACGGGTGCGTTCACGCATAAGGAATACCGCGCGGACGACCATCTCGTGCTGGTGGATCTGAGCGGCGTCACGGCCGATGCGTCCGTGCAACGCTCCGCCACCTTGAGTTCCTCGGTGCTGAAGAGCTACAAGCTCACCAGCTACGTCAGCGCCAGTGGTGCCGACGTGACGCGGGTCGAGCTCGTCGTGGGCGACAACGTCTCCCTCCAGGTCTCCGAGCAACCCGGCGGACTGCAGATCAGTCTCCTGACTCCAGGCGCCAAGGCTCCCATCGTGATTCCGCCTCCGGCCATCGTCACCGCTCCGGTGGTGGCCTCGTCCACGCCCGCGGCTTCGTCTCCTGCCCAGGCCGGCAAGCCTGCGCCTGCCTACGCCCAGCCCATCGTGCACAGCCCTGCGCAAACCACGCAGCCTGCGCCCATCGTCGCCAGCGCCTCGCCCGCGCCGGCCCCCAAGCTCGCTCCGCTGCCTGCTCCGGTCAGCACTCCAGAGCTCCCGTCCAATGCGCCGCGCACCATCATTCGCGCCATCGGACTCGAACACACCCGCAACTCGGTGAACATCACCATCAGCGGTCCGGCGTCGGCCGAGCCTTTCGTGCTCACCAACCCCGACCGCATCGTCGTTGACTTCGGCAACACGGTCGTTCATCCCGGCGTCAAGGGCTTCCCGGTCAAGGGGAAGGACGTGCTGGATGTCCGCGTGGCTCGCCATCAGCTTGAGCCGCCCGTCACCCGCCTCGTTGTGGACCTCGGTGCACCGCACAGCTATGAGGTCGTCAAGGGCGTTGGCAAAATCACTTTGAAGATCAACAAGGCCGCCGAGGTGGCCGAGGCCGCACCGGCGCCGATGCCCGCGCCTGCACCCAAACCTCAGCCGCAGCCCGCGGCCAAGCCCAGCGCGCGCGTTGATATGGAAGCTAAGAACACTCCGCCTCCGCCGCCCGCCGCTTCGCCAGCGAAGTCACCCGCAGCGCCACCGGCAGCCAAGCCCATAACTACGACAGTGGTTTCGTACTCAGCTTCGCCGGCAGCCCAGCCCGTGGCGTCACCCGCAGCGTCACCGGCAGCCCAGACCTCGGTCATTCCCACGGTCAAGGCCATTCAGGAGCGCATCGCGGATTCCTCCGACAAGGTGGATGGGCAGGATTCTTCCGCTTCCCGTCCCGCTCCGGCCGAAGTGCGCCCGCCATCCGATCCTGGCCAACGCGCCGGACAGGCCGCCGTAACCCTGGCCGGCACGCCGGTATCGCTGCTGAGCAGCGCCAACGCCCCCACCAACAGGTACACGGGTGAGCCCATCTCGGTGAACCTGAAGGACGTGGACCTCAAAGACTTCTTCCGCCTGATTCACGAGATCAGCGGCCTCAACATCGTGCTCGATCCCAACGTCCACGGCGCGGTCACCATCGTGCTCGACGACGTACCCTGGGATCAGGCTCTGGACATCGTGTTGAAGAACAGCCAGCTTGACCGCGAGTTACAGGGCAACGTGCTGCGCATCGCCGCCACCGAGAGCCTTCGCAAGGAGGCCGTGGACCGCCGCGCGCAGTCCGAGGCCGTCGCCCTGGCCGTGGAGCGCCAGACCATCGTCCGCACCCTGAGCTACGCCAAGGCCCTGCAGGCCCTGCCCACGGTGAAAAAGTTCCTCAGCGCCCGCGGTGAGGTCTTCGCCGACGAGCGCACCAACGCGCTCATCATCAGTGACATTCCCAGCGTGCTGCCCACCCTGGAGAAGATGATCACGCAGCTCGACCGCCGCAGCCAGCAGGTGGAAATCGAAGTGCGTGTCGTCAGCGCCACCCGCAGCTTCAGCCGCGACCTCGGCGTGCAGTTGGGCTTCAACTGGGGCAACGGCGTCACCACCCTCGGCGGCTCCAACCCGAACGGCACCTCCAGTTCCATCACTAGCTCGGGCAGCGGAACCTCCACCGGCAGTTCGACCTCCAGCACCCTGCCTCCGCTCTTCTCTTCCTTCACGGCGGCGGGTGCCACCAGTGGCTTCTCGTTCAGCAACATCACTAAGAGCTACGGCATTGACGCCGTGCTGACCGCCGCCGAGTCGCACAACTTGGCCAAAGTGCTCAGCCGTCCCAGGGTCGTCACGCAGAACAACGTGAAGGCCCAGATCAAGCAGGGACTCAAGATCCCGGTCTATACGTCCGGAACCGCCAACGCCAACGCCAGCGTCAGCTACATTGACGCCGTGCTGCGGCTGGACGTCACTCCGCAGATCACCGCCGACGGTACCATCTTCCTGAACGTTGACGTGGAGAACACCCAGCCCGACGGCACCATCAATCAGAACTACATCCTCTCCACGCAGGCCATCAATACCCAGGTATTGGTCAACGACGGCGGCACCATCGTCATCGGCGGCGTCATCCAGACCACCAACTCTGTCAGCGTCTCGCAGACGCCGATCCTGGGCAGCATCCCCTTGCTCGGCAACCTCTTCAAAGAGCGCCTGGTCAAGACCGAAACCGACGAGCTGATCTTCTTCATCACCCCGAAGATCATCCAGAACTAAGAATGTAAGTTGTTCCTCCCCCCGGGGCAAACAAGCGGGCTTCTTCGGAAGCCCGCTTTGCTTTCTTCCACTTACAAGCCACGGGCGTTTACAATTTCAAGCATGAGCCATCCCCCGAGCATGAACTACCCCGGACGCCAGCGCCGCCTGAGTGCGCAACTGGCTTCCCCTGAAGAGGTTTCCCGGCAAGTGGATGCCTTGCTCGTCACGCACCTGCCCAACGTGCGCTACCTGACGGGCTTTACCGGCAGTGCGGCGGTGCTGTTGGCCTCGGCCAAACCGTTGTTCTTTACCGATGGCCGTTACCGCGAGCAGGCAGCCCAGCAGGTGCGCGGGGCA
>Ga0181528_10003128_pt1 | contig 10167 bp, 7 predicted proteins | sample PEATcosm2014_Bin_47_FD_119742 | JGI IMG/M metagenome (GOLD analysis project Ga0181528, IMG submission 119742) | Peatland microbial communities from MTU Mesocosm Facility, Houghton, MI, USA - PEATcosm2014_Bin10_10_metaG | ecosystem: Environmental > Terrestrial > Soil > Wetlands > Peat | place...
CGCGCCCGCCTGGCCGAGACCCTCCGCGCCGCCGGGAACCGGGACGCCGCGCTTCGCATCTATCGTGCCATCGCAGCCTCAGATGCTCCGGAGCCGCAGAAGAAAGCCGCGCGTCTGGCGCTCGGTTAAGACGCGCCGGATCCTGCAACCTGGTAACACAAAAAACGGCGCACGCTCTGAGCCCGACCAGGGGGTCGGGCGTGGACGAGCGCGTCCGCCCCATGCAGCGGCTACGGAGGGTGTCACTGGGGCGAGGTGGGACTCGGTTTGCCCGCGCCGGCACACCCGATCCGAACCGTAGCCCGCTGCGATACTCGACGCGGACAAACTCAACGGGGCTAAATTCAACAAAATGCGGGCCGGATCCGCGTGTAACGTTACCGCCTAGGTGGGCCTTATGGCCTTTATCCGAGCTACCGTTACCAGGACATGGATTAGCGATTGACGTGGTGGAGTATGTGGATCAAAATGGATTCATATGTTTCACGGCACCGAGCAACGACGGCCACATGTCCCCCGCGCCGCGTGGATCGCCCTGGCTTTTGCCGGTCTGTCCACCGTCGCTTCCGCGCAGACGCCCGACAAATCACCCGCCGCCGCTGCTCGCACGCTGACTTCCACATACTGCGTCGCCTGCCATAACGCTAAGGCGAAAGTGGCCGGCGTATCCTTTGAAGGTGTGGATTGGACCAACCCCGGCGGCAGCGCGGAGATCCTGGAGAAGGCCCTGCGCAAACTCAGCACCGGGGAAATGCCCCCGCCCGGTATGCCGCGTCCTACGCCTGCCGCTGTCGCGGCCTTCACCGCCTGGTTAGGCGAGTCGCTAGACCAGTATGCCGGTGCCCATCCCAATCCGGGCCGCCCGGCCATCCACCGCCTGAACCGCGCCGAATATAGCAACGCCATTCGCGACCTGCTGGCGCTCGACACCAAGCCGGGTGCGCTGCTTCCCGTGGACGACTCGGGCTACGGCTTCGATAACATCGGCGACGTGCTTTCGGTTTCGCCGTCCTTGCTCGAACGGTACATTTCCGTGGCTCGCAAGGTCAGCCGCATGGCGGTGGGCGAACTCGACTTGAAGCCCGCCGATGAGGAGTTTCCGAACCCCGTGCGGGCCTCGCGTGAGCGTGTGAGCGACGATCTTCCCTTCGATTCCGCCGGCGGCATGTCGATCAGCTACTACTTCCCGGTCGACGCCGAATATGTCATCCGCGTGAAGACCGGCGGCGGCGACAACGCCCCCGCGCACGAAGTCCGCATGCCTGTCCAGGCCGGTTTACGAACTGTCGGCGCCACGTTCCTCAAGGAATCGGCCAAGGCCGAAGTTGACAACGCAGGCGGACGCCGTGGCGGCGGTGGTTTCGCACCTCCCCCGGGCGGCGGGCGCGGCACGCCTCCTCCACCGGCGCAATTGGATCTCCGGTTGGATGGCGCCCGGCTCAAGCTTTTCCCGGTTCCCGCCGGACCGGGCGGGGGCGGCGCGCCGCAGGTGGACCGCATTGTCATCGCGGGACCCTACAACATCACCGGCCGCGGCAACACTCCCAGCCGCGCCAAGATCTTCGTCTGCCGGCCCGCCGCCAGCGCGGATGAAGTGCCCTGCGCGCGCACCATCCTTACCACCCTCGCCCACCACGCTTTCCGCCGGCCGGTCACCGACGCCGATATCAAACCTTTGCTGGCATTTTACGATCGCGGCCGCGCCGAAGGCGATTTCGACCACGGCATCGAGAAGGCGCTGAACTCCCTGCTGGTATCGCCGGACTTCATCTTCCGGGTGGAACGCGATCCCAAAGACGCGGCGCCCGGCTCGGTGTACCACATCAGCGATTATGAGCTCGCTTCGCGCCTCTCCTTCTTCTTATGGAGCAGCATCCCCGACGACCAGTTGCTTGCCTTGGCCCAACAGGGCAAGCTGAAAGACCAGGCGGTCCTGCAGCAGCAGGTGCGCCGCATGCTGGACGATCCGCGGTCGAACTCCCTGGTCGATAATTTCGCCGGGCAGTGGCTCTACCTCCGGAATCTCGAACTGCAAAAACCCGACCCCGACATTTTCCCCGAGTTCAACGAAGATCTGCGCCGCGCTTTCCGCACCGAGACCTCGCTGTTCTTCCAGAACATCCTGCGCGAAGACCACAGCGTGCTGGAACTGCTGGACGCCGACTACACCTTCCTCAATCAACGCCTGGCAGAGCACTATGGCGTTCCCGGCGTCTACGGTCCGCAGTTCCGCAAGGTGACGCTGACCGATCCGAATCGCGGCGGCCTGCTGGGACAGGGGAGCGTGCTGACGGTTACGTCTTACCCCAACCGCACGTCGGTGGTGCAGCGCGGCAAGTGGATTCTGGAGACGCTGCTCGGCACCCCGCCTCCGCCGCCTCCGCCGGATGTGCCGGAGTTGAAGCCTCATGGCAGGAGCGGCAACGTCACCATGCGCGAGGCCATGGAGGAGCACCGGGCGAATCCCGTGTGCGCGTCGTGCCACTCCCGCATGGACCCGCTTGGTTTTGCGCTGGAGAATTACGACGGCGTGGGCAAGTGGCGTGACAAGGACCTAGGCAGCGTGATCGACGCTTCCGGCAAACTTCCCGACGGCACCACGTTCGTTGGCCCCGCCGGGCTCAAGAAACTACTGACCACCAAGCGGCGCGACGAATTCGTCGGCACCGCTACGCAAAAGCTTTTGATCTACGCACTGGGCCGCGGTCTGGAGTATTACGACCTGCCGGCCGTACGTTCCATTTCGCGGCAGGCCGCGAAAGACGATTACCGGATGTCTGCCCTGATTTCGGCAATCGTAAGCAGCGCACCGTTTCAGATGAGGAGGACTCCGGAAGAATGACCTATCTTACTAAGAAGCACTTATCGCGCCGCACCTTGCTGCGCGGCCTTGGCACAGCTTTTGCACTGCCGTTGCTCGATTCCATGATCCCGGCCATGAACGCCTCAAAGGGAGTGGCATCCGGCGCGCCCGTGCGCCTGGGGTTCGTCTACGTTCCCAACGGCATCATCCCGGCTGCCTGGACGCCCACTGCCGTGGGCACCGCCTTCGAGTTCAATCGCACCATGAAGCCGATCGAGCCGTTCCGCGATCAACTGACCGTGGTCAGCGGCCTGGCGCAGATCAACGGCCGCGCGCTGGGCGATGGCGCGGGCGATCACGGCCGCGCCGGCGCAACCTGGCTCACCGGCGCCCACCCCAAGAAGACCGAAGGCGCCGGTATCCACGCCGGCATTTCCGCCGACCAGGTGGCCGCCAGGGAGTTCGGCAAGAGCACCCAACTGGCTTCGCTCGAAATCGGCCTCGATTCGCCCAGCCTGGCGGGCGGGTGCGACTCGGGCTATAGCTGCGCCTACACCAACACCATCTCCTGGCGCAGTCCCACCACTCCGCTGCCCATGGAAATGAATCCGCGCGCGTTGTTCGAGCGCCTCTTCGGCGATGGCGACAGCACCGATCCCGCGGCGCGCATGAAAGCGTTGCAGGACCAGAGCAGCGTGCTCGACTACATCACCGGCGATATCGATCGCCTCGAAACCAATCTCGGGGCACGCGACCGCGGCAAGCTAACCGAATACATGGATTCCATCCGCGACGTGGAGCGGCGCATCCAGAAGGCCGAGGAGCAGAACGCCAGCATGAAGATGCCGGTGATCGAGCGGCCGGCCGGCGTGCCCGCGGATTTCGAGGAACACGCCAAGCTCATGATGGATCTGCAGGTGATCGCGTTCCAGGCCGATCTGACCCGCGTCATCACCTTTATGATCGCCCGCGAGGGCAGCAACCGGAGCTACCGCCAGATTGGCGTATCCGACGGCCACCATTCGGTCACGCATCACGGGAACGACCCCGAGAAGGTGGAGAAGACCACCAAGATCGACGGGTATCACGTGCAGTTGTTCGCCTACTACCTTGGCAAGCTGCAATCCACGCGCGATGGCGATGGCAGCCTGCTCGACCACTCGCTCATTCTCTACGGCAGCAGCATTTGCGACGGCAATGCGCACACTCACCACAACCTGCCGCTGGTATTGGCGGGCGGCGGCTCGGGCCAGGTGAAGGGCGGGCGCCACATCCGCTTCCCGGAGGAGACGCACATGAACAACCTGCTCATGACCATGCTGGACAAGGCGAAGGTTCCGCTGCCGGATAAGCTGGGCGACAGCACCGGTGAGCTGCAGCTCCTTTCGGAAGTGTAGGCCCGGCTCCGTTCTGTGTGCAGTTGCTGTGCTGTGTAGTGCTGTGGGGCGGACCCCCGGTCGGCGGCCGGCCCCCTGGCCGGCCTGCTGGCACCTTGCCAGAGGCTGACGTTGCGGCTGAGGAGCGGGTCGAGGGGGACCCGCGGACCCAGAGGGTGCCGCCGGGGAGTCCGCCCCACAGTTCTTTGGGGTGTTTGCTGGGAGATTTGCCAGGGGATTTGGGTGGGAGATCTGCTGTGGCGTTTGAGTGCAGCGCTAGCTGGAGCTTACTAATGTCTAAATTGCGAATCGCATCGGTGGCGGCGCTCTGCGCGGGGGCCTGCTTCGCGGCGGCGGCGCCCGACCTCCGTCTCGTGGACGCCGTCAAGGGCCGCGACCACAAGGCCGTCACCGCCCTGCTCACGGCGAAGGCCGATGTCAACGCGGCCCAACCCGATGGCGCTACTGCCTTGGCGTGGGCCGTATATCTGGACGATCATGATTCCGCGCTGGCTTTGCTTTCGGCGGGGGCCAAGGTCAACACTGCCGACGAGTACGGCGAAACTCCTCTTACCCTAGCTTGCTCCACTGGCGACGCTATGATGGTCGACAAGCTTTTGAAGGCCGGGGCCGACCCCAAGGCCGCTCGCTGGAATGGCGAAACCGCCCTGATGATCGCCGCCAACACCGGCAGCGTGCCGGCCGTGAAACAGTTGCTGGCCGCCGGCGCCGATGTCAATGCCGCCGAATCCAACAAGGGGCAGACCGCGCTGATGTGGGCCGCCGCGGAGGGCCATTCCGATATCGTGCAGTTACTCCTCAATGCCGGCGCGGACGTGAAAGCTACCTCCAAGAGCGGCTTCAACGCCCTGGTATTCGCGGCGATCAAGAACGACGTGAAGAGCGTCGAGAGCCTGCTGGCCGCCGGTTCGGACGCCAATTACTCGCTGCCCGACGGCAATAAGGTGCTGCTGGTGGCCGCCGGCTACAAGAGCGCCGCGGCGGCGGGCATGTTGGTGGACCACGGGGCCGACCCTAATGTCGCCGACCGGGGCGGTATCACGCCGCTCCACACCGCGGCCCAACAGGGCAGTCTCGATCTGGTGAATAAGCTGCTGGCCAAGGGCGCCAATCCCAATGCCGTCACGGCCAAGGTGGCTACCGGCGGGCGCGGCGGCCCTGGGGGCGGCGGTTTCTTCCGCGGACCTTCCGGCGAACTGACGCCCTTGATGATGGCGGCTAAGGCCAATCAGGAAGTTATCATGAAAACGCTGATCGACCACGGCGCCGATCCCAAGCTGAAGGCTCAGGACGGCGGCACGCTGCTGATGGCCGCCGTGGGCAGCGGCCACGTCGGCGTGGTCAAGTACGCCTACCAGTTCGACAAGGACGTGACCGTTGCCACCACCACCGGCGACACGCTCGTGCACGCGGCCGTGTCGGGGACCCTCGGTCCCACCGCCACGCAGAAGGATATCTGCGAGGTAATCCAGTATCTCAACGATATTCACGCGCCGCTGGACGAGAAGAATGCCCGCGGGAGAACGCCCATCGACGTTGCGAACGGCCCCCCGATCGATGAAGCCGTGACCCTGATTGCGGACCTCATCGTCAAGAGCGGCGCCCAGCCGGTGCATCCTTCGAAGCGGTGAACTATCGCTACGGTTGGCTTCTTCTCGCGATGGCCGCGCCGCTCGGCGCCGCCACGCCCGAGCAGCCGCTGCCGTTCAGCCATAAGACCCATACGGCTGTCGGCAAGCTGGTCTGCCAGGATTGCCACCCCTCCCCGGTGAAGTTCGGCGCGGATATGGGTTTCCCGCCGGCAGGCAAATGCATGGCGTGTCACATCCTCATTGCCAAGCAGAAACCCGCGATCCAAAAGCTGGCCGAATTCGCTGCGGCGAAGCAGCCCATCCCCTGGGTGCGCGTTTACCGGCTTGCCGACTTCGTCTTCTTCGACCATCGGTACCACCTGATGAACCAGGCGAAGTGCGAAGACTGCCACGGAGCTGTGGCGGAGCAGGATGTCCTCACCGACGAGTTAGGCTCTACCAAAATGGTTTTCTGCCAGGGTTGCCACACCAGGACGCGGGCAAGCGGCGGCTGCGGAACCTGTCACGACACGCGGTAACGGTCTGCGCACCAGGCCGAGGCTACCAGATTTGCTGGGCGGCCACGTCGGGCTGCGCTGGAGTGTTGCCGATCACGCGGACGTGCAAGACCACCTGGAGGTTCTTGTCCTCCCAGCCGGCGGGCAGGCCGCGCGCCACTTTGGCGAACTGGTCCGGGTCGCTGACGAGCCTTCCCGCGGCTTCCGTGCCGAATTGCTTCACACCCGCCACCACCAGCATGAACCCACCGGTGGAAGGACTGCGCAGACGGCACACCAGGACGTAATCGTCGCTCGCGGAATCGTCATTGGTCGCTGGAATCAACCACTGCCGCTGCTTCTCGCCCGGGGCCGGCTTATCGGCCGTGTCCACCAGCACGGCGTTGTACCCCTCCCGGAAGGTGAATTGGAACCGCCAGTTCTGTTGGAATTCCATGGTCCAGTGGTTCGTAATGGCACCGACCAACAGCACCGGAACCTGCCGCAAGTCGGCGAAGGGAACGTTGTCGGCGAGCCGCAGCCTGACGCTTTTCGACCTGCGCGCCAGCATGTTGGTGATCTGGTTGGCCGCCACCATGTCGCCATAGGCTACATATTGGTCCGGCACCGGGATCATGTCGGAGCCATCCAGTTCCCGGGGAGACAACTGTAACGGGCGTTGCATGGGGACTGGCGTGGGCGGTTGGCGACTCTCGCTGAGCCGCAAGGCACGAATCGAGGGGTGGTACACCAGGGGGTGAGCCAGCGCCACCAGCAGCGGCTCCGGGGATTCGAACACCGGCTTCCAGAATCTCGTCAGGGGGTCGGGCTTGTGGCCGAACCCCGCGAACTGTGCCACACCGGCTATCGAGAGCAGAATCACCACGGCGATAGCCAGGACGATTGGGTAGCGGCGCCACCAGTGCGCTGGCTCGGAAATCACCGGCGCTGGCGCCGGAGCGGGAGCTGCGGCCGGCGCCGGGGCGGGCGGGGGGTCCTTCTCTAAAGGAGGAGCGGCGTAGTGGAATTCCGGAGCGTAAGACCCGGCCGGCAGGTCTATGCGGACGCGGGAAGCCACTCCTTCCGGGGAGACGTAGAACTGGGCCAGGCGCTTACGAACTTCCCGCGCGCCCACCCGCACGATGGTATCTTCGCCCAACTCGGACTGCGGCTGCCTGCCGAAGACGTCAATGGCAACCGTGCGCTCCTTCAGTGCTCCAGCCTCGCCGGCCAGCGATTTCTCGCATACGTACTCCAGAAACTGCTGGCATCGTTTACTGCCGTGGAAGGCCGGACTCGCCAGGATGGCCCGCAGTTGATTCTGAATCTCCGCAGGTTTTGGCGCGTCGCGGTCCGGCGTGGGACCCGCGGGGCGGGAGCTCATTTCGCCGCCGATGGTCAATCCCTCCAAAACGAAGCACCTCATCCCCATTGTGCGCCTTTACACCTCCTGATGCAACAGCGTGCTCCCAGTATTTACAGGACAACACCCGATACGCGATACACCGTGACACACGGTGTATCCCGTTGAACGCCATCCTCAGCAGGGGTACAATTTCCGATGGCATAATGGTCTGGGGGGCAAGTGTGAAGCACTATGGGGGGGTCTGCATCCTGGTGCTGGGTGCCGCTTTGGCCGCCGAAGCGCCTGAACAGCCGCTCCCTTTCAGCCACAAAGCTCACGCGGGCGACATGAAACTGCAGTGCAAAATGTGTCATGTCAACCCCGATCCCGGCGAAACCGAAGGCATTCCCCAGGCGGCCGTTTGCATGGAGTGCCACTCGGCCGTCAAGACCGAGAGCCCGGCCATCCGGAAACTGGCGGCTTACGCCCAGAACCATCGCATCATTCCCTGGGTCCGGACATGCGAGATCCCCGCTTTCGTCACCTTCAGCCACCGCAAGCACGTGACTGCGGGGAATACCTGCCAGGACTGTCACGGCAAGGTGGCGGAAACCGAACGGCTGGCGCCCGCCGGCAACCTCAACATGGGCGGCTGTATGAACTGCCACCAGGCCAGAAACGCCTCCATCGACTGCACCTTTTGCCACGACCCGCAGTAACCCTGCGCCGTTACGACCGCCGATTCTGTCGGCCCGGCGTGTGGAATGCCGCCGGTTTCCGCCCGCGGCAGCGCTCCGGTTGGGTGGTCCCCCCGGCGGGTTGCTTCCGGGTGGGTGCATTCGCCCGGATGGCGCGGTGTGGGAAGATAGGGGGTAAATGCGAAGAGCGATTGTTCTGGCCGTCACGCTGGCGTTGTCCACGTTGACCGCTGCCGACCCTCCGCAGGCGGAGATCTCGAACGGCGCCGTCCACGCCAAACTCTATTTGCCGGATGCCGCCAACGGCTACTACCGCGCCACGCGCTTCGACTGGTCGGGCGTCATCGCCAGCCTGGAGTTCCAGGGACACAGCTTCTTCGGCGTGTGGTTCCCGCGTTACGATCCCAAGCTCAACGACTCTATCACCGGCCCGGTGGAGGAGTATCGCACCGGCGATAGCGCGCTGGGGTACGCCGACGCCAAGACTGGCGAGACCTTCGTGCGCATCGGCGTGGGTCTGCTGAAGAAGCCCGAAGAGCCTCGCTTCCAGCAGTACAAAACCTACGAGATCGTCGATAACGGCAAGTGGACGGTGAAGACCGCGGCCGACTCGGTGGAGTTCACCCAGGAACTCGCCGACCCCGTCTCCGGCTACGCCTATCTCTACCGCAAGACCGTGCGCCTGGCCAAGGATGCGCCCCACATGACCATCGAGCACAGCCTGAAGAACACCGGCAGGAAGACCATCGAAACCAACGTCTACAATCACGAGTTCTTCATGCTCGACGGCCAGCCTTCCGGCCCCGATTTTTCCGTCCGGTTCCCGTTCGAGGTGAAGGCCGCGGCCGATCTGCACGGTCTTGCCGAAGTGCGTGGCCAGGAACTGCACTATCTGCAGGAGTTGACGCCCCGTGGTACCGTGCATACCGAACTGACCGGCTTCGGACCGGGCGCCCGCGATTTCGATTTCCGCGTGGAGAACCGCAAGACCGGCGCCGGCGTGCACGTCACCGGCGACCATCCGCTGTCGAAGATAGACTTCTGGTCCATCCGCACCACGCTCTGCCCGGAAGCTTATATCGAGATGAAGATCGAGCCCGGCCAGGAATCCGACTGGCGCCTGGCCTACGATTTCTACGTGGTGAAGGCGGCCCAGTAGCCGCACGGTCCCATTGGAAAGGAATTTGCCATGAAACGAACGTTATCGATCGCCGGCGGAACGGCCGTGGTAGCCGTCTGCTGGCTGATGGCCCAACCCGCGGGCGACCCCTTGCTACAGGGTTTGCGGGAGGTCGAGGTGGCTTCGGTGGCGGACGCCATGGAGCAACTCTACGGCCAGCAAGCCTTCATGTCGCATGAGATGCGCCCGCTGGCGCCCACCAAGTTCGCCGGGCCCGCGGTGACCGTGCTGATGAAGAAAGAGGAGCACAAGGAAGGCTCGGCGGCCTCCAAAGGCATGTTGGACGCCATCGACGCCGCGCCTCCCGGCTCCGTCTACGTCATGGTGCTCGAAAACGGCGCGGACTATGCCGGTATTGGCGGCCTGATGGCCACCGCCATGAAGTATCGCGGGATGACGGCCGCGGTAATCGACGGTGGGGTGCGCGACACGCCGCAGATCCGCAAGCTGCAGTTCCCGGTCTTCAGCCGCGGCGTGGTGCCCTCGACCACCGTCAATCACTACCGTTTCGCCGGCGCCAACATCCCGGTCACCTGCGCGGGAGTGAAGGTGAACCCCGGCGACATCGTCGTCGGCGATGAAGACGGAGTCGCCGTGGTGCCGAAAGCCCACGCCGCCGACGTGTTGAAGAAGGCGCAGGACCTGGACAACACCGAGCATTCGATGCTTCCCTTCA
>Ga0181528_10003129_pt1 | contig 10166 bp, 12 predicted proteins | sample PEATcosm2014_Bin_47_FD_119742 | JGI IMG/M metagenome (GOLD analysis project Ga0181528, IMG submission 119742) | Peatland microbial communities from MTU Mesocosm Facility, Houghton, MI, USA - PEATcosm2014_Bin10_10_metaG | ecosystem: Environmental > Terrestrial > Soil > Wetlands > Peat | place...
AAAAAGAGCCTTTCATGAACGACCGGCAGCGCGATTATTTTCGCGCCAAGCTGCTGGCCTGGAAGGACGAGATCCTGCGGGAATCGCGCATCACGCTGCAGACGCTGCAGGAGGAAAACGTCAATCATCCCGATCTCGCCGACCGCGCTTCGTCGGAGACCGACCGCGCGATCGAACTGCGCGCCCGCGACCGCCAGCGCAAGCTGATCTCCAAGATCGACGCGGCGCTGCAGCGCATCGACGACAACACCTACGGCTATTGCGAGGAGACCGGCGAGCCGATCTCGCTGAAGCGGCTCGAAGCCCGCCCGATCGCGACCCTCTCGGTGGAAGCGCAGGAGCGCCACGAGAAGCGCGAGAAGGTCTATCGCGACGAGTAGGGCGGCGCGCGCTTTACACGCGCCCCTTCGAGCTTCGTATGCCGACACAGTAAGAGCGCGGCGATGAGCGTCTGCAGGCCCGGCGATAACACGTCAGCCGGGATCCCGATCGAGCCTTTGATCATATCGGGGTAGAGGTCGAGCGCACCCAAGGCGATTGGCTTGTAATTTTTCCGTTTCTCCTCGCACATGCCCGAACTCGGCAGCAGCGACATCTTCAGCCCGACCGGCCGCAGCAGCATGCCGGTGATCTGCAGGTGCCGGATTCCATGGAGGGATCGTCGTCTCGATACTTGCCGGTGCCGGTGTTGACAGGGAGTATCCCCAATCCCAGTCGGCGATTTCGACGACGTACTCGACGAACCCCTCGAGCAGCGCTCGGCGCCGCTTCTTCTTTTTGGCTATCTTGGGCCTAGGTTCCTCGGCCATCGTAGGGCCCGCAGCTCATCAGGTCATCGACAGCTGCGAAGCTATCCGAGCCGGGCAGGGCGGCTAAAAGCCGATTGCTTCTTAAAAGCTTGCCGTAGCGACTTGGCGCAGCACGGCCCAGCAGGCCCAAAATGGTCTCGATTTCTACTCGAATGCCGCACTGTCCGACAGCGGCAATCTCGGCATTATAGACTTGGATCTCGTCATGCACCTCATCGGCGGCGAACGTCGCCCGGCCGCCAGCGAGAACAAGGATCGGAACGACGATCGCAAGCGGCATGAACCGCGCCGACCGCAAAGCGATGGTTTGGCCGTAATACCTCGATTGTAGAAAAAAACCGCTCGTCGCGGTTCTTGCGCCCTCGGGATCATCCCTCGCGCCTAGTCTCTCCAAAAATTTCCAAATCGGAGCATCGTCATCGAACATCCCGATCTTGGATCGGTTGGCCGGTTCGACGCCGCCCCCGATCCACGACACAACCGATGCCGCCACCCGCTCAGCCGCCCTCATTCCGATTGAATTCGGAACAATGGTAGGCTGATCGATCGCCAACACGACGAGGTGGTTGGGCACATCGATTGATCGAACGAACTTTAGGGCGTCATCGAATCCCGCGAGAAATGGCTTCGTGAAATTTGCGGAAGTGACGGCCGTCGTGAACGATTGAACAAATCGCACCAGGAGATTTCTGACTATCGGTCCACGCAGAGTCGAATTGGCATCAACACATATGCGCGGAAACAGCTACGAAGCATTCTTGAAGCAATAAATGCGAAAGCACTTTCGCATCAAAATTCACACTTACCACGGCACTGACAATTTCTCGAGAACGTCTCGACGCGCGAGCACGTCAGAGCATAGTTTCCAACGATCCTTCTCCCGATCCATCGTTTCTTGATATCTCATAGACGTTCTTTGCCTAGTTCCTCGGATGCATTTAGATCCCGCATGCCCTGCGTAATGTAGGTCTTCTCGAGAACGCGGAGCCGTCGCCCTCGGCATCGATCATATCGAGCTGCTCGATCTGGTCGCTTAGCTTTATCGACAGTGCATTTGGTTGAAGCTGGCAGGCGTCCCAGACGGTTTTCATTGATTTTTCATCTGCATTTGATGTTCAAAAAAGGGGTTCAGATACTTACTGCTCACTTTTCTTCGCCTTCCAGCCTCGCCGCTCCAGCCATTCTCTCGCGGCCATTTCCAAAACGACTGAAGCCGTGGTGTCATCTTCAATCGCGGCCAGCTTCACGCCCTTGATCACTTCCTGGTCGATCGTCGTCAGAAATTGGCGCCGGTCGCCCTCGGCTGGCTTGCGCCCCTTTGGTTTCGGCTTTTCCGTCTTTTTCATCAGGTTACGTCCGCCCAGGTGCGGCATATCTCGGATAAACCGTCCCATGCGTTGAATCCCGCGGCAAGCGCAATCCGCAGATGCCAAGAGCTGTTTCCCCGTCTTGCTGGTCACGAATTTTTCTGGCGGCTATCCCGCTGAATTGAGGACGGTTTCGGACCAGAGGCAACTGATATAGGTAACTATGTAAAATATATTGATGTACTCCACTTGACGTCTATCCGGTGTAGGAACATAACAAGAACAGTATTTCGTTGCGTGGAGTTCGTGATGTCCGGAGGCCCGAGCAATCCCACCTGGCAGGCGCAGCTGATCGGCCGTTATCCGGCGCTGTTCAATCAGGAAACCAATGGCCGCGTGTCAGCTCCGGGCTTTCCGAGCGTCGGCGACGGCTGGCGCGATCTGGTCGAAACCGCCATCGCCAGGATGGCGACCGCAGTGGCCGCGGTGCCCGGCGGATCGCTCAAGATCGGCCAGATCAAGGAGAAGTTCGGCACGCTGCGGCTGTACCTGGGCAAGCGCGACGGTTTGCCCGAGGCGACCTGCGCGGCGATCGACGAAGCGATCGCGCTTGCCGAGGCCCGCTCGGCCTGCACCTGCGAAACCTGCGGCGCCGAGGGGCGGCTGTACGACAAGGGCGGTTACATGTTCACGGCGTGCGACCAGCATGCCCAGGGCAAGCCCGTCGAGGTGCGGCCCGGCCGCGAGAACGTTCACATCGTCCGCACCCTGCAGAACGGCCAACTCAGCATCGTGACCTGCCGCCGGTACATCCGCGAAATCGACTCCTTTGTGGACGTAACGCCGGGCGAAATCGGGCTGAAAGAATAGCCCGGCGCCTCTACTGGAATAGCCGAACCGACACCGGGAATAGAACCTTGCGCCTTTGGATCCAATCAGACTTGCATATGGAGCTTACCCGCGGCTGGGATCTTCCCGCTGTTGGCGATCGGCCGCATTACGACGTGCTGGTCATTGCTGGTGATCTGATTCCACGCATGGAACGAGGCGTCGCCTGGTTGCTTGAACGCGTCACGGATCATCCGGTGGTTTACATCGCCGGGAATCATGAATCATACGGCGCCGATCTCGATCGTACTGTCGAAAAGGCACGCGCCCTCGCAGTGGGCACGAACCTGCACGTCTTACAGAATGATTCCATTTCGATCAGCAGTGTGACCTTCATCGGAGCAACGTTCTGGACGGACTTCAATCTGTTCGGTGACCAGGGCCGCGCGATGGTGGCGGCCGCGGAATTCATGAACGACTACAAGAAGATTCGTACGGGCAACTACGTCTACCGGCTGCGTCCATCGCACACGCTGCAGCGTCACCAGCAGTCGCGCCGCTTTATCGCGGACGAGTTGCTCAAGCCCAAGACCGGTCCGCGCGTGGTGGTGACGCACATGGCGCCCCATCCGTCTGCCATCCGCCCGGCCTTCGACGAGGAGATCACCTCGGCGGCCTACGCCAGTGATGCCAGCGATCTACTGGCCATGGGCGTGGACGCGTGGATTTACGGCCACACCCACGACACCCGCGACGAAATGATCGGCAACGCTCGCCTCGTCACGAATGCCAAGGGATATGGCCCCTGGGGGCCCAAGGAGCCGACCTGGGATAACCCGGATTTCGATCCGAACTTCGTCATCGAGATCTGACGACCGATACCTGAAGAGTACGACATCTACGCGTAAGGGGAACACCATGACCGACACCGACGAACTCAAGGCCCCGATGAAAGTGGCAAACCCCTCCCTTCAGTCGTCGAATCCAGGTCAACAATCATGCGCGTATCCCGTGCCGCCAAAGGCACCGCCAGCAGCCTATTTATCTCTGCAAAAACCTCCGTCGCAATCCCGGCATCATGTTCGCTGGTTCGAGATGCGCTTATTGAAGCGACACTCGATCCGCAAGTTCGCTCGATCGACTTTCTTGCGAAAGCGCGGGTCGACGCGGCACAAGTAGACCTCGGCGCCACGATCATCGTTCGGGACGACGGCGGCTTCGTGCTGGACGTCGTTCCGGCCCGTCCTGTTCGCGATGTCGAGCAGGAAGGCTTGGCGTTGATTGCCTATTCGCGGCTCGGCCTGAACCAGCTCACGTTGACCGCAAGCGACATCAAGCGGGAACCGCGCTACGCCAACTCGCGCCTTGTCTGGTCGTACAGGCTCGCCCCTGTCGGCATCTCCATGCGCATGGTGGTTCTCCAGGTCCTGGCCGACGACGGGCCCATGACCCTGGCGCGCCTGCTCTCCGCGATACGCAGCGACCGGGATCCCAATCCGGCGATCATGGCGCTTGCGTGCTCGGATCTGATTGAACTCGACCTGGTCAGCCGCCCGCTTGGCCCGCTCACGATTGCGAGGGTCCGGGTATGAGAAACAACCGGCAAATCGATCGTTGCTTTCAGGACTTCCGGCTGAAGCTTGGGTTCAAAGAGGCGACGCGCCTGCTTCATATTGCTGACTGTCAGGCGGCCGAGGAGGAGCAGCTTGAGCTATTCACCGACGTCGACTTGGGCCCTCGTCAAGGTCCGGTGGACGATAGCGCCGATGATGAGCAGACTGACAGGCAGGAACACCGCGAGCATGCTGCGCACAGCGCCATCGTTCTTGCGGCACTTCGGACCGCGACCACCCCCTTGGTTCGCCGGCGCCTTCACGGGAAAGAAGCCCTGGTGGTCGTGGTCGATGTTCCAAGCGCGGACTGGGTCCAACCGGTCGAGGAATATTTCAATGCCATCCGCTCGGAGAATTGGAAAACGTTTGCGCGCGATGGCAGCAACCGGGGCCGCGACAAAGCCACGGTCGGAAACGATGAAGTGGCGAATCGGATCGCAGCGGGACGCCGGGTTGTCGGCATCGCGGCCAACCCATCGGTCGTCCTTCCATCGGCTCTGATTGCCGCTGCGGACATCACGATCAAGATTGGGCCGCCGTCGGGCGCCATGGTGCGTCTCGCGCTGAAGCGTTGCCTGCCCGGTCGGGTGCCGGGACACATCGACGACAGGGTCGTCGCGGGCCTCGACTTCAATGACCTCGTTGCGGCGATGCGGCCGAATTCAACACCGGCGCAGGCAGTCGAGCGCATGCGCACTGTCTCAGATCGGCGCAACGAACCGCGGGGCGCCGAGAAATTTCCGTTGCTCGAAACCGCTGTTGAATACGGCGAAGCTCAAAAATGGTGTTTGGCGCTCGCGCACGATCTGGAAGAGTATCGTCAGGGCCGCCTGGAGTGGGGCCGGATCAGCACCTCCGTGATCTGGCATTCAACCCCAGGTTGCGGAAAATCGATCTTGGCTGGCTCGTTGTCGCAGGCCCTTCGGATTCCCATTTTGCGGATATCGATCGCGGACTACTTCACGGGCGAATCGCACCTCGGGATCGTGCTCCAGGAACAACGCTCGGCGTTTCAGAAAGCCAGGAATCTCGCGGCTGTTCACGGCTTTTGCCTCATGTTCATCGATGAAATCGATGCCCTGCCTAGCCGCGCCTCGCTCGCTGCCGATTCGAGGGCGTCGCACTTTTATATACCTATCGTGAACGACGCTTTATTGCTGGTGGAGCAAGCCCGAAAGGATTTCGTGATCCTGTGCGCCGCAACCAACAGGCGCGACGCGCTCGATGCCGCCTTGCTTCGTCCCGGTCGCTTCGACAAGGTGATCGAGATCGGCCCGCCGAACTTGCCGGGCACGATCAACGTCATGCGCTTCCACCTCGAGGAAGACCTGCGTGAGGATGACATTACGGAGGTTGCCAGGCAGGCAGAGGGACGTTCGGCCGCCGAACTCATGGATGTCGTGCGGAGCGCCCGCCAGCGCGCGCGAAATGCCCAGCGACCCCTCATCATTGACGACCTGAAGGCCGCAATTCACGGCGAGAACATCGTATCGCCCGCGCTGTTGCGCCGAATCTCGGTTCATGAAGCAGCCCACGCCGTCACCACCGTCGTCCTGGGAATCGGTGAATTGCGGTATGTCACGCTTCAATCCAAAGCCAGCAGCGGCGGACACGCGAGAGCCCACAGTTCCGACGACGATCTGATGACCATCGAGGGCATCGAGAAGCGGGTCATTTCGATCTTGTCGGCGGGTGTTGCCGAACAGATTGTGCTTGGTTCGAAATCGATCGGCAGCGGCGGAACGGACACCTCGGACGACGGCATTGCCACGTCCATGATTGCGGTTCTTCACGCGTCCACCTCTCTGACGGGTGAATTCTTTCACCGGTGCTCGTCCGACGAGGCGCTGGCGACGGCTCGGGCTGATCCCAGGCTGCGTCGCCTGGTTGAACAACACCTTCGGCGGCTCGAAAAGCGCGCGAAGGACCTGGTGGAGCGTCACCGCGAATGTATCGACGCGGTTGCCCGGGCATTGGCCGAGAGCCGTCATCTCACTGGCGACGAGGTCGTCGCGGTCATGCAGGCCACCGCTCGCCTCAAAATCGTTTCAACCGAAGGGAGCTGACGCATGTTGAGAGTCATCATTGAAATCCTGCCCGGTGGCCAAAGCCAGTTGCGCCGCACGATCGCCTCCATGCGGATCGGCAACATCAGCGATTTGGCCGAGGTGTCGGACTACAGGGTCGACGCCATCGAATCCGCAAATCACCTGGCGGGCACGCCGTCACGTTCCGCCACATGCACCGTGACCGGACACGATCGGCGCCAGTCAGTCTGGACTTTGGTCGCGAAAGCGGCGGACGAAATCGAGAAGGCCGAGTTCGATGCGCTTTGACCTTACGAATACGAGTGACGAAGTCCAGGTCGGGGTCGATCTCGTTCCGTTTGGCTTGGAGCACCGACGCGAGGGTATCGCGGCTTTGCGTATCCGCGCCATCGACGACGAACGCGGCTTACTGGTTGAAGGTTTTGAGGCGGGGCCGGCGGGGAACGGCTCCGCCATGCGGAAAGCCAGGATCGCCCTGCACGGTCGTAACCAGTCAATTTGGACGCTGATCGCGAATGCGGCCTACGCGCTGAGTCACGCAAAATTCGACGAATTGTAACGATAGTCAAAGGGTGATTTTGAGGTTTCCGTGCTACCCAGATGACATGGAAAACCAGTGGACGGCAGCTACGATCGAAAAAAATCGGGGCGTCTTTGCCGTTTCAGCCTCCCGTCCTGCAAAAATTGAAAAAAGAAGATAGGAATTTTTCCATCGACGAAAAAAGGCAAGTGATCGATGCCGTTTTGGGTGGGCTATCAGTCGGCTACGTCAGCAGAAAGATGGGCTCAAAGCGGCAGGCCGTCGCCAAATGGGTCAAAGAGTTCAGAAAGACGGGGCAAATCAAGGGTCGTCAAAGCTCGAGCCTCATGGGGAATATCTGTTCTATCGTAGAACAGGATCCACGGAGAAGCGTGAGCAAGATTCTACGTATTGTGAACAAGGCTGACATTGGGGTCAGCTTCTGCGCGCTCAACACCTTCCTCAAGAACAGAGGCTACGCCCGGGATGCAGAGGGACGGCTCGGGCGACACGACTGACTGTTTGATCAGCCCTTCTGATTCCAGGCAGGATGTGGCGCCGTACTCGACGGCGAGTGTCGTCCTGATCACTCCAAACCGCCTTTTCGTCGCTCACGGTCCCCCGCGAATCCGATCGCCCACATGGGCATTTAACGAGCGCAAGCGCCTTGTGTGGAAAATACTCGAGAGCTAGAGCTAAATTCCTCTTAATCCGGGCAATATCCGGCGTGAGCGAAGAAGTTTGCACTCAGGTTTGAACTTGGGCAAGGCATTTGCGGCGGCGCGTTCAAGTGCCTCAAGGGTGCCCATCCCATCCTCCCGACTCAGTCACGAAGATGGAATCAGCATTTAGCCATCAAGGGAATACCTCCGACTCGCTTTTTTCGAGGAACTTGCTCTAGACGTCGGATTTGTGAGCCGACCGGCCATGCCAGCTGGCTGATCTCAGTTCGGGGATCGGGGACCTATCGCCCGAAAATGAGCCCACATAATCGGACGCGTAGCTATTTGGCCGTCGGCGCTCAGATTTGCTGACTTACTTAAGCCATTGATCCAATACGGAAAAAAGGTCGCCCAAGTGTTGTAAAAACGTACCAAACGGGGCACTCCTAAAGTCAAAACCGCCGCGTTCTTTCGGCGTAGCTTTGTGTATTATCAATCGGTTATTCGCCGCGTTCGTTTGCGTGTCAGCATACTTCGTGACGCATCCGCTGGCGCGTTACGCAAGGGCGAAATTCGGTCCGGCGCAAAGGTCCAAAATGGCATTTCGCGTGCTGATCATCGGCGGCACGGGCCAGGTCGGATCAGCGGTGGTGCGTGCATTGGCGGCGGAGCCGTCCTGCGCCGAAATCGTGATGGTCAACCGCAAGGCCGCTTCGCTCAGCCCCGATCCCCGCGTGCGACAGGTCGTCCTCGATACGGCCGATGCCAGGTTTCCGGCAGAAGTGACCGCGCTCGCGCAAAGCATGGTCGGGCAAGGCGACCCTGTCTATGGCGCCTCCTGCGTCGGTGTCGGCCAAGGCAGCATGAAGTGGAGCGAGCAAGAACTGAAGGCGCTCGAGATCGGCGTGGTCGGCGGCTTTGCCAGGGCCTGCCGGGCCGGCGGAATCGCCCGCTTCGCACTGCTCTCGGCCGTTGGAAGCACTTCGAAAAGCAAATTTCGTTATGTGCGGGTGATGGGGCTGAAGGAGGAGGCGGTGCAGGGAGCAGGGTTCCAGCGCCTCGCGATCTTTCGACCGGGAATTATCGCGGGCAACGCGCACACGCCCTTCTATGTGGCCTGGTTGGGGCGGTTGATTCCGGGATCTTTCGGTGTGATCGACCAGGACGACATCGGACGCGCCTTCGTCGCCGAATTCATCAGCCCGGCCGCGGAAGGGACGGTGTATTTCGAAAACGCGGCGATGAGGCAGAAATCTCGCGCATTGAACGGCGCATCGTGAACAACAAGATGCCGCCCCCGTTTTGGACGGGGGCGGCAATCCTTGGTCGTTACTTTTCCGGGTGGCCCGTGCCCGGCTTGGTCGTCTTCGGCGCCTTGCCGTCTTCGATCCGGCCTTCGTTGCGCAGATCGCGACCTTCCTGCGCCTTGCGCTGGCTTTCGGGAGATTTGCCGTGCTCGTTCATCTCTTCCTTGACGAACCCCGCACCTTCCTTGATTTCACCCTTGACGCTCATGTCGGTCTCCTTTGACGTTTTAACCACGGTCATCCGTGTCCTGTAAGACGAATGCGCTAAGAGCTGTTTTGCTCCACTTTCGATCGACAATTTAAACGTGGTGCGAGTCCGGGCTGACGCACAATTTTGGAACTTTTCGGATCTCGTCCATCGGGATGCCGGCTGGCAAACCGTCGAGGGCGGCGAGGCGCCACCCGCTACCACAGCACTGCGGTGTTGCCTGGGGCCACTTGCGAGAATCGCTGCTGACGCCCCACTTGTCTCGCGACAGAGCCACAGCTGCTGCGGTCTTCGGGCTGTCAAAGCGGCTTCTTCTGGTGCAGGTAATCGGGCTTGAACTGCGCGATCTTCTTCAGCCTGCTCCAATCGTTGACATGCAATTCACCTCTTTGAAAGTTCATCGCCCGCGATGCGCGCAGATCATGCAAAGTCCGGTTTACGCTAGCGATTGACATGCCGAGGGTCTCTCCCAGCTGAACCAGGCTGATGGGTACCGCCAGCATATTGCCGTCGGTCAAACCGGAGGCGGTGGCACGGTAGAATAGTTCGCAAAAAAGATGGGCCATCCGTGCCGCCATCGATCTGGCGCCGTTGTTGGTGATGGCTTCGCGAAAGATGGCGGCATCGATCAATGTTTCCCGCCAAATGGCAAAAGCGACGGTGGGGTGTCGTTTGAACGTCGCGATAAGGTCCTTGTGGGTGACCGAAGCGATCAGGGCCGGGCCGATCGCGCATACCGCATGATCCATCTTGTCGATGAACAGCGCCTGGGAATCCGGCATGTCTCCCGCCATATGAAAAGACAAATATTGGCGCGCACCGCTCGGGAGCAAATGATAGCGCGCCACCATTCCCGATACGACG
>Ga0181528_10003130_pt1 | contig 10162 bp, 9 predicted proteins | sample PEATcosm2014_Bin_47_FD_119742 | JGI IMG/M metagenome (GOLD analysis project Ga0181528, IMG submission 119742) | Peatland microbial communities from MTU Mesocosm Facility, Houghton, MI, USA - PEATcosm2014_Bin10_10_metaG | ecosystem: Environmental > Terrestrial > Soil > Wetlands > Peat | place...
AGCGCTTCATTCTTTTGCAACGACCTGATGATGGGGTCAGCCTGGGCATCGTGTGCCGATGTTGGTGAGCGCTATGCCGGCACGGTCAGCGGCACGATGAACATGATCGGCCAATTTGCGGGGGCGGCAGGAATGTACTTTGCCGGAGTGATGCTGCAGTCAGGACGAGCTGAAACGTTGTTCATCGTATTCGGTTGCAGCTATGCTCTGGCAGCCTTGTGTTGGATGGCAGTTGACGTGACACGACCGCTCTCCGCATCGCAGTCCTGACCAACTTTTAGTGAGCCACTTGCAATGACCAACGCGTCTGGCCAACTTCACGTGGTACTTGTCGATCTCGACAAGAAGACAGTTCCGGAATGGGTTCCTCGACAGTTGCAGCAGGAACAAATTGACTTCGCGTACCGCGACTGCACGACGCGTGCGGAATTAGCCGACGCCGCACGAGATGCGGACGTGGTGTGGTTGTTCGGCGGCAGCCGCATTTTACAAGGAAATCTGGATGTCGTGCCGCGCTGCTGGGCCATCCTGCGAACGGGCAGCGGAACCGACAACGTACCGGTGGACGAGGCAACGCGCCGCGGGATCGTCGTCGCCAATACACCGGCAGCATTTAGTGATCCTGTCTCCGATCATGTCATTGCACTGTTATTTGCCGCCATGCGACGGATTCCATTTCAAGATCGCGCCGTGCGTCAGGGGCAATGGGACCAGACTCTCGGACAACCCCTCTGTTCGATTCAGGGGAAGACTCTGGGATTGGTTGGTTTCGGTGGGATCGCGCGGGAGGTTGCCAAAAAGCTCGCTGGATTCTCGCTACGAATCATGGCGTTCGATCCTTTTGTGAGCCCTGAGGCGATGTCCTGCTGCGGCGTACAGCCTGCGGAATTGAACGCCCTTCTCGCAGAAGCAGATTTTGTATCGTTGCATTGCCCGCTCACGCCCGAAACGAAGCACTTGATTGGTGAATCGCAACTTCGGTCGATGAAGCCGACCGCGATACTTGTGAACACGTCGCGCGGTCCAATCGTTGACGAATTGGCATTGGCCAGAGCACTCGCTGAAGGTTGGATTGCCGCCGCGGGCCTGGACGTTGTGGAACATGAACCGCTCGCGGCGAACCATCCGTTTCTTGGCCTCGACAATGTGGTGCTAACTCCTCATTCGGCAGGCTTATCAGCAAACGGAGTTGAAATCCGATGGCGTCTATCATTCGAAACCGTTCTGGCCTTTTCACGACGCGAATGGCCCGCATCGTGCGTGAATCATCATGTGAAACCCGCACAAAACTTGAGCTCTGCGACTGACATCAAAGGATAAGTTGCTTTCCGTTGCTCACGCTCCGGTCTTCGTGAATGTACGCGTTCGTGCGCTTATTTGCTCGTTATGACGCGATTTCTCGAAGTTTCTCGGCGACTTCTTCGATGTGGCCGTCGACTTTGACTCGGGGCCAGACGGCGGCAACCTTGCCGTTTTTGTCGATCAGAAATGTGGCGCGTTGGATTCCCATGGATTTTTTGCCGTACATGTTCTTCTCAACCCAGACTCCGTACTTTTCGGCCACGGCATGATCTTCATCCGCCAACAGCGGGAACGGCAGCGAAAATTTACCGGCGAATTTCTGATGTGATTCGACGGTGTCCGTGCTCACGCCAAGCACCACCGTATCCGCTGATTCGAAATCGCCGATTTCGTCGCGGAATCCGCACGCCTCTTTGGTACAGCCGGGCGTGTCGTCGCGGGGGTAAAAGTACAGAACAACATTTTTCGCGTTGGATCCGCTGAAATCCTTCAGCGAAATCGATTTGCCGGTGCTCGATGGCAATTTGAAAGCAGGAGCTTTTGAACCGACTTCGGGTATGGGCATGGTGGTTTTCCTCTTTGTGTCGTTTGGTAATCATCGTGCGAGATTTCGCGGGCGGAACCTCGTGCATCATTATTCTCGTCGGTAGCGAAATGGCCAGTCCGCGAACAACAAGAACCGCATGGCGCGAGCTTTGCATTCGAATTAATCGAGGAGAAGAAATGTAACCACGAATTCGACGAATCTCACGAATCAGAATCTCAGGCTCGCGAACATCTGTTCGTCTCGCTTGGTTTTTTCGTGTTTTCATATTTTCGCGCTTTCATGTTAAAAACTCTTTTCCCGATCCTGGGTTGCGGGCGTAACCCACAATGTGATTGTTTCCCTTTTACCTCGAGCGTCATTGATGGTCGTATTGCCGGTCTTGGATATCCTTAATGGTCATGTTGTTCATGGAGTTGCGGGTCGTCGGAGCGAGTATCGTCGCATTGTCAGCCGATTAACAACGAGCAACCACCCGCTCGACGTCGCCAAAGCGATTCGCGCGGAATACGGTCTTGATTCGCTTTATGTTGCCGATCTGGATGGAATCCTCGCTCAAAAGCCGAATCTGTTGCTCTATCGTCAATTGATCGACGAAGGTTTTGATTTACTCGTCGATGCCGGTCTTCGTATTTCGACTGACGTGGCAATTATCCGCGAATCGGGTGTGGATCAAGTGATTGTTGGACTCGAATCGTGCCGCTCGCCCGACGACTTGGCCGCCATAACCGCGACCCGGGTCGAAACCACGTTCAGTCTCGATCTGTTCGATCGAAAGCCATGTCGACGATGCGACTCATCCGGATGGAGCGACGATTCCTGTGAGATTATCCGTCAAGCGATCGAAGCGCAAGTGAACGCGATTCTGCCACTGGACTTGTCTGATGTTGGAATGGGAACGGGCGGTTCCAACGACTCGCTTTGTCGGTTCACCCGAAACGCATTTCCATCGATCCGTTTGATTACCGGCGGGGGAGTACGCAATGTTCAGGATCTTCGACGTCTGCGTTCGCTGGGTGTTGACGCAGTTCTTGTGGCGACTGCACTGCACGAGGGTACGCTGACGCGCGACGAGATTCTCGCGCTGGGTTAGCACGCACAACGTTTGTCAGGGGTCTTTGTAATACTTCGCGTTGAAATTGCAGACGTGACCGTCACGAAAAAAGAGGACGACGCTTTTTCCAGTGGAATCTGGTCCCCATTTGTAGACCGAGTCGGTTGTCTGGTGCAGACCTTTGGAATCATTGGATTTGAAATCGGTAGTATATTCGCCCGATTCGCCCAGAATTTCCTCCACTTCCTGCAAGCGCATTCCGTTAGAAATGCGATTCGCCAACAACCAATACAGAGCTTTATGATCGCGATGAACCGAGAATTTTTCCCGGTTTGATTGTTCCAAAGCCAATCCCTCGTGATCAACCTTCGCATACTGTTCCAAACCGGGAACACCTGCTTTATGCAGGGTGTCGCAACCCAGCAGGGCGGGCAACGAAACAGCGGTCAAACCGATTATTCGATAAATGATTCCGCGACCCGACATTGGCCAGCTCCTCGAAATGCCTGCGTTTCCGGGCGGGAGAGTATGCGAGAAGGTCATTTTGATCCAGATCGATCTGTCATGCACTTTGTCTTCCCACGGATTTGCCCATTGCCTACACTGGGTGGAACACAAAATTGATCGTCAGTTTCGATCAGGTAACTTGCGAACACGCTGCAGAAATCGAAGGAGTTTGTCGTCCATGACCGAGCAAAAGGCCACGAATGTCACATGGCACGCCCACGCTGTGTCAAAAGAAGATCATTGCAAATTAAAAGGACACAAAGGGGCCGTTTTGTGGTTCACCGGCCTGTCGGCCTGCGGGAAAAGCACGATTGCTAATGCCGTGGATCACAAGTTGCACAAACTTGGCAAACACACTTTCGTGCTTGATGGCGATAATATCCGCATGGGTCTCAACAAGAACCTGGGTTTTTCCGCCGAAGACCGAGCCGAAAATATTCGCCGAATCGGTGAAGTTGCCAAGCTGTTTGCTTCATCCGGCAGCATCGCTCTGACCGCGTTCATATCGCCATATCGAGCCGATCGTGATAAAGTTCGCGAAATCATGCCCGCAGGCGAATTTATCGAAATCTTCGTCGACGCATCGCTGGAAACCTGCGAAAAGCGAGATCCGAAGGGTCTTTACAAGAAAGCCCGCGCGGGCGAGATCAAGAATTTCACTGGAATCTCGGACCCCTACGAAGCTCCGACAAAACCCGAATTGGTTCTCGATTCGAACACAAAGAGTATCGATCAACTGGCAGACGAAGTCATTGCCTATCTCGACAAGCATGGTTTGCTGAAGCACTGACCTTCAGCATCGATTAAGACGGCGACGTTCATCCGAGCTCGCTTCGTCTCTGATAACAATCGTCAAAACCGAAAAACCCCGATCGCAACTTGCGGTCGGGGTTTTTCATTCAAAATGCTGACATTTGCTTCATCTCCGTTTAAGGTTGACTCTGTAGACTGCACCAATCGGGGTAAGTGCCGTGAACACCGCTTGAGAATGCGATGTGCTATGGCTTTTTGTATTTCGGCGGTGCAAACAATGCGTGTGTTGGTAGTGGAAGATGAGCCAGACGTGCTGCGCGCGGTGACAATGTTTCTGCGCGAAGAAGGCTATTACGTCGATTCGGCTGACAATGGTGAGGACGGGCTCTACAAAGGAATCACGTGGGATTACGACGCGATCCTGTTGGATGTCATGTTGCCCAAACGTGACGGCTGGTCGGTTCTGACGGAATTGCGACGACAGAAAAAGGATACGCCGGTTCTGATGCTTACCGCGCGCGATGCCGTCAAGGATCGAGTCAGGGGTCTTGATACAGGTGCCGACGACTACCTGGTCAAGCCGTTTGAGTTGACCGAGCTTGTGGCACGAGTTCGGGCACTGATTCGGCGGTCGGCCGGGCATGCCGGGCCGCTGATCGAAATTGGCAACGTATCGATCGACACGGCGTCCAGGACAGTCACAGTTGATCAACAGGTTGTTCCCCTGACCGCGAAGGAATATTGCCTGCTGGAATTTCTGGCGATTCATCGTGGAGAATTGGTGACTCGAACGAAGATTTACGATCACTTGTTCGACGAATGCGATTCGTCATTGTCCAATCTTGTGGATGTTTACGTTTCCAATATTCGCCGAAAAGTGGGTCGTGATTTGATCACAACTCGTCGTGGTATGGGTTACATTATTGAGGGTTAGCATCAATTCAAAAGTTGGAATTCGGGCGTTCGCCTGTCTGTTCCGTCGATGGAAAATTGATCCATGTTCAAGTCTCTACGCTGGCGATTGCAGGTCTGGCACGCTTTTGTGCTCTTGATCGTACTTACCAGCTTCGGGGCGATCGTGTACGACCTACAGTGGAAAACGCGACTGCAGCAGATCGATGCCGAACTGAATCGGATCACGAACTCGATGCTTCAACGACGACCACCGGGGCGTTCCGGCAATCGTCGTCCACGTGGTCGCGATGAGATTCGACCCGGTGGCGAATCGGGGACGCGAAGCGACCAAGTCACACCGGCACAGCCCGAACTGGCCAATAACGACGCCGCTTCTTCCAGAACGATCGCGCCGCCAGACGGTTTCCGCCCGCCGGGTGATCGTCCGCCGCGAATGACCCCCGAAAAGATTGTCGAAGAGTTCGAAAAATTGACTCACAGCGACGATGACTCGCAATTCTTCTTCATGGTGATTTGGGATGAAAAAGGCGAAGTGCACTCGTCGGATACGGCACCGAAAATCGACAATCCGCAGCTGAAAACTGAAAGCGATGGTTCACCTAAACGAGTCATTCGAGAACGACATGGCGATCAACTCTATCGAGAACTGATTTTTGCAAGAAAATATGACAGTGGCGTCAGAAACTATCTGATTGGCCAGTCATTACAAAATGAGTTGGCCGAGCACCATCAGCGCGGATTGTTATTAATTGCGACGGGACTGGTCATTCTCGCCGCGGGAACGTTGGGAGGCGGCTGGCTGTCCGCACGAGCCATACGTCCCATCACGGACATGACTGCTGCTGCCGAGTCGATTTCCGCGCAAAACTTGTCGCAGCGAATCAACGTGAAAGAAACTGATAGCGAACTCGGAAATCTCGCGAACGTTCTCAACAAGACCTTTGACCGTTTGCAGGATGCGTTCGAACGACAGCAGCAGTTTACGGCGGATGCCTCGCACGAATTGCGAACACCGCTGTCGGTGATTGCCACGCATACCGAACTGGCATTGTCGCGTTCGAGAACCAACGAAGATTACCGCGCGGCAATCGAAACCTGTCAGCGCGCAGCGAAGCGAATGAAGACGTTGATCGACGCACTACTGATTCTTGCTCGCTTCGAATCGGGTGCGCCGTCGATGAAACAGGACCGTCTGAATCTCGAGCCGCTGGTCCTCGACTGTGTGGAACTCGTGCGGCCGCTTGCGACCGAACGCGGAATTGAAATCGAATCCCAAACGACAGCTTGCGAAGTTTGTGGCGACTGGGATCGCTTGTCGCAAGTTGTCACGAATCTGCTCAGCAATGCGATTCGCTATAACGTCGATGGTGGCCAAGTGATCGTTGCCACACGGATCGATAAAGAATCGGCAGTGATCTCTGTGACGGATACCGGAATTGGTATCGCCCCCGATCAATTGCCGCACATTTTCGATCGTTTCTACCAGGTCGACAAAGCCCGATCTCGTGCGGAGGGAAGTTGTGGACTTGGTCTTTCGATTTGCAAAACGATCGTCGAAGCACACGGCGGCACGATCGCGGCCATCAGTCAACCGAGTGTGGGAACGACGATCGAAGTTCGACTCGCTCGCGCCTCATCCACGATGCCTGCGGAACGACGACATTCCGGCGAAGAAAACCTCGTATCTTCCGTCTCAGTATCGTGAAGGAAAAAATAACAATGATCAATTCGAATGAAAGAGAATAGGCGAATTAGCCTGCGTGACCCCGCGATGCTTGAATGGTCGCTCGTCTTGTTTGATTGAAGTGTTTCCTCGAAATTTCCCGATCGCGAATGTTCGACTCGGTCTCGTGGAAATGCACTTGTTCCCCTCAAGAAAGGAAAATTCCGTGAGAATCAACGCGTGGACATTGAGTTTGGTTGTTAGCCTGGCGGTCGTTGCGACCGTCGAAGCACAAGGCGGCGGAGGCCGAGGAGGTCGTGGCGGCGGCTTTGGCGGCGGAGGAATGTTTGGCCGCGGTGGTATTTTTAATCTTGTTGGTAACGAGGTCGTGCAAAAAGAGTTGGCGCTCAGTTCTGAGGCCACAACCAAGGTCAAAGCTTTGACCGATGAATTCGAAGCGTCATTGGGTGAACGCCCCGATTTCAGATCGCTGTCACAGGAAGAACGCACGAAGGCGATGGAAAAGAGAACGGAAACGACAAAGGCAGCGACTGAGAAGTTGTTGCCAAAATTGAAGGAGGTTTTAACCGCCGATCAGTTCACCCGGTTGCAACAAATTCATTGGCAAGTGCTGGGAACTGCTGCCTATTCGGAATCCGAAATTGTGAAGGCTCTGCCAATTGCGAAGGACCAACAAGACAAGATCAAAGCTCTGAGCACCGAGTATGAAGCAAAGCAACGAGAATTGTTTACGGGAGGTCGCGGTGGGGGCGGTGGTGAAGATATGCGGGAAAAATTTCAAGAACTCAATAAAGAAAAAGACGCGAAAATCAACGAGGTTTTAACCAAAGCTCAGCTCGATACATTTGCGATGCTGAAGGGCAAGGAATTCGACGTCGAGCAACTTCGGCAAGGGCGTGGTGGACGTGGTGGTGGTGGCGGCGGTGGCGGCGGTGGCGGAGGTGGCAAAGGGAAGCGACCTCAACCCAAGGCCGAATGACAGCGATTCGCCCCAAGAATCAGCAGGCCGTCCGTCAGGACGGCCTCTTCTTGGGGTGATTTGTTTTACGACGAACAAGCTGTCACAAGAGGCACGTTGCTTTTTGATTTCCGAGCAGCGAATTCTGTGGCCGACGCTGCTGGCGTCAGCGTCACACCAAGAGCAGATTGGCTCGAATTCGGTTCGTTTCGAATTTTCAGACCGACGCTGGCAGCGTCGACCACGATGCAACGCCTGTGTGCAACGCTACGAACGAGGCATAATACCGCCAAAACCCGCAGATTTCGCTCGATTCATCGGGTCTGATCGAGGTCCAACTTTTCCTCTGTAATTGCGAGGTTCGCATGTCGATTTTCGTTCGCCTGGCGACGCTGAGCGTCTTTGCTGCATTGTTCATCGGTCGCAATGATGCCGCTGATTGGCCGCAATTTCGTGGTCCGAACGCCACAGGCGTCGCTACTGACGACAACGGCTACGCCACATCATGGTCCGCCACTCAGAATGTCTCTTGGCGAATCGAGCTGCCTGGACCGGGAGCATCCAGTCCCATTGTTCAGGGCGATAAAGTGTTTGTCGCCTGTTTTCGAGGTGTCGGGAAATCGTCGAGCGATACCAGTCAACTCGAACGAGTCTTGGTGTGCGTCAATCGCAGCGATGGCAAAATATTATGGCAATCTTCGGTGAAAGGGGCCGACAACGAAGATTCCTATCGAGGTCAACTGCAAGGCCACGGCTATGCCACGAGCACCCCGGTGACCGATGGAGAACGCGTTTACGTATTCTTCGGCAAATCGGGCGTATTGGCATTCGACCTGAACGGGAAACAATTGTGGCAAAAAAATGTCGGGACCGGCTCGGCGCGAATGGGCTGGGGCCAGGGATCGAGTTTGATTCTTTACAAGAACCTGGTGATCGTTCCCGCCTTTGCCGAAGGCAAGGCGCTGGTGGCGCTCGACAAGGCCACCGGTAATCAAGTATGGAAATCGCCCGCGGATGGCTTCGAGGGAACTTGGAGTTCACCGGTCCTGGTCGAGCTTCCCGATGGCAAAACCGAATTGGTGGTCAGCGTTCCGTACGAGATCTGGGCGTTCAATCCTGATAAAGGTGACTTCCTGTGGGCTGCCGAGGGGATCAAGGAAGGGGCAATCTGCCCGACGCTCGTGACGCAAAACGGGATCGTCTATGCCATCGGCGGTCGGCAGGGAGGAGCCGTCGCGATTCGAGCGGGAGGCCGCGACGAAGTCACGGCAACTCATACTGTCTGGCGGAAGAACTTCGGTTCGTACGTGACTTCGCCCGTTTTGCTGGGCGACTATCTGTATTGGGTCAGCGATCGAGGAATCGCTTTTTGCGTCAAAACAGCCGACGGTGAACAAGTTTATCAAGAGCGGTTGCAAGACTCGCAACAATTGTATTCGTCGGTGGTCGTGGCCAACGGCCACCTGTACGCCGTTTCGCGTGAGAACGGAACCTTTGTCTATCCGGCAAAACCCAAGTTTGAATCTGTTGCACGCAATCTCGTGGACGACGACGCAGGCACCTGCAATGCAACTCCCGCCTTCTCGAACGGACAGATGTTTCTCAGAACGAACAAGTATTTGTACTGCATCGCGGGCAAGTGAAAACGAAAAACCGCGTTGCTCGTTGCCGGGCTTCGCGGTTTTTTGTTGTTCGGCGAACGTCGGGATTGCGACGGTGGAGTCGCAGGCGAATAGGGCGGGATCCAGTAGTGTCTAGCACTCACTGTTGAATCGATCCGAGCCCTCGCAAAAGGTTTGGCACCTCCGACGGAATCGTATGACGTTCGCCGAACGGCGAGGGTTATAGAACCGACTCGATTTGCCCACAAGACCGACATCGTAATGAAATTTGCTGTCGACCGATTTTGCGGAATTGGCATATACTTTGCCCCGTCCTCCTGGTAGCAATTCTCACAGATCGGGAAATTATGGCCGATCCCCTGACAGCACCCAAATCGAACGCCAAACAACCAATTGCCGCAAAACCAACGCCGCGAAAACGCGGTCGCTGGTTGAAACGTGGTTGTGTTTTGTTTGTGCTGCTCGGCATTTTTGGCGGGTTCGCACCGACGATAATCGCCGTCAGGCCATTGGCCAACCGTCTGCCAAAACTACTGTTTCCAAAATTCACTGGCACGATCGATATCGGCGAGACTTCGTTAAGCTGGATTTCGCCTCTCCAGGTGAAGAACTTTTCCATTCGCGACGAAGACGGACAACCATTGTTGGACGTCGAACAACTGTCGACCAGTGAAACTCTGTGGTCAATGGTGACGCGGCCACAGAACATTGGCACGATTAAGATCGTCAAACCGGTGGTTCATCTGTCGCTCACCGACGGCGATTCTAACATCGAACGGATTTTCGCCAAATTGGTCGGCAAATCCGTGGCAGAATCGTTAAA
>Ga0181528_10003132_pt1 | contig 10161 bp, 10 predicted proteins | sample PEATcosm2014_Bin_47_FD_119742 | JGI IMG/M metagenome (GOLD analysis project Ga0181528, IMG submission 119742) | Peatland microbial communities from MTU Mesocosm Facility, Houghton, MI, USA - PEATcosm2014_Bin10_10_metaG | ecosystem: Environmental > Terrestrial > Soil > Wetlands > Peat | place...
GACCTCTTTTTCGAAATCATACGCGGGCGTATCCCGGGCCAGCCGGGTTGCAGGCGGGATCGGCTTGAGGTGAGGCGCGGATGCGGGTGCATCGGAGGGCCTTGAGGCATTGGTTTTCTTGCCGAAAAACCTGTTTTTCTTGTCCCTCGGTGTGAACAGTTGGGGGAACGCCCCTAGAGTTTCCGATCGGCCGAGCAAAAGGAAGCCCTCGTCCCGCAGCGCATAGTGGAAGGTCGTCAAGACCTGCTTCTGCAGGGTCGATTCCAGATAGATGAGAACATTTCGGCAACTGATCAGGTCCAATCGCGAGAAGGGCGGATCTCTGGTCAGATCGTGCCTCGCGAAGACACAAGCTTCCCGGACCGCGGTATTGATCCGGTAGTGGTGTTCATTCGACCGGGCAAAGAAACGTTGCAGGTGCTCCTTGGACACGTGGGATAAAGCACTTTCCGGGTAAATGCCCATGCGCGCATACTCGATGGCGTGGTCGCTGATATCCGTTCCGAAAATTTGAATCGGCGTTGATTTCGCCCGATCCCCCAGGTTCTCCAGTAAGCAAACGGCGATCGAGTAAACTTCCTCTCCGGTGGAGCATCCTGGAACCCAGACCCGAAGCGCATCCCCGACAGGCTTGCTCGCCAGGATCTTTGGAAGAATCGCTCTGCCGAGAGCACGAAAGACCTCCGGTTCACGGAAGAAGCTGGTGACATTGATCAGAATATCCCGGTACAGGGCGTCCAGTTCCTCGCGCTTGTCCTCCAGGTGCTTCAGGTAGGCGCCCAGATCTTCAATCTTGTGCAGCGCCATGCGGCGGGCCACGCGCCGTTTGATGGTCGCCTTTTTGTAGTACGTGAAGTCGACACCGGATGCATTGCGCAGAAGTTTGAGGATTCCAGCAAATGCTATCTCTCCCTCAGGAAGGAGTTGCCCTTCCTCCTGCTCCGGCGCCCGACCCACATAAGGATGCCTGCCGATCCGCGAGATTTCCTTAGCAATGCCCTCCGGTGGCAGCACGAAATCGACGCATCCAGCCGTGATGGCGCTCCTTGGCATGCCATCGTACTTGGCCGATTCCGGCGTCTGCGCAAGAGTGATCCCACCCCCAGCCTTGATGGCCTTCAGCCCCAAAGTGCCGTCGGCCGCCGTGCCTGACAGGATCACCCCGATTGCCCGTGCGCGCTGGTCCTCCGCCAGAGAGCGGAAGAAATGGTCGATCGGCATGTGGCGTCCGGCGGGAGCCTCGCGACGGTTCAAGTGCAGGATTCCGGACACAACGGTAATGTCGGCGTTTGGAGGGATGACATATATGTGATCGGGCTGTAGCTGTGCTCCCTGCTCGGCTTCGGCCACAGCCATCGGGGTGACGGCCGCGAGCAGCTTCGTCAGCATACTCTCATGCCGGGCTTCCAGATGCTGAACCAGCACAAACGCCATGCCGGTGCCTGGCGACAGCGCCCGCAGCAGTTGAGTAAAGGCTTCGAGGCCCCCAGCTGAAGCGCCTATGCCAACAATAGGCGGGGCACTTTTCGCTTCGACTGGCTTGTTTGAGGCGGCGAAGACTTGAGCGTTCGCCTCACGCTCCGCGGCGCCTTGGCGAGTCGCGCCACGAGACTTCCCGGCCTTCCGTTTCGTCGAACTTCCGGGCCGCGGCTTCATGGACGTCTCAACATGCCTTCTGCCTGGTGCAGTCGTTTTTTCACCGTCCGAAGTCCTTGCCCGACTACATTTCGTCGGGAAATCGGAGTGCGCATCCTTCCCGCGCCGAATTCAAAGTAACGCCCGTCGACGCGTAAAGTCAACAGTGAGCTATCGACCGATGCAGCACCCACAAGCGTTCGCAGTCATAGACCCTTCAACATGCGATGGCTCGGGAACGCGATCGACGCCGACCGAGATCCGGAGAAGGCGAACCGCCGTCGGCTCGCGACGTAGATACCTTTCCGCGCCTGGCGACCGGAAGCCCGGACGGGCAAGCATTGTCACGTTCTGACTATTAGGACCTCGGGTGTAATCGCCCGAGGCTGTTCGAATCAAGAAAACCATAATGTAGCCTTTATATTGTCTTTAGGGTGTACGCCTAGAATCGGGTCTAACGTCTGGAACGTCGGTTAGTGGGGCAAGTCGACCATAAAGGAGATCCGTAGGAAGTGCGCAATGAACCGGTCACATCGCTGTTTTCTACAGTGGCCACGCCATCAATACGAGGTGCAGGAACGCCCGCGAGAGAAAGCCCAATCTCGAAATGATTGAGGACTGCTGCACAAAATGAGTGGTCAGTTATTCGAGATGACGCAGTCGGCGGGCTCCCGCCGAAGGGAGCGGCTTTTCGAGATGCTGGCGTTCCTTTCCCTGATCGTGCCATCAATGTGCCTATCTTTCCTGATGGTACGCCAAGTCAGCTTGGGCTTTGTAGTCACTGCGGTCGCAACGATTTCGCGCGACTTGGGCCTCGCCACTCTGATCGCATTTTTTCTTTGGCGCAACGCAGAGACAAAAGATCGAATCGGATTACACCTTCATGGGGGCCTCAAGAATGTCATCCTTGGCGCGGCATTGTTCGTGGTGGTACTTTTGGCATCTTTATACCTTGAGCAGTGGCTCCACGCTGCGGGATTCTCAACTCGGTCCGCGCCAACACCGGCATTCCTCACCGCGCGAGGTTCCGCCGAGTTTGTCCTCGCAATATTGCTGGTCGGCGTCGTCGCACTCACGGAGGAGATCATTTTCCGCGGCTATCTGATTCTGCGGCTGAAGACGGTCACCGGAAGTTCGGTGCTGGCGGTCGCACTTTCTTCGGTAATTTTCTGCCTCGGGCACGGTTACGAGGGAACCGCCGGAGTTGTAACGGTGGGTTTCACCGGGCTAGCGTACGCCCTGGTTTATGTCTGGACCGAAAGTCTTACTGCGCCCATCGTGATGCACTTCCTGCAGGATATTGTTGGGATTGTCGTCCTGCCGATCCTGAGGCACAAGTGACCGAGGGCCAATCGAAGCCGGCGAGGCGAAATTACGAGGAGGTGTCATGAAGTTTCCGGAATTGTTGCTTGCCGCCATACAGCGCTCGGAGATCCCGCTGCGGTTTGAACCTGGCGCCGAAGAAGCTGTGGCGAAACCGATCGTGGAAGTGCTCCAGGTCTGGGTCCGGGCGCACATCACCGATGGCCAGACCGAGTTTGACCTGGGCTATCGTGCCCTGGCCACGTTAATGCTCGCCGAGTTGTCTGGTTCGGCAGACCTGCCGCAATAGACCAAGCAAGCCAGAGCAAGCAGACGGAATGATGATGCCGATCGCACTTGAGATATTGTATCGAAGCACTCTATTCAGTTGATAGAAAGGTTAACTCTAATGGCTAGTGTTGAGCAGAAAAAGTGCGCGCATCCAGCATGCCGTTGCACCGTGGGCGCTGACAAAAGCTACTGCAGCCAGCGTTGCGAAGACGCGAGAGGAGAAGTAGAGATCTCGTGCGACTGCGGTCATCCAGGTTGCTCCCTTTCAGAATAAGGCCCGCCAGGGCGAAGCATTCGACCACGTAGGGTCGTTGCGCAGTCATTGTTTCCAACGCACGCTGCTTCGACGCCGACGGAGTGGTGCGGTCCACCCAGCAGCAGACGACTGCGGACGTTGGCAGGGACCACCACCGAGGCCGAGCTGACACCGCCAGGTGTGTCAGCCGAACTGGGATGTGCGAGCACTTCGGAATCGACTTGGAAGGCAACATGAATGGCGGTATGTTTCTGGAAATTCATCGAGTTCGCGCGGAAGTCGATTGCATAAGGCTGAACGTCATCAATGTTGCGGGCGCCAGGAAGATGAACGAACCAACCACCCACATGATGACCGCTCCCAAGATTTGATCTGCGAGCGGAGAGACGTGAAAAGGATTGGGCTTGCTGAGGTAGTAGCTGTATACGGGCCGATCGCAGAATGCGAGAAAAGCAGACAAGGCCGTGTTCACAAGGTCAGCCGAAAGGAGGTAGAACAACCATTTCCAGCTTTTCCGTCGATTCGGGGCAGGCCATGGCCGGATGATGCACCACCAGAATGCCAGCGCGGTGGCGAGAAAACAGATGTGCTCGATCTCGTGCCAATGTTCGTGCCTGAGGGCGAAATCGTAGGCCGCGGGCACATGCCAGCCAACGAACGTTGCGTTCATCGCCAGCCACGCGACAACTGGAGAAACCAGCCAGCGTCCCAGGCGGCGGAGTACGGAAGAGCGCAGTACCGGACCCAGCATGGGTCTGAGCACCCACCCCGGCAGTCCGCGCAACAGGGGCACAACCGGCCAGCCTAGCAGCAAGAGAGGCGGAACAGTAGACATAAGAAGCAGATGCTGCACCATGTGCGGGCTGAGCGACACGTCCGCGAAGCCATCCAGAGGCGATGCTACTGCCACCCACAAAACAGCCATGCCCAGCAGTAAGCAACTCAGCCGCATGAGCGTGAATTGTGTCTGGCGAGTCTTCCGAATGGCGAACCAACCCCGAACATAGATACACCCGACAAGGAGAAGTACAATCGTGAGCAATGGCGGCATTGACCACTCGTCCAAAACGGATTCGATCGAGGCGGGCATTTGTATCAGCTAGTGCTGCCCCTGCGTTGTGCCCGAATCACTGCTTGGAATCAGACGCCGGGAGGCATCCACTGCCGGCTGAAGTCCCTGCCCATGGAGACTCAGAAGAAAATGAACCAGCGCCGTTGTTTCCGCTGGATTGAGAGCGTTGCCATAGGATGGCATATTGCCGCCACCTTGCAAAACTTGGCGAATGATTTGGTCTTCCGTCATACGCGACGCAATGGAATCCAGTGCGGGGCCGCGCTGGCCTCCGACGCCTCCCAAGGAGTGGCAGTTGCGACATTGTTTTTCCTGAAGCACCAGAGATCCTTGGCGTTCCAACGGGGTACGGCCGGCAAGATACTGAGGAGGTACCGGGTCGCTGGTCCACGCGTTCATGATCGGGCTCCAAGGGGTGTAGGTGCCGAGGCGCGTAAAGACTCCGAGCGTGACCGCTATAACAGCGACCATTAACACTGCAACCGGACGGCGCGACCAATGCTTCTCCCCTTCGCCGGCGACGAGCGGCAACAGCAACAGGGAGCCGATGATTATTACGGGCACAATTAGCAAAAAGGGTGTTTCCAGAGCGGGCGGCAGAAACGCCAGGACTGCGTAGATCCAAAGGAATGCGAAATCGGGTTTCGGGGCGGTTTGGATGATGGTGGGATCTGGTTGTCCACTGGGACCGAACGGCCCGAAAAAGAAAGCACAAGCGACGACGGTGAGGATGATTGCGGCCGCAAACACGGCGTCTTTCCATGCGGCGCCCGGCACAAAGGGTATGCCGTCCATTCGGACCTGCTCGTCATATTCCCGCTCATAGGTTGATTTCCGAACCAGACGACCCGGCATGGGCCACTCGTTAATGCCGAGTCGAAGCACCATCCACACATGCAACCCGGCGCTGAAGAGCAGGAGGCCCGGGATCACGAAGACGTGGAGCGTGAAGAAGCGAGAGAGAGTGGCTCCCGCGATGATCGGTCCGCCCAGAAGCGCATGTACCAGGGGCGCCCCTAGCAGCGGCACCCGGCTCATGATGGAGGCGCCAATTCCGAGGCCCCAATAGGCGTCCTGATCGAAGCGCAGCACCTGGCCGGTGAATGCCATTCCCAGCGTCAGCAACAGCAAACACACGCCGATGATCCAGGTGAGCTCGCGAGGAAATTTGTAGGCTCCAAAAAGAAAGACCTGTGCCATGTGAATCAGCACAATTGCGATCATGAAGTTCGATCCCCAGCCATGCAATGCCCGCAAAAACCAGCCCAGGGTAACGTGGTGATTGAGAAACTGCAGGCTGTTCCAGGCTTCGCCGGCAGAGGGGACGTACACTAATCCCAGCAAAATTCCAGTAACGACTTGCAGACCTAGCAAAACCGTAGCGGCGCTTCCGAACACATACCACCAACTGGCGCTGCTTGCGGGTATCGGATGCTTCGCCGCTTCGACAATGGGTTTGGCCAAGCCAAGCCGTCGCTCGATCCAGTTGTAGACTACGAGGCCGCATTGCATTAGCTGTGACATGACGGGTGCCCAATTCTTTGTGGGTCCGTGGCGCAGGCCTCGGTGGCAAGAGTTGGCATTTCACCTGCGCTGATCATGAGTTGGCCGCCGGAGATTTTGTGCCGGTACTCGAATAGGCCCCGCGGGGGTGGGCCCGATGCGCGGGACCCATCCGCATAATAAGCGCCGCCGTGACACGGGCACAGAAATAGTTTCGATTGGGAGAACCATCTGACCGGGCAGCCGAGATGCGCACAATTGATGGCGAATACCTGAAACCGGTCGCCGGATATGCGCCGCACCCAGCAGGCCGCGCTGCCGGTTTGCCCATCCCAGGGCGCCGTGACAGGGTTCCGATAGTCGACGAGGCGTGTTTCCCCTTCAGGAAACTCATCGATCGCGCCGAGCGCAACCCAGGAGTCATAGCTTGAGCCCTTCTTGAAGGCAGAGCCCAGAATGTAGCCTCCGATAGGCACAGCCAATACCGCTCCGACCACGCCATTCAAGAGCACCGACAACTTAAACAGTAAGGCTCGTCGCGAGTTCACGGACTGCTTGGGATTTTCAGTCTGGCCCGCTTCTGCATTTGCTGTGTTCATAGTGAACTCCCTCCCGATCCGCTATCGCTGTGGCGCATACGGCTGGCCGGGGTATGCCGTACGTTGCGCCGCGAGCCATGCTACGACGTCCGTGACTTCCTGGTCGGTCATGGCACGTGCTCCCGGCTCCGGCGTATCCGAACGCCAGTCCGGCATGCGCTGGCCGGGCCATCCCGCGATGATTGAGCTTCGCAGACTTTGATTGCTTACCAGCGACAAATACGACGGATCGACAATCGAGCCCGGAACGGAATCGGGGTTGCCTGGCTGCGCTTTCTCCCCTTTCCCGTCAACCCCATGGCAGCGCGCACAAAATGTGGCGAAGGCCTTTTGCCCGTGCGTCGAATCGCCCTTTGAGCCACCTGAGTAGGAGGGCGCAGTCGCCGTTCCGATGGCTCCGGGACGGCTCCAGACCTTGGAAATGCCTGCGACCAGTTCATCGATCTGTTGACCGGTAAGCGTGCCTCCGGCCGACCTTTGGAATGCCGGCATCAATGTCCCCGCTACTCCCTGTGCGATGACTTGCCGAAGAGTCGCTTCGCCGACAATAGCGAGGTAGACCGGATTGGCCAGCGGGAGAGCCGCGCCGTTCTTGCCGCTCTCGCCGTGGCACCCCGAGCAGTTCTCCTTATAGAGAATATCGAAGTTCGCGACTTGTTCGGGACGTGGAACCGCCGAGACGGATGCCGGACGGCCGGGCGCATCGGCACAGCCCAGACATCCCAAAGAGAGGCTTGCGAGCAGACCCAAACAGAGGCTGGAGACCGCGTTCATTGGGGCGGGCCTTTCTGGCCAGGTCGTTCACCAAGGTCGGCATCCAAGCCCGCGCGGATCGCGAACGGCAGCGTCTGGAACTGGGGAGTTCGTACCTTGACATCGAGATTTACTACATAGCCGGCCACCAGTCCGAATGCCAACTGGGAGATGGCGAACCAGAGCCAGTCGATGCGCTGATTGAGGATAGGGCTGACAATGCCGAGCACGCTGTAAACCAAGCCTGTCCAGACCAACGGCGCAATGAAGCCCGCAGTAAGAATGGGCATTCTCGGAAACATAGGAAGCATGGCGCCATAGAGAAGTCCGACCAGCAGGGAAGTCGCGCCATGTATCGCCATCGCCGCCAGCAATCCGCGCAAATGAAACTCTCCCAGGAACTGGTTGCTCTGGCCAGCCCAACTGACGAAGCCGCCGGCGGCGAGAAGATTAATTGAGTACCAAATGCTGTGAAATTTGATAAGGCCGTATAGCATGGCCGGAATCGACATGGCCAAGCCGCCGGCGATTCCGCCCTTGATCCCCGCGGTGACTTTGTAGGTTTCGACTGGCAAGAGCTTTCGATGCAGCGGGTCGATGGGCAGACGGGCGACAGATGAGTGCCGGCTGACGTCGGCAACGGGCTCGACCTCCAGCGCGACCGATTCGCAATGTCCGGTTGGCAATACCTGGCGAAACCACCCGACGCTGGCGAGGGCCACCATTACCAGCCCGAGCAGGCTGATGGCCGCATTCGTTACCATTCCGGCAACGACCAGACTCACGCCGAGCGCCAGCACCATCGGCCATGCTGTGGGTGCAGGCATCTCTACCGCGCCAGCCTTCAGCGGGGTGTCTTCAGAGGGCGATTCCATGCCATTTTCCTTTCCAGCAGCTACCTGCCGAGCACATACACTACAGTGAAGACCACAACCCACACCCCGTCCACAAAATGCCAATAAATCGACAAGATGTCGAGGCGTTCCGAGTGTGTCTGGCTTACGCGGCCGCACAGGGCGAACACAAGGGTAAGAGAGAGCATGACGAGTCCGGCGACAACATGTGTGGCGTGCAGGCCCACAAGCGAGTAGAAGGTCGTTCCAAACAGATTGGTGCGGATGGTAAGACCGTCCCTGTAGATGAGTTGATGCCATTCGCGAGCCGTGCCTGCGAGGAACATGCCGCCCAACAGGACTGTCGACGCTAACCACCACGAGCAAACACGCACCTGGTTCCTTCGCAGGGCGGCGACCGCCAAATATACGGTGAGACTGCTGGATAACAGGCAGACTGTGCCGGCGATGGGGATTTCGAGCACTTCGCGGGGCGTGGGTCCGCTGACGCTCTTTCCCAGGTAGAAGAGGTACGCCACTACAAAAATGATGAAGACCGCCGACTCCGCCGCGATCAGGCACAGGATGCCCACTGAGCCGCGAGAAGGCAGGGTCCAGGATTGCTCGTGTAGTGTAATGGATGTGGCGCTCATCGGTTCCTCATGGTTCGTAATTTGAGTCAGGGTCGTCGGGATGCTTCGCGTCCCACAGGGGCCGTCGGCTTTTCACTTCGGGAATTGCCGCAAAGTTGTAGGAGGGCGGCGGAGAAGCCGTGGACCACTCCAGCGTCCATGCATCCCACGGGTCCGGGCCGGCGATTGTACCCCTGAAATACGACTGCACCAGATTGAATACGAAGCAGGCAATCGCCAGAACCTGAAAGACTACTCCACTGCTTACGATGAGATTCCATATGGCCCAGCCGCGGTCGAACTGATAGGTGTAAATCCGGCGAGGCATCCCGAGGACGCCCGGAATGTGCATGAAGTCGAACGTCAGGTGGAAACCGATCAGGAAGAGCCAAAAGTGCCACTTGCCCAGCCTCTCGTTCAGCATGCGGCCGGACATCTTGGGAAACCAATAATAGAACGCCGCGAAGATGGTGAAAAGAATTGCTCCTACCAGAACATAGTGGAAGTGCGCGACCACGAAATACGAGCCGCTGAGTTGCCAGTCGAAGGGTGAGGAAGACAGCATGATCCCGGTGAGTCCTGCGACGAGAAATTGAAAGAGAAACGCCGCGCAAAACATCATGGCGACGGTGAAGCGGATCTTCCCGCCCCAAAGAGTTGCGATCCAGTTGAATATTTTGATGCCGGTGGGAACGGCGATGATCATGGTGGCGAGCGTGAAGAATGCATTCGCACCGGCCCCAAGCCCCACGGTGAACATGTGGTGCGCCCACACGCTGAGGCTGATGAAGCCGATCGCAACGGTAGCGGCCACCATTGCCGGATAGCCGAAAATTGCTTTGCGCGAGAAGACCGGGATGATCTCGTTGGCAAATCCAAAGGCAGGCAGCACCAGGATGTAGACTTCCGGATGACCGAAAATCCAGAAGAAATGCATCCATAGTACGGCCGACCCGCCGGCTTGCGTATCGAAAAAATGGGCACCGAGATAGCGGTCGATCAGAAGCATGATCTGGGCGGCCGTGAGAGGACCAATGGCTAGGAACACCATGCAGCAGGTAACGAAGTAGAGCCAGACGAGCAAAGGCATGCGGTTCAGTGTCATTCCACGGCAACGCATGCAAATGGTGGTCGTCACAATGTTGAGAGCGGTCCCGATTGTGCCGATTCCGCTGAGCAGAATACCGAGCGCCCAGTAGTCCGTACTGTGGCCAGGGGAGAAGACCTTCGCCGTCAAAGGAGCGTAGGCAAACCAGCCAACATCGGGCGCTGTTCAGGCACCGTA
>Ga0181528_10003133_pt1 | contig 10161 bp, 6 predicted proteins | sample PEATcosm2014_Bin_47_FD_119742 | JGI IMG/M metagenome (GOLD analysis project Ga0181528, IMG submission 119742) | Peatland microbial communities from MTU Mesocosm Facility, Houghton, MI, USA - PEATcosm2014_Bin10_10_metaG | ecosystem: Environmental > Terrestrial > Soil > Wetlands > Peat | place...
TCGCCGACTTCTCACCCATCCGGTCCAGGCCCTGCAGCGTCGGCAGGTCCAGCGCGAACAGCCCGGCCGGATGCGACACCAGGCCCGCGTCGACCAGCTGGTCGACGAGCTTCTCGCCCAGCCCGTCGATGTCGAGGGCGCGGCGGCCGGCAAAATGCAGCAAGGCCTGCTTGCGCTGCGCCGGGCAGATCAGGCCGCCGCTGCAGCGCGCGATCACCTCGCCCTCCTCGCGCTCTATCGCCGAGCCGCATACCGGGCAGGCGACCGGCATGAGGAACGGGCGCGCATCGGCCGGGCGCAATTCCGGCACGCTGGCCAGCACTTCGGGGATCACGTCGCCGGCGCGGCGCACGATGACGGTGTCGCCGATGCGCACGTCCTTGCGCCGCACCTCGTCCTCGTTGTGCAGGCTGGCGTTGCTGACCATCACGCCGCCGACCTCGACCGGCGCCAGCCGGGCCACCGGCGTGATCGCCCCGGTGCGGCCCACCTGCACGTCGATGTCCAGCACCTGCGTGCGCGCCTCGCGCGGCGGGAACTTGCGCGCCACCGCCCAGCGCGGCGCCCGCGCCAGCGCGCCCAGGCGCCGCTGCTGGGCGAAATCGTCGACCTTGAAGACCACGCCGTCGATCTCGTAGGGCAGGCCGTCGCGGCGAAGCGATATCGTCTCGTAGAAACCGCGCAGGCCGGCGATCCCGTGGACCACGGCGCGGTGCTCGCAGACTGGCAGCCCCAGGTCGCGCAAGGCGTCGAGCAGGGCCGACTGGGTGCGCGCGCCGGCCACCCCCGGCGCGGCATCCCGCGGGGCCGCGCTGCCGGTCGCCTCGTCGGCGTCGCCGAGCACGACACCGTAGGCGAAGAAGTGCAGGCGACGCTGCGCGGTCACCGTGGCATCGAGCTGCCGCAGGCTGCCGGCAGCGGCATTGCGCGGATTGGCGAATTCCTTGGCTTCCTGGGCCCGCTGGTGCGCGTTGAGGCGCTCGAAGTCGCGGCGGAACATCAGCACCTCGCCGCGCACGTCGAACAGCGGCGGCGCACCGGCCGGCAGGCGCAGCGGCAGGCTGCGGATAGTGCGCACATTGGCCGTCACGTCCTCGCCGACGCTGCCGTCGCCGCGCGTGGCGGCGCGTTCGAGCACGCCGTCGCGGTAGCGCAGGCTGATCGCCAGGCCGTCGAACTTGAGCTCGCAGCAGTAGGCCGGATCGGCCGCTCCCAGCGCGGCCTGGACGCGCGCGTCGAAGGCCGCGGCCTCGTCGTCGGTCAGGGCGTTGTTGAGCGACAGCATCGGCACCGCGTGCGGCGCCGGCGCGAGATCGGCGCGGGGCGCGCCGCCGACCCGCTGCGTCGGCGAATCGGCGGTGCGCAGTTCCGGGTATTGCGCCTCGAGCGCCTGCAGTTCGCGCAGCAGCACGTCGTAGTCGGCGTCGGAGGCTTGCGGTGCGTCGAGCACGTAGTAGGCGTGGTCGAGGCGGCCGATGCGCTCGCGCAGCGCCGCGGCGTGCTCGCGCACGCGCCCCGGCGCCGGCGCCGGGACCGCAGCGTCCGCCGGTGGAGGTGCCTGGGCCGGCCCGCGCATCCGGCCGCCCTCAGGGATAGAGACGGCGGGCGCGGACGCTGCCCGGCTCGATCCCGGCGGCGCGCAGGTCGGCGTAGACGCGCGCCAGCTGGGCATCTATGGCCTCGACCGAGCGCGCCTCGATGGCCGCGCCGTTGTCGTCGACGACGCGCGCCCCGAGCCGCGCGGCCAGCGCCCGGGCGCTCTCGACCATCGACGGGAACGGTTGCGTGGCCACCGGCGCCGCGGCGATGTCGAGCTCGAGCAGCACGCGGTTCATCCGCGCCGGATCGACCTGCAGGATGTACAGCGGATCGCCCTGGGCATCGCAATAGGCCCAGCGCTGCGCGCTGGTGGCCACGAAACCGGCCTCCTGCGCGGCATTGCGCAACTGCGGCCCGGTCCAGTAGGGTCCGGTCGATTCGACGGTCAGGCCGATGCGGATGTCGAAGCGCGCGATCAGCCGGTCCAGGTCCTCGGCCATCGCCAGCAGGCGCGCGGTATCGGGGACGTCGACGTCGGCATCGAGGGCCACGGCAAGCTGCTGCACGGTGTGGACGAAGCGGTCGAGTTCGTCGCCATCGATGCGCGTGCGCCGGTCGGCCAGCTGGATGGACGCCAGCGCATCGGTGTAATAGCCGAAGCGGTCGGGCAGCACCCATTGCTGGTGGCGCCCGTCCCAGACCACGAAATGCACCGGCAGGCGCCACGACGTGTGCGCCAGCAGCGCGGCCGCATCGATCACGCTGACGCCGTCGACCGCCCGCGCGCAGCGGATCTCCAGCGAACAGTCGAGCAGCGGGTCCTCGGTCCAGTTCGGTCGCAGCAGCGCCGATGGCGTGCGCAGCGCCTCGGAAGTGACCTCGACCGGCGGCGGGGGCGGTGCGGGCGGCGCGGCCTCCTCGGCGGCGGCGATGACGAAGGGTGCATCGTCGTCCGGGGCGTTCGCAAACGTGGTGCCCGGCGCCGTTGCGCCGCGCGCCGCCACCGCGTCCGCCTCGACCGGCCCGGCGGCGGCGCCCGGCGCGGCCGCGCGGGCCGCTTCCCAGGCGGCGGCCGGATCGGCGCCGAAGTAGCGCGGATCCTGGCGCCGCGGCGCCGCGGCCGCCTGCAGCAGCGCATCGCCGACGCCGCCGTGCAGGCGCTCGCGCATGCGCCGCAACAGCCGGCGCTCCTGCCATTTGCCGTGGATGTACAGCGCCAGCAGCAGCAGCACGGCCACCGCCAGCAGCGCCAGTTGCAGCTCGCTCCTCATCGGGTGCTCATTGAACGAAATGCACGGCGCGTCTGCCCTCACCCTGCCCCCTCCCGCACACGGGAAGGGGTCTGTCCTGGTCGACCGCTAGGCCGCCTCAGCCGTCATCCGGACCGCGCTGTCGATATCGACCGCAACGATACGCGATACCCCCTGCTCCTGCATCGTCACGCCCACGAGCTGCTCGCCCATCTCCATGGCCAGCTTGTTGTGGGTGATGAACAGGAATTGCGTGTGCTCGGACATCGACCGCACCAGCTGGCAGAAGCGCTCGGTGTTGGCGTCGTCGAGCGGCGCGTCGACCTCGTCGAGCAGGCAGAACGGCGCCGGATTGAGCTTGAACATGGCAAACACCAGCGCCGTGGCCGTCAGCGCCTTCTCGCCCCCGGAGAGCAGGTGGATGGAACTGTTGCGCTTGCCGGGCGGCTGCGCGCTCACCAGGACGCCGGCATCGAGGATCTCGTCGCCGGTCATCGTCAGCTTGGCTTCGCCGCCGCCGAACAGCCGCGGGAACAGCTCGCCGAAGTGGCGGTTGACCTCGTCGAAGGTCTTCTGCAGCAGCGCCCGCGTCTCCAGGTCGATCTTGCGGATCGCGTCCTCGAGCGTGCTCACCGCCGACTGCAGGTCCGCCGACTGCGCGTTGAGGAAGCCCTGGCGCTGGCTCGCGGTCTCGAGTTCCTCCAGCGCCGCCAGGTTGACCGCGCCCAGGTCGGCGATCGCCTGGCCCAGGCGGGCGATCTCGGCCTCCTGCACGGATACCGCGGGCAGGCCCGCCAGTTGCCCCAGCAGCGCCTCGCGGTCGACATTGGCCTCGGCAAGCAGGCCCTCGTACTGCTCGGCGGCCAGCCGCGCCGCCTGTTCCTTGAGCTTGCACTCGGTCACGCGGTCGCGGCGCGGCTGCAGGCCGCGCTCGATCTTCTGGCGCTGGTCCTCGCTGGTGCGCGATTTCTGCATCCATTCGTCGACCTGGGCGCGGGCCAGCCCCACCGCCTGCTCGGCGGCGACCCGCTGCTGCAGCCAGTCCTCGAGTCCGCCGCGCGCGGCGCTGTCGTCGAGCTTGGCCGCCTCGAGCTGGGCCCGCTCGATGTCCTGCGCCAGGCGCAGCGCATCGGCGGCGGCTACCTCCACGGCGTGATGCACGTCGCCGATGCGCTCGCGGGTCGCGGCCAGTTCGAATTCCAGCCGCTGGCATTCGGCGCCGAGCTGGCGCGACTGGTCGCGCTTGTCGCGCAGCAGCGCGCTGGCCTGCTCGTCGGCCAGCCGGGCGCTTTCCACCTGCTCCTGCAGTCCGCCCAGCGCCTCGTCGAGCGCGGTGAAGCGCGCCTCGGCGGCATCGCGCTGGCGGCCCAGCTCCTGCTCCTCGGTGGCCAGCTCGTCGAGCTCGGCGTCGATCTGGCTGCCGCGGTGGCGGATCCGGTCGATGAGCTCGCCCAGGCGCACGGCCTCGAGCTGCAGCGTGTGCGCCCGGCCGCGCAGCTGCCCGGCGCTGTCGCGCGCGGCCTGCGCGTCCTGCTGGGCCTGGCGCAGCTGCGATTCGAGCCGCGCCAGGGCCTCCCCGGCCTGCTCGTCGATCAACCGCTGGGCACGCACCTGCAGTTCGAGGTTCTCGGCCTCGCGCTTGCGCGCCAGCAGGCCGGCCTTGCGGTCGTCGGCGGCGAAAAAGCGCACCGCGTGGCGCGAGACGAGGTGACCGCCGGGCACGACGAACTGCTCGCCGGCGGCGAGCTGGGCGCGCGCCGCCATGGCGGTGGCCAGGTCCGGCTGGGCGTAGACGCCCGCGAGCCAGTCGTCGAGCAGGCTGCGGATCACGCGGGCGTCGTTGGCGCCGCGCACGGTGACGCGCTCGCCCAGGCCGGCAAAGGCGCCCTGCCGTGGCGGCGCGGCGGCGCCGGCGTCGCCACCGGCCAGCTCGAAGAAGCTCACGCGCGAGGGCGGCGCCACCTGGCCGAAGGCCGCCATCGGTTCGAGCCGGCCCACTTCCATCGCCTCGACGCGCTCGCGCAGTACCGCCTCGATCGCGGTTTCCCAGCCGGCCTCGACGTCGAGGCGCTTGAACAGGCGCGGCAGCGACTCCATCCCCTGCTGGCGCAGCCAGGGATCGAGGCGTTCGTCGGCCTCGATGTTGGCCAGCGTCTCCTGCACGGCGTGCTGCCGCGCCTCGAGCTTGTGCAGCTCGGCCGACGCCTGGCGGCGCGTCTCGGTCTGCGCTTCACGCCGCGCCTGCAGGTCGCGCTCGTGGGCCTCGGCCTGCAGGCCGCGTTCCTGGGCCGCTTCGGCCTGCGCCTGGACGCTGGCCGCCTCGGCCTGCAGCGCACCCAGGCGCTGCGCATCGGGCTCGCCCAGCTGCGCCTGCTCGTCGACCAGGCGTTCGCGGCGCATCAGCAGGGTGTTGGCGGCCCGCTCGAAGACCTGCATCTGCTGGCCGGCGCTGGCGATTTCCTGCGCCGCGGATGCGGCGCGGGCGCGCGCGCCGGTCAGCGCCTCGCGGGCCGCTTCGCTCGCGGCCTCGCATTCGGGCAGCATCGCGTCGTGGCTCTCCAGCGCCAGTCGCGCCTGTTCCAGGCGCGCGCCGGTGGCGGCGGCGGCCGCATCGAGCTCGACGCCGCGCTGGCGCAGCTGGGCGCCTTCCTCGGTGCGGCGCAGCTGCGACTGCGTCAGGCTCTCGAGCTGCGCCGACAGCCGGGCCCGCGCCTCCAGCGTGGCGCGGATCTCGCCCTCGAGGCGGCCGATCTCGCTGTTGATGCGGCCCAGCTCGGCATGCGCGGCATTGGCCGCGTCGTTGGCCCCGTAGTGCGCTTCGCGCTCCTGCTCCAGGCGCAGCTCGACGGCACGCAGCTCGGCCATCTGGGCCTCGATCGCCGACTCGCCCTGCTCGATCTCGCGGGTGTGGCGGGCCTGCTCGACCACGCTCTGCTGCTGGCGCGTGAGCCACATCAGCGCCTGCGCCCGGCCGTGGTTCTCGGTCAGGCCGCGATATTCGCGCGCCACCTCGGCCTGGCGCTGCAGCCGCTCGATCTGGCCGTCGAGTTCACGGATGACGTCGCCGATCCGCGTGAGGTTCTCGCGCGTGTCCGACAGGCGCGTCTCGGTCTCGCGGCGGCGCTCCTTGTACTTGGTGACCCCGGCGGCCTCTTCCAGGAAGGTGCGCAGTTCCTCGGGACGGGCCTCGACGATGCGCGAGATCATCCCCTGGCCGATGATGGCCTAGGCGCGCGGCCCCAGGCCGGTTCCCAGGAACAGGTCGTGCACGTCGCGCCGGCGCACCTGCTGGTTGTTGATCACGTAGGCCGAGGCGTTGTCGCGCGTGAGCACGCGCTTGACCGACAGCTCGCTGAAGCGGCCCCATTCGCCGCCGATCCGGCCCTCGTTGTTCTCGAACACCAGCTCGACGCTGGCCCGGCCCGCCGGCTTGCGGTTGGCCGCGCCGTTGAAGATCACGTCCTGCATCGACTCGCCGCGCAGCTCGGCCGCCTTGGTCTCGCCCAGAACCCAGCGCACGGCATCCATCACGTTGGACTTGCCGCAGCCATTGGGCCCGACCACGCCCACCAGGCGCCCCGGAACATCGATCTGGGTCGGGTCAACAAAGGACTTGAAGCCGGCCAGCTTTATCTGCCGCAATCGCACGTTGTCGTTTCCATTGGAGGGGTTGGACCGGGCCGCGCACCGGCAGGCGTATCCAAGGGGCCTTGTGGCCCCGGCAGGGCCCCCGGCGCTTTTTCTCGTCGAAACACGAGGGCGAAACTATAATGATAGCGAAATGGCAGGCGGGCGCCCGCCCCGGCACTGCCGGCGGCTCCCCCGCGGCGGGCAAAACGCCCTGCCCGGCCGCCGCGCCCGCTGCTCGCCAGCGTCCATCCACCGGGAAACCATGAAGAAAAGCCGTACCCGCCCGTCCAGCAGCAGCAAGACCGCCGTGGCAGGCAGCGCCGCCGCGCTGCCGTCCGACCACCTGGCATCGTTCCCCAACCCCAGCCCGCGGCGCGACTACGTGGTGCGCATCGTCGTGCCCGAATTCACGTGCCTGTGCCCCCTCACCGCCCAGCCCGATTTCGCCCGCTTCGAGCTCGAATTCGTGCCGGACCGGCGCAATGTCGAGTTGAAGAGCCTCAAGCTGTATTTCGCCGCCTTCCGCAACCTGGGCGCTTTCCACGAAGCGGTGACCAATCGCGTGCTCGACGACCTGGTCACGGCGATCGCGCCGCGCTTCCTGCGCGTCCATGCCCGCTGGAACGTGCGCGGCGGCATCTACACCACGGTGGTCGTCGAGCACCGCAAGCGCGGCTGGAAGCCGCAGCCGGCGGTCGACCTGGGAGGCGGCAGCGGCCTCGATACCGGCGCGCTGCCCGCCGTGCCCTACGAGGCGCCGCGCTCGTGACCGCCGCGCACGCCGTCCCCCCGGCCGCGCCCGCGGCGGCGCCGGCCACGGCCGAACCGCGTTTCAATCCGGCCCTCGATCTGCTGCGCCCCTATCCGTTCGAACGGCTGCGCGCGCTGCTGGCCCCCCATGCGCCGCCGGCGCAGCTTGCGCCGATCAACCTGTCGATCGGCGAGCCGCGCCACCCCACGCCGGCCGTGCTGGTGGACGCGCTGGCCGCCGCCCTGCCCGGCCTGGCGACCTACCCGGCAACCCGCGGCACCGATGCGCTGCGCGGCGCCATCGCCGCCTGGCTGACGCGCCGCTATGGGCTGGCGCCGCTCGATCCGCAGACCCAGGTGCTGCCGGTCACCGGATCGCGCGAAGCCCTGTTCGCCTTCGCCCAGGCGGTGATCGACCCGCACGCCCGCGCCCTGGTGGTGGTTCCCAACCCCGGCTACCAGATCTATGAAGGTGCGGCCCTGCTGGCCGGGGCCCAGGTGCGCTACCTGCCGACCACCGCCGAGAACGGCTACCGCATGCCGTGGGAATCGCTGGATGCACGCGACTGGGAACGCGTGCGGCTGGTCTACGCCTGTTCGCCGGGCAATCCCACCGGCCACGTGATGTCGCTGGCCGAGTGGCGCGAACTGTTCGCGCTGGCCGACCGGCACGACTTCCTCATCGCCGCCGACGAGTGCTATTCGGAGATCTATTTTGCCGAGGGCGCCGCGCCGCTGGGCGCGCTGCAGGCCGCCGCGCAGCTCGGCCGCAAGGGTTACGAGCGCCTGGTGAGCTTCAGCAGCCTGTCCAAGCGCTCCAATGCGCCTGGGATGCGTTCCGGCTACGTCGCCGGCGACGCCCGGGCGATCGCGCGCTTCCTGGCCTACCGCACCTATCATGGCTGCGCGATGAACCCGGCCGTGCAGGCCGCCAGCGTGGCGGCCTGGAACGACGAGGCGCACGTCATCGACAACCGCCGGCGCTATGCCGCCAAGTTCGACCAGGCCCAGCCGCGCATCGCGCGCGTGCTGCCCGCCCCGATGCCCGACGCGGCCTTCTACCTCTGGGCGCGCACGCCGGGCAGCGACACCGAGTACGCGGCCTCGCTGTATGCCGAACAGAACGTGATGGTTCTTCCGGGCAGCTTCCTCGGGCGCGAGATCCACGGCGGCAATCCGGGCGCCGGCCACGTGCGCCTGGCCCTGGTCGCCGATGCCGCCGACGTGGCCGAGGCCGCAGCACGTATCCTTGCCCACGGCGCGCGCCACGGCGTCGCGCCGATCGCCCCAACCGCACGTGTTTCGGAGACCTCATGACGCCGCAGCAGACCATAGACCACGCCTGGGAACAGCGCAGCCAGTTGAACCCGGCCAGCGCGTCACCCGAACTGCGCGCGGCGGTAGCGGCGGTGCTCGAGGAGCTCGATGCGGGACGGCTGCGCGTGGCCGAGAAGATCGACGGCGCCTGGCAGGTCCACCAGTGGCTCAAGAAGGCCGTGCTGCTGTCGTTTCGCCTGCGCGACAACGCCATGCTGCCGGGCGGCGCCGATTCGGCGCTGCGCTTCTACGACAAGGTCGACACCAAGTTCGGCGACTACGACGAGGCGCGCTTCCGCGCCGCCGGCGTGCGCGTGGTGCCGCCGGCGGTGGCGCGCCGCGGCGCCTACATCGGCCGCAACGTCGTGCTGATGCCGTCGTTCGTCAACATCGGCGCCTATGTCGACGAGGGCACGATGGTCGATACCTGGGCAACCGTCGGTTCCTGCGCGCAGATCGGCCGCAATGTCCACCTGTCGGGCGGCGTGGGCATCGGCGGCGTGCTCGAACCGGTCCAGGCCGCGCCCACGATCATCGAGGACAACTGCTTCATCGGCGCGCGCTCCGAGGTCGTCGAGGGCGTCATCGTCGAGCAGGACGCCGTGCTCTCGATGGGAGTGTTCATCGGCGCGAGCACGCGCATCTACGACCGCGAGAACGGCACCATCCTGTACGGTCGCGTGCCGCGCGGCGCGGTGGTGGTGCCCGGTTCGCTGCCGGCGCGCGACGGCAGCCACAGCCTGTACTGCGCCATCATCGTCAAGCGCGTGGACGCGCAGACGCGCGCCAAGACCGCCATCAACGAACTGCTGCGCAGCGTGGCAGCCGAGGAAGGAACGCCATGACCCTGGAACGACTCTTTGCCCTGATGGCCGAGAAGAAGGCCTCCGACCTCTTCCTGGCCGCCGGCTCGCCGATCACCATCAAGATCAACGGCGTGTGCGTGCCGATCAGCCAGGACCGGCTGCATCCGCAGCAGGTCACCGAGTTGCTGACCGAGCGCCTGAGCGACGCCCAGTTCCGCGAGCTCGAGGAGACCTGCGAGCTCAACATCGGCATACCGGTGCAGGGCCTGGGCAGTTTCCGCCTGAGCGCTTTCCGCCAGCGCGGCACCATTTCGGCGGTGCTGCGCTACATCCCGACCGAGATCCCGCACCTCGACGAGCTGCAGCTGCCGCCGGCGTTCAAGGACCTGGCGCTGTCGCGCCGCGGCCTGGTGCTGGTGGTGGGGGCTGCCGGGTCGGGCAAGTCCACGTCGATCGCCTCGATGATCGACTACCGCAACGAGCTGCAGACCGGCCACATCCTCACCTTCGAGGACCCGATCGAATTCCTGTTCCAGAACAAGAAGTCCATCATCAACCAGCGCGAGATCGGCGCCGATGCGCTGACGCTGCAGGCGGCCATGCGCAGCGCCATGCGCCAGGCGCCCGATGTGCTGTTCATCGGCGAGATCCGCGACCGCGACACCATGGGCGCCGCGCTGGCGTATTCGATGTCCGGCCACTTCGTGATCGCCACGATGCACGCGACCAACTGCGCCAACGCGCTCAACCGCATCATCAGCTTCTACACGCCGGAAACCCGCATGGCGCTGTTCGAGGACATCGCCACCTCGCTGCGCGCGGTCATCTGCCAGCGGCTGGTGCGTTCGCGCCGCGGCGGCCGCGTGCCA
>Ga0181528_10003134_pt1 | contig 10160 bp, 7 predicted proteins | sample PEATcosm2014_Bin_47_FD_119742 | JGI IMG/M metagenome (GOLD analysis project Ga0181528, IMG submission 119742) | Peatland microbial communities from MTU Mesocosm Facility, Houghton, MI, USA - PEATcosm2014_Bin10_10_metaG | ecosystem: Environmental > Terrestrial > Soil > Wetlands > Peat | place...
CTCGCTGATTGGATTGATCCCGGTTCGATTGAAGCCACGCTGCGTGAAGGTGTGCTGCAGTTGAAATTATTGAAGAAGCCCGAGGCTCAGCGACAGCGAATCCCGATCCGCGATGCTGGTAACTCGGACTTAAAACGAATTGAGAATCAAAGCCCATAGAGCCCAAACGCTTTAAGGCTCGGCCAATCGTTGTCCGTCTGCTCGCGTCGGTTGATCTACCCCTCATTCACCCGGCGTGAGCCAGACCGCGCAGCCCAGCAGAACGGCGAGAGAGTTCCTGTCGATTAAGGACTCTCTTGCTGCTGCTTGGTCCTGTTGAATCTACCCATCGTGACCGTCGAGACTTTCAGAGATAGTCTTACCGATGGTATGGGAATTTCAAAACTCGCTCGATTGCTTTCATTTGATGATTTTAGCCTGGCTTAGGCTCATCGGCGGAATCGGCGACGTTGCAGGTTTCGATGCAGATCATTTCCGGCCATTCTGTGTCGTCGAAGTCAGGAAGCGGTTTTGCGTATTGAATCAGCGGATTCCAGAGATCCTCCTTCGTTTCCGTAGACCGATGACGCCCTGCGAATAGCCTTCGTATACGCTTCGGATGGCTGAAAATGAGGGTTTTCAAGAATCGGGTTTTACTCGACAACTGCTGTAGATTGGCCAAAAGTGGGGACGCTTTTTGAAACTGGACTCACGTTTCGACCTAGGTTCAAAAGCGACTACCAGAGCGGTTTAGCCAGCTCACTTTTCCAGGACTGCCAAAGGGCTTCCAATTCTTTGACTTTGTCGGGGTACTCGGCTGCGAGGTCTTGTGATTCACCAATGTCCTTGGAAAGGTGATAAAGCTTTTTCTGGGACACTCCAGTGGTTGGCGAGCGCTCAACATTGAGGTCGTACTGCACGAGCTTCCAATCTCCATGGCGAATTGCGTTTTGCTCGCCAAGACGCCAGTAAAGTGTTTCGTGAGGAGTTCCTGTTTTCAGGCCGGTAATGAAGGGGAGCAAGTTGACTCCGTCAAATTTCCAATCAGGACGGATTTCAACACCGGCCGCGGCAAGGGCTGTGGGTTGAATGTCAAGTTGGATCACAGGCCGGTTAAAGACTGTGCCAGCGGCGATGTGACCCTTCCACTGAATCGCAAATGGAACCCGTACGCCACCTTCGAGCGTCGTTCTCTTGCTGCCGCGAAGCGGAGTGTTGATGCTGCCATTAATCGTGGTGCCTCGCATCGTCGGCCCGCCGTTGTCGCTGATGAAGAAGATCAGCGTGTTTCCTTCTAATTGGGATTCGCGGAGTTTTTTGAGCACATTTCCGACGGCATCGTCCATCGCTGATAGCATCGCCGCATACGTCTTCCTTTGGTCCTCATGAATGGCCGCAAATCTGTTCAGTCTTTCGTCGTCTGCCTCCAGAGGAGTGTGGACGGCATTAAAGGCCAGGTACAAAAAGAACGGCTGCTTCTGATGTCGGTCGACGAACGACACTGCTTCGCGACCGAACGCGTCTGTCAAGTATGATGGTTCTGAATGCTTCTCTTTTCCTCGCAGAATCGTCGCGGTTTCCTTGTTAAAATAAGTATGAGCTCCTCCGAGAAAGCCGAAGAATTCATCGAAACCCCGATTTTGCGGGTGAAATTTTGGACTCGAACCAAGATGCCATTTTCCCACGATGCCGGTAACGTAGCCTGCGTCCTTGAATCGATTCGCAATCGTCGTTTCGGAAAGTGGTAAACCCTTTTCGGTAACGCCAACCGCGGCAGGGCCGTCGGGGCCTGGATTGAACTCGTGGCCGAAACGTTGTTGATACCGTCCGGTCAATAAGCCCGCGCGTGTCGGACTGCAATAAGGGCCTGAAACATAGCCGTTGGTGAAACGTGCACCGCATGCCGCGATCGAATCGATGTGGGGCGTGGGAATATCCGCCCCTCCTTGGTAACCCAGGTCCGCGTATCCCAAGTCGTCTGCCACGATCACTAAGATATTTGGGCGTCTGGATGTCTCAGCCGCGGAAAGAATTGATCCAAGTAGTGCCAGGTACACTGCGATCATCCGACCAATCGACTTCAGGATTCGTTCCATGTGATTTCTTTCTCTCGACAAGCCCGAGTTGCCTTCGTTCCGTTGTCACCCTCGAACGCGTTGCCGCCCCCTAAAAATACAGCCCGGAGTTCGTTGAGTTCATCCGGTTTTGTCCGTTAGCAATTTTGCGGTCTGCAGGCTTGGAGTTCGGTTCTTTGAAATTTGCTCGTTTCCGATATTATGCAAAGAGCGAAACAGGTGCGAGGCTCGCAAAATCAACAAGAGAAGTTTAAGGTTTCCTCCGGAGGTCATCGTATGGAACAGTCGCTCGAAATCACACAGTTGGATCGCCGATTCGGAATTCCTGATATCGCCAGAATCGTCGCAGGCAATGGTGGGCTTACCAAGGTGCAAGTCACTTCACCGGCGGCGCAAGGTGAGATGTATCTGCACGGCGCTCATGTTACATCTTGGAAGCCAGCGGGCGAGGAAGAAGTCCTCTTCGTCAGCTCTCAATCGCAGTGGAACGACAGCCGGCCCATTCGTGGTGGCGTACCTGTCTGCTTTCCCTGGTTTTCCAACAAAGCAGACGATCCCAATGCACCTTTACACGGATTCGCGCGGACAACAGCCTGGCAGCTTGAATCGATCGTACAGACTGGTGACGCGGTGACGGTCAGCATGTTCATCGAAAGCGACGACGCCACGAAGAAATGGTGGCCGACAGACTTTCGCGTGATCCATCGTGCGACATTCGGTCCCGAGCTAATCCTGGAAATCGAGGTCGTGAACACGGGAACAACATCGCTCCGCTTCGAGGAAGCGCTGCACACTTACTTCCGGTTAGGAAACATTGAAACAGCGCTGCTCAAGGGCTTGACTGGAGTCGACTACATCGACAAGACCGACGAGAAGCGCAAGAAGACACAAAACGGGCCGATTGCGATCGTCTCAGAGACTGACAGAGTTTATCTGAACACCGACGCGGTCGTTGAACTGGAAGATCCCGCTCTGGGGCGTCGTATCACGATTGCCAAAGTGAATTCCATGACGACGGTCGTCTGGAATCCTTGGATTCAGAAGGCAAAAGCGATGCCTGACTTCGGCGACGCCGAATGGGTGCATATGATCTGCATCGAAACCTGCAACGTCGCCGATTCCGCCGTTGAGCTTAAACCAAAGCAAAACCATCAAATGCAAGCAATCGTCCACGTTTCGAAATTAAAGCCGACAGTGTCGCCGTGTCAGTAGGACCCCTTTGGATTCGGCCAGCGGATGTTTGGCCTTCTCATGCGGAACAGTGCGGAGTGGTCTACAATCAATTGCGAACCGTCGCCTTCAAGGCGGATCGAAATTTGGCGGCAGACGGAAAGCGATCGGCCGATTCTTTCCGCAGCGCTCGGTGGATCACTGAAGCCAAGGCCGGCGGTAAATCGGGACGCCGATCCGTGATTGGAATTGGGTCTACATGCAGAATCTGAAAGATCGCGTTGGATAGCCCGCCCGTAAAATCGTGCGTTGGTTGTTTGGTGAGTAACCAATAAAGCGTGGCGGCGGTTGAGTACTGGTCGGATGCTGGCTTGACGGTACGACAATCGATGATCTGCTCAGGAGCCATATATTGAGGTGTCCCGCTGATATCGCCCGTCAGCGAGAGGCCACTCAGTTTTGATTCCTGATAGGTTCTCGCCAAGCTGAAATCTGTCAACTTGACGCGTATTTTCCCGCCTTGACGCGCCAATAAAATATTACTTGGTTTCACGTCACGATGAACGAATCCAGATTGATGAGCATGTTCAAGCCCCTCCAGCACCTGGCAAATAATCCCGACGGCTGTAGGGATCGCCAACGGTTTAAGGTGCTTTTCGACGTGCTGCTGCGCATCGACTCCCTCAACCAGTTCCATACAGAAATACAACAGGCCGTCTTCATCTCCTGTTTCCATCAGTCTGACGATCGTCGGGTGCTCCAACTGCCTGAGAATCTTGACCTCTCGCAAGAATCTTTTGATGTCAGAATTGCTGCCGACGACGTTCGGTTGAATCACTTTCATTGCGAACTCGCGTTGGTCCACAATCCGAACCGCACGATACACAATACCCATGCTGCCACGGCCCAATACCTCTTTCATTTCATAGCCGGAAGGCCGCCAACCACCACTTGCGGGATCGGTTGCTTGTGGAACCGGCGGAGAGTTCGATTTTGCCGCTTTGCGGGCGGAAACGACTTTCTCATGAGCGCTCTCGACGATAGCTGCCATATCGGACTTCGTTGAGGGGCGTTGTCGTTTACCTTCGTTGTCGCCGCGCCGAACGCTCACGCGAAACACATTGTTGCCAGCTTCGATCTGATCACCATCATTTAAATCAATCGATTGAACCTTTTGATTATTGACGGAAGTTCCATTCGTACTGCCAAGGTCGAGCAATCGGCAGGCCGGAGGATTGACCTCGATCATAAAGTGCATACGCGAAAAGTAGGGGTCTTTTTCGGGGAGCCTGAATTGGGCGAATTTAGCACGTCCCACAAAAAAGTGGTCATGTCGGTCAAACGAAAATGTTCGTCCGACATTCGGACCGTTGACAACCGTCAAAACAATTCTCACTGGCTTTTGCTCCCTGCTCCTCAGGCCAGAAAGTACTCAACCGCTTTACACTGACGCAGGTCCTCTCTTCAAAACGCCACCCCGTTTGAATTTGACTCGCAGCTCATTCTCAATTTGCCTGGCCGCCGACGTTTCAATTGAACCCTCGGCAGGGTGCCAACGAATTCGGGGTCATTCAGCAGATCTTGTACACTACTCGCGTCGTTTTGCCAAATAAACATTCGATCACTTGGACTTACATGGGACACCAGCAGGGATGCTTGAACTTCCAAGGAACAACTCATGATGCTTGAAGTCATTACGCAGGCCTTACGAGGGCGAAAGTCGAGCTCAGAATTATCTCCTGTTATAATCTCGCCGACACACTCTTCGTGTTCTACTGTTCCGGGTTCAATCCGAATGTGGGAGGGTATCGATGCGGCAAATGAATCGTCGTGTGGCGATAAGAACGTGTGCAGGACTGTTGGCGGGAACAGCCCTGTCTTCAACCATGGCTTGGGGCCAACCGAATGGTGGACGAGCCAAGCGAGGGGGACATGATTTCGGATCGATTCATGGACTGATGGAAAAGTTCATTGCCCACCATCAAATTGCTGGCGCCACGTTGGGCGTCTATCACGATGGACAACAAGTGATCGCCCGCGGTTATGGTCTGGCCGACGTGGAAAAGAATCGACCCGTGAAACCGGAAACGTTGTTCAGTGTTGCCAGTGTCACAAAGGCGCTGACCGCTGTCGGAGTTCTAAAGCTGGTCGACGAAGCCAAATTGGATATCAACGCCCATGTGATGCAGGTTTTGAAAGAACTGCATCCGCTGCAAGGTCAGAAGCTGGCAGATCCGCGATTCCGCAAGGTCACCGTCCATCATCTGTTGTTTCACGGAGGGGGGGTGCCACACGATGTGAAAAAGGCGAAAGGGAATGACGATGACGATGACGGCGACAGTGATGACGAAATCGAGATGCAGTATCGCGAGTTGTTGGGGCATCAATTGCAATTCGATCCCGGAACACAACATGCGTATTCCAACGCGGGATTCCTGGTCCTGCGACTGGTGATTGAACACGTTACCGGCCAGAAGTACGAACCCTTTATTCAGGAAAACATCCTCCGCCCGATGGGTATCAAACAAATACGTATGGAGACGCCCGGTGACTACCAGGCGGATGAAACCCATCGTTATCAGGCAGGCGGCACAAAATCGGCAATGCGAAAAATGGGCAACTGGTTGGCATCGGGTAATGAAATCGCCAAGTTTGCCGCAGCCGTCGCTGGTAGTGGCGGCAAGCCCTTCCTATCGCCCGCAACGATGACCTTGATGCTCGAACAACCACCTTCGCTCAAGAATCAGCGCAAGGGAAGTCACGTGGGACTTGGCTGGGACTCGGTCGAGAAAGTCGGCAACGGATACCGCTTCTCGAAGAACGGAGGAAAACCCGGAGTTCAGGCATGGTTGGAACATCTGGAATACGGTATCGATTGGGCAGTGTTGTTTAATACGAGTTCGCCGAACGAAGGCGCAAAACCGGTTCCCGAAGTTCGCAAATTGTTGTATGCCAAATTTCAGGAAATCTTGGGAATCAAAGGTTAGTGATCGGTCTGTCATGCTGGTTGATGGATGCGAATACCTGTATGGTTGCTTCAACTCGGGTTTCGATTTTCTGAGGCCCGCTACCTTGGCTTCTGACATCGAACGCTGGGAGAAAGAGCATGACAACTGAATCGCATAGCAATCAAGTCATGTCTGGGCGACTTGACATTTTGGAGAGCCAGAACAGGCGACTAAAACGAGTCGTATTCGCCCTGCCGCTCATTGGCATTGCTGTCGTTGGACTTACGGCGGCTGACAGCGGAAAAGGTGCGAAGGACAATACCATTACGACGCAGAAACTGATTCTCGTCGATGAGAAGGGGAAAACTACGGCGTCGCTCACCACCGAAAAGGATGGCCCTCATTTTGTGCTGTTTGACCGAGCAGGACGAACAAGATTGAGGATTACCGCCAACACCGACGAGAAAGGCCCAGCGGTTTTTCTTGTCGACACGAAAAACGCCGCCAAGGCGACATTGCGAATCGTTGAGAACGGCGATGGATTCTTAGAGCTGCGCGGCGACGAAAGAGATGGGTATGCAAAAATGGGTTTCCACGATGGCAATCGTGCCCCTCTTATCGAATTGGGCCGCGAAGGGAAGATTGTGTGGGGAAAGGGTGAGAATTCATTCATTGACTAGTGTCGTGTTTCTTATTTAATATGACTTATTGGGTTGGCTGGGATTGAGCAGCACACTCTGCGGGGTAGTCGGATCGCAACGCAACGTGCTCGTTTCGAAGCGGAGATCATTCGCATATCAGCGAATTTACCAACGAATTGTGCTCGAGGCTAAGTCGTTCATTTTCCTTGAGTCGGTGTGCCGTCGCTTCGCGATGCCCGTAATCACGCCCCGGTTTAATTCCTCAAATGTCCGAAAAGACTTCTGGAGCTTCGTCGGTAGACTGGTCGCGGCGAGTCTTGTGACCAGCATTACCGTCTCCGTTACGATCGTGTCATTGTTGATTGCGATTTGAACGTCAAATTGCCATGACATTGGTTCGATCGAAGGAAACCGTTCGGAATGTTGTTGTTAATGGCGGCAAAGTCCTTGCGATACGTCGCCGCGATGCCGGATGTCAACGAGAATCGAGTTGATGAATTTCTCCGGGAAGCGAGTCACTATTTTCCAACTCGCTTGAGGGCCGCTTCGGCTTGTTGAAGTTGCTGCACGGGGCGGGGATCGTCGGGGCGTAATTTCTGCGCTTCGCGAAGTTGAGCGATACCGTCGTCGTATCGATTTTGTGAAATGAGCAGAACCCCCAGATTGAAACGGGCGTCGAACGATAATGGTTCCAACTCGACGAGTTCTTGTCCTTGTTCGATCGCCGGTCGAAACTGCCCAACCTGCACAAGCAAAGCTTGAAGCTGGGATCGCGCGATGGCTGACTTGGGTTCATATTTGATCGCTTGTTCGTAACAGTTGATCGCTTGGAGCGTCCGCTTCCGTGCTGATAACAAATAACCCAGTTTGATGTTTGCCTTCACAAAACTGGGAACGATTTGAATGGCGTTACGATATTCGACTATCGCCTGATCAAATTGTTTCATCGCGACCAGCGCTTCAGCCAGCTCAAAATGAGCCGGTGCGAATTCAGGATCCGATTCGATGACTTTTCGGAATTCGGGGATCGCCTGATTGAATTGACCGAGTCGAGCGGTGATCTTGGCGAGATTGAACCGCGCTGTCACAAGATCGGGGCGCGTTGTCAGCACGTCCTGGTACACGACTTGTGCTTCGTCCAGCCGGTTTGCTTGCGTCAGACATTCACCCAGCTGCACCATCGCCGTGGTGAATTCGTGGCCAGCTCTGGCGATTTCTTGCAGAACCCTGATTCCATCATTTAACTGCCCGTTCAATACCAGATCGCGTGCCTTTTCAAACATGACCACCAGCTTCATCTTGTCCTTGATGTCCGGCAAGACTTCGGCTTTCCCGCTGTCCGCGGGGCGATCTGAGTTGCCACCTGCGACATATCCCAAAGCCGCCAAATTCGCCTCATCTTTCTGCGAGAGGTTCATGTTTTGTGCCTTGGCCGGCACGAATTCTTCGAGCATAAGCTCCAGTGCGTTTTGCATCTGTTGATATTCTTCGATTGCCGAGCCGACCAGATTGTTTTCTTCGTTGGGGTCGCTCTCCAGGTCGTAAAGCTCCGGTTTCGTCGTCTGAATAAGCTTCCAGCGATCGGAAATCACGGTTTTCAGCGGACACCAACGGCAGTAAACGAAAGGTGCTTCCGCCTCCGCGTAACACAACCGCGGCTCAAGTCGATCTCCGCATAAAGCGGTACGCAGGCTTCGTCCACTGAAATGCTTCGGAGCAGGAATTCCGAGCAGATCCAGCAACGTCGGTGTGATGTCGGCGAGTGAAACGGGATTCGGCACGCGCAGACCCGGCTTGCAGTTTCGCGGACCGACGATCAACAGCGGAACACGCAGTGTCGCATTGTAAACCTGCATCCCGTGTTCTTTTTCGTCGTGTTCATTCAGACCCTCGCCGTGGTCGCCGACAATGACGACCAACGTCTTTTGATCAAGCCGCCGGTTCTTGAGAAAGTTGACGACCCGCTCGACTTGCTCGATTTCGACGGCGATGCCCGCATCATACGGATCGTCCTTAAATCTTTCTCCAAATTTGTCCTCATGCATTCCGTAAGGGGCATGCGCGTCAAACAGATGAATCCAACAGAAAAACGGCCGGGAGGTTCTTGCACCAAGCCACGACAATGCGGAATCGACAACGTCGTTTCCATGTCGACGAGGCTCGAGGGAATTCGAATTACCGGCGCTTTTCGACAAATCGTCATCGTACTTATCAAAGCCCCGACTCAGTCCGTGCTTCGAGTTCAAAACGACCGCCGCAATAAAACCGCCGGTGTCATAACCGCGTTGTTTGAGGATTTTCGGCAATAACGGAATGTCGTCCGCAAGACGTACTCCTCCGTTGATGCGAAGTCCATGTTCTAGCGGATAAAGACCCGTCAACATTGTCGCGTGCGACGGAAGCGTCATCGGTACTGGTGCGTAAGCCCGTTCGAACAACACTCCATTTTGAGCGTAGCGATCAAACCCGGCAGTCGATCCGTTCTGATAACCATAGGCCCCCAATCGATCGGCTCGAGTGGTGTCCAGGGTGATCAGAATGACATTCAGGCGAGTTTCGCGCAAAGACCATGATAGTGCGGCAATCAACACCACCGCCGTGCCGAACAGGGCGACGGTGAAAAGTCTTTTGCGAGAGCAGCAGCCCCTCATGCGGAATGGCATTGATGCTCCCGGTATTAAATCTGCGATTTCTTCTCGATCATCAATTGCAATCCAGCCTTTGTTGCCACGGCGTCGTATTTCTTCAGAAGAACTTGACTTCATTCTCATTTCGAATTTAATTCATAATCAACATCCTGCTGCGACATTCCCGCTTCAACGGTTAATTCATATTTGGAATTACTCACGTCACTGTAGCGCCCCTTGAACAAATCTTCGCTTTTTTCCTTCTTCGGGTCCTTTAAATGCTTAAATGTCAGTTTGTATGCGCCTGGTTCAAGCCCATCGCAAGGAGTGTAAGTGGACCAACAGTATTTTCCGTCTGCGCCGGCGACAACACTCTTGCGCGGTTTTTCGCTGGTGTTACTGGACCACAATTGCAGCAACACGCCAGTTACTGGCTGCCCATCCACCAGGACTGTCCCACTCACGGGAACAACGACTTTCAATTCGCCACCCGCCATGGCTTTGAGACGAGCTTTCGTCGCATCCCCTTTATCCGATCCACAACCAACGATCAGCAACACAGTTAGAAGGCAAATACTCGTACTCGCGCCTTGAAGGCTCATGATGTAAATACCCCGAAACACATGAAAAAATGGATTTCGAAACTGGTCTTCCCAAGTCAGAAGTGCCGTCAAAAGCAACACCGATCCGCAGAACGCGGATCGGTGTGATCGTAGCCAG
>Ga0181528_10003135_pt1 | contig 10157 bp, 5 predicted proteins | sample PEATcosm2014_Bin_47_FD_119742 | JGI IMG/M metagenome (GOLD analysis project Ga0181528, IMG submission 119742) | Peatland microbial communities from MTU Mesocosm Facility, Houghton, MI, USA - PEATcosm2014_Bin10_10_metaG | ecosystem: Environmental > Terrestrial > Soil > Wetlands > Peat | place...
GCATCGCAAGCACGTGACACACGCTGCCGCCGAGGATGCACGAATTCCAGTAAATGTGATGATAGCGCAGCCGCTGCCAACGGTAGAATATCACGCCGACGCTGTAACACAGGCCGCCCGCCAGCAGCAACCACAGCGCTCCGTCTGGCAGCGCGGCCACCAGGGGTTTGACCGCAATGACCATCAGCCAGCCGACGAACAGATAGGCGAAGGTTGATACCAGACTGGAGCGGTCTCCCCGGAAAAACTGATAGGCTACTCCCGCGCCGCTAAGGCCCCAGATCACTCCAAACATCGTCCACCCCCAAGGTCCGCGCAGGCAGGTAAGGAGGAACGGTGTGTAGGTGCCGGCAATGAGCAGGAACATTGCGGAGCGGTCCAGTTTCCGGAAAAAGCGCTTTCCACGGGCAGACTGCCAGGCCTGGTGGAGAAGGGCGAAGCTGTAGAGCAACAGAAGAGTCAGTCCAAACACGGTGAAACTGATCAAATGCCAGGAGTCGCCGCGCAGACTTGCGAAAACGATGAGCAACGTCAGACCGGCTGTGCTCAACAGAAGTCCTGCTCCGTGGTTCACCCAACGAGCAATCTCCTCTCCGCGACTGTATTGACGGGTTGAGGCAGCCGGCGCCCCCGTGGCGGATTCGTCGAGCGTTTGGGCAAGTGCCCGGCGGCGGCGTACCACGCAGTCGGCGATCTCGTCGAGCCGGCGGATCATCGCTATCGGCCGGGGGCTGCTAAACTTGTCGGAGGCCCATTCCTCGCCGTCCGCATAGACGGTCCGCGGAATCACACAGGTGCCGAAGACGCAGTCTGCAATGGGAATGCCGAAGAAGCCCGAGATCGATTCGTTGCAGTCGATCACGGCATGATGGCGCAAATGGAACCCGTAGACGGGGCGCCAGAATCCTCCCCAACGGGGATGTTCGATCAGCGGCGCCCATTTCTCGAATGGCCAGTGGTCGATCGCATGGAGAATCTCGTAAAGTGCGAGCGATGTGGCGAGCGCGGTGTAGCCCGAGAAGAACCAGGGGAAGGTAGGGAGCAGCCATTGGAGCAGGGAAATGAGCGGTGTCAGGAGCGCCGCGAATATCGCCAGCGAATACCAGGGGAAAAACGAGGATTCAACCTGTTCCGGCGCTACGATTGGAAACTTGTTTTCAATGAAAAGGATTCCTCGCCCGCCCCTCCCGGGCTTCTGTCCGATGCGGGTCAGCGCGTGATGAAGGGTATGCTTGCGGTAAAGCGATTGCACGAAACGCACCGTAGGCTTGTGCAGCACGTAACGATGGAAGAAGTACTCGATGAAACAGTCAGCCAGGCTGATCGCAAGAAACGCCGCGACCGCTTTCCATAGCGGCGCAAGAAACTGGTCGGCCCATACGCCCGGGGCGATCAGCCTCAGTGCCATGAACACGCCTGCGAGCGTGATGAGGACGGTGAAGACGAATCGCGGCAGGCTAAACTGCTCGGGTTCTGTCTCGGGTTGCTGCGCTGAGGTTGCCATGACGGAATGATCAGAGGATTAAAGATACAAACGGCTGAAGGTGTTCCGGAGGCCCTCGGCGGAGTCAGCCTAATCCCGCTTTCATGGGGGATCAAATCGCCGGGTGCGATTGGTGGAAACGCCTGTGATCCTTGGCAATGGATCAGGCCTGGACCACGAAGCTGAGCAAGGCGCGACGTCCCACCGGTCCGTCCCTACCCAGAAATGACGGACCTTGGATAGGCCGCGACTGCCCGGCGCGCCGGGCTGCCGATAGCGGAGAACGGCAATGATCAGCCAGGGCCCGCGCACGAGGCGCTACCCTACGAAATCGGATCGTCGGCGGACTGTGGCCAAATCAAGTATGGTCTGGCGACAAGCGCAGGACCTGCACACCTTAGCCTCGACGCAGTATCTATCGCTCAATCGCAAATGCGCGATAACTGTGGGGTGCCAGCGATACGTCGAAATTGGTGCGCGGTTCCGCCGGCGGTTCCCATTCGCTCCTGGGCGGAGCGGGCGGCTGGCCGGTGATGACTTCGCCGGAGAGGAGATCTCGCAGCTTATGGCCCAGGCCCAGGGCGGCAACTTTCACTTTTGTGCCTTCGGGAAGGAAGGACTCGACGACGATCGTGTGATTATCGTATGCAAACAACGCGACTTGGCTGGGCCCGTCCAACCTTACGGGAAAGCCCTCCATGACGACATCCTTGATCGCACTCGTGACGGCGGTCGGAAGCCGGTACAGGTGGTGCAGATTGTCGGGAAGGGTCCATACGTAGAAACGGCCCTTTTGGCTGTACCGATCGAGCAGCAGGATGGGGTAACCCGTGTGGTCGGAAATCGCATTGACCAAGGCCCAGGCATCGTTGGTGAGGAAGCTGATTTGCGGAAAGAGGATCGGTGGGGCGCCAGTAGTGCGGTTGTCGAGCACATCGCGGTCGCCGGATTCAAAACCGGTGGAGTAACCATCCGCCAGGACGCGCCGGCTGCTGGTTCGAAGTTCAACGATATCCTCGATTCCGCGGCCTTGCAGCGCCTCGTAAAGACCTGAAGTGACGATCACGGACTTTCCGGCGACGAGCTGCCGCTTTATCCGCGCGACGATCTCGGGATCCGCTTTCGCTTCTTCGGTCAACAGGACAACTGGAGCGTCTTCAGGAAAGGTCGGTCGAAGATCGATTGGAATTCCCATCATGCCAAAATAGTTATGCGAGAAATCCTCGCCGAGCGCATGCGGGGGTCGGTAGCTCGGTATGCCGATCGGAGTGCCGAGGCTGCCGACAATAACATCGGCCTGTTCCAGAGCATAACCGGCGGCTCGTGCCCAGGTTGGGGCGGCAGTTTCGGCCGGCGCAGTCCCGGCGGCGACGTGCGTGAGCATCTGATTGTAGTTAAAACTCGAGGCCGTCGACTGCCAGGCTCCCCGTTTCCCGGCCTCGACCGGCTCGAGCAACCCGCCCCAGAAGAACAGGGTTATCTCGCGAGCCTTCGCAAACATCGTATCCCAGAGTTGCTCCGCGTAGCGATCGACATAGCGGATGCTGAAAGTGTCCACCCATCCGCCGCCGTTGCGGCCGGGTGCGATATTCTCGAAGTATCGGATGATCTGGTAGCTTTCGTATTGCTGGAGGAATTGCTCGGTCTCGTCGGGATCGCGCGTCTCGGTTCCTGTGTAGATGCCGTCGAAGATCTTCGGCCCTTCCTCGAGGTCAAAGCCCAGACCCGCGAAATGCCCGTACCAGTTCGGGTATTTGATGGTCACTTTCGCGTGTGGGTTGACCGCTTTTGCCGCGCTGACGACGAGGTTGCGTCCGACTTCGTTCATCAGGTCGAGTCGGAACTGGGTCCAGCTGCGGTTACCCTTTGCGGCGATGTCAGAGTCGTTCTTCGTCGTCACAAAGAAGAAGTCGTCGAGGATGATCTCGTCAAAATGACGCGCGACCCGCTCCATCGCCTTCTTTGCGAACTCGCGGTCGACCGGATCGGTGTAGCAAAAGGAGCGAAACGCTCCGTCAGCCGGGGCGTCGGTGAACGTGATTCCGCCCGCGGTGCGAACACCGTGGTCGATGAAGAATTTCTTCACCGTCTCCAGCAGCGCGTCATCCGCCAGGACGCGATCGCGATGGCCCTCGATGTAAACCTTGTCCACCTTGAGCTGCGAACTGATCCTCCTCCATTCCGAGTCGAGGCGGCCGGGCTCGGCAAACGTGTTGACGACTGCAACCGGAATGTAAATCGCAACGGCGAAGTTTTGGTACTGGCCTTTTGCCTGGACGGGGGGAGTTGAAGCTAACGCCTGTGCGCAGGCGGCGCAGGGAAGGAATAGAGCGAGGGAGCTGATTAGGAGAAGCAGGGAAGCGTGGAGAGGCGACTGGGCAGACCGGAATATTTTCATGGTATTGAGGTAGGGGCCGAGAAAAGCGCAGCGGGGAGGCGCCGGGGAGTTTCAATGTTGCCTGCCTGCAGGGTCTTTTCGAGGGGAAAACGGTGATCGACCCGCGCGCCGATGGCTACTGGCAGGAAAGCCCAAGTTCCAAGAACCAAACGCCGGGAAAATCCCAAATTCCAGGCCCCAAGGAATTCCGGAAGAGCCGAACTCCTAGCTGATTCACTTGTATGGCTTCGGATCTTGTCCGCAAAGATTCCCTGGTACTTGGAAATTGGAACTTGGGTTTTTTCCTCAGGCTGCTCCGCAGCACTTCTTGTACTTCTTGCCGCTGCCACATGGGCACGGATCGTTCCGTCCCACTTTTGGCTTCTCGTGCCGGACGGTCTGTCCCTTCGGTTCCACGGCGCCTGTGTAAACCCATTTGCCCTCTTCGCGACCAAACACTGCCGCTTCAACGTGTTCGTGGACCTTGTCGTCCATCTTGAAGCGGGCGGAAAACTCAACCAGGCCTTCGGTGTCGCCAAGCCCGCCTTTTTCCGTGCGCAAAATCGTGAGTCCGAGCCATTCTGAGCCTTCGGCCCACCGCTTTGCGTCGTCGAGCGAGAAATCCTTGCGTTGACCAGAGATCAGCGAGCGTTCGAGATGGTCGTAGGCGTGCTTCACGTAGGCGGTGTAGCGCGAACGCATCAACGCCTCCGCAGTCGCGGCCGGCGCACCGGCGATGATCGGACCGCAGCACAACTCGTAGGAGGAACCGGAACCACAGGGACAGTCAGCCATAAAGCCCCATTTCTCATCTGCCCGGAGGTTTCGTGCAACAGAGAAACCTGAATTCCGCAGATGGGGCGGCCGCGCCTTGCCCGCATATTTCACAGCCTTCACCGCCGCTACGATCACTTTTCCGCACTCGTCTCATCTGATGGCGGTGATCGCAGGATATGTGGTTTGGCCGCGAGCGCCAGCGAGTGGTTTTCGACTGAGAAACCGCGATTCAATTCCGATTCCCATCGGTCAAAATCGCCCGGATGCGAGGCGCCCGTGGCGAGGCGACGAGCGCCCGCCCTACAACGTCTTTTCCGTAGGGCTGCCGCTTGCCGGCACGCCAATTTCCCATGCGCCCGTGGCGAGGCGACGAGCGCCTGCCCTACACACAGATGGCCCGGCGACCCTCCTTCGCCAGACCTTCCGCCGTCGCTAAAGCTATGGCGGACAAGATGGAGGACAGGCAGGAAAGTCATTGGAAACGCGGCGGCCTCGCCGCGTACTTTCTCATTTCTGTTCCAGTCGCTCGACGGACTTTCGTTTCAGCCTTCGGCTTTTCAGTTTTCAGGCTTCCAGTTTTCCCTCCGCCCAGGCGCGCCGTGCCTGACGCCTCCAGCAATCGGGAGATTCGCCCGGGCTTTCTGGGGCACGATTTTTGTTCTGGTCGAAGCCCTCGGATTGGCGTAGAAACGACCCTTTTCCTCCCATGAAGCACTTCCTCAAGGAGACGGACTTCAAGCCGCAAGAGGTGGCTGAAGTCTTCGCGCATGCCCGGGAGCTGAAGCGGGAACGCGGCCGGAACAAGCCAGTGCTCGCTCATCAGACGTGGGCACTCATCTTTTCCAAGGCGAGCACGCGTACGCGCGTCTCTTTCGAAGTAGGAATCCATGAACTGGGCGGACATGCACTTTTCCTGAACAAGAACGACCTGCATCTCGGTCGCAGCGAGTCGATTGCGGACACGGCGCGTGTGTTGTCGCGCTATGTGCACGGTTTGGTGGTCCGCACTTACGCCCACAGTGATGTCGAGGAGTTGGCGCGGTGCGGCACCGTTCCTGTGGTCAACGGACTTACCGACCTCCTGCATCCGTGTCAGATCTACACCGATGCCTTTACAGCAGCCGAGCGCTGGGCGGGTCCGAAGGGCGATTTGCTGGCTTCGTTGCGCGGGCGGAAGATCGCATTTCTTGGCGATACTCGCTTCAACATGGCCAACTCTTGGATCATGGGAGCTGCGCTCTTCGGCATGAAGATCTCCCTGGCTGGGCCGAGCGAATACGCGCCCGGTGCGCAGATCAAGGCTCTGCTGGAGGCCGACGGTCTTCCTAATAATTTCTCCTTTTCAACGGACCCGTTTGAAGCGGTGGCCGGGGCGGATGTCGTCTACACGGATGTTTGGACGAGCATGGGCCTGGAGGGGGAGGCGCAGAAGCGGATTCGTGACATGCGTCCTTTCACCGTGACGGAGAAGCTGTTTGGCGCCGCCAAACCGGATGCTCTCTTCATGCACTGCCTGCCGGCCCACCCCGGGGAAGAGGTTGAGCAGGCCGTGCTCGACAACCCCCGCTCGATCATCTTCGACCAGGCGGAAAACCGGCTCCACGTGCAGAAGGCGATTCTGACCATGGTGGCGAAGTAGCTGTTTTCAGCCGCCGGTGTTTTGCGCTGGCTCGGCCATTGGGAGCTGTTTCCAAACAAAGACGTCGCCATCCCAGAGCGCAGCCACGCGATCCCACGTCCCGGGCAGGTCGGGATACCCGCTGCCTGGGGCGTTCTCCCAGCGGAAGCCGCGGGTTTCCCAATGATAGGTGATCGCGTACACCGGCCGGCCGGTGCGGGCGATCCGTTCGAAGAGTACCGGCGAGTCCTTTGCTTCCGGGCGATCGGTTCGCACGAATGTCAGATTGGTGTAGTACATCAGCGAACTGGTCGCGTGGCGCGCGAACACCACGGCGTCGGCGGGCAGGTGGTCGCGGGCCCAGAGCGCGGCGACGGCGTTCTCGCGGTTCATGTGCGTCCAGTATAACACCCTCCGGGCGGTGGAGCGCATACCGAGCCAGCCGAACAGCGCCGCGACCAGGATCACCGCAGGCGCGATCGTCCGGACCGCGGGACCGCCTGCCCACCGGGCGTCGCGTCCGCGATCCGCCCATCGCCGCAGAACGAGTAGCGCCAGCACGATCATTGCCGGCGCCGCCGGCAGGACGAAACGCATGTTGTACCAGTGGTCCCACGTGCACCAATAGCAGGCGTAGAACGCACCATACACCGCGACCCAGATCGTCAACACCAACCGCACCCGGCCCGGCACTGACGACACCAAGGGCGCGGCAATTGCGACGATCACCAGCGGCGTAAACAACTCCGGCAGCCACACCGCGTAGGAGCGCAACGTCGGCAGAATGAAGCCAGCGCCGAATCCCGAGCTCATGTCGCCATAACCGGTCGCATGCCAGCTTCCGTAAAGCGTGTTGTTGTACCAGGCGAGAAACGCCGCGCCCGGCAGCCCGGCGATCACCCACAATGAAATGCGCCGCCACGAGCCGGCGAGGCAGATTAGCACCGGCGCCAGACAGAGAACGTTCGCCGGACGGATGAGGACCGCCAGTGCCGTCGCCAGACCTGCGAACAATGCGTGCCATGGCTGCTCACGGCTCGTCCACGCCCAGAGCACCGCCGCCGTCACCCATACCAGGGCGGGGCCATCGCTCAACGGTTGCAGCGCCTGGAACAAGTACACAGGGCTCAAGCCCACCAGGCCCGCCGCAAGCCACGCCCAACCATCGGGCAATCCGAAGGCCCGCGCCAGGTGCCGCGTGAAGACCACGCCTAGCACGAGTTGCAGCAGAATGACCGCCGGCACTGCGAATTCGAGCGACGTCAACTTGGCGACTGCCCAGATCTCCAGCGGGAAGCCAACCGGATACTCGGGCGCTGTTTGCCCCGCCCCGTTCACGACGAATGCGTTCGGCCGGTAGAGCGCCGGATCCGTCGCGCCACCGTCCGGGCCAAACAACGTCCGCGGCTTCACTGTGAAGCGGCCCTCCAACAGTAGCTTCGCGCTATTGAGATATCCGCCCGAGTCGTTGGGCCCCGCTGTCGGATCGAGGTGATAAGAAAAAAACACCGTGTAAGCGAAAAGCCCGAGCCACGGCACCACCCGCCAGTTGATGGCTGTTTGCAAGCGAGCAATGTTCACCGGATGTGCGCGGACCGCTCCGACGACCGCGCCTGCGCCACCAAGCAGGAACCCGATGGCCAGAACCCACGGCCACACCCCCGGCAGCTTGCGGGCGAGCCGCGACAACCGCCCCACCTCGACCGGCGCGGTAAACGCGAACCACTCCGTCGGGTTCGTCGCCCGGGCAACAATTTGAAAGCGTCCACGTGGGACCGGGAAGTGCACTTGCTTCCAGCGTTTGTTTGCGACAAAGGCGGCGTCGAACGGCGCGACTTCTGAGCCGCTGGCGGTGCGCAGCACCAAAGAGGTTGAGGGCGGGCGCAGCGTGCCGCAGACGCGGATTTGCAGGAACGGCGACTCCGATTCGAGCGGAGAACTCACGAATTCACCGGTCGCCGCGACGCCGGACGGTGTCCACGTGCCATATGCCGGCAATCCGCCGCGGCCTTCCAGTTCGGGTGCGGCGCCCTGATGGAACGCTGGGAGCGTTGGTCCCGCTTCCGCCGCCAGGGCAAGCGGCGGCCGGATCGAAGCTGGCAGCACCCGGAACAGCGCCGTATCCGCTGCCATCTCGGTCGCGGCCAGGATCTCGCTTTCGGTCGCTCCAGACGCCGAATGCAGGGTCGATGCGTCGCCGGCAATCAGCGCGCGGCGCACGTCCGCCGTGATCGGTGAGTCCTCGGCGGGGCCGGCCAGCACCGGCGCGCGATTGTCGCGGGGGCTGAAAAGAGCGTTGCTCACCAAAATGGTCCAGAGCCCGACCGCCACGAAACGCCGCGTGCGCCGTGCTTGGTCGCCCGCGGGCCAGGCAACGAGGCAAGTGAAGTTGATGATGAGTCCGGTCGCGAGTGCAGTAGCGGCTGCCGGCGTCGACACCGCGGGCGCAGCCGTGAGCGCCGCAATCAACGCCAGCGACCAAATTGCGAGGAGCGCCAGCATCGGCGGCGGAGCCGTCGGACGGGCGTGCACCCACCGGACGATGCAGATGATCACCGGCGCCCAGACGATCGGCACCCACGCGGCGTGGGCCAACGGCGACGACACCAGGTCGAGAAGTGCGGGGAAAAACGACGATGCCGGACCCGTCGCTCCGGAGCGATTGGCGATCAACCCAAGGCCAAGGGCCAGGAGCGCACCGTTGCTCACAAACGTTGCACGCAGGGAGAGTCGGGCCTGACGGTCGCGCGCCATGGCGATGCCGCTCCATATCGTCAGCGCGGCGGCCGAGGCGATGCCGGCCGATGCTCCCAGGACGTTCAACGCACCGCATACGCACCCGAGCCGCCATGTCCACGACCGCTCGCGGAAGGCGCCCATCAGCGCCAAATGGAGCAGCGACAGGCCGACGAGACCGCCGGCCCACGCGCTGTCGGTGGCGAGGCGCTCCTCGGCCAACAGCGGTGTTGCGAGCAGGCCGGTGGCGGCGACGGCCACCATAAAGAGAGTCCGCCTCGCCAAAAAGCGTGCGAGAACAAGAAACAGCACACCGAGAGACATCAACTCGACGCCGACCGCAGCGAGCATCAGAAGGCGGTTGTCCCATTGTCCGTTAAGCGCCACCCAACCGAGTTTCCAGGCCCGCAGCGCCGGCGCGTGATCATGCAGGAGCGCGTTCCATGCGCCGAGCTTGCCACTCAGCGCCGGCAGATAGACATCGCGGGCGTCGCGCGCCATCTCGGCTAGCGGGGGCAGGTCAGTGTCGACACGCGCAATCCGCCGCAGGCTGTCCGCGGCCAGCACCAGTGCGAGCGCCGCCATCATTCCGGCGAACCCCGCATGCCGCGACCAATCGTCCCCTCTCTGGTGCAACCCGGAGGGGACTGACAGCGGATCGGCGGAAGGGCCATCCGAATTCATGGCGGGCTGCGCGGACAAGATGATGCGAGGTTGCAATGGAACTCCGCTCCCGATCCGGCACAAGGCAAATTGATAGCCCGGATGTTTCACCCCGCGGCATAGCCGCAACCAAAGAAACGCCGAACACTGAAAAGCCGAAAAGCTGAAATGAAAGTCCGTCGAGCCATCTTTGTGTAGATGCCGGCGCTTGTCGCCGTACCGCGGACGCATGAGAAATTGGCATGCCGGCAAGCGGCAGCCCTACATCCGACTCCTAGGAAACGGCACTGTTTCTTCCCGTCCGGGGCAAAACGCGTTTTGCGGTCGGGGCTGCATCGTTACGGCCAAGAGCCTGGTTTTCATTCGGGGATGATGCCGCCGAATAGCCCCAGTTCGGCGTCGAGCAACGCCGCTCCATCATGGTCCTGCCAAGCCGCGTTGAGCAGGCAGTCGGTTTCGTCGACGGCGGCGCGATAGCGGTATGGAGGACGCCGCGTCCTCCA
>Ga0181528_10003136_pt1 | contig 10155 bp, 9 predicted proteins | sample PEATcosm2014_Bin_47_FD_119742 | JGI IMG/M metagenome (GOLD analysis project Ga0181528, IMG submission 119742) | Peatland microbial communities from MTU Mesocosm Facility, Houghton, MI, USA - PEATcosm2014_Bin10_10_metaG | ecosystem: Environmental > Terrestrial > Soil > Wetlands > Peat | place...
AACCATGAACTGGACTTGCTCTTTTTTGGCGAGGCCGTAGCCGACTACGGAAGATTTGATCTTGAGCGGTGCGTACTCGGCTACCGGAAGGCCCTGCATGGCCGCAGCCAGCAGCGCTACGCCGCGTACCTGCCCCAGTTTCAAAGCCGACTTGGCGTTGACTGAGTAGAAGACCTCTTCGATAGCTACGGCATCCGGCTTCCATCGCTCCAACTCGGCCGAGAGAGCCAGAAAAACCTGTTCCAGGCGCTGGGCAGTGGTTTTGGACTTGACCAGGCGGACAGCGCCCATGGCATTCATCACCAGCAGCGGCTGGCGCGCCGTCTCGTCGGACTCGACGACGCCGAAGCCCGTGATCTCCGTTCCGCAATCGACTCCAAAGACCCGCATGGACCTGAGTGTATCGCAGAGGCGGGGCATGGTAACAACGGCGGTCCATAAAATGACGGCGGCCTGAGCGCACTGCCCAGGCCGTCGCGGTGAACTGTGGGTATTGGACTAAGGCCATCGCACTTATGCGAGTGCCCGGGCATCTTCACTTCTGATCCCCGACTGTGATCGTTTGATGGCGACGCCCGGCAAGCCGGACTCCTTCGGCGACAGGCTTCGTCGCTGTATAAGAAGAATTGCCATCCCGCGTATCGGGTCGAGGGAACCAACCAACAGTGAAGGTGCAGTAGCGTCCCATGCGGAAAAACCTCTCCGCCGGGGGCAACCAGGGAGCCCAAGGCGCGATGCCCTAGGCCTCAGTCACCTCACGTACCATGCTTCTGTAAGATTCTTTCTGCATTAGCTGGACCTACCTCCTTTCCCGTGTTCGCTCAATGTAACTCTGAATTCATGCTACGTCAACCATTGATTTGTCTGGATGTTTTATCCGGTCGTCCAACATCCCAGAACGATCAGAGCGCGGAGCCAGCCGGTTCGTCGTTCAACCAGTGTTTTCACTGTTCGGCAAATCCCAGCATGGCCTGTCTCCATGGATAAATACTTGCCTAAAGTTATGCAAACGATTGCACAAATGTACTCATCGTCCACACGGTCGCCCCTCCGTGGGAATCTTCGCAATTACTAAAGAATATCTATATATATCAATTAGATATGTATACCTTTAAGGATTCTGGAGCGGCTAGAACGAGATGGCCCATCACGTGCATAAATATGGGCAGATGGAACTGTGACGCGCAGTCCTGCCGCCTGAGAGTGTACGTTTCAGAACATTTGAGATTGGACTTGGTTCCAGCTTGGAGCCCTGCCAGCCGAGGCTTTAACCCGAAAACGTCATTCAGGCTTTTTGAGTCTGGCTCGTAAAAGAATGAGGACAAAAATGAAGAATCTACGCATCGCATCAATCTCCCTTCTCCCTGTGGTTGCGTTGGCTCTTGCTGCGGCCCCCACGGCCGTAGCGGACACGGTTACGTATTCTGCAACGGTGGCGCAGCAGCTCACCGACTTGGTCAATGTGTCTCCGACGAGTGCTCTACCGGAGTTCAACCCCTCGCTCGGCCTACTCACGGGGGTTACCATCTCCATCCAAGGCACCGGCAGTACGACAGTCGCAAGTATTTTCAACTATGGCGCTACGAATACAGAGTTCATTGGAACCGAAAATACCGCCCTCTGGCTGGATGACCCGGCCAACAGCAGCATCGACACGCTCCTTGGTCCTCTGACCGCCAGCATCACGGGGAGTTCACCGGGAAGCGTTGTTCATGGTTCGGTGATTGGCGGCGTTACTGTTGCCGCAGGTCAAACATTGACGGATCCCCCCACAAATATGGGGCCCTACATCATGGGCGGCGCTCTTGCGACTGAGAGCATTACGGATCCATCATTCCTGTCTCTTTTTGAGGGAGACAGCAACCTTGACTTCGTGATGTCCACGGGAAGTAACTTTGTGCTTACGGTAAACGGCGCCGACGATTTAACTGCCAGCGTATTCACCGATGCCGGCGGCGCGATTTCGGTCACCTACGGCTACTCGGCCTATACTCCTGAGCCGGGCACTTTGGCTTTATTTGGCACGGGCTTGCTTGGTTTGGCGGGTCTGGTTCGTCGTAAGTATCTGCGCTCCCGCTAGGCCTGGGCGATTGTCAGCGTCGCTCAGCTGATTTGTCCTCAGTGATTTTCGGGTTCGAAAAAGATGGAATACGATGATTCGTATTCCATCTTTTTTGTCTCCCATTTCTACTCGCAAACCTGCCCCCCCCTAGTGACAAACACAAGAGCGTTGGAAGGATGGGCACTCCGTAACCATTCCCCGCCAACTCTGTTACTGCTCTTGCGTCATCCAATAGTTGGCGCGGGCCACGATGCGTGCGCCATAGTCCTGCGCGGTGCGGACATGGAGGGTATGCAGGCCGGGGGTGGGATTGGAGGGGCTGAAGGTGATCAGATAGCGATTGCGTGTGTGCTGGGCCGACTCGACGACGCGCTTCTCAAAGCCCTTGTCGCCGGTGAAAGAGAAATATTCTCCGCCGCTCATGTGTGCTACCTCTTTGGAAACGTTCTTCTTGAAGGCCTGTACCACCATGAAGAGTGTTGAGATCATGCTCATCGTGCGGTCGTCGCCATTGTCTTTGATGTCGTGGAGCAGTTCGGCCTTGGCCGGAGTGAAAGAGACGCTCAGCACCAGAACATCCGATTGGCCAATCTTCTGAATCAGCTGTGCCGGCTTGGTGCGCTTGCTGCCGTGGTCGCGCTCCTCGCTGACCAGCAGGAGAACGCGGCGGTATTCCTTGGGCTGGGATTGCAGCAAATCAACGGAGTAGCTGAGCGCGTCAAGAATGGCGTCGCCGCCGTTGCCCTGTTCCAGATGTTTGAGCGTCTCATTCAGCTCTTCGCTGGAGTGAGTGAAGTCGCGCAGAAGATGGGGCTTGGAGTCAAAGCCCACGAGCGCTGCCTCCCCCTTGCCATCGGAGAGAAAGAGATCGAGCAGCGGGCCGAGCTTGGCCAGCTTGTCAAATTCGAGCGCGCCGACGCCGCCCTGCTCAACCGCAACCACCAGCGCGACCGGGGCGGTGTCCATCTCCTCCTGCACGCGAATCTTCTGGGGCACACCGTTATCTTCAACGATGAAATCCTGCTGTTTGAGTCCGTAGACTACGTCGCCGCCCGATTTCTCCACGAGCGTGGGTACCAGCACTTCGTTGGTCGTAATGCGCAGGGTGGGTGCGCCGGCGTGGGGTAAAGCGCCGGGCAGCGGCTGCGCTGGCTCGATGGGCGGCAACTGCTGCGCGCCGGCCAGAGCAATGGAAACCAGCAGTTCTGGAATAAGAAGGCAGAGCAAGCGCAATGAACTGAATCTCATACAACGACAGTTTACAGGGGGCAGGGAAGACTGGCCACTGCGTCACGCCTGTTTGTGCACTTCGCGGTCCATGCGGCTAATCCAGCCGAGGTAGCTAAGAAACTCCCAGCGCTGAGTCCAAAGAAAGCACAAAATGTCTTTAGTGGTGAGCGTTTCAGCCTTCTTGCCGGAGTAGGTTTCCACGCGCCAGCGCATATACGGGCTCCGCCAAGGAGCGAGACGGTGGCCACGAGTGGCATTCCAGAGAAAGCGAAGCGGAGCAAACATAAGGAAATCCCTTCGCATAGAGTATAGTCGGCTGAGGTTCGTCCGAGCGCGCCTGCATTGGGATCATTCCTGTATACTTTCGTTGCATTGCAGATTCGCTCTGAAATTGATCGTATTTCGAGGTCTCCATGATTGGAAGAACAGCGGCGCCAACTCGGCACCCACAGTCTTGTGTCTGCTTCTCAGCGTTTGTCGTCGCATTTTTTTGCCTTTTGTTCTGCTCAACCCAGCTTTGCGCCCAGGAGTGGGTTCTGGCAAACGGGAAGGTCGCCCGCACACTGGCGTTTGACGAGCACTCCGGGCTTTATACAAAAAGCTGGCGAGACGTGGAGGCACAAGTTGACCTCGTTAAAGAACAGGCGGCGCGCGACTCCTGGTGCAAGGAGTTTCAGGTGAAGGTGGATGATCAAACCATCACCGGCTCCAGCCAGGATGTGACGCTGGAAGGCGCGCCCGTGGCCGCGAAGGTTGGACCGGACGAAACCCTGCAAGTTACCCTCGCGGCGCGCCGGATGCCGCTTCGAATCGTGATTCACTATCAGGCTGCCGCCGGCTTTGCCGCAATTCGACAGTGGCTCACTCTGGAAAACATCGGCGACAAGACGCTGACGCTGCGCAACTTGACTGTCGCCTGCCAGTCTGTCTCACCTGGGCCTGTGCATGATCTGATCGCCTTCGGCCACTATGGCGAAGAGCCGCGCGAACTATTTTTCACGGCGCGGGTCAATGACGTGACACCCATGGTGGAGAACACGCGCACCGGCGAGGGATTAGCTGTGCTGAGCGAGGTGCCGGGCTATCTGCGCCGCACGGAAGTTGGCAACGGTTGGGGCCGATCCATCAGCGCAATGTATGACACGGATTTGTTTCCCTTTGAACGCCGCCTTGCTCCCGGAGAGAAGTTTGAGACGGCCGCTTCCTCGGTGGTCTTCTATCGACGGGGAACGGCGCGAGACCCTCACTGGGTCTTGCCGCAGTACGTCGAGCAGGTGATTGCGCACAACAAGAATGAACTCCCGCCCGAGTGGTTCTACAACAACTGGGAGCCGTGGAATGGAAAGATCGGCGAGGCTGCTCTGCGCCCGATTGTTGAGCAGGCGGCGGCCCTGGGCCTCACCTTGAACACCCTGGACGACGGCTGGCAGAAGACCTATGGCGAGAATGAGATCAGCCTGGAGCACTTTCCCAGTGGGCTGGATGCGATCTTCACGTTGAGCAATGGGGCCACCCTCAAGCGCGGGCTGTGGTTTCCCATCGCGCTGGTGGCGCGCGGTTCAAAAGACTTCCGCGAACATCCCGAGTGGGTCTGCCGCGGCCGCGATGGCCAGCCAAAGCTTTCGCAGGGAGAGGGCGTGGTGATGTGCATGGCTTCGCCCTATAAGCAGGCCGTGCTGGAGCGGGTGGCGAACGCCGTGGAACGCTACAAGCTGGACTACGTCAAGATGGATCTGACCACCGTCTTCAACGCCTACGGCGAGGAGCCGGGCTGTTATGAGAGCAACCACGAACACGGCTCCGAAGCCGAGTCCACGGTTCGCATTTATGAATCATTGAACTGGCTGGGAGAGAAGCTCCATGAGCGTTTTCCCAGCCTGCTGATCGACTATACCTTCGAGTTGTGGGGCGAGAAGCACCTGATCGACTACGGCCTGCTGCGCGTGGCCGACCTCGACTGGTTGAGCAACGTCTCGGACCACAATGCCATGGATGCCGGCCCCCTGCAAGCGAGGATGTTGCTCTACCAGCGCGCCATGTCCATTCCCACCGAGGATCTGCTCATTGGCAACCTGCAAGGAGAGGCGCCCAGCTGGCAGGATCGCATCGCTACCGTCATGGCTTCCGCGCCTCTCCTACTGGGCGATCTGAGCAAGCTCTCCGCGGAGGATCTGCGGCAAAGTTCGGAGTGGATTGCGCGCTTTCGCAAACTGCGCGCCGAGGTGCGCCTTGAAGAGTCATTCTTTCCACTGGGAGCCTGGCGGCAGACGCGAATCGATGCCTGGGACGGCTACGCCCGATTTGCCAGGAGTGGCGAAGGCCTGATCGTGATCTTCAGGAACGAGAGCACGGATGCAAACGCGAAGATCGCCATTCCCGGTTTTCCCGACGGTGCCTTCAGCGTCACCGACTGGCAAAGCGGGGCGCGCATGAGCCTTGACGGGAAAGCGCTGCGCGATGGCTGGGAGATCGCAACGGAGGGCAAACCGCGCGTACTGGTTCTGGAAGTGAGAAAGCAATAAAGCAATCCTATTGCAGCTTGCTGAAGAGATCGTTGCTGGTCGAATTGAGCTGCGCGATCACATCTTCCAGGGCCGTCTGTTGAGTTTCGGTCAGGGAAAGCTGCGTGGAGACCGTCGGAATGTCGGCCTGCATCAGGTTGGTCTGTGCGGTGGTCAACTGAGTCTGCACATTGGTCACGGCGTCAGAAGCAGCAGCCGTCTGGGTGATGGAGTTATCGATGGTAACACGCTGCTGGGAGACGTAGTTGAGCGCCGTGCCTAGCGCCTCCGTATCGCTCGCGGCCTGCGCAGTGTTGACCGTTCCGCTGGCGTAGTCGGCGACCAGGCTGTTGAGCGCGCCGAAGACACTGTTCGAGCCGCTGCCCAGGAAGATCTGATCACCCGGCACATTCAACTGAATCTTCTGCCCGTTGGGCGACTCAAGATAGTTCACATCTTCGTCGCCGTTGTAGCTGGTGACGGCCGGCGATGCGCCTGTCGATGTGGTGAAGGGGGCAGTGGAAGTCTGGCTGCCGGAAAAGATGTATTGGCCCTGATAGCAGGTGTTGGCTAGCGACTCCACTTCGTCGAGAATGCCGGAGATCTGCGTGGAGACGGATTTCACGTCGGAGGAGTTCATGGTGCCGTTGTTGGCGCTGGTGGCCAGTGAAATGGCTGAGGTCAGCTCGGTCACCACGCTGCCCAGGGCGGAATCGGCCACCTGCAACTGGCCGGTTACCTGGTTGGCGCTCTGCGTGAAGGAATCGTCCTGCTGAATCTGGTTGAGCAGCAGTATATTCTCGCCCGAGCCGACCGGATTGTCGCTCAGCGAGGTAATGCTGACGCCGCTCGACAGCTCAGACGACAAATGCTGCTCGCTGGCCTGAGCCTGGTCAAGCGAACCGACCAGGTTCGTGACGTAAAAGGGATCCACTCGCATTCCATTCCTCCCCTGGGCTGAACTTGAACTGCACCGGGACTGCGCTTCTGCGACATGAACAGCGTTTTACGGCTTAGGTGACCGCGGTTGTGTCTCCCAGGTTCAACGCCGAAGCCATGATCGTGTCCAACATGGTGAAGACCTGAGAAGCAGCCTGATAACTGCGTTCGTAGGTGGTCATCGCAGAGGCTTCGTCGTTCAGATTGACGCCGGAGAGCGCATTGTTCTGCGTCTGCAACTGGGTCACCGAGGCCGTCTGCGCGGTATTCTCCGTTTGCACGCTGGAGACCGTCGCGCCCAGCGATGTTACAAAGTTCGAGTAGTAGTTGATCGGCGTCTGGCCATTCACGATCGACTGACTGGCCAGGGCGGCCATGGTTGTGGCATTGGAACTGCCACCCGATCCCTCTTCCGAGCTGGCGGCGGCAATCTGGTTTGGATCGGTCATGATCACACTCATGCCAGCCGCGCTGCCCGCTACGGAGGTGGGCTGGTTGAAGATGTAGAGGGGATTGGCCGCCGTGCCGGTCACTCCATCCAGATCCGTTCCCGCATTGTTCTGCGCATTGACCGAAGTGGAGATGCTATAGGCCAGTTGATCGAGTGAGTTGAGCGCGCCGGGAATGTCCTGGTCGAGAGCCGTCAACGTTCCGCCCAGCGAGCCGCCGCCCGAGGTCAGATCCGAGGTAATATTCGTGTTGCCCAAAAAGAAGCTGGTCGTCCCGTTGACCGTGCCCGTGGTCAACTGGTAGCTGGTTCCCTCGGAGAGCAGCAACCGGCCCGATGTAGTGGTAATCGCAAGGCCGTTGTTCTCGGTGGTGATCTGGTTGATCCCGATCAACTTCGAAAGCTGGCTGATGTCCTGCTGGCGCTGGTCTTCGAGGGTTCCTGCGTCGGCGTTGGGCGAGGTGGTCATAATCTGCTGATTGAGCTGGGCGATGGCGCCGGTCAGCGAATTTACCTGGCTGGTGACGCCGGCTGCCTCCTGGCTCAACGCCGTACTCTGCGCATTCAGGCTGGCGGCCGCGTTGGAGATGTCCCCGGCCAGAGTGCTCGCCGCCGATAGCACACTCTGGCGGTCCGCATTGTTGGAGGGATTGGCCTCCAGCGACGAAAAGGAGTCAAAGAAACTGGCGATATCACTGCCGATGTCGCCGGCGGTTGAACTGGATGAACCTGAATCCGGCGTGAAAAGAGCTTGCAGTGTATTGAGCGCCGTCAGCCGCGAACCGGAGGAGGCTGCCAATTGCTGCTGCTGGTCCAGCCGTGACTCCAGTACGCGATCCCGCTCGGAGGTGGCGCCAGTCTCTGTCACGCCTTGGCCGATCGAGACGCCGCCAATACTGAGCGGCTGATTCTCCTGCCAGTCGGGCGTCTCCTCTGTATAGCCGGTCGTGTTGGCATTGGCCACATTGTTGGACACCACATTCAGAGCTTGCTGATCGGCGTCCAGTGCCTGCGAGATGATGCTCAATGCGGAGTTAATTGTCCCCATGAGTGCTCTCCTTCAGCGACCACCTCTGGGCTTGCGAAGTACCGGAGTCGAAACGACCTGCGCTGTACTCCAGCCGTCCCATGCGCAACTCTCGCAGGCGGTTCAGCACATTCAGATTAGCCCGCGTTGCCTCCAGCACTCTGGCGAAGACCGCCATATCTCCCGCGGCTTCCCGGGCTTCAATCGCCAGCGCAGCGCACGCCGATTGATCACGCGTTGGCAAGTCGCGGTTGAGAGCCTGACAGCATAGCGCCAACTCCTCCAGCCGGTCCGCGTCCAGCCGCGCCAGCGCCCGCGAGGCCTCCACTACCAGATTTTTCAGCTTTGGTTGCCCGCCGCGCTCCCTCATTTCCAGCAACGTACTTTCTCCCTTCGCTATTCTCAGGGCATCGCGCATGGCAGATATTCCTGGGCACGCCTGACGCTTACCGGTCCAGGGGCTAGCGTGCCTTGCCTTCGAGATGCAGGTTCTGGCGCAATTTACGCCTGACTTCCCAGCATCGAATCCACCAGCTTGGAGGCCACGGCCCCCGGCGAAACGTTGTAGCTGCCCGCAGCGAGAGCCGCCTGGATGCCGGCGATCTTGTCCATGCGCACACCGGAGTCGCCGACCGTCTGGGAGACCTCGCTGCCCGCGCTGCTCAAGGTTGCCCGGTCGCTGCCCAACCCGCTTCCACTCGTCGAGACACTGCTCTTCGGCTGTTGCACGGCAGCCGGAGTTGCCGCGGGCGTTCCCAAAAGCGACTTCAAACTATCAAGACTGCTGCGAATGTCCATTCTTCATGACTCCTTGTCTGGTTTATCGGCGCCCGTTCTAATCACTCTAGTCATTCAAGAGAATTCATTACGGTATTGCCGTGTAAATTCGTGATTACTTGCCCTGTTACTGGAGAGGTTACGGATGTGGCGCTTGAGGGAGTCAGCTCTCGCACGATGTTGGTGGCAATCCCGAAGCCACCTTGATCGCTCAAAGCCCGTCCCAAAGCCTCCGTGGCAAACTCGCCCAGCGCGCCGCTAGAGCCGGAGGCCGAGTCGCTGTCTTCTCCATCCAGACCATTGCCGCTCGTCATCGGCTTCAACAACTCATTCATCATTTGCGCTTCGAACTCGTGCGCTGCGCGCACCAGCCGAGGTTGCGGCACAGACGCCGCCGCAACCGGACTGGCGCCGGCCGAGGCCATCGCCGCCGCTGCTGATACTGAGAGCACTTTGCACCTCCAATAAAAACCAGGAGCCATACGAATCTTTAAGCTTCCTCAACAATCCGACTTCAAAGCTGGGAAGAATCTAACTTCCTGCGTCCAAACCTTGTGTTTCCATTCCTTCGAGCCTACAGAACCTCCAGATCGGCCTCCAACGCGCCAGCTTCCTTCATCGCTTGCAGAATCGAGATCACATCCCGCGCTCCTGCTCCTGTGCGCTGCAATTCCTGGATCAAATCCTCCACCGTCGCCCCTTCTTTCAAGTCAATGCGGTTGACCGGCTTGTCCTGGGCCTGGAGCGTGGTCTGGTGCACCACCTGCGTTGTTCCAGAAGAGAGCCCGTTGGGCTGCGAGACCTCGGTCTGGGAGATGACGTTGACGCTCAGGCCGCCATGCAGAATCGAAACCGGCTGCAGGCGCACCGTGCCTCCGATCACCACGGTTCCGGTGCGCTCGTTGACCACCACCCGCGCACGGGGAAAGACCTCGACCTCGACGGCCTCCACCCGATCGAGCAGCGCTGCGACATCCTCGTCCGGCGTTGTGGCAATCTCCACTCGACGGCTGTCGATGGCATGCGCACGCGGCGTGCCCAGAACTTTGTCAATCGAGGAGGCCATCTGCTCGGCGGTATGAAAGTCGGCGTCGTTCAACAGTACGCTGATCAAACGCATCTGCTTCAGATCAAAGGGAACGGGGCGTTCCACCAGCGCCCCGCCGGGAAT
>Ga0181528_10003137_pt1 | contig 10154 bp, 1 predicted proteins | sample PEATcosm2014_Bin_47_FD_119742 | JGI IMG/M metagenome (GOLD analysis project Ga0181528, IMG submission 119742) | Peatland microbial communities from MTU Mesocosm Facility, Houghton, MI, USA - PEATcosm2014_Bin10_10_metaG | ecosystem: Environmental > Terrestrial > Soil > Wetlands > Peat | place...
GTCATGGCGTAGTAATCCAAGCCCCCCGTACCGGCCGGTGCGAAATATCCGTTGATGTCGAACAGCACATCGGTGGCGTCCGACGCGTAGATGCTGATGTCGCCATTGGTCCCCGCCGGCACCAGGGCCGCATTGGCCACCACTTCCCCCAACGGCGAGTTGAGCGTGGAGGTCCACGGCTGCGCTTGCCCCGTGGGCCACGTGGTCAGGTAATTCAGGACGTCGCCCGTCGGCACCACCGTCACGTTTACCGAGTAGGCGGCCGCGGTGGAAGGCACACCGCACAAACCAGCCACGGCGAAGTTGCGCGAGGTTCCGCCCGGCAGGGACGGCGGACCCTGGGTTCCACTAAAGCCGGCGCCCACGCGGGTGTCCGCCACGCGGCAGGGCGTCAGCGGATAGAACTGCAACCCCGTCGACGGCGGCGCGAAGTAGCCATTGATGTCGAACAAGACGTCCGTGTCGTCCGACGCGTAGATGCTGATGTTGCCATTGGTTCCCGCCGGAACGAGGGCGGCGTTAGCCACCACGATTCCGGTCCAGGAATTCAGCGTGGAGGCCAGCGGCATGGTTTGCCCCGCAGGCCAGGTGGTGAGGTACCCCAGGGCGGCGGTGCGCGGCACTACCGTGACATTCAGAGAATAGGCTGTGGCGTTGGCGGGCACGCCGCAGTTGCCGGCCACCGCGAAACTGCGCGAGGTCCCGCCCGCAAGATACGGAGGACCCTGGGTTCCGGAAAATCCGGCGCCGACACGGGTGTCGGCCACGCGGCAGGGAGTGAGCGAATAGAACTGCTGTGCGGGGGGCGGGCCCTGGCCCACCGGCAGGACGACCAGGATGGTGGTGGTGCCCGACTGTGTGCCGGTGCTGGCGAGGGTTATGGTCGTGTAATATAACCCTGCCTCTAACCCGGAGGGGTTCGCATATACCGTGAATGACTGCGCGTTTCCGTTGGAGGTGGGTGAGCTCATGCTGAACCACGAGGCCGCGGTGCTTGCAGGGGTGGCCGTTCCCAGAGAGATGCCGGCGCTGGGGGTGACTGAGAATTGCTGAGACTGCAACGCCGAGGAACCCGCCGCCGCCGAGGGGAAAAGGAAGATCACGTAGGGGCTTACGGCAATTCCGGGGGCCGCGCCGGTAGCGTTGAGGTATAACGCGACGTTGATGGTGGCTGTGGAGCCGCTGGAGGAAGTCAGCGCCACACTCCCCTGATAGGCTCCATTCGGCAGGCTAGTAAACAGGTTGGACAGAGTGATGGTGACGCAGGCGTTGGAACTGGCCGCCAGCGACCCATAAACGATGCCGCTGGTATTGTAATTTGCCAATAGCCAATTGCCGCCGGAGGTGGTGGTCACCTGGTAGCTGTAACTGTTGGCGCCGGCGGCGCTATCCTGGATCGCGATACTCTGCGGCCAGGGAGCCGTTTCATAAGTGAAGCCCGTATTGAGTACGTTGCTGGCGGTTCCGCTGAGCGTCAAGGTGCCGCTATTGCCGCCGGCCGTACCCACGGTCATGCTCACGCCGACCGTTTGCGTGGCGCTGGCGGTAGCGAGTGAGATGGTGCCGCCGCAGGTGGTCCCGTTGGCGATTCCCGATGGGTACACGGTCACCGTAATAGGGGTGTTCGTGGTGCCGGCCGACAAGGTGCCGCCCGGTGAAACTGCCAGCCAATTATTGCCGGTGCAAGTCTGCAGGGAGGTGGACGCGGTGAAACTGGTGGCGGTTGCGGCCGTTACGTTCAGTGTATAAGACGTGGTGGCGACGACGTTGGTAAACGATATCGACGCAGTGCCGAGCGTCAGCGGTCCGGACTGCGCCGCGCCGCCGTTTACGACCAGCACCACGGGATAGTTCAGGGTGTTGCTGTAAGCGCTAGACGACACGGGCACGATTCCCGCATAGAGGCCCGTGCTCAGGCCCAATGGATTGACGGTCAGCGTCATGGTATTCCCGGAGGCGGTCGCCTTGATCCAGGAGACCGTGGGCGTGCCAATGGTGAGCGACGGGCTGGTGGTCGACCCGGTGTTATCGCTGCCCACCACGGTGACCGTCTGGACCGCCGGGAGCCACCCGCTGGAGGAAGTGAAGGTGCTCAAAGCCGGCTTGCCTAACAGCACCGGAACGGTCGACGCCGTGACCAGAAGGGAAACCGGCACGGTCGCGAAGGCGACGCCGTTGGCGGAGAGGATGATCGTCGCGGTGTAGGGCGTGGCCGAGGCTGGGAGGGCCTGGATTCCGTTATAGAGATCGACCACCAGGGACGCCGGGCCGCTGCCAAGGGTACCCGTGCCGTTGACCGGCGAATCGAAGTTCAGCCAGTTAATGCCGCCTGCGCCATAGACCACCGTGGCGCCCCATTGGGTGCCCGGCGGCCCGGTGATGGTGACGGTCTGCGCCTCCTGACCGCCGGTCCAGAACGAGCTGCCTGCCTGCTGCTCAAAGGTCAGCAAAGTGGGCGACGCGGATGCGGTGGAAGGTGTGGTGGCGCCGCCGTTGCCGGGCTGCCCCACCGGCAGGACGACCAGGATGGTGGTGGCGCCCGACTGTGTGCCGGTGCTCGAAACGGTTATCGTCGTGGAATAAACCCCGGCCACTAACCCGGAGGGGTTCGCATATACCGTGAAGAACTGCGCGTTTCCGTTGGAGATGGGTGGGCTCATGCTGAACCACGAGCCCACGTTGCCCACGGGTGCGGCCGTTGTCATGGAGATGCCAGTGTTGGCGCTGACCGAGAATTGCTGCGACTGCAAGACCGTGGAACCCGTTCCCACGCCGGGGAAAACGAAGACCACCCCGGGAGTCACGGTAATTCCGCTGGCCGCGCCGGTAGTGTTGACGTATAAGGTGACGTTGATGGTGGCCGTGGAGCCGCTGGAGGAAGTCAGCTCCACACTCCCCTGATAGGCTCCGCTCGCCAAGCTGGTCAACACGTTAGACATGCTGATCTGGAGGCTGGCCTGGGCGCTCGGCGCCAGCAGCCCATAAACGGTTCCGCTGGTGGTGTAATTCGCCAAGAGCCAACCCCCGCCGGCGAAGGTGCCGACACTGGAGACAGCGTAGGTGTAGCTGTTGGCGCCTGGGGAGCTATCCTGGATCCCCACTAGCGCCACCAGGGGTGAACCCCCGGGCGTGTAAGTGAAGCTCAGGTTGGCGACATTGCTGGTGGCTCCGTTGACCGTCAACGTACCGCTGCTGGGGCCCGTGCCGGAACCGGCGACGGTCACCACAAACGTCACCGGAATTTCGACGGTGCCCCCAAACTGCGATTGCGAGGGAGTGATGGTGACATACCCGTTGTTATAGGTTCCTGGGGACGATAACTGCGCTGCGTTGGCTGTCACGGTCACCTGGGCCTGGCCGTTGGCAGGGAGGGTAGTGCTGCTGGCGCTCGCCGACAGCCATGTCACGCTACCCACCGTGCCGCCCGCAGTGCCGTATCCGAACGTAAATGTCTGATTGGAGTTGTTCTGGATGGTCAGGGTCTGCTGTTGCTGGCTGCCCAGCCCCGCTGTGAGCGAGAGACTGCCGGGAGTGACGGTGACGGCTCCGCTGGTGACAGACCCGCCGCCCGAGCAGCCGGTGCTCTGCGAATAGTTCACCGTGATGACGATGGGGGTTAGGTTGACGCCGGAGCCGGTGGGCGTCAGGATCACCTGGGCCGAGTCCGTGGACACGAACAGCGTGCGGTTGAGTCCGATATTCAGCGTGGCTCCGCTGGCGCCGGTGGTGAAGGCCACGGGCGTGCTGGTGGAGGTGGAGGGGCCACCGGTAAGAGTGGCATAGACCCAGTTGCCGCTGGTCGGGTCGTTAGCGGCGTTGGGATAGTTGACCGCGACGGTGAAGGCGACGGGGGTGCCGCTGATGCTGCTGGTCAGATTGACGGACTGGGCATCGTTGCACACCTGATTGCCCAGCGTCACCGTGGAGGCGGACGGAGTCAGCGCGGCCGGCTGCCCAGCCTGCGTTACGGTGATCTGCTGGCCCAGGACGGTGATGTGCGCCACGCGGGCGGAGGATGTGTTGGCGGTAAACGAGAAATTGACGACTCCGTTCGCGACGGTTCCGATGGTGAGCCAGGTCTGGTCACTCGAGGGCGCGAAGATCCCGGTGAGAGGCGCGGTGGCGGGAAGCACTGGAAGCAGCGAGTCGGATCCGGCGGACTCGGGCTCAGTCAGGCTGGCGGGGCCGACAAAGGCGTTGGGGATCTCCTTGATGGCGTTGTTGAGGGTATCCGCGATGTAAACGTTGCCGGAGCCGTCCACCGCCACGCCGTATGGGTTATGCAGGCCGGCCGGCGCCAACGTGGCCACCTGTAGCGTCGAGGCGCTCCACTCCTTGATCGCCTGGTTGAAGGAGTCCGCGATGTAGACGTTGCCGGAGCCGTCCACCGCTACGCCATTGGGAGAGGACAGCCCCGAGGAGACCAGTGTGGTCACCTGCTGTGTTGCGGCGTTCCACTCCTTGATGGCGTTGTTGTTGGTATCCGCGACGTAGATGTTGCCGGAGCCGTCCACCGCTACGCCAGTTGGAGCCGACAGCCCCGAGGAGACCAGCGTGGCCACCTGCTGTGCCGCGGCGTTCCACTCTTTGATCGCGTTGTCGTAGGTATCCGCGACGTAGACGTTGCCGGAGCCATCCACCGCCACCCCTACCGGATTGTCCAGCCCCGACGATACCAGCGTAGTCAACTGTTGCGTAGCAGCGCTCCACTCCTTGATGGCGCCGTTGCCCGCATTCGCGATGTACACGTTGCCAGATCCGTCTACCGCCGCTCCCGCGGGAGCGTTCAGCCCCGACGACACCAGCGTGGTCACCTGCTGCGTCGCGGCGCTCCACTGCTTGATGGCGCTGTTCACGGTATCCGCGATGTAGACGTTGCCGGAGCCGTCCACAGCCAAACCGAAGGGGGACCTCAGTCCCGTCGACACCAGCGGAATCACCGGGCCCGGCCCGAGATAGTTGGTGCCCGCCTGCGTGATGGTGACGGTAAGGCCGGCGATGGTTAGTGTGCCGGTGCGGGAACCCGTGCCGGTGAAGGCGTCATAGGTGAATACGACCAGTGCGTTGCCGGTGCCGCTGGCGCTGCCGGCGGAAATGTGAAGGAAGGGATTGTTGGCGACGGCGGTCCAGGCGGCGCTAGAGGACAGGAGCACAGAGGAAGTGCCGGCGGCGCTGGGGACCAGGAGGGAGTCGGCGCCGAGCGTGGGGCGGACGGCAACAAACGCAGCGCCAGTATCGGTGGTCCCGATCACTGCCGTGTCCCCGCTCAGCGAGACGGAGGTGCCGAACTCATCGTCCCCGCCATCGAACGGCGCTAATTCCTGCTGTTGGCCCCACACCCCGGCGCTGTTCACAAACGTATACACGGCTCCCTGGAAGCCGGTGTTCTTGTAAGGAGCCCCGATCACCGCGGTGTCCCCGCATACCGAAACGGAATAGCCGAAATAGTCGGCTGCCGCACCGTCGGAAGCGGTAAGCTCCTGCTGCTGGCTCCAAGCTCCTGCGCCGCGCACGAACACGTACGCAGCGCCCTGATGGGCATTCTTGAAGGCAGCCCCGATCACCGCCGTGTCCCCGGTCACCGACACAGCCCAGCCGAATTCGTTGTTCGCCGCGTTATCGGAGGCGCTCAGCTCCTGCTGCTGGGCCCATACCTCGCCACTACGCACGAACGCATACGCGGCGCCCCGGCCGCTATTCCTGTAAGCGGCACCGATCATCGCCGTATCTCCGCTCACCGAAACGGAGCCTCCGAAAAAGTCGTTTGCCGCGCCATCGGAAGCAGTCAACTCCTGCTGCTGGGTCCACACGCCCCCGCTGCGCACAAACACGTAGGCGGCTCCCTGGTTACTATTCTTGAACGCGGCCCCGATCACCGCTGTGTCTCCGCTCAGCGACACGGACCATCCGAATTCGTCGTCGGCCGCGCCATCGGAAGCAATCAGCACCTGCTGCTGGGTCCACACTCCGCCGCTGCGCACGAATACGTACGCGGCGCCGTGGTAGCCGTTCCTGCGAACTGCCGCGATCACCGTCGTGTCCCCGCACACCGTCACGGAATAGCCGAAATAGTCGTTCGCGGCGCCATCGGAAGCGGTCAACTCCTGCTGCTGGGTCCACACGCCCGCGCTGCGCACAAACACATACGCGGCGCCGTGGCCGCCGTTCTTGGCCCAAGCCCCGACGACCGCCGTGTCTCCGCTCACCGATACGGAGGAGCCGAATAGGTCGCCCGCCACGCCATCGGAAGCGGTCAGCTTCTGCTGCTGCGTCCAAGTCGGGTCCACTACCAACGGATACTGGGCACCGTAGTCCTCGACGAGCAACCGGATCTCACCGCCCCGCACTTCCATCCGCGATGGAAGTACGTGGCCGCGCGCGTCCACGGCCCGCAGGCCGGCGTAACGCAACACAGCACCCGTGGCCGATTCGAAGACTACGCCGTCCTTGTCTGGCTTTTGGACCGGAGTCAGTTCGCCGGTGACGGCGAGTGAGATCAATAATGGCTCACTCTCGCGGTGCGGGCTGGGGCGATGGGTGAGAGTGAAGCTCTGCTCCAGGCCTTGCGATCCGTTCACGTAGCATTCGGTGAGATCGCCGCGCTGGTACTCCACACGATTGCCGTGCCCCTTTAGCGTGGCGCGCGCGGGCTTGCGGAGGCGGTCGCCATAACCGTATCCGGAGAGACGGAAGCTCACGCTGCCATCGGGATGACGAAGGCGGGCTTCCTGGGCGTCGAACTCCAGAGTCAACCGCTCGGCGGGGTTGATGCCACGCCAGATGCCGTGGCCGGAATCTTCCAGCGAGTAAGCGGCGCGCTCGAAGGCTTGACGCAGCCCTTCGTCCGCGATGGCGGACATTTTACGCGGGGTATCGACGCTCCAACCGGTGGCCGCGGCGAACGTCCACAGGAGTACGACGTTTCGATTGCGCACGTTTGTCATCCTCCGGCTCCCGTCGATGCTGGCCCGGGGCCGATTTGGGACTTATGAGTCTTAAACAAAAACGAGTGTACACCCGACCGACGTCGTTTTGCCAGACGTTTACTCCCGCGAGTACGGTGGACTTAGCTCATTAGAAAGGTCCGATTACTATTACTGCTAGAGCAAGTACGGACTTTTTGAAGCTCTGTCGAGCCTATCCCGTGGGGTGACTCCGGGTCCGCGGGGCACTCCGGCGCGGTCCCTCTCTCGAAGCATCAACGGCTCACCACTTCCGGAGCCGGCAAGGAGGCCGGCTTGGCGGACCGGAGGTGCGCTCCACGAGCGCGCTGGGGACGAAACGCCTCACGGCCCCGGCGCGAAATAGCCGTTGATGTCGAAGAGCACGTCCGTTGGATCCGAGACATAGATGCTGATGGCGCCGGTGGTTCCCGCCGGGACCAGGGCTGCGTTCGCCACGACCATCCCTTCCGGCGAGTTCAATGTCGAGGCCTCCGGCTTCGGCTGCCCCGTCGGCCATGTGGTGAGGTAATTCAGGACCCCCGCCGAGGGCACTACCGTCACGTTGAATGAGTACGCCGCCGCCACGGATGGCACACTGCACGTGCTCAACGGCACCTGAAAGCTGCGCGACGTGGCCGCCCCCATCGAGGGCTGCCCAAATTGCCCCTGGAAGCCCGCCCACGATCGCGTGTCCGCGACCCGGCACGGCGTCATGGCGTAGTAATCCAAGCCCCCCGTACCGGCCGGTGCGAAATATCCGTTGATGTCGAACAGCACATCGGTGGCGTCCGATACGTAGATGCCGATCTCGCCACTCGTCCCTGCCGGCACCATGGCCGCGTTGGCCACGACCAGCCCGACCGGCGAGTTCAGCGTCGAGGCCTCCGGCCGCGTTTGCCCCGTGGGCCACGTGGTCAGGTAATTCAGGACGTCGCCCGTTGGCACCACCGTCACGTTCACCGAGTAGGCGGCTGCAGTGGCCGGCACACCGCACAAACCAGCCACCTGGAAGTTGCGCGACGTCCCGCCGGGCATGGACGGCTGCCCCTGCGACCCCGAAAAGCCGTTGCCGCGCGTGTCCGCCACGCGGCAGGGCGTCAGGGGATAGAACTGCAACCCCGATGCCGCCGGCGGCGCGAAGTACCCGTTGATGTCGAACAACACGTCCGTGGCGTCCGACACGTAGATGCTGATGTCGCCACCCGTCCCTGCCGGCACCATGGCCGCGTTGGCCACGACCAGCCCGACCGGCGAGTTCAGCGTCGAGGCCTCCGGCTGCGGTTGCCCCGTGGGCCACGTCGTCAGGTAATTCAGGACGCCCCCCTTTGGCACCACCGTCACGTTCACCGAGTAGGCGGCTGCCGTGTAAGGCACACCGCACAAACCAGCCACCTGGAAGTTGCGCGAGGTCCCGCCCGCCATGGACGGCTGTCCCTGCGACCCCGAAAAGCCGTTGCCGCGCGTGTCCGCCACGCGGCAGGGTGTCAGCGGATAGAACTGCAGTGCCATAGTCACGTTGACGGTGCCGTTGGTGGCGCTTACGGAAACCAACGTCGCGCCCGGGGTGGTCCCGACCACGCCGCTGAACGCCAGCGAGTGGCTCCCGGCGGCCGCATTGGCGGCAATCTGAATCGACAGATCGGTGATATCGCCGGAGCCGATCGGCGTCTGGTTGATGCCGGTGACGATCAACCGCATATCGTTCGGCTGCACCATGTTGGTCTCGACACCCTTTCCCGCCGCGGTGGCCGCGGCGCCGGCGGTGGGCGTGACGGTGAGGGTAGCCGGGTCATAGATGAGGTCGAACTGTACGCCGGATATCTGCGCTCCTCCGGTGGTGAGTTGGACACTGAGAGCGACAGTCTGTCCGGGCGGGCCGGACACGGCGCCAAGCGTCAACTGCTGCGCGCCGAGGCACAGCGGGATGCCCAGCAAGAAAGCCACTCGCATCGATCGATTTATTCGGGGATTCATTAGACTTTCCTCCCGGTTCCGCCGCGGGGATCGGCATTGGGCGGCAGACGCCGCGGGGATGGGTGCGGAGCTCATCGCCTTCGCGTGGATTGGATATCTTGCCGCCGCGCACGGAGCGGCCCGAGTCATCACCAATAAGGATACAGCAAATTTGGGACCCGAAGATAGCAAACGGGTGCTTAAGCGTTTTTGGGGGATACCGCTCGCTCACGCTCGCGGCTCGGCAACCCTTGCGCTTCGCGGCTCGTAAACCCTTGCGCTTCGCGGCTCGTAAACCCTGCGCTTCGCGGCTCGGTAGCCCCGCAACACCCGGCCGCGAGTTATGATTGCCTCGGGAGCCGCATATGAGCCTGACAACCGCAATCCGGGCGCCGCGCGGGCGCACGATGAGCTGCAAGGGATGGCATCAGGAAGCCGCCTTGCGGATGCTGCAGAATAACCTGGATCCGGAGGTCGCCGAGAATCCGGGCGAACTGATCGTCTATGGCGGGCGGGGCCGCGCGGCGCGAGACTGGCCTTCGTTTCACGCGATTGTGCGCGCGCTCGAATCGCTCGAAAACGATGAGACCCTGATTGTGCAATCGGGCCGGCCGCAGGGCATCTTCCGCACGCACCCCGAGGCGCCGCGCGTGCTCCTCGCTAACTCCAACCTGGTGGGACATTGGTCTAACTTCGCCGAGTTTACCCGCCTGGAAAACCTGGGTCTCACCATGTACGGACAGATGACCGCGGGGTCGTGGATCTATATCGGCAGCCAGGGCATCGTGCAGGGCACTTACGAAACTTTTGCCGCGCTGGGGCGGAAACACTTCGGAGGGTCGCTGGCGGGCAAGGTGGTGGTGTCCGGCGGGATGGGCGGCATGGGCGGGGCGCAGCCTCTGGCCGCCACCATGAATGGGGCCTGCTTCCTGGGCATTGAGGTGGACCCGCACCGCATCGCGCGGCGCCTCGAGACCGGCTACTGCGACCGGCTGGCGCGCAACCTGGACGATGCCCTGCGCATTCTCCGCGAGGCCCAAATCGCCGGGCAGGCTCTTTCGGTGGCGCTCCAGGGCAACTGCGCCGACGTGCTGCCGGAACTGCTGCGGCGCGGCTTCCTCCCCGACGTCCTCACCGACCAGACCAGCGCGCACGACCCGCTGAACGGCTACGTTCCGCAAGGGCTCACGCTCGCCAAGGCCGTGGAACTGCGCCAAAGCAATCCCGAGGAATATGTGCGGCGTTCGACTGCCTCGA
>Ga0181528_10003138_pt1 | contig 10154 bp, 6 predicted proteins | sample PEATcosm2014_Bin_47_FD_119742 | JGI IMG/M metagenome (GOLD analysis project Ga0181528, IMG submission 119742) | Peatland microbial communities from MTU Mesocosm Facility, Houghton, MI, USA - PEATcosm2014_Bin10_10_metaG | ecosystem: Environmental > Terrestrial > Soil > Wetlands > Peat | place...
GTGATGCGCCAATCATCCTCGGCAAAGCCGGCAATCGACCACATGCTGACCGTGCGCTGGGGGTTGCCGTTGAGAATCTTTCCACTCTTCGGGTCGCCGGCCAGAAAGTCCTCCAAAGGAGTGGCTCCGGCGAATGCCGCCCCGGAGTTGAATTTGATCACGCCCTTGCCGCTCAAGTAGGTAAACGCGGTGGTGAAGTTGCGGCGGACTTCGCCGCCGAACTTGAAGGCGTGATTGCCGCGGGTATAGGAAAGGTGATCGAGAAACTGAATCGTCTCGTCCGGCCCTTGCACCTTCGGCCGATTGGGTGTGCCCCCGAGAAAATTAAATCCCGATATGCTGATCTGCGGCATTCCGAAAACCAAGGGGTTCGTGACGCCGGTATTGATGCCATAAGCGGTGGGGTTCACATCGTGATCGGCGTTGAATGTGGGCTGGTAGAGCCGGGTGTAGCCCGCGCGGAATTCATTGGCGAGGCGTCCCGTCGGGGTCCAGATCCAGTTGCCCTGCACCACCTGGGCGCGGGTGTGAATGAGCGTGAGCCACGCGGGACGCAGCACCGCCTGGTCTTCAATGGTTCCGGAGTTATCGCCATAAAAATACTGGCCGCTCACCACCTGCCGCTGGTTGAGGTGGTAATCAACTTTGGCGAGGGCATTGTTGGCGTTCACGGTGTTGGGGAAGCCGATGTTCACCAGCGGACTTGGACCGGCATTGGCGGGAAACAAGCCGAGCAACGTCTGGCTGAGAGGGTTGACTGGGATTCCGGCGGCAGCCAGATCGGCGGTGGCATTGGCGACGCTGTTCGCGCAATCTCCCGCAGCCACGTAAGTGCAGGTGGTTTGGCCTCCGGGGCTCGGCAGGCTGGAAGTTACGGGAACCGCGATGCTGCCGTACGAATTGCCCACGGAGTAGCGCTGCCCTTCAAAGCCTCCGAAGAAAAATAGTTTGTCTTTCACAATCGGCCCGCCCAGCGTGCCGCCGTATTGTTCCAGGTTCAAGGGAGTCTTTGGCTGAGTCACCGGATTGAAGTAGTTGCGAGCATCGAATCCGGTGTCGCGGCCGAAACCGTAGGCGGTTCCATGCAGGTGATCGCTGCCGGCTTTGAGGGCGACGTTTACGATCGCCCCCGGTTTCCAACCAAATTCCGCGGGAGGATTTTCCTGCACATTGAACTCCTGAATGGCGTCGATGGGCAGGATCGTGGCCGAATCACCCGCCACACCGGCGCCATTGATTACGCTCTGCCCGGAATAGGGGCTGATGTCGATGAGACCATCGATCAGGTAGAGGTTGTCCTCGGGGCGAAGGCCTTCGCTGCTGGTGGTGTCGAATCCACCGCCAGGGTAGCGGGTAACCCCGGGACGCAGGGTCAGGAGATTTTCGTAATTGCGCCCATTGAGCGGGAAATCGTTGATCTCCTGGTTGCTGAGCGTTCCTCCCAGAGTGTCATTGGAAGTTTCAATGAGGGGAGCCTCTTCCCGAACCGTCATGACCTCGGTGGCTTGCCCGGGGGGAAGGGTAAAGTCGATGCGCGCGTCTTTGGCAACTTCCAGTTGGATGTTGGGCCGTTCGATGGTGCGGAAGCCGGGTGCGGTGGCAGTCACTTTATAGAGGCCGGGCGGAAGCAGAGGAATCAAATATTCTCCGCTGGCGTCCGTCTTAATCGTCCGGGATGTGTCTCGCCCAATATCCTTGACGGTTACCGTTGCGCCGCTGACCGCCGCCCCGGACTGGTCAAAAACGGTTCCGAGGACTCGGCCCGCGTCCGTTTGGGGGTACGCCGCTAAGGAAGCAGCGGCCCAGAAGAAGAAAATCAGCGCCGTACCACGCCTTCTATAAATCCGAAATCGCACATTCAATCCACTGGAGACTTTGCCTTCCATAGTGACCAACCTGCCCGTTTGAAATGAAGTTTTGAGACGCCCCTCTGGTTCCGGAAGCATTTCTCAGTGATACCGTAATACTGTATTACCAGAATCCCTAGTGTGTCAATCGTCTTTGTGTGATTTGTTGGGGTGCCAAGACAATGTCACTTCTTAACTGCCACGAGAGTCTGTCACCCCTCCAGGAGGGTGACGAGGAGTCAGAAAAGAGATGCAGCGAGTGATGCGATAGAAAATACGGACTGCTGCATTTTGAGTGTTATTGGAGGTCGGGGGAGAGCCGCCGAGTTGTTCGGGAATCGTAAAAAACACACCCCCGATTCACGAAGGCTCCGCGCAAACCCTGTCAAAATCCCCAGTAAACTAACGCCGTTCGTCGAGTTGTACAGAATTCGTAACAAAATAGACTCAGAGAGCATTTCACACCGAGATTCAATTTATAAAGTCTTGGCTGTGGACGTAATGCAGGATGGAACCTTCGCGGTACGAAAGCGCGATCAAACTCTGATCCAGGTTTGGCCATACTTATGAAAAGTAGGGGTTACAGTTAAGCATCTGAAGGGGGCGGTAGAGGGTTGATCCGACAGAGAAATGTTCCTCACTGGAGCCTGAGTGACTTTACCTGAGAGTATAATTAGGCGGCTCTCAGCGGAGGCAAGATGGGATGCCAATTCGAATTTGATCCGGTAAATCGGATACTTCTGGCGAAAATCGATGGCCCCCTTACCAGTGCAAAGTTAGCCGAATACCGGAAAGTAATTTACCGTTGTTTCAAGGCTGTGAAAGCAGCCAGCCAGATCATCGATTTCTCGGCAGCGCGGTATGAGTTATCGACCGAAGAGGTGCGAGATATTGCCCGTGAGCAATCGCACTACGAGTCGGAATATCCCCGCGCAGTTATTTCGCCAACTCCGCTGGGATATGGATTATCCCGGTTGTTCCAGATGGTGGGACAGGATGTTCGGCCAGGTTTGATGGTGGTTCGCACCTTCGACGAGGCGCTGGACGCGTTGAAAGTGCGGGGTTGCAGGTTTGAAGTTCTTCCGGAAACGCCCGGAGGAGGCGACATCATGGACGAAGCGTCTTGAGTGCCAATGCGAGCTCCCAGCCAGTGCAGGCGGCTCAGCCTAGCTTTGCATGGCAAAGTGGCGCGTCTTCCCGCGATTCTCCTTGCCATCCAAAACTTCTCGAACTTCACGGAGAAGCGCGAGTTGGGAAAAAGGCTTTTCCAAGAACGGGGAATCCTCGCTCAAACCTTCAGGCACCAGTTCTCCCGCATATCCGCTGGTATATAGGATACGAAGCCCACTGTCTTGCGCGGCCAGGACCCGCGCAAGTTGAACGCCGCTCATGCCGGGCAAGACCAGATCGGTGAGCAGAATATCGATCTTCCCCTTATGTTTTTCGGCAATTTCAATGGCGCGAAACGAGTCGTGGGCCTCGATCACATGGTAGCCGCCGGTCTCCAATACTTTCCGAGTAACTTCGCGTAAAGCTTCATCGTCCTCGACCAGCAGGATGGTTTCCGATCCCGTCACTTTCCACTGACGGACCGGTACCGGCCTGATTCGCTTTACGGGAGTATCGATACAAGGGAAGAAGATTTTGATCGTGGTTCCCCTTCCGGCATCGCTGTATACCCAGATGTTGCCGTCACTCTGCTTGACGACTCCGTAGACAATGGCAAGGCCGAGGCCGGTACCTTTGCCCGGAACCTTGGTGGTGAAAAAAGGCTCGAAGATGCGCGGAAGAATCTCGGGGTCGATGCCCCAGCCGCTGTCGGAGACTTGCAGCATCACATAGGAACCGGGCTTCAGGTCGGGAAACAGACGCGAGTAGTCGCCATCGACTTGAACATTCGCGGTTTGGATAATGAGCTTGCCGCCCTCGGGCATGGCATCGCGGGAATTGACCGTCAAATTCATGATCAGTTGCTCGATCTGGCTGGGATCGGCTTTCATCCCTTCCAGTCCATGTTCGAGGCGCAGAATCAGTTCGATGTCCTCGCCGATGAGGCGCCGGAGCATGAGGCTGAGGTCGTTAATTAGGGCGTTGAGATCAATCGAACGGGGATGGACGACACGCTGCCGGCTGAAGGCAAGAATTCGGCGGGTAAGCGCGGCGGCACGGTCCGCAGCCCGGCGGATGCGCTCGACATACTCGATAGCGGCATCGGCGGCAACGGATGGCTGCAGGATCAAATCGCAATACCCCAGAATAATTCCCAGGACGTTGTTGAAATCGTGAGCCACGCCGCCCGCGAGGCGGCCAACCGCCTCCATTTTTTGCGCTTGGTGGAGCTGCTCTTCCACGAACTTGGACTCGGTAATGTCACTATAAGTCATCAAAACGCAAGCTACTCCGTTCAACACAATGTACTCCGCGAAAATTCTTACGACTCTCTCCTTTCCGTTCTTGGTCTTTAATTTGGCCTCCAACCCTGACACCCGGCCGAGGTGGCTGAGATCACGAACCAGCGAAGTGTGTGCCTCGGGATTGACCCAGACATCAAAGTTGTCATGAGTCTTTCCAATGACGTCGGGCCTTTCATAGCCGGTGATGCGCAGGAATTCATCATTCACGTTGAGGAAGCGCCAGCTGTCGCGTTCGGCCAGTGTGATCGCAATGGGGCAGGAGTTGAAGATCCGGGTAAATTTGTCTTCGTCGAGAGGGTTGTAGGGAAGCGCGAAAGAATCAGGATTATGAGTCAACATCAATCTGATGCGGCCATTTGAACTGGTAACTGTCGAGCAAAGAACATGCGCAGTAAACTCCGCGCCGCTCTTCTTTCTTAGTTGAACCAAGCGGCGAACCTTGCGATCGGCTTGAGACTTGGACGTGGAGTGGAGCAGCGTAGCAAGATCGTCTTTTGCAATAAGGCTACGAAGAGATATCGACTTGAATTCCGCGGGCGTGTACCCATAAAAATGCTCGGCCGCCCGGTTTGCGGATAAAAAGCTTAGGCTGGGGAAATCAAATACAAGGGAGGGGATGGGGGTGTGCTCGAAAAGCGAGCGGTAGAAGCCCTCGGACTCGCGCATAACACCTCGTCGAAACCGGCAGCTTCCTCACAGGAGCTGGTTTCTAATTACTTAGCTTGGCTTATACGGCTGCGCGCCATCGAATGTCAAGATAAAACCCATCGCGGACGGGTGAGGATAAAAACGCAATTCATCGAACCGGTGGATCAATGCGCGGACTTGTTTGTGGCCGGTCCGGATAATGATCGAATAGGTTCCAAGCTGGGTGCGGCGAACTAATCTATTTTCGTCAAGATTAGCAACCCTTTGGTAAAGTAAGGAACCTATTAAGAGAAACCGGGGATTTTAACGTTCTTGAACGAGCCGAAAACTATTCTAATCGCAGAAGATCATGAAGTAATCAGGTCCGGGCTACACCGGATTTTGAGTTATAGGCCGGAATGGCAAGTTATTGGAGAATCCAGAAGCGGCAGGGAAGCGCTCGATTCCATTCAGGCCGTTCGACCCGATGTAGCGCTTGTTTCGCTTATCCTGCCAGATATTTGCGGGGTCGAGGTGGCGATGGAGGTATCGCGGCTAGAACTCAACACGCTGGTGCTCCTGTTGGTAACTCACGATCACCCAGTTATCCATAACGGACTGAGAGCAGCTGACATCCGGGGATACGTGGTGAAGTCGAAGGCGGCAACGGATTTGGTGCGAGCGATCGAGACCCTGCTGAGAGGGGAGACGTTTTTCGGGGACCGGGCGGCTTAAAAAGACTTCTTGGCGCCCGCATGACTCGGTGCGTTCCGTTCGGTCGCGGCGGAGTCCGAAATCCAGACAGATTTTCTGGAATCAAGAATGACCAGCAGCGGCTGCGCGTGCGCTGTTGTTGGAATTGGAGAGACTTAGGTGGCACCGAAGATGTGGCATGCGACGTGCTTGCGGAGTTGGGAACCACTGTTGCGGTTCATGCAAATTTATGGCGCCCAGCACAACCACGATCAAAATTGCTGCAATCGATAGCTCTCCCATCCGTTTTCAAGGTTACGAAGCGCTACTAAGCGCCCATCCCGGCTACGAGCTTGTCGCGGTGACCATGGACGAGTTGCACCGCCAGGAAAAAATCGACGTAGGGCTGGTCCATGTGAGCTCGGTTCAGGGTATTTCGGAGGTGATGCGAGAACTGACTGCGCGGCGCCCGAATTTGCGGTTATTGCTGACCACGTGCCAGATGGAAAGCGGCTTCTGCCTGTGCGCCTTGATGCACCGGGCCAAAGGTTGTTTGGACGAAGCTTATTCGGCACAGCACCTGGCGAGGGCCATTCAAGCCATTCACGGGGGATTAATTTGGGCGCCGCGGCTCGCGCTCTCCGAGTTTGTGGAGCAGGCCAGCAGCTACTTGCGGCAGCCGAGACCGGCAGTCTCCGAGCCTATCACTCTGCGGGAGCGGCAGGTGCTGGAGTTGCTGGTCACGGGACGCTCGAATAAAGAGATCGCTGCCCCTCTGGGCATTGAAGAACGCACCGTAAAAACCCACGTCTCCGCACTGATGAGAAAGGTCGGGGTTCACAATCGCGTCATGTTATCGAAGCACGCCCTTTCCAATTCGCTTTTCTTTTCGGAAGCCTAGAATCCTGCTCTCAGCCGATGCGGCGAAGCAAAACGCTACGCTCGTAACAAATGCCAATCTGGAATCTTTGAACTAGCGGCCGGAGTCCGCCCCAGGAGGTTGCGGCGGATGCGTGGAACTGCTGTTGGGGAGAATGGGGTGCGCGGAGGGCAAAGACTGTTGCTGATTCCGCAGAACTCGCGCGATGGTGGCGGTGAGCACGGCTGAGTTCAAAGCGCCAAGGGCACAGAAGGCGGCGGCGCCGGCATCGAGAAGCTGGATACACTCCATTTCGCTAAGGCCGCTGATAATAAGGACAGGAATGTTCCGTGTATCCGGGGTGTCTTTCAGTTTCCGCAGTACTGATAAAAATGCCGCATCTGACTTAGCCACCTCCAGAATTATTAATCGGGGCTGAATCTGCCTGGCGCTGGCCACGGCGTCTCTGCCGAAGTCGATGGTAACGATCTCCCAACCGCTGGTAACCAGCGGCTCCGACCAGTCCCGGGCATTGGCTGGCCCGTTGCGGATGATCAGCAGTAAGTTGGATAGCTTCATTGTTGTCTCCATCATTAGTGTACTTAGCGTCATGGGAAGCCTGCTTCTGCCTCCTTGATACCGAAGATACTGCTCTGAGTTAGCTCAGAGTGTTCCAGCCCCTGCAAGACACCGACGTGGGATTACCCGGCAATTACTAAGTTCCGTTACAATCTAGCAATTGTGGCCCCAGGCGACGCACGATACTCTCGTGTTCATGAAAACGCCTTCCATACTTCCAATCATCCGATCACAAGTTACCCGTACGCTGCTTCAACCGGCTTTCTTGCTGTTCGCCCTGACGTTCGCCCTAAGCGCCGCCCATTGTGCCGCTGAGGACCTGCCGTCGGCTCCAAGCGCGGCCTATGTGAGCCCCCAATCCACGGTACAGCCCACCCGTCCGGCCCCGACCTTTCGAGAAAATCGGGTGCTCGACCTGAAATTCGCCAGCCTGGCGGTGGTTTCCTCGGGCAGCGCATTTGCCGATTCCTATACCACCTTGTTCGCCCGAGAAAACTGGCTTGCGAAAAAGTCAAATGTGTGCAACGTCGAGGTCGAATCCGCCTATCTGTACGGCACCCACCCGACCGTGGCTCGGACTTACGCGGTGGCCACGGTGAAGAGTGCCGGGTCTGTCCTGGCCGCTTACTACCTCCGCAAGCATCACAGCCGATTATGGGCTCTGCCCCTTCTGGCAAATACAGCCAGCAGTCTGCAAGGGACGACGCAAAACATGATTCGCTGTAACTGACGCCGGTCCATGGCCGCGAACATCGGGCTGGTGTGCGTCGAAGAATCTTGTCCCCAAAAAATCATTGCACCACCAGAGTGGCTTGCAGGGAATGTTGCAGGGATCCTGAACTAGCGGTGACCTTGAAGGTGTAGGTTCCCGGCGCGGTTCCAGATTGGGGAGGTTGCTCGATGCCGGTACCGCCAGCGCAACCGCTCATGGAGATCGTCATCAGAAGTGCAATCAGGAATCCCCACCGCGGTATTCTCCGATAATTGCCATTTCGCGGCTTTCGCGCAAGGAGCACTGCGCCGAGCAGACTCAATCCAGAACACTGCAGCCAGACGGCAAGAAGAAACGAATTCGGATCATGGCCATTGGCTTTAGAAGAGCTGGGTGCGACGGTCGCGATGTTCAAAGTGCTGGCGGCGGAAGCGGAGCCAATCGAAACTTGAGCCGGCGACAGGCTGCATGTGGTGGCAGCGGCAGCTCCGCTGCAAGCAATGTCGATGGCCTCCGGAAATGCTCCCCCCACTGAGCTAATGGTCAACTTATAGCTGGCGGTCTGACCCGGACTAACCGTCTGGCTGCTGCTAACTGCTGCCAAGCTAAAGTCCGTCCCTACTCCAGTTAACGAAATAGTCACAGGACTTGCCTGCGCGCCGGTGCTAATTGCGATCGATCCACTCAGGCTTCCGGTGCTGCCAGGCGAAAAAATCACACTGAACTTGCAATTCGAGCTGGCGGCGAGCGATGAGCCGCAATCGCTGGTTTGAGAAAATGGTCCGCTAATTTGCGCAGGGCCGACACTGAGCGGCCCATTCCCGGTGTTGGACAGGATGATGGATTGCGAGGCGCTGGACCCTCCTACCGCGACGGACGGGAAGCTCAAACTATCGGGCGAAAGGGATGCCACGCCGCCGTTGCCAGTTCCGCTGAGGGAGACGACTTGGGGAGATGCGAAGGCATTGTCCTGGAGGGTAATGGTGCCATTGCGAACGCCATCCGCGGTCGGCGTGAAGGTCACGGACAGGCTGCACTGTCCCGTAGGCGATAAGAGAGCGCCGCAGTCGTCGGTTTCCGCGAAGTCGCCGCTGGCGGTGATCGCGGAGATGGCCAGCGGCGCGCCGCCGGGATTTTGTAACTGGAGGGCTTGCGGCGGGCTTGCGATGCCGATCGATTGCACCGCGAATTGCAACTGGCTGGGACTAAGGATCACGGCCGGCTGGCTGGGGGGGCCAATCTTGAGCAGAAAGGCATCGGTTCCTCCACCAAGGGTGGGTTGAAACGAACCCTGAGTTACAGGAATATCCGTGGAATCGGTGGTGCCGGCAACATAAATGGAGCCGTCGACGCCCTGCGCTACGCCGGAGGGGTAATCATCGGCACTGCCTCCGAGATATGTGGAAAAGAGCTGAGTGCCGGCCAGAGGATCGATTTCGACCACGAGGAGATCGGCTCCCCCGGCGTAAGCTTGGATGGCGCCGGCAGTGGCGAAAGTACTGCTTGAAGTTGATGCCAAAATGTAAGCATCGTTGCTGGAATCGAGCAGGATGCCCCAGGGAGTGGCACTGTTGTTGGCCCCGAGAAAAGTGGAATACAGAAGCGCCGAAGCAGAGGCATTGAATTTGGTTACAAAGGCATAGCCGCACGCAGCTCCGGAGACCAGCGGATTACAAATACTAGTGGCGGTGACGGGAAAGGTACCGTCGCTGTAAGCCGCACCGGTAACAAAGGCTTCGCCGGAGGCATCCACGGCGATGGCGTTTAGATCCGAGAGGATGCCGCTGGCCTCATAGAAATAGGTCGAATAGTCCAATCCCCCCGCCGCGCTGAACTTGGAGACAAACCCCACGATTCCGTTTTGTCCGACTGAGTCCGTGGTCAGATAGGCGCCGCTGGTGGTTGGAAAGTTGTAGGTGTTGGTTACTCCGGCGAGGTAGGCGTTGCCGCTGTCATCGAGGGCCAGACTGTTTATCGTATTGGAGGGAGCGGACCAACAAGGCGAACCGCCGCAGTTCAGGGCGACATTCGTGTTTCCGCCGAGGTAAGTCGAATAGACGAGCGAGGCGCCTCCGGGAGCAAACTTAGTCACGAATCCGTAAGTTCCGAATACGTCTCCGCCGTTGGCCAGCACCGTTTCCTGGTAAGCGTTGGCGACAGGAAAGTCGGTGGAACTGGTACTCCCCGAAACGACCATATCGCCGGAGCGGTCAATGGCGATGCTGGAGGGCTGATCGGAGCCGTTGCCGCCGAGATACGTCGAGTAGAGTAAAGACGACCCGTCCGAGGAGACCTCAGTGACAAATCCATTGTATGAGCCGGGATATTGCGATTGAAAAGGGTTGACGAGAGGAAAGTTGCTGGAGGCGGTGCTGCCGGCGACGTATACGTTATTAGCGCTGTCGACAGCCAGAGCAAAACCA
>Ga0181528_10003139_pt1 | contig 10154 bp, 8 predicted proteins | sample PEATcosm2014_Bin_47_FD_119742 | JGI IMG/M metagenome (GOLD analysis project Ga0181528, IMG submission 119742) | Peatland microbial communities from MTU Mesocosm Facility, Houghton, MI, USA - PEATcosm2014_Bin10_10_metaG | ecosystem: Environmental > Terrestrial > Soil > Wetlands > Peat | place...
CGGCAGATCCACGCCGTCGAGGCCCAGCAGCAGACGCCGCCCGCCGTTCTGGTCGTCGCCCACCGCCGGGAGATTGAGGAATCGCACCGCGCCGCCGCCGGGCAAGGGCACCGGCTCCGAGGCCTGCCGGCCGTCCTTGACCTCGAACCAGGGCTCGACCGTGCTCGGCGCGCCGCCCTTGCGTGTGACGGTGAGCACGGCTCCCACCTTGAAGTTGCGGGGATCCATCTTGGCATGGTCGCCGGTGTCGAACTTGTCGAACTTGAGGCTCAGATCGCCCACCGTCTGGGCCTTGTCGAGGTCCAGCAGCACCTCGCCGGCGTCACGCCCCTCCTTGATTTCGCCGGGCTCCAGATAGAGGTCGTGGGTCAGGGACTTGAGGATGGCCGGGTTGCGGATCATGCCGTCCTCGGACGGCCGCAGCAGCGGCTTGACGTCGATGGTGACGTCGCCGTGGCTCACGCTGAGGTGCATCTCGGCGTTCTCGCCCACGTCCTTGAGCCCGTGATAGACCACCTCATAGCCGCCGAAGGCGCGCGGCTCGTCCTGGGCCAGGGGCACCATCTTCTTCGTCTGGTAGACCGAGGACGCCACGATGCCCAGCACCAGCAGGGCGAAGCCGCTGTGGGCGAGATGCGTGCCCAGCGTGCCGCGCTCCCCGCGGCGGAACTCGCGCACCAGCACCTGCAGGTTGACGCTGGCCGACAGGATGGCGCACACCATCAGCGCCCCCCACACCATGGCCAGCTTGCCGGCGGTATGCGGCATGACGCCGGGATCGGCGGCGCGATGGCGCAGGTACAGCACCAGCGCCGCGATCACCAGCCCGGCGGCGGGCAAAGCCAGCGCGCCCGGCCAGGTAAGGCCGTCGAGGACCTTCTCGCGGCGGAAATCGTCCCAATCCACCAGCAGCGCCACGGCCATCAGGCTCAGCAGCAGGAAGGCCAGCGGCGTGTGCGTGACGTTGAAGAACACCGGCTGCAGGCTGGCGCGCTGCGGCACCCAGTGCTTGATGAGCGGCATCTTGCAGAACAGCGCCGACAGCAGCGGCCAGGAGTTGCCCACCAGCACCACCGCGCCGGAGGCGCACAGCAGTTGCGAGGTCCAGGCCAGAAGGTGCTTGCGGCTCAGGAAGACGCGGCTGTCCTTGACCGCGGCCGGCGCGAAGCTCCCGGCGCGGGCCGCGAACAGGAGCAGGAAGAAGGCCACCGGCAGCCCGGCGAAGAGCGTCAGCGCCTTGTTGAAGGCCGGCGACACGGACGCGAAGCTGTGGACGCTGAAATCCGACAGCACGCCGCTGCGATTCAGGTAGCTGCCATAGACCACGGCGCCGAACGCCAGGCCGGCCAGCATGACGTTGAAACGCCGCTGCGCGCCGCCCGTGGCGCGTTGGCGCAGCAGGCCGTGGAACAGGGCGCCGGCCATCAGCCAGGGCGCCAGAGAGGAGTTCTCCACCGGGTCCCAGCCCCAATAGCCGCCCCAGCCGAGGGTTTCATAGGCCCAATAGCCGCCGAGGATGAGGCCCAGACCGAGCACGCTCCAAGCCAGCAGCGTCCAGCCTTGGGCACGCCGCGCCCACTCCTCGGCCTCGCCGCGCAGCAGGCCGGCGCAGGCGAAGGTGAACGGCACTGCCATGCTGGAGAAACCCAGGAAGAGAATGGGCGGATGAATGGCCATCCAAGGGTTCTGCAACAGCTTGTTGAGCCCCTGGCCCTCCGGCGGGCAGCCGCCGAAGAGATTGCGCATGACGGCGCTGTCGCCGGCCGAGAAGCGCGTCAAATCGAGGGCCGTGAACGGCGAACGCGCCAGCAGCAGGCCGAGCACGAGGAGATGGATGCCGCAGAACACGGCCATCACCGTCGGCTCCCAATCCCGCGCGCGGCGCATCAGCAGCACGCCCAGCACGCCGCTGTAGAAGGCCCACAGCAAGAAGGTCCCCTCCTGGCCCGACCAGAAGGTCGATACCAGGTAGACCAACGGCAGCGTGGTGCTGCTGTGCCCGAAGATGTAGTCCACGTCGAAACGGTGGGTGAGGATGAGGTTGAGCAGAATGGCCGCCGCCACTTCGACCAAGCCCAACTGCACGAACCAGGCGAAACGCGCCGCGCGCAGCCCGGGCCGCTCGCCGCGCGGCGCGGCCTGCGACAGGGGCAGAGCGGCGCGCACGAAACCCACCATCGCCGCCAGCGTGGCCAGCGCGGCGAGGGGGATGAGCACGGATCCTATTTGTCTCAAGAGCCGCTCCCGGCCCCCGACACCTTGTCCAATTCCTTGGACGGACACTTGACCAGGATATTCTGGGCGTCGAACACGCCCTCCCGCCAGGTGCCCACACACACCACCTGGCTGGCCGAGTCGAAGTTGGCGGGCTTCACGCCCCGCGAGCGCACCACCAGTTGCTGGCTGCGCGTCTGCACGTCGAGCAGTGCGAACTCGAACGTTCCGCCCTGCGCGTCGTATTTCTGCTCGTAGCTCTTGTCCACCAGCCCCGGCACCTGCACCAAGGCGCCCGGCTTGGCCTTCACCTGGGCGAAGTCCATCTCGTAGGTGGCCAGCGAATCCTGGAACGACTTGGCGCCGAAGGCCGCCAGCGCGAGTATCACCACTAGCCCGATGACGAGCCGCTTGCGGCTGCCGGCCCCTTCCACGATCGTCGTCTCACCCACGGGCGTCACTCCTCCACCTCCGTCACGATGGCGCGCGGCACCGGCTGCTCGGCCCGCCCGGCCTCGGCCGCGGCGCGCGCCGCGGCCAGGCGGCGCGTCAGGGCGTAGAAGTACGCACTCAGCGCCACGATATCAAGGCACAAGGCGCTCAGGGCCACGAGAGTTCCCGAGTTCATCGCGCCGGCTCCTCGAGACGCCGCTCGCGCGAGGCACGGCGCAGCGCGGCCGCCGCGTCCTGCAGCCGCCGCGCCACCGCGGCCAGCACCACCAGACCGATGAAGTTGATCATGATGATGCGCCAGTGCGGCCCTTCCAGCGGCGGGTGGGTGGGATGCAGCGACGTCATGGCGATCTGTTTGGAGCGCGGATAGATGGCCACCAGCCAGATCATGGGCGCCACCGCCAGCAGCAAGTAGGCGCTGCTGCGCCGCGCGCGCAAGGCCTCGTCCTCGTACGACTGGCGCAGCGCCAGGTAGGCGGCGTAGATGAGCAGGACGAGGGCCACCGAGGTCTGCCGCGGATCCCAGTTCCACCACTGCCCCCACTGCGACTTGGCGAAGATCATGCCGGTGGCGGTGGCCAGCACCAGCAGCACCAACCCCAGCTCCGCCGAGCCGGCGGCCGCCGCGTCGCGGGCCGGATCGCGGTTGTTCAGGTAGATGCCGGCGTGCACGGCGGCCACCACGAAGTACACCGTGCCGGCGAAGGCCAGCGGCATGTGGAAGAAGACCACGCGGTAGGCCTCACGGTAGAAACCGGCCTGCAGCGCCGTGGACATGGGTACGGTGAGGCCGAGGCAGGTGCCCGTGGCGAGCAGCAGTCCGGCAACCAGCAGGAGAGGCCAGTGCTTCATAGTGGATACCGGTGTCATTATGACCGGAGCGGCGGGGAGGGTCAAGCCGGCCATCTCGTTGGGTGTGATTCGGTTCTCCGGGAGTGCCCCAGGGCGTTGCCCTGGGCTAGATTGCATCGGCACCTTCGGCGCCGACGACACGTGGTTTCGGCACTGAAGGTGCCGACGGATACCAGCCCAGGGCAGCGCCCTGGGGCACTCCCGCCAAATGGGTCAGACCCCCTCGTTGTGGTGCAGCCTTCCCGGCTGCATGCAGGCGGGACGCCTGCGCCACAAAATGGCCTGCTCTACTCCCCCTCGGCCTCAGTCGGCGCCGCGTCGGGCGTCTCGGCTTCCACGGCGACTTCCTCGTCGGCCGTAACCTCCAGGCCCGGCGGCAGGACCAGCGGGAGGCGCTCGACGACCGAATAATCGGGGCCGCGCGGGCGCAGGACGCTCTTCATGAGGACGATTTCGCGCACGTCGAAGCGCGCGATCTCGTCGCCGCCGAGGTGCGCCGGCAGCTCACCGGCCTCGAACGGGTCGCGGAAGCGCGCGATGGTGAGATGGGCCAGGGCGGGCTGCTCGTCGGCTTGGAAGCCCAGGCCGTCGAGCCCCTCGTCGAGGGCCGCGGCCAGCGCCTCGAAGGCCGCCGCGCCTTCCGTGGCGCCCACCCACAGGGCGCGCGGGCGCTCGGCGTTGGGGAACATGCCCAAGGGCCCGAGTCCGAGGGTGAAGGCGTCGTGGCGTTGGGCCACCTCGCTGGCCAGATCGGCCACCGCCGGCACCAGCTCGTCCTCCACGTCGCCGAGGAATTTCAGCGTCATGTGCCACAGCGAGGGATGCACCCAGCGTCCGCAGGCGGGCGCCAGGTCCCGCAGCGGGTCGCGCACCGCCTCGATCGCGTCCCGCACCGTGCGCGGGGGTACTACGGCCAAAAAAGCTCTCACTGTACCGACCCCGTCCAATGCCGGCAGGCCAGCTCGAGGGCTGCCAGCGCCGTGCGCTCCTTGATCTGGGCGCGCTCCCCGGTGAATCGTCTTTCGTCCACGATCACCTGGTCGCCGTCCGCCTCCCAGAGCGCGATGTACACCAACCCGACCGGCTTGTCCGCCGTGCCGCCGTCCGGACCCGCGATGCCTGTCGTGGCCAGGGCCAGGCTCGCGCCCAGCCGCCGGCCCACGCCCCTGGCCATGGCCGCGGCGCATTCTCCGCTGACCGCGCCGCTGTGCGCCAGAACCTCGGCGCTGACCTCCAGCAGGTTCTCCTTGACGCGGTTGTCGTAGGCCACGACGCCGCCCAGGTAGTAGCTCGAACTGCCCGGCACGCTCGTCACGCGCTCGCCGACCAGGCCGCCCGTACAGCTCTCGGCGGTGGCCAACGTGGCGCCGCGGGCGCGCAGCAGCTCGCCCAATCGCTCCTCCAATCCCTGGTCGTCGGCCCCGAAGACCGCGGCGCCCAGCCGGGCGCGGATGTCCGCCTCCAACGGCGCGAACAGCGCTTCGGCCTCGGCGCGCGAACGAGCCCGACAGGTCAGCCGTACCTCGACTTCACCGGTTTTGACGTACGTCGCCACGGTGGGGTTCGTGCATTCCGTGAGTAAGTCGTGGAGTTCATCCGCCAGCACGCTCTCGCCCACGTTGCGCGTGCGCAGCACGCGGGCGAACAGGGCGCTGTCGATGCCGAAACGAGTCCGCAGATCGGGCAGCACGGACTCCGCCAACATGCGGGTCATCTCGCTGGGCACGCCGGGCATCACGTACACGGCGCGGCCGGCGTAGGGCCCTTCCCGCGGCGCGGCCAGGATGCCGACGGCGCTGCCGGTGGGGTTGGGAATGGCTTGCGTGCCGGCCGGCAGCTCGATCTGCTTGAAACTGCTGCCGCTGGGCTTGCGGTTCCAGGTGGCGTAGCGCGCCTCCAGGCCCGCCAGCAGCTCCGGCGGTCGAATCAGCTCCACGCCGAGCACCAGGGCCAGGGCGTCGCGGGTGCAGTCGTCGGGGGTGGGGCCGATGCCGCCGGTGACCACCACCGCCTCGGCTCGCCCCAACGCCGTGCGCAGCGTCTCGGCGCAACGCGCGATGTTGTCGCCCACGGTGCTGTGGTGATACACGTCCACCCCCCAGACCGCCAGGTCTCGAGCGATGGCCGCGGCATTGGTGTTGACGATGTTGCCGAGCAGCAGCTCCGTGCCGACACAGACGATCTCGGCCCGCATGCCCTATCCTTTTGCCCGAGGGTCTCCCAGACTTGACGCCGGCCACGTTGGCCGCTCCGACATCCTACAGTGTAACGCACGTGGCGGCAACGGCAGGGCGAGTCGCGCTTCGCGCTTCGGGAATCGCGCTTCGCGCTTCGGGAATCGCGCTTCGCGGGGAAAGGGCGTGGGGCGTGGGGCGTGAACTTCAAGGCGTCGTCTCCCCGACGCCCCACGCCCGACACCCTTCCCCGCGCGATGTCAGTTGCTCTGCGCCATGACCCAGCGGCGATCGCCGGTCAGATCGGCCATCTTGCGCGGCGGCGCCAGCCGGCCATAGGCCCAGGTGGACAGCTCGCCGGCGCCGACCTTGGAGTAATCGGCGAGGAGCAGATCGGCGGCGCTGCGGTAGCCGAGCAGATCGGCCACCCATTGCAGGTGGATGTTGCGCCACATCAGCCAGCCCTTGTAGGCCTCGAAGGAGCCCATGTCGGCGGCCGCGATGCCCGATTCACTGGGCCACACCTTGGGATCGTCCTTGTCCACGATGTACCCGCCCGGCACGCCGAGGGCCATCATGGAGCGCAGCGCCTCGAACTCGCCCTTGTCCTTCTCCGGCTCGGGCATCTGGCCGGCGTTCATGAACCAGTCGGGCAGGGGCTTGGTGAAGTCACGATCCGACCACAGGTCGAGCGGGCTGACGCCGCCGAGGGCGCTGTAGCGCGCCGCCTCGTCCCGCACCCGCCCGGCGCCGGCGCCGGCCGGCAGGCGCAGGAAGCCGAGGCGCAACTGCTTGGCGGCCTCGCCGGTCAGCATCTGCAGCGGTCGCGGGTCGTAGCTGACGTGGCGCAGGTCCAGGTAATAGGAGAACGCCTGCGTCTGGCCCAGGATCGACAGGTAGCTGGGCACGAAATCGGCGGACGCCAGAACGGCATACTGCAGGCCGCGCACGGCCTTCTGCTCATCCGGAAGATCCTTGGTTTCACCGACGGGCAGCGTGTTGGCGGTGTCGGGCATCGCCTCCCACACGCCCTCGATGCACTGGTGCTCGGCGACACGCAACGAGTCGGCCTGCGTGAACACCCCCGGCTTGAGCAGCGCCGCGCTGGTGAAGCCGCCGAACACCTCGCGCGCCGTGAACTGCTGCAGCGCCGCCACGAGGCCCTGGAACTTGGCCATCAGACCGTGATCGCGGTCGATGAGCAGGGCATGGACCAGGAGCACCGAGGCCAGCGCTTGCGTGCTCTGCAGGTCTTCGTATTGCCGCAATTGCCGGTCGATGATGTCTTTGGCGACGCCCGCCATGTCCGTGCCGTCCGGCTGGAGGTCGGTGGGTTTGAGGGCGATGTAGGCCACCAGCTCCAACATGGAGCGCTCGTCGACGCTGATCGTCCCGCCCAGGTTGTTGTAGAGCAGGCCGAGGCGCTTGTGCGGACGCCAGTCGGCGGGGTTGAGCTGGATGGAGTTGGTGTAGCACTCGATGGCATGCAGGCGGCGATCCCGCCAGGAATCGAGATAGCCCACGTTCATGTTGGCGCCGGCGCCGCTGCTGGTGCGCACCCAGGCCGCGAACTCCTCGTCGCTCATGGTCTCGAATTGCAGGCCACTGCGGAAGAACTGGTCGGCCAGTTGATAATCCTGCGCCGAGGTACGGGCGTCGGTCGGCTCGGTCTGCTTGGCGGCGGTGCGCTTCGCCCACAGCGGCGAGGCCACCAGCACCACCAAGCCCAGCATCATCCAGCGTTTCGCCATCACGGCCTCCGCGGCTCTCCGTCGCTTAGATACCCGTTCCACACCCAAGGATACACCACCCGCTAAGTGTATCGGCACGCGGAGGCGCGAGTCAAGCCGGGTTTGCGTCGCGATGCGCTCATCTCATGGGGCGCCCGTGCCCCATCGGGTCTCCGCGCCGCCGCGGTTGACACCTGCTCAGGGCGTTGTACTCTTGCACGTCGGCCGGGCCGCCCACGATTCGGCAAGAGCGGCGTAATGACCGCAAGGGGTCACGGCACCAAGCCAGCGGACATTCCCCGCGCCAGACCGCGGGCGGTGTCGTGAGCGGGCGAAATGGAAGCAGCGGAGGTAGGCGGATGATCGAAGTCCAGGACCTGGTGAAGGCCTATGGCCCGCGTGTCGCGGTGGACCGCGTCTCCTTCAAAGTGAACAAGGGTGAGATCCTGGGCTTCCTCGGGCCCAACGGGGCCGGCAAAACCACCACCATGCGCGTCCTCACCGGCTTCCTGCCGGCGACCGCGGGGACGGCCAAGGTGGCCGGCTACGACATTTTCGAGGAGTCGCTGGAGTCGAGGAAGCACATCGGCTATCTGCCCGAAAACGTGCCGCTCTACCTCGATCTGAGCGTCGAGGACTACCTGAGTTACATGGGGCGGCTCAAGGGTCTCACCAAGACCGCCCTCAAGGGCCGGCTCGACACCGTCATGGAGTCGTGCGGCGTGGCGCATCGCCGCCGCGACCTCATCGGCAAATTGTCGCGGGGTTACCGGCAGCGCGTGGGTCTGGCGCAGGCGCTGATCCACGACCCCGACGTGCTGATCCTCGACGAGCCCACGGCCAGCCTCGACCCCAATCAGATTCGCGACGTGCGCGAATACATCAAGAGCTTGGCCGGCAACCACACCATCATCCTGAGCACCCACATTCTGCCGGAGGTGGAGCTGGTGTGCAGCCGCGTGGTGGTCATCAACCGCGGCCGCATCATCGCCGACGACACGCCCGAGAACCTGCGCCACGTCGGCCTCGGCGGCAAGCACGAAACGACCATCGAGGCGCGCGGCGACCAGGCCAACCTGCTGCGCACCATCAAGGCCGTGAGCGGCGTGGAAGGGGCGCGCATCGAGTCCCTGAACGACGGCATGCACCGCGTGCACGTCGACTCCACGGGCGAGGTGAGCGAGGATCTGGCGCGGGCCGTGGTCAACGGCGGTTTCGGCCTCCGCACCCTGCGCGTCGCCGACCAGAGCCTGGAAGACGTGTTCGTGCGACTGACCACCGAAGAGACGGCTGAGACGGAGGCGGCGTGATGCGCAACATCTGGGCCATCGCCCAACGCGAGTTCAAGGCTTACTACACCTCGGCGGTGGGCTACGTGGTGCTGTTCTGCTGGCAGCTCTTCGCGGGGCTCATCTTCACCCTGATGCTCATCCAGCCGTCGCCCATCGCCGACATGGAACCGCTCTTCCGCAACTGCGCGATCCTCCTGGTGATGATCCTGCCGCTGCTGACCATGCGGCTGCTGGCCGGCGAGCGCAGCGGCGATCAGGGCACCGGCACCATCGAGCTGCTGCTCACCGCGCCGTTGAGCGAATGGCAACTGGTGCTGGGCAAGTACCTGGCGGCCATGCTGTACGTGCTGAGCCTGGTGGTCATCTCCTTGATCTACGCCCTGGCCTTCCACTGGATGGGCAAGCCCGACATGGGCAAGATCATCGGCGGCTATGTGGGCTTCGTGCTCTTCAGCGGCTTCATCGTGGCGCTGGGTCTGTTCTTCAGCGCCCTGACGCACTCGCAGATCGTGGCCGCCATCACCACCATCGTGGGCTCCCTGGCCCTGTGGCTGGTGAGCTTCATGAAGGACAACCCGTCCAAGACGCTGCACTTCCTCGGATGGTGCTCCATGCTCTCCCATCACGAGGAGTTCTGGCACGGCGTCATCCCGCTGACCGACGTGGTGTGGTACCTGTCGTTCATCTTCTGCCTGCTGTTCGCCACCAAGCAGGTCATGGCTTCGAGCCGCTGGCGCTGAAGCGGAGGGCACGTTCAATGGCTGAGCATTCCGCACCGAAAAGCAAAATGGCCGCCATCACCATCCTCGGGCTGGTGGCCGTCGCCGTGGTGATCATCACCGCCGTTTGGATGATCGCGCGCAAGATCAACAACAAGCCGTGGGACCGCCACGATCAGATCCTGGCGGTCTTCCTGGTGGTTGGCGCCATCGTCGCGGTGGGCAGCTTCTGGCGCGAGCTGGGCGAAGTGTTCGGCACGCGCGGCGCGCAGTACAACCTGAATGCGGCGCTCGTCACGGTGCTGGTGTTCGGCTGCGTGACGCTCGTCAACTACTCCGTGCTGCCGCGCTTCTTCGGCGACGTGAAGATGGACCTCACCAAGGAGAAGTTCTACACGCTGGCCGACCAGACGGTGAAGCTGGTACGCTCCATCGACAGCAAGACGCCCATCGAGATCATCGGGATCATTCCCATGAGCCTCTACGAGCGCAGCGCCGATGCCGCCCGCACCATCGAGGTCAACCAGAAGCGCCTCAAGGAATACGGCAAGCTCAATCCCGGCGCCGTGACGGTGGAAGTGCTGGATCCCAACATCAGCCAGAAAGCCATCGAGCTGATCAAGAAGCACGCCCTGTCCGCCGTGCCGGGGGTGGTGATCCGCTTCAAGGACAACCCGGACAAGTTCGAGGGTGTCAACTCCCTGGACGAGGCGGAGGTCA
>Ga0181528_10003140_pt1 | contig 10153 bp, 7 predicted proteins | sample PEATcosm2014_Bin_47_FD_119742 | JGI IMG/M metagenome (GOLD analysis project Ga0181528, IMG submission 119742) | Peatland microbial communities from MTU Mesocosm Facility, Houghton, MI, USA - PEATcosm2014_Bin10_10_metaG | ecosystem: Environmental > Terrestrial > Soil > Wetlands > Peat | place...
TGAATTTTGCACGCGGGCTGGCCGTTATTTTCTGCTGGATGGCGCTGCTGGCGGCGCTGGGGCTGGCGGCGGCAAGCTTGCTCTCGTTTCCGGTTGCGGCCTTTTTCTCGCTGGCGATGCTAGTGGTCATTTTGTCGAGCGGCACGCTGGCGGACGCGGTCGAGTCCGGCACCGTCGTGGGCGGCAACGAGGAGACCGGCGTGATGGGACATTCGGGTGCGGACGCCGTGCTGATCCCGATGTTCAAGGGGATTCTGACGGTCACGCGGCTGATTGAAAATTTTTCGCCGATTGACGCGTTGAGCACCGGCCGCGCCATCACCTGGACCGAACTGGGTCTGGCGGTCGTCCAAATCGTTCTGCTGCTCGGCGGCATCGTCGCGCTGGCCGGCATCGTGTTGTTTCATCGCCGGGAACTGGCGACGGCGCAGGGAAACCAATGAACCCACGCGCCAAAAAAATTCTCCTGCTCCTGCTCGCGGCGCTTTTGCTGTTCGGCTCCGGCCAGATGCAAAAGGCCTTGAACCGCGACCGCGAGCAGCTAGGCCTGACGCGCATGAAGGCGCTGGAAAACGCGCCGCCGGTGCTGGCGTTCACCACGGTCGCGCTGGGTGGCTTTCGCGGGCTGATCGCCAACGCGCTCTGGATCCGCGCCAACGATTTGCAGAACGACGACAAGTTTTTCGAGGCCGCGCAGCTTGCGTCCTGGATTACGGACTTGGAGCCAAGCTTCACGCAGGTCTGGCTGTTTCAGGGCTGGAACATGGCCTACAACATTTCCGTCAAGTTCAAGGATTTTCCCGACCGCTGGCGCTGGGTCGAGCGCGGCATCGAACTGCTGCGCGACGAAGGTTTGCGCTACAACCCGAATGATCTGTTGATCCACCGCGAACTGGCGTGGTTTTTCCAGCACAAGATGGGGCAGAACCTTGACGACGCGAACGCGTATTACAAGCAGCAATGGGCGATGGAAATGACGCCGATTTTCGGCCCGCACGGAACGAATTTTTCCGAGTTGATCAGTCCAACAACCGCCGAGGCCCGGACGAACGCGCAGGTGCTGCGAGCAAAATATAAAATGGATCCGGTGTTCGCCCAAAAGATTGACGAACAATATGGCCCGCTGGACTGGCGGCTGCCGGAGGCGCAGGCGATCTACTGGGGCGCGATGGGTTTGCAGAAGGCGAAGGAACATCCCGACAAGGTGAAGGCGGCGGATTTGATCACACTGCGGCGCATCATTTACCAGTCCATGCTCCAGGCGTTTCACCACGGGCGCATCATTGACGATCCCTTCGCCCAAACCTCCACGCTGGAGCCGAACCTGGACCTGGTTGCCAAGGTCAACGACGCCTATGTGACGCTCATGGGCGAGGATGAGCAATACAGCAACCATATCAGCAACGCCCACAAAAATTTTCTGAAGGACGCGGTCTATTTTCTCTACGAAAACAACCGCGTGGCCGACGCCGCCCATTGGTATAAAATTCTCGGCGAAAAATATCCGGATAAATATCTTCTCGACGCCGATCCAAACTCATTCCCAAAAAATACCACGCTGGATGAATACGCCGTGGGACGCGTGCAGGCGGAACTGGGCGACACCTCGCAGGAACGCATCACCGGCGTCATCGAAGGCTTGCTCGCCCGGTCGTATTACGAGCTGGCCATCGGACAGGACGACCGCTCCGCCGGCTTCCGGCTGCTGGCGCGGAAAGTCTATGACAATTACACGAAGAAGATTTCCTCGATGAAGAGCAACCTTGAACGCGTCGGTCTGCCGCCGTTCGAGGTGATGAACCGCAACGTGCTGAACAAGCTGCTCGCCACGCAACAGCCGGTGTTGCCTTATGCTGCGCGGGCCGTGTTGCGGACCCAGCTCAACATGCTTCCGGAAACCGCTGCGCCAGCCGCCGGAACCGCTTCCACGAACACGCCGCCCGCGACCGAAACGAACGCGGTGGAAACGGCCCAAACCAATTCTGTCGCTCAATAATTGATTCGGTGGTTGAGCCGTTCCGCAAGATTGCTTCACGTCAAGACTCTGCTAACCTCCGCCGACTGTGACGAAGAAAAATTCCATTGTCCGCCCGCTCCGCGTCGGCCTGATTTCGCTCGGCTGCGCCAAAAATCTGGTGGATGCCGAGATTATGCTCGGCTCGCTGATGAAAAGCGGCGTGGAGATCACCAACGACGCGTCGTCGGCCGACGCCGTCATCGTCAACACCTGCTCCTTCATTGACTCCGCGCAGGAAGAAAGCGTGGACACGATTCTCGAATCCGTCGAGTTGCGCGACGCGAACCAGCGCGGTCAGGCCGTCATTGTTTCCGGCTGCCTCTCGCAGCGCTTTCGCGAGGAACTCCCAAAGCTCATGCCCGAGGTTGACGCGTTCATGGGCATTGATCAGGTGGCGCAGGTTGGGGACATCGTGGGCAAGGCGATTGCCAATCGCGCCGGTAAAATTGGAAGCAAAAGGTCAGAAGTCAGAAGTCGGAAGCAGAAAGTTGTCGGACGTGTGAATGAACTGGAGAAAAATCGCGGCGTTTCTGCACACGAAAAGGAAGAGTCGCTGCGCGGCTCGGAAAATTTTGGCAAAACCAAAACCATTGTATCTGCCGCTGAACTCAAAACTCAAAACTCAAAACTCAAAACTGGTTCAGCGCCTTTGCTGGATGTAACCGCTCGCCCAATCTTCATTCCCGATTTTGAGACGCCGCGATTCCGCCTGACGCCGAAGCATTTTGCCTATCTGAAAATCGCCGAGGGCTGTAATCATCCATGCAGCTTCTGCATCATTCCCCGGATGCGCGGCTCGCACCGCAGTCGTCAGCAAAGCGACATCGTCAAGGAAGCGAAGGCGCTCATCGCCGATGGTGTGAAGGAGATAAACCTAATTTCGCAGGACTCGACCTACTACGGACTGGATTTGCGCCCGAACCAAAGCCGCGCAATTTCATCGCCGGAGAAATTTTCGGCGGCGACGAAATCTTTGTCGGCCAACTCCGCGACGATTTGCACGCTGCTGCGCGAATTGAATTCGCTCGAGGGCAATTTCTGGATCCGCCTGCTTTACACGCATCCGGCGCATTGGACGGACGAACTTATTACGACGATTGCCGAATGCAAAAAAGTCGCGCGCTATGTGGACATTCCGCTCCAGCACATTCACGAAAACATGCTCGAACGGATGCGGCGCGAAACCTCGCAGCAATACATCGTGGAACTCATCCGGCGCATCCGCGCGGGGATTCCCGGCATCGCGCTGCGGACGACGTTCATCGTCGGTTTTCCGGGCGAAACCGAGGCGAGTTTTCAGACGCTGCTCGATTTCATCCGCGAGACGAAGTTCGAGCGGCTCGGCGTGTTCACCTATTCTCAGGAAGACGGCACGCTTGCCGGCAAGATGGCCGGCCAGATCTCCGACAAGGTGCGCCAGAAACGCCGCGAAATCGTCATGGCCGCGCAGCACCAGATCGCCAAGCAGGTTTCCGAATCCTTCGTAGGCCGCGAAATCAAGGTGATCGTGGAAGGCGAGGCGGACGCGAAACAATTGCAGGGTGCGAACGTCAGTTCCTGGGAACACGGCCTCATCCGTGAGAAGGAATCTATCAACCATCAACTATCAGATATCAACTACTTGGTCGCGCGCGGCGAGGCGGATGCGCCGGACATTGACGGACGCGTTTATGTGCGGGGGAAACTGCCGGTCGGAAAATTCGCCCAGGTCAAAGTCGTCGGGCACACGGATTACGATTTGATTGCCGAACCGGCTTGAGTTTACAAAGCTGGCGGCCGACTGGCCCGTTGTTTCTCCAGTTCCGGGTTGAACTTGTCAATCTGCACCGGGATGACGAACGGATTGGACAGCGTTTTCACGCGGTTGAACCCGACGTCCTGCGTGTGCATGATGGAGCTTTCAAAATCTTGGAAGTCGTAGAACTTGGCGAGTTCCTTGAATTCATTCTCGTTGTTGAGATGCGACACAAAAATGTTTTCCGTGTTGGAAAGAATGTTCGGATGGATGGAGGAAACTTCCTGCGTGGCATAGACGGTCGCGATGCGCGCCTTGGCGCCTTCCTTCACGATGCGCGGCCAGGTCTCGGTCAACGGCTCGGTGCGGCCGATGAGGTTGTGGGCTTCCTCGACATAGATGACAATGTGCGGCGGGTGCGCGCCCCGGCTGAAGGTTGCCATCGAGCTTTCAAAAATGTGCTGGGCAATGCGCTTGCTCAAGCGGTCGCGCTGGGCCACGTCGCCGACGGACAGGTCGAGGATGACAATTTTTCCATCCGCGAGATGTTTGTAAATTTCCCCGCTGACATCGGTCGTGCGGCTGGGCGAATGATATTCCTTGAACGGTTGCAACAGCCGGTAGCCGGGAATGTAGCCGCCGCGATCGTTTTTCTGGAGCAGCATGTTGACGAGCGCCTTGGTGTCGGGATCGAACCACGGGTCATTGCCGCTGGCGTAAAGCTGCTCCTGAATCTGGTGCGCAAGGTCAAACCAGGTGAACATCTGCGCGGCGGTCAGGCCGTCGTTCGGGTCAACGGACGGATTCACCTGGTTACGGACGGTGGCGTTCACGTCGAACTGAAACCTGAAGCCCTTGGGCAGTTCAAAGCCGGCGCGCGCGAGCACGGCCCGATAGGCGGCGACCTTGCGCTGGTAGCGGAGATTCTGTTTGTGCCAGTCTTCGATGTCGTCGAACTCCTCCTTGCGCGGTTCGTCGAAGACGATGCTCATGAACGCCTCGATGTCCGCCGAGTGCGGAATGTCGTTCGTCTCGATGAGCGTGCGCAGTGTTGAGTGGCCTTCCTGAATCTGCGTGTAAAAATTATTCAGAATCGGTTGGAAGCCGGTTATCGGAATGATCCGGTAGCGCACGGTGTCCTTGGGATAAACCTCGGCGATGGAGCCTTTGTCCTGCAGGTTGGCGTTGGCGTATTCGCCGTTCAAGTCGTAGATGATCTGGCCGATTTTCAGCCCGCATTGCGAACTCGTGCGCATCACGACAGACACGAGCTGCTTCACGGTGTTGGATTTGCCCGTGCGCGTCATGCCGAACACCGCCGTGCGCCGCGCGAGAAAATCCACGGCGTTGAAATTAAACGTCACCAGGTTCGCCGCGTCGCCGCGATGCCGCCGGTCGGTGGAGGTGTAACGCACCGTGCCGATGGGAAAACGCGGCAGGCCGGACTTAAAACCCAGACGCAGCGCCTCCTGTTCGGTCGCGGCGGCACGTTCGGGACTGATGTAATTGATGATCGTCTCCAGCGCGGCAGCCTTGGGGCAAAACACCTTCAGCTCCGCCGCATTGAGGTAGGATTCGATGTCGCTGCCGAGCCGGAGCGCGCCGTTTGATTCGTAAAATGTGCCGAGCACGCGGCACGCCAGCCCGCTGAATTGCAGTTCGCTTTTGGTGACTTCGTCCAGTTCCTGTGCGGAAATTGTCGCCGTGCGGTTTTTGAAATTTTCGACTTTAGCGCGCAACATTTTTTCATCCACCGGCAGTGCCGCCGCGCCGGTCACGCGGAGCAAAATAATTTCTTTGACGGCGGCGTTGGTTTCTACTGGGGCTTTCGGATCAATCGCCGTGGCGAGCAGAAAACAGTTCAGCGGAATTCCGCTGGCGCGAATTTTCCAGAGGTCGTTGGTGAGGACCACGGCTTTTTCGTAATCAAGCTGGCAGACCCAGCCGACGAATTGATCCTCCTGAAGAAGCTGGGTCAGCGGATTTTTTTGCATGAGTCGTTAGGCGTTCGCGGATTTGGTCGCGGTGATTGCCGCCGCAATATCTGGCAGAAACGGCAGAGGCGGCAAGTTTCTTTTCTTGCGCTCTCGATTGCGCCGGAAAGCAAAGCCAGATCATAGTCGGCGGCAGAGACGCAAACTGGAATTGCCAAACATTAGATTTCTGCTAAATTGCCGCTGAAATCTCAAGTTTTTCAGGCATTTGAATACTTTGCCCGCCAAAGCCGTCAAAGCTTGTGACACGGTTCACCATTTCAAAACAATCTTTTATTTATGAAGAAATCAGCTCCCAAACATTTTCTATTCGTCGCGACGGTCGTGTTTGCGCTCGCTGTCGGAGGCCGGCCGCTAAATGCCAACGCCCAGACGCCGCCCGCGCCGGCGGCAACGGACACCTCGGTGGTGCCGGCCACGCCGGTCGTGCCGCCGCCAAACATCGTTCCCGGCAGCCCGTATGCGGAAGTGGTGCGGCTCACGCAGGCGGGCGTGGACGAGAACATCATCACGACTTACGTCCAGAATTCCACCAGCCTGTTCAACCTGGATTCGGACAGGATCATTTATCTCACGAACCTCGGCGCGCCAAACACGTTGGTGACGGCGATGATGCAGCGCGACCAGCAATTGCAGCAGCAGTTCGCCGCCACGCAGGCCGCGCAACAGTCGCAGCAGACCCAGCAGCCACCGCCAGCGCAGGCCGTCCCGGGCCCCGAAACCACTCCGTCAAATGTGACAGACGTGACGCCGCCGCCTGCACCGGACCAGCCGGTCACGGTGAATTATTTTTACAACAATCTAGCGCCTTACGGGACCTGGGTGGTGGTGGGCGGTTACGGCCGCTGCTGGCGGCCAACGGTCTGTGTTTATAACTCCGGCTGGCAGCCGTATTGTGACAACGGGCATTGGGTTTACACCGACTGCGGCTGGTATTGGGCTTCCAGCTATGCGTGGGGCGCGACGTTCCACTACGGACGCTGGTTCCGCGATGCGCATGTTGGCTGGTGCTGGTATCCTGACACCGTCTGGGCGCCGTCTTGGGTGACGTGGCGCTATTCAAATAATTATTGCGGCTGGGCGCCGCTGCCGCCGCACACGGCTTATCAGGCGGGCGTGGGCATCGTCTATAACGGCGGAAATGTGAGCGTTGGCTTCAGCTTCGGGCTGGGGGCCAGTTGTTTCACCTTCGTGCCGACGCCATATTTTTGCAATCCGCACCCGCGCAATTATTGCGTTGCGCCGGCGCAGGTGACGCAGGTTTACAACAACACGACCATCATAAACAATTACAACATCAACAACCGCACCATCGTCAACCACGGCATCGCGGTGGAAAACATTTCCGCCGCCAGCCGCACAACGATACGTCCGGTGCCGGTTCATCAGGTTAACAATGTAACGGTTCAACGCGCACAAAGCCAGCAGTTCAATCATCCGGCCTATGTTTCCGGCGCAAATCATCCGGGCTACACGCGCGATTTCGGGTCGCCGTTGCGGATACCGGGTTCGCCGCAAGGTTATTCTCCGCAGCCCCAGTCGCAGCACAGCTATAACGCCCCGACGTCGCCGCAAACTTCAGCGTCGGCGGCCGGCTACCATTCGCAGCCGGTGCCGGCGCGGACTGAACCGGTGCCAGTCAACGGCTCAAGTCCGCAAACCACGGCTGCTCACCAGCAGCCAACAGGAACACCGCGATACCAGACGCAACAAAATTATTACCATTCAGCACCGCAACCATCGGCTCCGGCTCACTCGTCCGTGCCCGCGCAGTCGCAGCAAGGTGGCTATCAGCATCAACAGGGCGGCGGTCAGCAACAAGGCGGAAGCCACTATGGAAACAACGGAAATCAAAACTGGCCGGGACATTGATGTAAGCTGAAGATTCCATTCCTCAAACGCCGCGCGGCAAATTTCCGTGCGGCGTTTTTGCTTTTGCAGCTTCGCCGCCAATGGCAAAGTCTCTGTGTGGGAATTTCCTTGCGGCAATTCGAACAGATGAAGACGCGGCTTGGCGGCAAGCCGTCGTGCGGCACTGCGATTTCCCTGCCTGTCGCGCGTCATCCGTTACGCGTCACACAAATCATTCTCGGCGTTGACCCGTCGCTGCGCGGCACCGGCTATGGCGTCATCCGCTTTGAGAAATCCAGTCCAGTCGCGCTCGCGCACGGAACGATTTCCTGCCCGAAAGACTGGGAGCGCTCGCGTTGCCTCGCCAAAATTTCCCAGGCGCTCCGCGACATTTTGCGCGAACACCGGCCGACGGTTTGTGTGGTCGAAGGACTTTTCTTCGCGCAAAATCTCAAGACGGCCATCATCATGGGCGAGGCGCGCGGCGCGGCGATGGCGGCCATTGCCGAAGCGGGCTTGGACATTTATGAAATCGCCACGCGCAAGGTGAAGCAGGCCATCGTCGGCTACGGCGCGGCGCAAAAAATCGCCGTCGCCAAAATGGTGCAGCGGATGCTGAACCTCGCCGAACTGCCCGCGCCCGACGCGGCGGACGCGCTGGCGCTGGCGCTGGCGCACGCGCAGGCAAATTCGCGGCATGGTTTGAGCGTGCCGAAGAAAATTTGAGCTATGGAATTTAGTTGCCCCAATTGCCATTCACCGATTTACAGCCGCAAACAAAAAATTTGTGGTGTATGTGAGAAGCCTCTGCCCAAGGAGCTTCTGCTGACCGATGAACAAACGGCTTTTTTGAAAAAACAGTCGGATCAAGAAGAAAAACGGGCGAAAGAATTTAATCCCAATATTGTTCATGGTGCTGGTGATGGTAGTTCGGGCATGATTTAACATGATTACTTTTCTCCAGGGCAAACTCGTCGAGGCGCTGCCCACGCAGGTCGTCGTGGACGTGAACGGCGTCGGCTACGAGGTGCTGATCCCGCTGTCGTCGTTCGATAAAATCCCCGCGCCCGGCCAGCCGGTAAAACTGCTCACGCAGCTCATCGTCCGCGAAGACGCGCATATTCTTTATGGCTTCGCGACGGCGGTGGAGCGCGACCTGTTCCGGCTGCTCATCAACAACGTCAGCGGCATCGGGCCGAAAACCGCGCTGAACATTTTGAGCGGCATGAACGCGGTGGCGTTTCGCGGCGCAGTGGCGAACGGTGACGTGAAATCGCTCTCGCAAATTTCCGGCGTCGGGAAAAAAACCGCCGAGCGCATCGTGGTAGAATTGCGTGACAAAATTGGCGCGGCGGGCGCGTTGGAAGCCGCGAGCGCGAAGCATTCGCTGTCGCCCGACGATCAGAAAACCAATGACGCCACGCTCGCGCTCATGGCGCTGGGTTTCAAACAGGTTGACGCGCACGACGCTGTCCGCGCCGCGCAGACGATGCTTGGGGCGCAGGCTTCGGTGGAGCAGCTCGTCCGCGCGTGCCTGAAAAAAGGATCGCAATGACCGGTGAGACTCCAGCATCGCAAGCTGATCCAGCCCGGCCGCCGCATTCAAAAACCGGACAGATTGTCGTGGCGCACAAACCCAAATGGCATCAACGTGTGGTTGCGTGGTTTATTTTCGCGACGATCCGCCTGGTCTGGGCCACGCTGCGCTGCCGCTGGCTCGACAGGTCTCAATTCATCCATGAATCGGGAACCGGCCCGGCGATTTATTGCGTGTGGCACAACCGGCTGGCGCTCTGCATGCCGGCCTATTTCAACTACGCCCGACAACGCAAACAAACCCCCGGCATGGCGGCGATGGTCAGCGCGAGCCGGGACGGGGGATTTCTCACGGGCATCCTGGAGTGTTTTGGCGTGCAGCCAGTGCGCGGTTCATCCAGCCGGCGCGGGCCACAGGCCCTGCTCGAACTGACGACCTGGGCCGAACGCGGCTACGATCTCGCCATCACCCCGGACGGACCACGCGGACCGCTTTACATCGTGCAAGACGGAGTGATGTCGCTGGCGCAACTGACCGGATTGCCGGTCGTGCCTTTTTCATTTTACGCGAAATGGAAAATTTGCGTGAAAAGCTGGGACCGGTTTCAGATTCCGCTGCCATTTTCATATTGCGAAATGCGTTTGGGAAAGGCGGTCTTTGTCCCGCGTGATGCAACGGATGAGCACCGTGAAAAACTGCGGCAGCAGATCGAAACGGAATTGCGCGCCATCACGCGTGATTAAGAACGTGACGAGTGACGAGTGACATGAAGAACTCCCACGCCATCTTGCCTGTTCTTGCCACCCGTCACCCGTCACCCGTCACTGGATTATGATCGCCCGCGTCAGCCTGGAAATCGCGCTGCGGAAGGAATTTGATTACTTGATTCCGACGGAACTGGCCGGCCAGATTGATGTCGGCAGCCGCGTGCAGGTGCCCTTCGGTCCGCGCAAAATTCTCGGCGTGGTCACGGCGGTTGCCGAGGAGTCCGGCCAAGCCAATCTCAAGCCGATCATCAA
>Ga0181528_10003142_pt1 | contig 10149 bp, 5 predicted proteins | sample PEATcosm2014_Bin_47_FD_119742 | JGI IMG/M metagenome (GOLD analysis project Ga0181528, IMG submission 119742) | Peatland microbial communities from MTU Mesocosm Facility, Houghton, MI, USA - PEATcosm2014_Bin10_10_metaG | ecosystem: Environmental > Terrestrial > Soil > Wetlands > Peat | place...
ATGTAGACGCCGTGCACGTAGTTCTGCATGCGCTGGTAGACGTTGTTGGCGCCCGGACCCTCGCCGATGGAGTTGTTGTAGATGGTGGCCGTGCCGGTGCCCGCCACGTCCACGCCGTTCTGGAAGCTGAGGATGATGACGTTGCCGTCGAACGGCCCCTGGTCGCCGATCTGGATGTTGCCCCGGGCGCCGGTATCGATGTCCACGCCGTTGCCCTGGTTGAAGACGTTGGCGGCCGTGTCCAGAGCGGGGTTGGCCGGCCAGCCGCTGGTGGTCTGGGGGCGGCCGCCGATGGCGTTGCCGATCACGGCATGGTTGCCGGCGCCGCTCAGCTCCACCCCGGCCGAGGTGGCGCTGTTGCCGTTGCCCGAGATGAAGTTGCCCACGCCCTGGGGGTTGCAGTAGACGGACGCGGGCTGGATGACGCTGGTGCCGTTCTGCACGTTGGCCTGCGCCACCGCCGCGGTGGTGGAACTGGAGCTCAGGTTGGCGGTGCCGGTGTAGGGGTTGGGATTCGGTCCGTACTGCAGATACGACTCGGGGAAGCCGCCGATGTACTGGGCCTGGTCGGCGTCCACCAGCACGCCGCCGGCGGCATTGCCGGCCTGGTTGGGCAGCCCGCCGCCGCCGTCGCTGAGGCCGATGAAGTTGTTCTGCACGATGTTGGTGCCGAGCGTGGTGCCGCTGCCGTTGATCTCCACCCCGTAGCGGCCGCTGCCGCACAGGAAGTTGCGCGCCCCCGAGGCGGTGCCGCCGATGGTGTTCTGACCGGTGGCGGCCTGCGTGATCTCCACGCCGTCGCCACCGTTGCCCGCGGCGCCCGTGCCGGCGGCGGTGAGGCCGATGTAGTTGCCCTCGATGACGTTGTTGCCGGGGCCCAGGATGGAGATGCCGTTGTCCCCGTTGTTGCTGATGACGTTGCGCTCGGCGAGGGACGTGCCGCCGATCTTGTTGCTGCCCGTGGCCGAGGCGTTGATCTCGATGCCGTTGACGCCGTTGGCCAAGGCCGCGCCGCTGGCATTGATGCCGATGTAGTTGCCCACCACGTGGTTGTTGCCGGTGCTGTTGATGCGCACCCCGTCCTGGGGGTTGCCGGCCAGGTAGTTGCGGCAGGCCGTCTGCACGCCGCCGATCATGTTGTCGTCGGACAACTCGATGTTGACGCCGTGGCCCTGGCCGTTGGCGCCGCCGCCGAGACCGATCTGGTTGTTCTCGACGATGTTGGCGAACACCTCGTTGGGCACGTCCACCTGGGTCACGGGGACCGTGCCGGGCCGGTGGTTGCGGTCGCCGTAGTGGTTGCCGATGGTGTGGATCTCGACCATGGCGTTTTCGGTGGTGCTGCCGACCGACGTGCCGTTGAGGTCGATGAGGTTGGAGGCCGCCGAGGCCACGCCGCCCACGCACGTCTTGCCCGGACCCTCCAGGTAGACGCCCGCGCCGGCGTTGGTCTCGATGGTGTTGCCCTGGATGAGGTTGTAGTCCGCGGCGTAGGGGCCGGCCGCCGTGATGGTGGAGCTGGTGCTGCCGGCGCCGTTGGTGTCGTCGCCGCACTCACTGCTCACATCCACGCCGGCGAACACGCCGTTGGGGATGTTGGGGGCGTTGGGCGTGATGAAGCTGCCGCCGCCGCCGTCGGTGTTGATCTTGTTGGCGTCGCCGCTGGCCGAGCCGCCCACGATGGTCGGGAAAGGCTCCGTGCGACAGGGGTAGGTCTGGTTGCCGGACTTGGCTTCGGGGTACAGCGTAGCCCAGTTGGCGTCGGGGAAAACGCCGGCCGGGAAGCTGGACGTGAAGGTCTGCGGAGAGACCGCCTCCTTCTCGAGCAGTTGTTGCGTGCTGCACAGCCACACGCCGGCGGCGGCGTGGCCGGTGATGGTGTTGTTCTGAATGGTGTTCTGGCCCGCGCCGGGCACGGTGATGCCGTAGCCGTTGCCGGACTGCGCGTTGCTGGTGGTGTTGCCGGTGATGGTGTTGGCGGCCGCCGCGTCCGGGCCGCCGATGACGTTGTTGCCCCACCCCGCCAGCACGACATTGGCGCTGAAGATGTCGACGCCGCCCGGCGGCGAGCCGTTGTTGTTGATGTTGCACTGCTCGACGAAGGTCTGGCCCGATCCGATGCAGTAGATGCCGGCCGTGTTGTGGCCCGAGATGGCCACGCCGCTGCCCGGCGTCTCACTGCCGATGTAGGCGTTCATGGCCACCGGCGCGGCGGAGTTGGTGTTGTCCATGCCGATCGACGACAGCACGCCGATGCCACTGTTGAACACCTGAGTGTCCACCACCTTGACGTTGTTGCCGCTGTAGAGCCAGATGTTCGGCACATAGGCGCCGTTGCCGTTGCCCAGGCCGCCGGTGATCTGGAGGCCTTCAATGACCACGTTGGAGGGGCTTATCTCGCCCTTGCCCCAAGGATCGTAGGACTGTGGGCCGCCGGTGCCGCCGACCGTCCCGCGCCGGTTGCCCACCTTCAGGCCCCATTTGGTCCAGGTGTTGGCGGTGCTGCCCGTGCCGTCGGTGTTGTCGCGCAGCAGCAGGCCCGACGGGTTGGTGGGGTTCTTGGCGAAGGCGTGGTTGATGCTCACGTACTGGTTGCCGCTGCCGTTGACGGCGCCGTTGATGCTCAGGTTGTCGCGGGTGATCTCCGGATAGGGCCAGAGGCGCTCGGTGCCGCTGGTGGGGTCGACGTTGGCCACCTGGTAGGCGTGGGTGTTCTGCGTGCCCGTGGTCCAGGTGATGGTGACCTGCTCGGCGTTGATGTCCTGCTGCTCGTTGTAGCCGCTGTCGCCGTTGTTGGCGTCGGCGTAGCTGTAGAAGATCGACATCTCCACGAAGTTGACGTGCGCGATGGACTGCACGCCGGCCGGGTTGCCGCCGTTGTCCTTGGCTACGATGCCCACCCCGAAGCCGGGGTTGTTGATGTCCGCGCCGGTCAGACCGCCCACGGCGGCGTAGCCCCAGGTGTCCTTGTCACCGCCGTAGCAGCCGCCCGCCGTGTTGACCGGCTGCGTCCCTCCGGCGCCCGCCCCGGCCGAGCCCTTGGCCGTGGCCGAGCCGGCCGTGCCGTCGGTGTAGACGGCCGGCGTGCCGGGCGTGGTGGCCACCACGCCATAGTCGCCATTGAACGTTGTACCCCCGACGCCGTTGTTGTCCGAAGTCAACTCGTGGCCGCCCGGATTGTCCTCCGGCCAGACCTGAGCGTTGTCGTAACTGGCGTAATCGTTGGGACTCCGCCCCCCGTCGATACTGCTTTGGGTGGGCACGATGAGGCGCACGCTGCTGGTCGTGATGGTTTGGGCGAGGTGCGTGTAGGTGCCGTTGGTGTCGGTGGTGTCGGGCGCCGAGGAGCGCACCACGCGCACCGCGATGCCCACGATCTTGGCGGCGCTGGGGATGTACTGCGTGGGCTGGTTGAACTGGAAGTTGGTCATCTGCAGTTCGCAGCTCGTGCCGTTGCGGGGGAGCTGGCACGAGGCGCGCTGCGTGTCATCGGCGCGCAGCAGCACCGACAGGTCGGACACCGGGTTGCAGTAGACGGTGACGCGCACGTTGCCGATGAAGCAGTGCAGGTGCGCCTGGACGCTGGGGTTGGTCTGGACGTTGGTGGGCGGGCCGGCTTGGAAGGGAGTGATGGCGAAGTTGGCCGTCACCGCGATCTGCACGCCGAACAGGGAGTTGTTGACGTCGGCCGGAGTCCAGGTGGTGCCCCACAGGTCCGTGGCGCCGGCCAAGCTGCCGTTGCCGCCGTAGCCGCCGACGGTGCCCGAAGGCCAGGCTTCGTCGGAGGCCTGGGCGAACTCCGGATCGTACGGCGCGGCGTTATTCACCGGGAAGATGTAGTGTGCCTGCTGGGCCAACGGGATGTTGGCCGTCGAGATCTGGGCTTCGTAGACGGTGGCGGTGGTTTGGCCGCCCGGATCGCCGTCGTTGGGCCAGGACGCGCCGGCCGCGCGGTTGTTGCCCGCGGCGACGCCGGCCTTCACCAACTGCACCGTGCTGTCACGGACGGGTCCGTTGAGGAAGGCGCTGGCGTTGCTGCCGTAATTGCCATAGGCGGAGGCGTGCGAGTTGACCGGATTGTAGGAGGTCTCGGCCAGCGGCACGGCGCCCGTGTCGCTGGTGGCGTCGCAGAAGGCGCTGTATTCCACGCGGATGCCCGTGATGGTGGCGCCGCTGGGAATGTTGAAGTTCAGGTTGTTGAACGTAATGAGGGGGCTGGTGCCGCCCACGAACTGCGTGACGGCGCCGTTGCCCCCGGTGAAGCTGCCATTGGCCCCCACCGCGCCCGGCGAGATGTCGGTCTCGGCGGCCAGAATGTCACCGGGATTGGCGGTGTCGTCGGAAATCGTGTCGTCGGTGGTGTCGGTGCGGTAGCCGGGGGCGTAACGCACGTCGGCAGCCCACGCCTGGGACAGAGCCGGGATCTGGTTCGAAGACCCTTGCAGTGGGGCCTCGAAGTTGCCGCCATCGGGATCCGTGGATTCCCAGATGAGGTTGGCGGTGCTGTACTGGTACTCGAACCAGCCCTGATCCTCGCCGGTGTCGCCGCCGCCGTTGTCCGGCAGCACGCCGGTGGAGTTGGTGGTGAAGTTCGGCGAAGGGCTGGATGGGGTGTCGGGCTGAGCGCCGTTGAGATTGGTGTCGCCGCCGCTGTCGCCGCTGTCGTTGGGACCCCACAGGCAGGTCGTCTGGGTCCAGTCGGCGGTCGCCCCGGCCGTGCCGGTGCCGGGCTCGTTGCCGGCCGGCGTGCCGGACACGGCGAGGTTGGCCTTCTTGCACGTATAGCCGACGCCGCCATCCGCCACGATATTGCCGATCACGTAGTTCGTGCCGGCCACCCACGGGGCGTTGACGGCCGTGTAGCAGCCTTGCCGGCCGATCTTGGCCATGTTGCCGAAGGAGCCGGAAATCTGGCTCGTATCGGGGTTGGGGTTGGGGTTGCGCGACCAGTCCGTCTTGGCGCGATTGGTGTCGGTGGTGGGCTGGGGATTGGCGTAATAGAGCGCTTCACGCAGGGACACCTGCCCGCGGTAGGGGTTGAGGTTGTCGTTGTGGTAATAGGGGGCGCGTGGGCTGTACGGCACCGGGAATCCGAGGACGGTGAGGGTGTCGCCGTTGGGGTTGCCGTAGACGTCATTGCTGTCGTCGCACACCACGGTGATGCCGCCGAAGCGCTGCACGGAGGCGCGCGCGGGCTTGGGCTTGGCCTGCACCGACGGTTTGCTCCCCGGATTCGGGGTGCTCGACGGGGGAGTCGACGGCGCCTTCTCCACCTGCGGCCCGGGATGCAGCGGCAGCGCCGCCGTGCCGACCGGTTTGGTGGTGGCAGCCCTATCCTCGGCGCGGATGTCGGCGCCCCCGAGGAGCGCCAGCACACCCAGCAACGCGACGGCTGACAGCCGTGTGGTCCATCGTCGGATCCCCATGATCCCTACCTCACTTCTCGCTATCGAAAATGGCTTGCTCCGCGCCTGCCGGCGCGCCGTCTAACGCGCCCGGTAGGCGTTCGGCGGCGGCTGCACGGTCGGTGTGCCGGGCACGAGGGGCACCGTGATTTGATCCTCGGTGGCCAACAGCGGCCACTGGTATGTCTCGTAGCCGAAGGCGCTGACGGTCAGGGTCTGGTTGGTGCGCTGCACGTTGGTGAGCGTGAAGGTGCCGTCGTTGCCGCCGGTCACCGTCTGGTTGCTCAGAGCGAGCGTGGGGGCCGGCACCGCCAGGCCCGTGGAATAATTGATGACCACGCCCGTCACGTTGCGCGACGTGAGGCTTGGGGAGCCCTGCGACGACGACGAAGACCCGCCGCACCCCGCGAGGCACGCCGCGCCCGCCACCATGATCGCCCAACACTTCGGTCCCAGGCCCCGCTGAGCCATTGCCCATCTCCGTCGCAGCATGCGACCCGAAGGTCATAGAGTACGCAGCGCAGAGAAAGTTTGTCAAGTTGACGCCGGGTCCTTCCGACCCTGGCAAATGTCTTCTCGACGGCCTTTCCCAGCCCGCGCGCGACGCGCGTTCCACCGGACACGGGGCATGTACCGGCCCGGCCTGGCCGGAGCCGACTGGGGCAGCGTCTTGGGCTGGGAGGAGCCCGGGGGAGCGACGCCGCCTTTCTGGATATACCATATGCCCCGCCGCGTTGTCAACTAAACGCGGCCTGGTGAGAATCCTGAGCGTGGCTCCTCCTTCGCGCGACACGGTGGTGATGGGCGTCCAGTCGCTGGGCGTCGGCGGGCTGGAACGCGTCGTCCTCGACCTGGCACGCGGCCTGCGCGGCCCGCGGCGGCGCGTGCTGGTCTATTCCCTCTCGCCCCACGTGCCTCTCGCGCCTGCTTTCGCCGCCGTCGGCGTGGACGTGCGCGTGGTGCCGCAGCACGGTCTCGACGCCACCCTCACGCCGCGCCTGGCGCGCGCCCTGCGCGCCGACGGGGCGACCCTGGTGCACGCCCACAACTTCGGCCGCTTCTTCTACCTCGGCCCGGCCGCCGCGCTGGCCGGCGTGCCCGCGCTCTACACCGAGCACAGCAACACGCGCCGCGAGGAGCACGCCCTGTGGCTCACCCAGCGCCCCCTCAGCGCCCTGGCGGCCCGCATCGTGGCCGTCTCGGAGGACGTGCGCCGCGGCCTGGTCGAAGACCAAGGTCTGCGCGCGCGGCGCGTGCGCGTCGTGCCCAACGGCATCGATGCCGCGCCCTATGCCGCCGCCGGCGCGCAGCGTGACGCCGTGCGCGCCGCGTTGGGCCTGGGCGGAGCCTTCGTGGTCGGCAGCGTGGCGCGCCTCGTGCCGGTCAAGGACCAGGCCTGCCAGCTGGCCGCCCTGGCGCGCTGCCCGCAGGCGACGCTGGTGCTGGTGGGCGACGGCCCCGAGCGCGCCGCGCTCGAAGCGCTCGCCGCTCAACTCGGCGTGACGGCGCGGGTGCGCTTCCTGGGCACGCGCCACGACGTGCCGAACCTCCTGGCGGCCTTCGACGTGTTCACCCTCAGCAGCCTCAGCGAAGGTTTGCCGGTGGCCGTGCTGGAGGCCATGGCGGCCGGGCTGCCGGTGGTCGCGACGCGCGTGGGCGGTGTGCCGGAAGCCGTGCGTGACGGCGTCACGGGCCTTCTCACCCCGCCGCGCGACGCCGCCGCCCTGGGCGCCGCGTGGCGCGCCTTGGAATCGCCGCAAAGGCGCGCCGCGCTGGGTGCCGCGGGGCGCGCCGTGGTGCGCTCGCGGTTCAGCCTGGCGGCCATGGTGCGCGCTTACGAGGCGCTGTACGAGTCAATCCGGCGGGATGGCTGAGCCGTCGGTGGGCGGGGCGTCGGCGCGCTTGCGGGCCGCGAAGAGGATGGGCAGCGCCAGGGCCAGGATGAGGAGGCGCAGCAGGGCGTCGCCGCGCAGCTCCGTCTCCGGGCTCCACGTCGCTTGCCAGGCCGGCAGCGCTCCGGACGGCGTCCCGGAGGCCGCGCCCTGCCACACGCCGTTGGCCACGGCGGATTGCGGTCCGCCGTGCCACGTCAGCTCCTGCACGAACACCGCCAAGGCGAACAGGCTGTAGCCGAGGATCGCCGCCGCCCGCCAGCGCGGCCCGCGCAGCAGGCCCGGCCAGTGCGCGCCGACCACGGGCAGCACCAGGAAGGCCACCAGTGCCGCCACGCACAGGGCATGGCCGCAGCCCGCCACGAGGCGCGGCGCGCCGTGGCTCCAGAACCGCGCCGCGGCCGGCGTCCAGGCGGTGAGGAACAAGGTCGCCTCGATCAGCGCCGCCAGGACCAGGAGGGCGGCCATGACCGTCCCGGCGCGGCGCCGCGCCGGGCTGAAGACGGGGTCAGCGGGCGTGATAGAGGACATGGGTCTCCCTGAGCGGCGGCATCACGGCGACGCGCAGGTCGCTCGGCGCCGTGTCCGTCTCGTCGCGCCACAGCACGAGCCGGCCGGGCAGGGCCTGCACGCGCAGCTCGCGGCGCTCCTCGGCGCCGGCCGCGGCCCGGAAGATCAGTTCCAGCCGCGTCCCGGCCACCGTCCAGCGGCCATCGGCCACCACCACGCCGCCGCGGCGGTAAACCGCCTGGCCGTCGGCCTGGATCTCCACGTCGTGCTCGCGGCCCGTGTCGTCGACCAGAGTCCAGCGGCCGGTCACGTCGGCCGCCGTGACCTCGGCCAGGGGGCGCGTGTAGCGGGCGGTGTTGACGAAGCGCGGCGGCGCCTCCGCAAGATCGCCGCTCGCATCGGGCTGATCCTCGGGGGCACGCGTGAGGCTCAGGGTCCAGCCGTCGGCGGCCAAGCCCAGCGTCACCACCCACGCGCGCCGCACCGCGCCGGCGCTCAGCTCCAGCATGCCGCCCCGCATGACCGCCGTGCCGGCGGCCTGCAAGCCGCCGGGGCCGTGGTACGCAAAATGGTTCGGGGCGGTCAGCTCGAGCTGGTCGGCGCGGCCGGCGTACGGCTCGCGACGCCATGGGCCGGCCACGTCGGCCACCGACTCGACCACCAGCGCGGGCGCCACGACGCGCGGGCCGGGCCGTTCGAAGACGGCGGGCGCTCCTTCGCGCGGACTCATCTTGCCCAGATCGCCGCTCACGCCGCGCGGATCGTCGGCGGTCGAGGTGAGGAATAGCTGCTCGCCGCGCACCTCATATCGAAAGTCGCGCTCCGCGCGCCGGGCGCGGAGCTTGAGCAGGGGGCCGTCCACTTCCACGTCGCCCGCCGCCGCCGCGCCGGTGCTGTCGCGATAGGTGAACCGGCGCATGGCGAAGACCTCGAAGTACTCGATGGCGCCGTCGCGCCGCGTGAAGCGCCACAGGCCGTCCAGGCTCGGCGACGGGCCGGCGGCGGCCGGCGGCGGCGCCGCCGCGGGCGCCTTCAACGGCGACGGATAGAACGTCTGGTCCGCCGCGCGGAGACCCGCGCCCAGGCCGCACACCGTCAGCACCAGCATCCCTCGGAGCCCGCGCCTCACAGCCTGGTCCGTGCGCTCGTGAGGCGTTCGATGGCACGCGCGATGGCCAGCCGCCGCGCCTCGATGGGAGCCGGATCGCGCGTGAAGTGCGTCATGTCGGCGCTGATGTCCGGCGGCACGGTGAGCAGGGCTTCGTCCGCGGCGCGCTCGGCGGCGCCGAGCTGCGGGCCGAGCTCGTTGAGCAGGCGGCGCAGTATCACAAAGTACTCGTAATCCTCCAGCCCTTCGCGCAGCAGCTCCAAGCGCTGGCTGTCGACCGGCCCGTCCAACACCGGCTCCTTGGGATGAGCGTCGGCGGCGGCCTCGGGCGGATACAGGAATCGCCCGTCGCCATTGCCCCACGGCTGCCGCGTGCCGGGGCCCAGATGACCGTCGGTGACCCAGCTCATGGGATCCTCATAAGGATTCTGGGGCTCCTTGGGATAGGCGGAGTTGCTGGTCCAGTAGCTCGTCTCCCAGATCAGCACGCCGCGCACGTGGGCCTGCCACGTCTGCCACAGCCAGACTCTCAGCTCCGTGCCGGGGTGGTCGATGAACTCCGTGCAATAGGGCTCCTTGGGCCCCGTGCAGATGTACCACCAGAACATGTCGCCCGCCGCGCGCCGCGCCGCCCATTTCGGCTCGTCGTAGGCCGGCGTCAGCGGACACCACAGATTGGCGGGCTGCAAGGCCACCTCCGGCTGCTTGGTGATGAGGCGGCGAATGCCCGGGAAGTGCTTCTTGAGCCGCTCCATGCCGGCCGCGACGAACGGGAAGTCCTTGACGTCCGGCTCGTCGAACCAGTAGACGTAGGCCTTGTCCAGCCAGCCCTTGGCGCGCAGGTGCTCGTCCATGCCCTTGCAATAGGCGTCGAAGGCCGCCTCGTACGCCGGGGTGCCCTCCGGGTAGCCCAGCAGCGAGGGCTCGTCGCGCCCCTCGAAGGTCCCGCCGCCCATGCCCGCGATGGGGATGTCGAGGGTGTTGAAGTGATAGGTGTCGAAAGCGTGCTGCACGGCGGCGTCCCAGGCCGTGAAGTCGAAGGTCGGCTTGAGATCCTCGGGCCGCACGGTGGCCTCGAAATCACCGCCCTGGATCAGCTCGCGGCCCGTGGCCACCTCGGTCACGGACACGTCGTCGTACCACACGCTGCCCATGGCCTCGCCCTTCTCCGACCACAGCGTGGCCCACAGGGTCACGGTGAAGGTCTTGGCGCCGGCCGGGAAGTCCGTCACGG
>Ga0181528_10003143_pt1 | contig 10149 bp, 11 predicted proteins | sample PEATcosm2014_Bin_47_FD_119742 | JGI IMG/M metagenome (GOLD analysis project Ga0181528, IMG submission 119742) | Peatland microbial communities from MTU Mesocosm Facility, Houghton, MI, USA - PEATcosm2014_Bin10_10_metaG | ecosystem: Environmental > Terrestrial > Soil > Wetlands > Peat | place...
GCGCTTCCACTCCGCAGAGCATTACTACGCAACGCTGTTTCACGAGTTGGTGCATAGCACCGGTCATCAATCCCGCTTGAACCGTCCCGGAGTGGCCAATTTCGACCGCTTTGGCTCCGAGCAGTACTCCAAAGAGGAGCTGATTGCCGAATGCGGCGCGGCCTTTCTTTGCGGGCATACCGGCATCGCGAATGAATCGGTGGAGCGCAACGCCACCGCATACGTGCAGAATTGGATTGCGGCGCTCAAAGGCGACTCGCGCCTGATCGTCTCGGCAGCGGCCCAGGCTCAGCGCGCAGTGGACATGATCCTCAATCAGAGCCCGGTCGAAGAGGCGCTGATCGGTGATGGAACAAACAATTTGCCAAAAGCACCATCACTGCCGATAGCTTGCTGATTCATTTGCGTCGCGGGTCTGCCTGCTGGCTGACCCGCGACGGCAGCAGACTTGACCGGCCAGAAGACCGGCTTGACGGAACTTTGAGCACACAAAATATTTTTGGCGCACGCTTATCAAATTTGATATGATTTTGACGGCATAGGAACGAATGAAACGCTGGCAAGTCGAGTTCTTCAAGGACGAAAAGGGCACGGAACCAGTGAAGAACTGGCTGGACGGCTTGTCTGATGAAGTTCGCGGCAAAGTGCTTGCCCGGATCAATTTACTGGCGGAGCATGGACCGGCGCTGGATTTTCCGTTCACATCTCAGATTGAGGGACGGTTGCGGGAAATGCGGTTGCGGTTTGGCAAAACCCGCTATCGGATTCTGTATTTCTTCGACGACAGCCGTAGCGGCATCCTACTCCATGGGTTTTCAAAGGACACCGCCACGGTGGAAGAAGCTGACAGGAAGATTGGCCGTGCTCGAATGATGGCACACGCGGATCGAAAAGCACCAGCAAAGAAACGAAAGAAGTGAAGGTGAAGTGAGTTATGAAAAGCTCCTTTGACGTATATCTTGGACAACAACTGAAACAGCCGAAGGTTCGGGAAGCTTTTGAGCAGGAGCGCAAGTTCTTGGACATCGGGTTTGCTCTGGCGAGCCAGCGCAAGAAGCAAGGGCTGACGCAAGAGGAAATTGCGAAGAAGATCGGCAGTAGCGCTCCGCAAGTGAGCCGAACTGAGCGCCGTCCTGAGCATTCGAATGTTCGAACACTTGCGCGTTATGCTGCGGCAGTGGGCATGGAACTTGATCTGAGGCTCGTCGCCAAGCGATAAAGCCGCTTCTGCACGGTGTGCCGTAAATGTGACGTGCGCCCTCAAATTTGCCCGTCTTTCGCCAACTTTTTCAACGATTTTCTGATTTCTCCATCCGCGCGGGCCACTTCTGTAGGTTATTGTTAACAAGCTAGTTGCGACATAGTCCAACAAGAACGTCAGCAATTCGAAGGCAAATTCTCAATCTTAAAACCCGGGTTCGATTCCCGGTAGCGCTACCAACTAACAGCCGCTAAGCCCCTCTAAATGAGGGGCTTTCGTTTTGCCCCCAATAACTCCATAACCGTCCTTGGTACACAATAACGCTCCCGGTGGTACACAAAATGGTACACAGTCCATTTCCCCCATGCTCAACGCGGCCAGCGGCAGTCCTGCGAAAAGCGCTACGGATCGAAGTACGAATCGAATCGCTCAGAAGTCGGCAGTAGGGTCCGGTCATACACCCGCCTGGAACGACGGGGAATCCCCCGCGAATCATCCGCCAATCGCCTGCTACTGATCCCGCCATCCCAGCACGGTGATTTGCAGGCCGCACACCTTGCTGGCGGGAGCGCACGCTGGGACAGCCAGACATGACCGCAGCGATCACACTTCCACGCAACTACTCACACCACGCTCATACACCGGGTGTACGGCAAATTGCACAGCAAGGAGCCGTACCGGGCAAACCTGAGTTGTCTGGCCCCCTGTGTTACGGCGGCTTCGACGCCTTTTCCCGGTTAGCTTGGCGTCCGTTTTGCGTGGCAATGTGTAATTGAAGTGCAATAGACCGGAAATTGGTTGCCAAGCGCTCAAAGCTGTTGGTCGAATCGATTAAACCGTGTTGTTTCGGCACAGAGGCTGCCCCCAGCAGGACCTTAGAAAGTTGTGCGCAGTACACAGCGATTGTGTCTGCTTCTCCCGCGCCGACTTACGTCAGTAATTCTGAGTTTGTGGAGCGCGTTCTTTACGAGGAAGACCTTGGTTCCCGTTTTTACCATTGCTATCCGCATGACGTCTGGGCGCTTCTGAACCACGTTCAACGCCTTGTAGTTGCGACCTGGCCATCAATGCATTGCGGGACCGTCTTTCGGTGGCTCCATCTTGCCGAGCAGAAATACGAGTGATCCGGTTAAACCGCACATTACGGCGATCACCTCAATAATGTCCAAATACGCAAGCATGGCCGACTGCCGCTGGAGCTCGTTGTAGATGTACCCTAGGGCGGCTTGAACATTCCCATGGAAGAACGGTTCGAGTCGTGCCATCTGAGCAATGAAGCCGAAGCTAGTCGGAGTAATGTGTCTCACCATGTAAGCCTGGTGCTGCTGCGAACCGCGGGCCAACATGGTTCCTACAAAAGCTGTCCCGACGGAGCCGCCAATGTTCCTTGCGAGATTGATAAGACCGGAGACGTCGTTATTCTCGCCCTTGGCGACACCAAGGTAGGCAAAGGTATTGATGGGAATGAAGAAAAAACTGAGCCCCGCCATCTGATAGACCCTGATCCACATGATGTATCTGAAGCTGGATTCAAGAGATATCGTGTGCATTAAAGCCATCGCGGTCGACAACGTGAAGAAGCCAACACACATCAGCCAACGTGCGTCGACCTTGGTGATGAGGAATCCAACGAGTGGCATGGTTAGCAACAGTGCGAAGCCACCTGGAGAGATGACTTCTCCTGCAAGAACAGCAGAGTATCCCAGCAGTGTCTGGGCGTATTGAGGGATAAGGACCAGGGTTGAGTAAAACATGAACCCGAGCACGAACATGAAGACGAACGGAATAGCAAAAGTTCTCCGTTCAATGAGCCGGTTCACAAGATAAAGCGAAAGAAGCGTCACTGGGAGGTTGATCCAGAAGATCCATCGCCAGGTGAAGTTGTCGGTGATCCATCCGCCGAGCAGAGGCCCAATCGCAGGTGCCATGACGACGGCAACGCCATAGAGCGCAAAGGCTTGGCCTCGCTGTTGTGGGGAGAAGGTATCGGCAAGGATAGCTTGTTCGGACGGTGCTAAGCCGCCGCCACCGGCACCCTGCAAGACTCGAAAGAAAATCAGAAGAGGCAGCGAGGGGGCTAGACCACATAGCATCGACGAGAAGCCGAACAGCGCTACACAAATCATGTAGAACTTTTTCCGGCCAATGAATGTCGTTAAGTACGCCGCAGCGGGAAGCACAACCGCGTTTGCGACGAGAAGCTGGTAAGAACCCAAGTAGCTTCATTCTGCGTCGCGCCTAGTGCGCCCCCGATATGAGGCAGGGCTACGTTTGCGATAGAGCTGTCCAAGACCTCCATAAACGTCGCCAGCGTGACTGTAAGAGCGATGACCCAGGGATTCGTCTTCGGCTTCCACGCCTTGTCCGCATCCTGATGATCGAGATCGTCAAGGGCCTCATCTTGTCCGGGAGAAAGTGGGGTTGCATCAGCCATGTATTAGAGTTTCTCCGCCAGAATATCGGCCGTCTGAATCCGCGGAGCGGAGACGAAGAGTTCCTCGGCGCGAGCGAAGAGCGCTTTCGCAACTTTGCCGTTGACGTGAGCAGTCCGTCCGGCTTCCTCTTTGAACGTATCGAAGATCCCAAACGTCGCTGGTCCTACCTTGAACGCGAACTTACCCTCCCACGCCTTAGAGTTGAGACCATCTTCTACCGGAAGCTCCGCGCCGGTTGTGTCGGTCGCGTCGAACGCGAGGAAGAGGACGGCCTTGGCTATCTCGTCCGACGCTCCCCAGCACTTCATGGGAATGGGAAATACTTTAGCGACGACCGGCGTTTCGGTGGGGCCGGGCGACACCGCATTGACGCGAATCCCCCGAGGAAGAAACTCAACGGCGAACATTCGAGCGAAGGATCGCAGCGCAGCCTTGGCCCCTCGATATGCGCCGATCAAGGGCATCGCCTTGATGTTTGCGGTCGAGGTCGTGAGGACGACGGAACCGCCGCGAGTGATGAGCGGCGCAAGTTTCTGCACCGCGAAAATGGTCCCTTGACGTTCAGGTTGAACATCTCGTCGTAGACAGCCTCGGTCATGCTCTCAAGAGGCCCGGAGGCGCTGAACCCGGCGTTGACGAAGAGCAGATCGAAAGTGTCGAACTCGGCCTTTACCCGAGAGGCGAGGGCGTCGATGTCCGTCAACGAACGCGCGTCGCTCGAAACTGCGACGCTGCCCTTCCCAAGTTCTTTCTGCGTCGAATCCAGGCTGGCCTGCGACCGCCCCGTCACTAGAACGCGCGCGCCCCCATCGACGAGCATCTTCGCCGTCGCGAGCCCTATGCCGCTTGTGCCGCCGACGATAACAACCTTGTTACCTTCGTACGGATCCACCTGCATTCTCCTGTGCTTATCTGTCTTGAGGTATTACGAACCCTACAGTACGATAAGCACAGCGGCAATGCAATGTTTTTCGTACTTACAAGTAACTAATATTGCGAGGCGCACCTGAGGACATCCAAAAGGCTTAATGCTTGACGAGGCACTAGACCGCGACCGGCGCTCCTTCAGGACACCGCGGTCAAGGATGCTGAGTTATGACAAGTCCACGCCGGAGACACGAACGACGGCCTGCCACGCGGCTTCTTGGCTGGCGTGATCGTGGAGGTGTGGCTGGCGCTGCACCTCAATTGGGCCTGAGAACTTCCCTTGAGCCGAGGCGAAGAATTGCCCTGAGACGTCGGTTCCGAACTCCGACGCTTGGATGTAGCGGCGGGCCGCGGTCTCTGGCGTCTGATTCATGCCGGGAATGAGGTTCACGATTGGGATAAACAGATACTTCAACAACGGGCCAGCGTTTCGCACCACCTTGGTGGCTGTCGCCCCACCGGGCGATACAGCGTACACGGCCATGCCGGCGGGCAGCCGGCGGGCCAGCGCCGCGGTCCACCAAGCGATGATGAGCTTCGCGTCGGCATACGTATTGTTAGGCACGTACTTCACGTTCGGCCCGTTGTGAATCAGGGCTTCGATAGCGGCGGTCCGGTCGCCCCCGAAATATTTGACGGCGAAGGCTGGCACGTCGGTGTACTTGAACATGGGTACACCCCCGCGGGCAGGCTCTGCGCCGGCAATAACAATCCGTGAGTTGGGGCTCAGCAGGCCGGCGCGGAGCAACCCGACAGTCAGTTGATGATGGCCGATGAGCGGGGCCTGAGAAGCCTCGACACCCGCCGCAGTGACCACGAGCTTCTTACCTGGGACCATCCCTGCATTGAGCAGTAGGAAATCGATCGACTGACCCCGCTTGACCAGCTGGGCGAGGGCGGACTGAACGCTGGACGGCGTGTCCAGATCCAGTTCCAGCGGCGTGAAAACGAGTGTCTTGTTCTCAGCCGCGAGTTGAGCCGCCGTTTCCTGGACCCGGGCCAGACTGCGGCCTGTGACGATGACCTGCCGGTAGCCCTTGATGGCGAGCAGGCTGGCTGCCGCATAACCGAGGCCAGAGGTGGTGCCGGTGATTAGAGCGATCGACTGTTCCATGGGCATCTCCGTGGTGAAGGGTGAAGGGCGTGCTGTGTTTCCTTTGAACCTATCCATGTTGCCTACTGTGTTTCTCTGTCTTGCAGGATTACAAACGCAAGAGTACGATAATCACAGCGGCAATGCAAGGAGTTTCGTACGCTATGGTAACTAATGTTTCAAAGCGCCCCCGAGGACGTCCAAAAGGCTTTATCCCCGACGAAGCACTCGACCGTGCCGTTGAGATGTTTTGGGAGCATGGGTATGAAGGAGTTGACGTGGATCGGATCGCGCGCGCCGTGAACGTTACCAAACCCGCGCTATACCGGGCGTTTGGAGACAAGTCCACCCTGCTGCTCAAGGCGGTCGAGCGCTATGTAATAACGTATGGAGCTCCCATAATGGCAGCATTTCAAGCGGAGCCGGACATCCACAAGGCTGTGACCGCCTTTTGCGAGGCTACCGTCAATACCGCTTCGGATGAGGCTCACTGCGGTTGCATGATGGCCGCCGCGGCAATGGGACAGTCGGAGCGAGTAACGGAGATCCGTTCTTATGTCGCCCAGGGCCTGACCGCAACCGCCGATATTTTAGCGAAACGTTTCGAAAAGGAGATGAAGGCGGGGCGCCTGACCCGCACACCCTCCGCCAAGGTGCGAGGCCTCGCGCTCGTTGACTTGATGCAGGGTTTGCAGCTTCGCGCCAAGGTTGGTATTGCGCGCGCGCAATTGCTGCAAGACGCCCGAAGCTATGTGCCACTGATTCTTGGCAAGTAAATCTAACGCACTTCCCGGGGGATGCGTCTGGACGAGTGCCAAATCGCTAGTGCGCTCACAGACAACTGGTCACGATGGGTGTTTCGTGCTATGGACGCCTCATGTCGTTGAGGCGTCCCCTTTCACGCAAGCACGTTCGCTCCTGATGTGGTTGGAATGCTAGGTTTCAGCTAAACAGCGCTCAATCCGCCATCCACGGCCAGCCAATCAAGACACCTCGCAATGTCCCCACGCGCTCACTCTCCTCTCATGAACCGTATCCGCGCACCCGGCTAGGCACATCATTCCTCAGAGGCTTCGAAAAATCGAAGGACAGTCATGCGCGGCCTTCCCAAAAGACAAATACCCGTTCAAGAGCTACGCTTATCCTGCTGTCGCTTCAAGGTGCCAGGAACCCGAACTGAGGCCGTTGCGGACGAAATTCTCGACTTCATTTTCATTGTCATACGGTACGAGGGTGCAGTTTGGGTGCGTGTTTCCGGTGATCAACAGGGAGATACTTTTCTCAATCTCGCACCGGAAGAACAGTATCACCTTCTTATGGCTCGAGCCGAGAAGGTATCCCGTCTCGAAGCCAATACCGAACGACGATCCAGAGACTTCCGCAATGAAGAGGTCGCATTCCTGAAGCCACTTCATGTCTCTCGCAAATATCTCTTGCGGCGTGATAAGGCGGTCCTTCTCCCAGGCGCTATCGTCGACAAGATGTCGAGTGAGCACTTCGTGACCAGCCTCTTCGAGAAGCCGTACGACCCGGCGCGCTGTTTCGATGGTAGCCCGGTTTCCTGCCACAGTGAACCCGAAGTAGATCTTCATAGAGATAGTATCCAGCCGCATAAGTGAGGATGACTCATGCTACAACATTCAAAGGGACGTTTTGCCAAGTTGGCGGTGCTCGGAGTTCTTCTTGTCTTTTTCTGCCCTGCTAGTTCCGGACCACTTCGCGTCACGAATGGGCCTGCCACTTTCGCGCTCTGGCCGCTGCACACGGGTGTTTGCCGCAACAAGTGCAGCCGTGCTGATGGCTGTTTTGCGAGGTGTTCTTTGTGTAGAGTCAGAGTCCCTCGCCTGCGACCTCATACAAGTAAGCTATGATCCTGAGCTGTTCGTTCTCCGCTGTTAAGGATTTCCCGCCTCTCCGTCTCCCCAAGAATTTGATTCTAACTTTGCAATGTGCGGCATACGCTGTCGTTCAGGTCCTGTCTTGATCAGCAACAGCCTCGGCGACGCACAATAGTCTTCGTTTACATTCGCTCATCCAAGGGACGGATGGAGGGACTGGAGTAAAGAAGTTCAACGAAGGCTCCAAGGCCGAAAAGATTGCGCATAGCGTCACGATCCCAGTCCTCACGATTGGCCCAAACGTTTCGCGAAGTCCAGAGTTTAAGCGGTTCCTATATGTGACCGATTTTTCTCCCACGCGGCCAAGACGATTCGCTTTGCGGTGTCGTTGGCTCGAAAGTACGGAGCATCTCTGGCGTGCTCGATGTAAATGATGCCGGAACCGATAAGACTCCCCGCCGAGCCGCCGAGAGGATGTCTATCTTTGGGCGGGATGAAATCAGAGGTCATGGGTTCGGCGACGTCATTGGTCGCGAGGAGCTACTGTTTGGAGAAAGGACGGAACGTATTGTCCAACTCGCCTCTGACCGAAACATCGACATGATCGTAATGGGGCAGAAGCACACTTCGGAGATCCGAGCTCGAATAGCTGCCCACCTTCCTGGCGGAGTTGCATATAACGTTATCGCGAAAGCGCAATGCGCAGTGTGGACTGTCCCTGATTCCGCGCACGGCGTCGGAGAGATGCAACCGAGCGAAACTGATAAGTTAGGACCGAGATTGTTTGGAAGTCGGCCTCCTGATAAACGACTCAGCCGAACAGAGGCGTCAAAAGAAACCGGCGAGCATAGCCCGCCGCGGAAGGGAAACCAAAGTGAGCACTATTGGCTGATCGCCACACCATTGAACGACTCAACACCGGTGGGGTTTGAGGTAGCCGCCAGCGACAGATCGCCGTAATTGTCGATTGCGAAAACGGCGATGCGGCCACCGCTACCGTCTGCTGCCGTATAGATAACGGCAAGCCACTTGCCATCCGGAGAAACAGTTATGTCGGTGGGCACGCCCGCCAAAGGCGCAGACTTGTAGAATGTCCCGCCCTGGCTGTCGCTGAAGAATATTGAGATAGCCTGGCCTGGGCTATTACCCGCGTACCACACGTTACCTGCTCCCTTGGCCAGCCAGCACGGAGCATTATGGGGATAGGCAGGTTGTGGTCCGAGCACCGGGAACACATCCATGTTCTTATCCACGAGAGCGAAGCTATACGAACTGTGGGCTGGATCGAACCCTAGAAGGTCTCCCCAAAACGCAGCTCCCAGCGGGGTATTGTTTGCGTCGCCCGGCAGTGTCACTGCTGCGCTGGTTCCGTCAAGCTCACCTCGCTCGCTTAACGGCAATCGAAGGACCGATCCCGATTTCAGCGTTACAGCGGACCAACTCTTACCGGTCACAATCTGTCCCGCCGACGTATCGGGGAGCGAAACCACGGTTCCCTCAAGGTGTCCTGAGGGCCAAGCGTGGCTTTCGGCACAATTCGCTCCCACAACAAAGGCGTGAGAATCTGCGAGGGCGACCGAAACTGGATTGACACACTTTGGAGCGAGCCCAAACTTCCCCACAACTCCGATAAAGTTGCCGTCTCGCTGCAACTCGGTTACGTTATTGGATCCGTAATTCACGACGGCGCCGAACCCGTCGGCGAACTGCACGGCCCCGGCGTTTCCAGCCGCGCCACCCATGCCACCCGTTGGCAATGTCTTGACGAACGATAGGGAGGGTGTCGCTTCATCAACCAGTTCAAACACTAAGACCGCATTGCCGCCTGCGTTGTTGGTACTCGTTATCACGAAAGTACCGCGTTCGTGGTTCATCGCAGTCGCCGATACGACCGAAAGGAAGAGCATCACCAGCATTGCGCCGATGCGAAACAAATTCGTTTTCAATGTTTTCTCCTTTTTGCCAATCTGGTTATGTTCGATTTTTCCGATGTGGAGTGGGTGCTACGGCGATGTGACTTGGTGAGCGGAGAAAAGTTACAACTAAAATTTCGAAAGCTCTTCTCCAATCCCCGAAGCCGACTCCCGTTACCACTGGCAGCTGGTGTCTTGTTAGTGTCGGGGTCTTAGCGTTTAGAGTTTTGCGTTCCGCCTCCAGCACGCGTTCTGAAGAACACCTTTGTCGCCAAGTGAGATGGGCGCGAGCGCGAGATCGAAAAGGCGATAGACATCGAGTATGAACGCTTCTGAGATGCCTTCAAGGCGGGGTGCGCGGACAACTCGGGTGTACTCATGGGAGAAGTTTCGGGAATAATTCGTGATGCGCCGCCAACAGTTCGTCAATAGCATGATCGCGCAGGCTTGCCAGCTCTTGGGTTCAACACTCGCGTTACGCAGTCCGCTAGGAGGTCGCAAATGCGGCCCGACTCTCGGTCCACCTGGCAGATCTCTGACTAGCGGGACAGGGTTCTCGGTTGTTCCGCCAATGGTGCAGGGTAACGGTCAACCAATCCGAAAAGACTTGAAGGGCCAAAAACCGGCTTCGCGGAAGTTAGGATCATCGACGGTTGGTCGGCGAATGCGTCTGCTTGCGCTCGTCGCCGCCCCGAATCCCGCTCCTCTGCTTCTTCTGAATTCCCAAAGACCTCTTCGCGAA
>Ga0181528_10003144_pt1 | contig 10149 bp, 6 predicted proteins | sample PEATcosm2014_Bin_47_FD_119742 | JGI IMG/M metagenome (GOLD analysis project Ga0181528, IMG submission 119742) | Peatland microbial communities from MTU Mesocosm Facility, Houghton, MI, USA - PEATcosm2014_Bin10_10_metaG | ecosystem: Environmental > Terrestrial > Soil > Wetlands > Peat | place...
ATGGGGGCCGGCATGAGCTCGGGGGTCTCATTGGAGGCATAGCCGAACATCATGCCCTGGTCGCCGGCGCCACCGGTATCAACGCCCTGGGCGATGTCTCCGGACTGCTTGTTGATGGTGGAGATGACAGCGCAGGTGTTGGAGTCGAAGCCGTAGAGGGCGTTGTCATAGCCGATGGAGGCGACGACGCCGCGGACCAGGCTCTGGAAGTCGACGTAGGCCTTGGTGGTGATTTCGCCGGCAATGACGACGAGGCCGGTGGCGGTGAGGGTTTCCGCCGCGACGCGGCTGTAGGGGTCCTGCTCCAGGCAGGCGTCCAGAATAGCGTCGGACACCTGGTCGGCTATCTTGTCTGGATGGCCTTCGGTGACGGACTCAGAGGTAAACAGAAAACGATCGCTCAACGTCGAACTCCTCCCCATTGAAGGGACTGAAAAGAATTGGCCTGCCGCGATGAAGACCTGGACCTGGCGCACCGTTTGCGGAGAGCGAAAGGCGGCTCTCCCTTTTGGGAACCTGCCAGCATCGGTAGGGCATGCCTGCACCGGCAGGCCTAGGCCTGAGGGTGTATCCAACCATGGTAATTGCAGGGGGTGGCAGCGGGCAAAACAGAACAGCGAATGGGGCAGAGAGAGCTCTCAAGGGGGAATCTGGATGGCTTAGCGGGCAAGGTTTAGCTGGCGAACCAGGAAGCGATGCGGGAACCGAGACTGTGGATGGAGTTGGACAGGCTGTGCAGGGCTGCGGCCTGGTGGAGGGGCAAAAGGGTGGTCCACCAGCCGACGCGGACGCCGACGTAGCGGACGACGAGGAATGCGCCCAGGGCAACTGCGACCAGCAGGATGATTGCTCCGGCCCAGCGCAGGCGTTGTTCCATGGCGTCGCGGCGGAGCATGCGGGACTTTCCGACGTTGGCGGCAAAGGCTGTCCAACTGCGGTCGTCGTCGATGATTTGTCCGGAGGCGCTATAGGCTTCGAGGAAGCGCTGGGTCCAGTCGTGGGTATCGAGGCCGAGGGCGCCGGTGTAGCCGCGGACGATGCCTTTGGAGAGGATTCCGCCGGGCAAGAGGCGAAAACGTTCCTGCTCCAGCGCCACGAGGTGGTGCTGGCTGATTTTGGTGACCGCCGTTATTTCTTCCAGCGCAACGCCGCGGGAGAGCCGCTCCATGCGCAGGTCTTCACCAAAGTTGCCCATCGTCAGCCTGAACTAAGGGTAACGTACCCCAAAGTGCTCAGAATCACAATAAACCTGTTGGCTACCCGAGTCAAAGGTAATCTATCGTTTTCCCTTTGTTTTCATCGATCTGGAACATTTGAGACGGTTTGGGGACTGTTTGCGAACTATACACCCCCCCCTGAAACGGCCAGAAGATGTCACGGATCACAGGTATTGGTGGTATTGCGGCCGAGGTGGTGAGCACTCCCGGATGCATGAAGGGGGGGGCGTCTGGCTGATAATCTGAAGGCGCGGGGCCGTTTTGAACTCGGGGTTCCCAGAGCAAGGCTGAGGGGAATGAACAAGCTTATTTTCGCCAACCTGGTGCAGCGGCCGGTGCGCTCGATTATCAGCGTGCTGGCGGTGGCCATTGAAGTGATCATGATTCTGTCGATTGCGGGTGTGTTCATGGGGATGCTGAACGACACCAAGCAGCGGACGAATGGGATTGGCGCGGACCTGATGATGCGGCCGAGCAATGCAAGCATCTTTGTTGGGGTGAGCGGGGCTCCGATGCCGGAGAAACTGGTGGGCGTGCTGCGAAAGCTGCCGCATGTGGCGGTGGCGTCGGCGGTGAACCAGAAGCTGAATACGGCGGGGAAGATTGAGATTCTGTACGGAATCGACTACCCCAGTTTCGATGCGCTGAAGCCGTTTGTGTATCTCTCCGGCGGGCCGTTTCAGGGGCCGCATGACGTGATTGTGGACGATGTGTTTGCCAGCTCGGACAAGGGGTACAAGGTTGGGGACACGATCAAGATTCTTGATCACCCATTTCGGATTTCCGGGATTGTGGAACACGGCAAGGGGAGTCGCAAGCTGATTCCGCTGGACACGATGGGGCAGATTACGGACGCGGAAGGGAAGGCTTCGCTGTTCTACATCAAGTGCGACAATCCGGCGAACGATAACGCGGTGATAGAGGAGATTCACTCGACGAATGGGCTGGCGGATTACCCGGTGGAGAGCGTCGACTCGTGGCTTGAGGAGATGACTCCGGACAAGATTCCGGGATTCAATATTGCGCTGGATGTGGTGACGTTTATCGCGGTGGTGGTGGGATTCCTGGCGATTTTTCAGTCGATGTATACGGCAGTGCTGGAGCGGACGCGGGAGATTGGGATTCTGAAGTCGATGGGCGCGTCGAAGCTGACCATTGTGGACGTGGTGCTGCGGGAGACGGCGGTGATGGCGCTGGCCGGGGTGGTGCTGGGGATTGCGGGGACGTTTGGGGTGAAGCTGCTGATGCTGCATGTGTTCCCAATGCAGCATTTTGAGATTACGGGGTTGTGGGTGGCGAAGGCATCGGGGATTGCGTTTGTGGGAGCGATTCTGGGGGCGTTGTATCCGGCATGGATGGCGGCGCGGAAAGATCCGATTGACGCGCTGGCTTACGAGTAGCGGAGTTAGCGGTGTTCGCCGCGCTGTGCGCGTGTTAGCGGGGTTCGCGGTTCTCAGGGTTCCAGGAGCACGACGTGGGGCGATCAGCGTTCCGAATGGCCAGAAATGGGCCTCCCGACCTCACTTCTTGTCGAGTGCGTATTCGATGGACCAGATGGAGCCGGGGCGCATGTACATGCTGGCGCGGTATAGGCCGTGGATGTCGTAGGCTTCGGGGGTGCGGAAGTAGTAGCCTCGGTCGCGCCAGACTACGTTGTTGATGCCCTTGGCGGTGGCGAATCCTTCGTCGGTGAGGCCTTCGGCGATCATGTGGCTGGCGATGGCAAAGGTTGCGCCGGTCCAGACTTCTTCAATCTGATCGTTGCTGTGGAGCAGGGTTCCGTCGGCGGCGATGCCGTTGAGCGCGCCCATTTCGCCCTTGGCGAACTTGCGTACGTTGGTGTCGTAGACCTTGTGGAGCGCGGAGATGCGCATGGATTTGGGGACGAGGTCCCCGAGCCCGGTGAGGTCAGCGTACCACTGGCCGGCGAGTTGCTCGGCCATGACAGCCTTGGTGTCCTGGCCCTTCATTGCGTAGTTGAAGTAGGTTCCGTTCCAGAGATGGCTGACGTAGGCTGTTGTGGCGCGCTGCTCCAAAGAGTCGTAGGACTTTGCAGCGTCGGGCTCGCCGAGTTTGTCGGCCATGCGGGCGGTGGCCTTGAGGGCGGCGAGGTAGAGGCTTCCGGTGTAGGCGCTTTCGCCGTCGGCGATCCAGTCGTCGTAAGTCTGGTCAGGGAAGCCGCCGTTCTGGATGAGGCCGTCGCCGCTGGTGTCGTACTGCTTGAGGTGCTCCATGGCCTGCTTGACGGCCGGCCAGCTCGAGCGGAGGAAGGCGTCGTCGGTGGCGCCGGTTAGCTGGTAGTCGCGCCAGATCATGAGCACATATTTTGAGTTGAGGTCGCGCCAGTTGGAGACGTCCTGGTAGTTGTACTGGTTGGGATTGAGGACGGGATCTTCATTGGGAGTGCCAAGGTCATGGGGAGCGGCGCCGGGGACCTTGCGGGTGTACTCAACGAGAGAGCCTTCGCGGGCTGATTTCCAGCCCCAGATGTAGTGCTGCGGGTTGGACTGGGGAATGGTGTCGGTGTACTCGCGCATCTCCTGCTTTTCGATTTCGGGCCAGAAGCGAAGCAGGGGGAAGGAGCCGTAGAAGCGGACGTCGAGGCTGCCGTAGAAGGGGTAGTCGAAGCACTCCATGTAGGTGAAGGTGTCGTTGGCGGGGAGGGGTGCGGGAGTGCCGGACGCGGAACGCTCGTAGCCCCAGAGGGTGCCGCCGTCGGCGAGGAAGTAGAGCTCGTTGAAGAGCTCGGCGCGGTACCAGGCGGGCTTCTTTTCGTCGCTCACGATGGGTTTTTGCCAGGCGTCGATCTGGCTGCTCCAGGCTTCGTGATTTTCGAGGGCGGTGCGCGCGATATCCCAGGCGTGGGTGCCCTCCGCGCCGAAGAAGCGGGTGTAGTGGCGATTCCATTTGCGACCGCCGGCGAATTCGACGATTGGCAGGTCCCAACTGAGGGCCATGGGGACGAGACGCTTTTCATGCGGGGCGAGGGTGAAGCGCACTGCAAACGCACCGGCAAGGGCATCTCCGCTGGAGGCTACGGGAACGGCTTCGTTGGGGAGGCGGCCATCTTTTGAGAAGGAGTCCCAGACTTCAGAGCCATCACTGGCAGTGGGGTAGGTGGCGAGGTAGGTGACTTCGGCGCCGGTGCCGGGGAGGGTGGCGATGGCGAACTGGCCGTCCCATGCATCCTGGACTGAGTTTGCGGAGCCGGTGCGGAGGCGATCAAAGACGATGCCGGACATGGTCCCGGTGGCCGAGGCACCGTTGGCGATTTTCTCGGTCTTGAAGGTGTTGAAGTCCTGCTGGTTGGCGGCGTTCGAAAAGCCGCGGGACGAATCGCGAAGCCAGCCGACCATGTTGGTCCAGGAGAAGAGGATGGAGACGGTGATGGGCCTGGCGGTGGGGTTTTCGGCGGTCCAACGATAGACGGCGACGGGGTAGCTGGACTCTTTGTAATTGTTGGGAAGGACGGGCGAGAACTGTTCGACGGTGAGCTTGACGGGGAGGGCTTTGGTTCCGTAGGCGAACCAGCTTTTGGGGTAGAGGGCGGCGTAGTCTCCGTCGCCGGCGGGGTAGGACCAGTTCCAACTGCTGAGTGCGCTGTCTTTGGGCTTGCCTACGGCGAGGGCCATAGAGACTGGGGGTGCGTCTTGAGGCTGAGCGAAAACAGCGAATTGGTTGTTGGGCACGTCTTGAAATTTATGGGTGCCGGCCTTGAGGTGCCAGCGGGTGAAATGGCCGTTTTGTGCGCGGGAGAAGGTGCCTGCACCGAGGCCGCCGACGGGCGCGCCTTGCCAGTAGCCATCGTCGATGTTGGCGCCGTGGAGTTCAGTGCGCTGCCCGCCGGGGTTGGGTGGGGGCGTGCCAATGGGGATGCGCCAGGCGGCGGAGGGGATCTGTGAATAGGCGGAGACAACGCAGGACGCGAGGAGCGTCAACGTGGGGATCAGACGGCTGGTTTGCAAGGGGTGGGGTCTCCGTGAGTTTGGCAAGAACAGGATACATGTCGGCAAGGGGAGGGGTGAAACCGCTTGTGGGCTGGCATCGGCGTGCGAGCCAGGGCGGTATACTCGGGACAATCTTTCGATTGGCAAGTTTCAATTCTTGTCTTCCTCTTTACACGGAGAAACGGCGCTGATGCTGTCAGGAAAACGGTGGGGCTATGCGGTGTGGGCGTTGTTCATCCTGGGCTTTGCCGTGTTGCATGCGCTGCACCTGAGAGCCGATTTTCCAAATCACTCGCCGTGGTTTATGGATTGGGCCAAGTACACGGATGAGGGCTGGTATGCGAACGGGGCGGTGCGGGCGCACCTGTTCGGGAACTGGTATCTGGCGGGGGATTTTAATCCCGGTCCCGCGGTGCCGGTGTGGCCGTTTCTGGAGTGGGTTCTCTTCTTCTTTACCGGAGTTTCAGTGGCGGCGGCGCGGGGATTGGCGGTTGCGTTCTTCTTCGCCAACCTGGTGCTGACGTATCTTTTGCTTCGGGCGCGCGGGCCGCGGTGGGTTGCGCTGCTGGCGCTGACGCTGCTGGTGACGAGCCCGTTTCTTTACTGTTTCAGCCGGTTGGCAATTCTGGAGCCGATGCTGACGACGCTGACGCTGGCGGCGTTGAACCTGTGTGTGCGGCTGCCGCGGATGCGGCGTCCGGTGTGGGCGGCGGCGGTGGTGGGGATGCTGTTTGCGCTGATGATGCTGACCAAGACGACGGCAGTTTTTCTGCTACCGGCGCTGGGCTGGGCGATGCTGCTGCCGCTATGGCACGACCGGAAGAGGCAGGCAGAGTGCGCGGGGGCGGCGGCAGGGACGTTTGTGGTGACGTTTGGCTTGTGGATGGCGGAGGTTGCACACGCGGGACTGATGGGGGATTACAAATACCTCTTTTTTGTGAACAAGTACCCGAAGCCAACTGATTTTGGATGGCCTCTGGTGAGTTTCTGGTGGTCGTTTCACGGCGGGCTGTGGGTGGACCACATCCTGATTCCACTGGCTGGGCTGGTGGTGATTGGCACGATGCTGGCTTGGCGCACTGCAAGTGGGCGCAGGCTGCTGTTGGACCCGGTGTTTGGGTCGTCGGTGCTGGCTGTGGCGGGGTACATCCTGTTCATGACCTACCAGGACCATCCGCAGCCGCGTTATTTTGCGGTGGTGGTTGTGTTCTGCCTTGTTGTGGTGGCGCAGGGGACGCAGGCGCTGCTGGCGGACTCGGACGAGGATGGCGGGAGGCCGCGGGGAAGTCGTGTTTCTGCGCGCGTGGCGGGTTGGGCGGTGTTGCTGCTGGCGGGTGTGGCAACTGGGATCAACGGCGCGGTTACGGTGGACTATGCTGCGCATTCGGAGTACACCTTTGTGGACGCTGCAGCGCGGCTGACGAGCTACATCGACGAGCATCCTAACGGCAACCGGTTGTTGCTGTGCGTGAGCGGGGATGAGATCGCGATGGTGACTCACCTGCAGACGATCAACGACTTGTTTGTGGGGCCGAGTGCGGACATGCCTGATTTGGCGGCGAAGGTCGGGTTTTACAGGCCGGGCTGGTATGCCACTTGGAACACGCTCGATCCAGGCATGCTTGAGGACATTCATAGTCACGATTCGGTGGAGCAGGTGGCGAGCTTTCGCGCCTACGATGACCCGACGCGGAATGTTCTTGTGCTTTTCAAGCTGCACCCGTGGCCTGGCGGGCAGGTGTACGATCCGTCTGACGAGAAGCTGAACACTCGGCTGCCAGCAGACAAATTTGACATTCCGTTGAAATAACGGGAAGACCTCGCTGCGCCGGCTGAGTTTGTTCCGATTCGAGAAAAAAGGCACTGAAACGTCCCATAATTTGCGGTTTTTCTGCGCTTTGCAGAAAGCGTGAGCCGTTGTGCATTGAAGCCTCTTCGTGGGCAAAAGAAGTCCCACAGACCCCTGTGACTGCAATCACTCGACAGTCGTACATGCCGGTGTTAGGCTTCCGATGACTTTTCCCCGGCCTTTCTGGAGGTCGCGTTTTCTGGGGTCGTTGGATGATACGGCTTCAAACCCTTTTGTCTGGGAGGACATGTGACAGCAACGGAATGGGTGTGTTTTGTTCTAAGTGTGAGCGGTCTATCGCTCGGTGTTGCTTTCCTTTTTGCACGCCGGTCGATGGGTGCGGCCAGGGGAACAGCGGCTATGCAGCAGATTGCAGCGGCGATCAGCAATGGCGCCGGGGTAGTTCTCAAGCGTCCATACAGGACTGCGGCGGCTCTGCTGGGCTTGTTGGTTCCGACATGTGCCTTTGCACAGCCGGAGCAGTCGGGCGGCGGCGAAGCGAACCTGGTGTTGCCGGATTTGAAGAGCGTAGTTTTTTCTAATTTCTTCGGCATGAACGGGCATACCCTTCTGACGTGGGGATTGCTGTTCTGTGTGGGCGGGCTATTGTTTGGACTGGCGATTTACGTTCAGTTGAAGAACTCGCCGGTGCATCGCACCATGCTCGAAGTCTCCGAACTGATCTATGAAACCTGCAAAACCTATCTAATTACACAGGGCAAATTCATCGCTCTGCTCTGGGTTTTCATCGCGGTCGTCATCTCGCTGTACTTCGGCTGGCTGGCGCCGGTGCCGAATAAACCGATCTGGGTTACGCTGCCGGTCATTCTGCTGTTTTCGATCATCGGTATCCTGGGCAGCTACGGGGTAGCGTGGTTCGGGATTCGAGTGAACACGTTTGCGAATTCGCGGACGGCATTCGCTGGATTGCGCGGCAAACCGTACCCGATCATGGCGATTCCGCTGAAGGCCGGCATGAGCATCGGCATGTTGTTGATCTCGGTCGAACTGCTCATCATGCTTTTCATTCTGCTGTTCATCCCGCGCGACTATGCGGGGCCTTGCTTCATCGGCTTCGCGATTGGCGAAAGCCTGGGCGCCGCGGCATTGCGTATTGCCGGCGGCATCTTCACCAAGATCGCCGATATCGGCGCCGACCTGATGAAGATCGTTTTCAAAATCAAGGAAGACGATGCCCGCAACCCGGGAGTCATCGCCGACTGCACGGGTGACAACGCGGGCGACTCGGTTGGACCCAGCGCCGACGGCTTTGAAACTTACGGTGTAACCGGCGTTGCCTTGATCACCTTCATCCTGCTGGCAGTCAAGGATCCCACAATCCAGGCGCAGTTGCTGGTATGGATCTTCGTGATGCGCGTGGGAATGCTGGTCTCAAGCTCAGGCGCGTACTTCCTCAATACCCTGATCTCCAGCGCCAAGTACAAGGACGCCGACGAAATGGACTTTGAGGCGCCGTTGACTTCGCTGGTCTGGATCACTTCCATTGTCTCGATCATCCTCACCTACATCGTTTCGTATCTGATGCTCCCCACTTTGAACGGCGACAGTACGCTCTGGTGGAAGCTCGCTTCCATCATCTCGTGCGGAACCCTGGCGGGCGCGCTCATACCCGAATTGGTCAAGGTATTCACTTCAACCAAATCGACTCACGTCAAGGAAGTCGTCAAGTCGGCTCAGGAAGGCGGAGCTTCCCTGGGAATTCTGTCGGGATTCGTGGCCGGCAATTTCTCGGCCTACTGGCTTGGGCTGAGCATGGTCGCACTCATGAGCCTGGGCTATTACTTCAGCCTTGGCATACCGGATTTGCAGAATAGTCCAGCTGGAATGATGCTGGCTCCTGCCGTCTTCGCCTTTGGCCTCGTGGCCTTCGGCTTCCTGGGCATGGGTCCGGTCACCATCGCCGTCGATTCCTATGGCCCGGTTACTGACAATGCTCAGTCCGTCTATGAGCTATCGCTGATCGAAGACGTTCCCAACATCGAAGCCGAGTTGAAGAAGGACTACGGCATCGTCGCGAAGTTCGAACGCGCAAAACACCTGCTGGAAGCCAACGATGGAGCCGGCAATACGTTCAAGGCTACGGCAAAGCCCGTGCTGATCGGCACTGCCGTTGTGGGCGCAACCACGATGACCTTCTCGATCATCATGGCGCTGACCCACGGACTGACAGACAACGTGAATAAACTCTCGCTGCTGCACGCACCTTTCATGCTGGGGTTGATCTGCGGTGGAGCAGTGATCTTCTGGTTTGCGGGTGCATCGACACAGGCGGTCTCCACAGGAGCCTACCGCGCGGTGGAGTTTATCAAGGCAAACATCCATCTGGAAGGTGCGGAAAAAGCATCGGTCGCCGACAGCAAGAAGGTGGTGGAGATCTGCACGAAGTACGCGCAGAAGGGGATGTTCAACATCTTCCTCGCTGTCTTCTTCTCCACACTTGCGTTCTCGTTCATGGAGCCGTTCCTGTTTATCGGCTACCTGTTCTCAATTGCGATCTTCGGTCTGTATGAGGCCATCTTCATGGCCAATGCCGGTGGCGCCTGGGATAATGCCAAGAAAATTGTAGAGGTTGACATGCACCAGAAAGGCACACCTCTGCACGACGCAACCGTAATTGGAGACACCGTCGGCGATCCGTTCAAAGACACCTCGTCGGTGGCCATGAATCCAATTATCAAGTTCACGACGTTGTTCGGGTTGCTTGCTGTGGAACTAGCAGTGACGCTCAGTGCGAACAATCCAATGCTGACGCATGTTTTGGCAGTGGCGTTCTTCCTGATATCGATGTTCTTCGTGCACAGGTCGTTCTATGGCATGAGGATTGAAACCAAAGAAGGCAAGTAAGTCCTAGCTTCAAGATTGACGAAAGCGCCGCCTGGAAACGGGCGGCGTTTTTCTTTGGGTGCAACTTGGTGACACACGGAGAGGACGCTGTTGTGCATAGTTCTCTCGGTTCCTATTGTTCCCGCTCTCTGCGATAAGGATAACTAGATGGAGACACTTTCTATTTCAGACTTTACATCGAGATGAGCGCGAATTATTCTTCACGCAACTTCAGTTGATCCGGCGGAGTCTTCCCTGAATTCTGAGATCCGCAGCATGGCTTGTCCCGCGC
>Ga0181528_10003145_pt1 | contig 10149 bp, 5 predicted proteins | sample PEATcosm2014_Bin_47_FD_119742 | JGI IMG/M metagenome (GOLD analysis project Ga0181528, IMG submission 119742) | Peatland microbial communities from MTU Mesocosm Facility, Houghton, MI, USA - PEATcosm2014_Bin10_10_metaG | ecosystem: Environmental > Terrestrial > Soil > Wetlands > Peat | place...
CCATCGTTTTGTTTCGCCAGCAGTTACCGGCGTTCACGTCGCTAGCGGGTCAGGTGTTGTCGTTGGGTGACGACCAGGATTCTCGCGTTCGATTTCAAGCGGCGCTGGCGGCTGGAGATCTCGATTCCGCCGAGGCACTGTCAACGCTAGCTAAAGTTGCCGCCCGTGATGGAAACGACGAGTGGTCTCGGTTGGCTGTCTTGAGCGGGGTTGGAAAGAGCGCCTGGCGATTCTTGCAAACGCTGGTGCAAATCCATCCTGAGTTTTTAAAATCGCCATCAGCAGTTCAACAAGAGATGGTCCGTGACGTCGCGGGCATCGTCGGGTCGCGTGAGCAAGACGCCGAGATTTCCGGTCTGTGCAGGATGATCGGTGAGACCTCGGGGGATGCTGACGTCGGGGCGATCGCACTCCTCTCGGGGCTGGCCGACGGAGTCGCGCGACGAGGCCAGTCACTTGATCCTTTGTTGGAACATCCGTCGCCGTCGCTCGAACCGTTTCTTCCGGCGATTCGACGGCTGTTGACTTCCGCGAAGCTCAGTGCCGCCAATCGACAGGTTCCTGTTTCGCAACGGGTGCTGGCGTTTAAGCTGTTGGTTCAAACTCGTTCCCCGGATGCGTGCGAGTTGATTTCATCTTATCTGACTGGCGACGAGCCGCTCGAACTTCAATCCGCAGCCGCCAACGGATTAGCGGATTCAGGGGATGTTGATCTCGCTCGTCAATTGATCGAGCGTTGGGGAACCTTTCCGATAAATACTCGACGAGAAATTATCGGTGCATTACTGCAACGCGTCGTGCTTGCCACGGTGCTGGTCGATGCCCTCGAACAAGGAAGCATCGGCTTGGCCGAGATCGATTTCACTGCGCGGGAAGGGCTTGCTCGCCTGCCGAACGCCGAACTGCAAAAGCGAGCAGCGACGCTGCTGAAATCACAGGAAAACACCGATCGCGATGCAGTCGTTGTCAAATACCAAAGCGTACTCGAACTGAATGGCGACTCGGCAGTGGGGGCTAAATTGTTCGCCCGAGACTGTATCGGCTGTCATCAGATGAAGGGAGTCGGTGCGCGCGTCGGTCCGGATTTGTCGGGGATTGCCAGTCGGCCCAAAGCAGCGCTGCTGGTTGATATCCTCAATCCAAGTAAAGAGATGTCGCCCGATTTTGTGAACTATGTCGTCGTCACGAAACGAGGAAAAGTGATTACCGGCCTGCTCGTCTCCGATACTGCGAACGCAATCAGGCTGCGTCGCGACCAGGCAGCCGAGGACACAATCCTTCGAAGCGAAATCGAAGAACTTCGCCCCTACAAGAAATCACTCATGCCCGAAGGCTTCGAACAAAAATTCACGCCACAAGACTTTGCTCACTTGATGCAATTCTTGCAACGCCCGGTAACACTGCCTGCGACCTCCGGATCTCGATGAATTAATTTCAGGGATCGCAACATCAGGTGTCTTTGGCTAGTTTGAAAATGAATTGTGACAGTCAACCACGCATGATACGATCTTGATGCGATTGCAGGAGTGTTCGTGCTCCTGTTTTACGATGTCCATGGCTGTGGAGCGTGTACTTCCAAGACTTGGCTGCATGGGTTCTTTTATGTTGCGAATTCTCGGAAATCGAACCCGACTCTGTGATGGCATCAGCCGTCGAGTGGCCCTGCAAGTGGGTGGTTTGTCGCTTTTTTCCAGGTTAACGCTGCCACGAATTCTGCACGCTGAATTGGAATCTGTTGTCTCGGGAACGGCCAAGTCGGTCATTCTGCTTAATCTGTTTGGTGGACCGCCGCATCAGGATTTGTTCGATCTGAAACCGCATGCGCCATCGCAAATTCGCGGTGAGTTTCAGCCGATTGAGACGAACATGCCGGGGGTTCAAATCGGTGAATTATTGCCTCAGATCGCGCAGGTGATGGATCGCTCTACTCTCATTCGGACTTATTCCCATAAATACAACAGCCACAATCCCTACAACGTGTTGACCGGCTTCGATGGTGGCAATGACCAGGAAAACTATTTCGCCAAACGTACCGATCATCCGTCGATCGCCTCGGTCTATCAGCATTTCAAACCGATTCAAGGCGATGTGCCTCCTTATGTGATCCTGCCTGCCTATCCCGGCTATTCCCAGGCTCTACGCCGTGCGGGACCGTATGGTGGGTATCTCGGCAGTCAGTACGATCCGCTTTTCACGTTGCTCAAGCAGACACGAGCGGAAAAGGCCAAAGATTATGCGCCCGTGATCCCGATCGGGACACCCGAGCTTCCGTCGCTCGATGCGCTGCCAGACGTTACGGCCGATCGGCTTGATCATCGGCATACGTTGCTCGAACAACTGGATCGCGACGTCTCGCGTTTAGAACGTTCGCGAGCGATCGATGTTCTGGATCACTTCCAGCAGAAAGTTTTCAGCCTGCTGACTTCCACCAGAACACGAGCCGCATTCGATCTCTCGCGTGAGCCTGATGTTATTCGCAGTCGCTATGGCCAAACGCTATGGGGTGACAGCCTGCTGATCTGCCGACGGCTGGTCGAGGCTGGTTCCAAATTCGTCAGCGTCAACTGGGAAGAAGGGCAGTCCGCCAATCATTGGGATCTGCACGAAAACAATTTTGGCATGTGCCGCGTCATGGCACCGATCGTCGATACGATCGTTTCGGCGCTGCTGCTCGATCTCGAACAGCGCAATCTGCTGGACTCGACGCTGGTGATCGTGATGGGAGAAATGGGGCGTACCCCCCGCGTGAACGCCAAGGCGGGTCGCGACCACTGGCCTCAATGTGGTTTTGTCCTGTTGGCCGGGGGCGGAACAAAACGCGGATTCGTGTTGGGTAAGACCGATGCGGAAGCGGCGCATCCAATCGAACGCCCGGTCTCGGCGGGAGACCTTGCGGCGACAATCTATCAGCTTTTGGGAGTCGATCCAAAACTGACTGTCCCGGATTTGACGGGACGGCCCGTTCCGATCTCGCACGGTGGTGAACCCGTTTGGGAGATCCTCGCATGAGTCATACAGGGGCACCGTTCCGTCAGAGTATGGCGTTTCCAAGTCGTCAAGAGTCCGCGATGCCATCGGCTTGTCATGGACCGATGCGCCGCCGTGAATTCTTGCAGGTGGGAGCTTTGGGATTAGGTGGTCTGGCGCTGGGCGACGTATTGGCGGCAAGGGCTGCCGCAGGGCAAAGTCAGGCCGACACCGCGGTGATCATGCTGTATCTGCACGGTGGCCCGTCTCAGTTGGAAACCTATGACCTCAAGCCGAATGCTCCCTCGACCTATCGAAGTGTCTTCGGCGCGATTCCGACAAATGTCCCAGGGATCGAGATTTGTGAGTTATTCCCGCAGCAGGCTCGAATTGCCGACAAATTCTCGTTGATCCGTTCGTTGCACCACGATATCGGCATTCATAGCGATGGAGGGATCATTGTCTTAACGGGCAAACGCCCGCGTCGACTGGACCCGACGTCACAGTCGAAGAGCGAGCATCCCGATTATGGGACTGTGGCCAGTCGAGTTCGCGGCACGGGTGCGCGGTCGGTTCCTCCTTACATTGCGATGCCACAGAAACTGTACATGACGCAACCCGCGTACCTGGGTGTGCAACATGGCCCCTTCGAAGTGGGCGACCCGTCGCTCCCCGGTTTTGCTCCGCCTCATTTGAAACTCGCGGCAGGTAAAGAGGGACAAGCCTTCGACGAACGTCGAAATTTGCTGGGGCAATTGGATCGCTTGCGAGGCAACCTCGATCTCGCCGACAATTTTGATGGCACGAACCAGTTTCGTGATCTCGCGTTCCAGATGCTGACGAGTCCTCAAGTGGCCGAGGCGTTTGATATTCAGCGTGAAGCCCCGCAGTTGTGCGATCGGTACGGACGGAACTTGTGGGGGCAATCCTGTCTGCTTGCGCGAAGGCTGGCGGAAGCGGGCACGGCCGTTATCAATCTTTATATCGACACGCCAAAGAACGGTCCCGACTTCACGAATTGGGACGACCACAGCGGCAATGCGGGCCGTCCCGGTCACTTCGCGGGTTACATGCGAACACGACTGCCATATCTCGATCAAGCTCTTGCCGCATTAATCGAGGATATCTTCGCCAGGGGGCTCGATCGTCGCATTATGGTTGTCGTCGTCGGCGAATTTGGACGCACTCCGCGCCTGGCGACCAACGCGATCGGAACAGGCCGAGATCACTGGCCCGATGCGTATTCAGCCCTGATTTCCGGCGGTGGTCTGAGAATGGGGCAGGTGGTCGGTGCCACAAACTCTAAAGCCGAATTCCCCACCGAAAGTCCCCACACGCCATTCGATCTCTTAGCGACAATCTATCGGCATCTCGGCATCGATCCAGAGCAATCATTCCTCGATTTCGCCGGCCGGCCAACTCCAATCCTGGGCGAGGGGCGTCCGATCCGCGAATTGATTTGAACGACGGCCCGTTTTCGAAGGCTAAGGAAAACAATCTAACGTGTGCTTCGCGATCTCAATCCCTTCGCATCAAGATCTGTTTCCGGCTTGGACCTGCATCACTGGCTGTGCCCGCTCGCCGCTGCACAGAACCACCAGTAAATTCGATACCAGTGCGTCGCGGTCCTCGGGCTTCACTTCGAGCCCCGCGGCACCGAGTCGTTCGACGGCATCCCGTACGATTTCCACGGCACCTTCCACGATGGTTTTACGGGCATCGATCAAGGCGAGGGCTTGTTGCCGCATCAGCATGGCTTGCGCGATCTCTGGTGCGTACGTCAAATCATTCAATCGCACACCCAAGACGCGAATTCCCGCCGGATTGACCACCTCTTGCAACTCATCGATAAATTGCTTCGTGACCTCTTCGTTTTCCTTTTTGAGGCAGTGCCTGGCAGGATCGGCGGATTCGTACGGGAATTTCGATGCGACGCGCTTGATCACCGCGCCGGCCTGATCATCAATGAACTTGTGATAGCTTTCGACGTTTAAGGCGGCTTTGGACGTCTCTTCCACGCGATAGACGACGACAGCGCTGATCTCCACCGGATTGCCGTTGAGTTCGACCACGGTCTCGCGTTCGATGTTGAGTGTCGTGTCGCGCGTGGAAATCCTACGGAGTGAACGGCCCACGGGATGAATCCAGCGGATGCCCTGTTCAGCGATCGTGCCGACGTATTTCCCAAACCGCAACACGACGATTTCCTCACGTGGGTTCACCACGAAGAAGCCGAAGAAGAGAATCGGCGGAAACATGATGGTTACCGCGATGACGAGCAAGAACTCCATTGAAATGATCTCCTCATTGTGCGAAGTCGGCTGCAAATTGGACATATTCTCCTTTCTTAGCGGTGCGGCTTATTCTTGAGTAGAGGTCGAACTCGCCAATCGGCTTTGGGGCCCCATCGGATGTTTGGCATGTTAATCTTAGCCTGCCCATATACGCTGTGGTTCAGAATCGCGTAAAGGGACATCAAAATTCCAGCCACGCACAATCCACCAACCCAGGTGACAATCAATGACCTGCCGTACTCGCGAAGTTCAATAAACGGTACCTGCCCGCAGGGTTTCGGTACCGCAATGACCAAAAAGGTGGCCAACGCGCTGTTTACGATGATAAGCCATTCGGTGATGAGCCGTTGCTCATGAAATTGCCCCGCCATCGAACGCTGCAGGTTTGCAATAACCATGATCCACAACAGCAATACATACACCAGTTGTACCCGTCCGCCCCAGGATACGGGTACAATGATCAACCCACGTTGAACGTGGGCAAACATTAACAATACAAATGCCAGGGCAATCGCCCACCAGGCAATGCCGAACCAAATCTCTGCCGACAATTTGATTTGCTCGAAAAACGGTGCGGTCATCGTCCCGGGAACGAGTTTGAGTCCTTTTTGCGTCCACTCTTCCACGTTCTTAAAGACGTTGAACCAACTCATTCCAAATACAACAAAAGTGATTGCTATTATGTCGGTCCAGCGGCGGACCGGTGGATCATCGGTGACTGGTTTCAAACGTCGCCAAAGCGAGGCCATTGTGATCGTCGTGGCAATTCCGAACGCAAAACCTTGTGATTGTTCCATGATGCTGTGCCAGTTGGCGCTCTGAAAGTGCTTCCATGCAGGGGGGATACCTGTCCTCCAGTTAATGTCCGGGTGCCCCGGAATCAAGATCATCGACCGAATGATGTGAACTGTGGGAAAGGCGATTCCACCCAAGATAAAGTTCCTTGAGGCGGCGATTGCAACGGGTGCCATACCATTCCGCATTGCGTAGCGGCAAACCGCGATAAACACACCGAGTACTCCGGCCCAGTTGTCACCGCGAGGTGGTGTCAGCCGAAATCCACCAAACTTGTACAGCGGAACCGAGAGCAGGACCGGCATCAGCAGAAATGCCAGCCACCATCCGACCGCCATGTGCAGGAATAATCCCGCGTCGTTTCTCCATTTTCCATAAATGTGGAAATAGATGATCAAACCCAAGATGAACCCGATCCCCAGCCCGAGCAACTGGTGAAACTCGATCATGAATCGAGGCCAATTGACAATCAAAAGGTTCGGGTCATAGGGGGCATTCGTCTCGGGATTGATTGCGGTCAGGTCTCCTTGAGGAACGACCAATGCTGCGGTGACGGCCGAGATCAGCCCCGAAACTTTCAATGCTTCCTGGATCAGGAATCCTAAGAGTGCTCCCAGCGTGGCAAACAATACGAAATGACCACACTTGCTGAACCGACGATCCCAAAGATCGTAAATACAAACGCCGATCAATGCGAAAGTGGTTTCGTACCAATCAGAATCGAACCAGTAGAGAGGACTTTCGTGTCGCTTCATTCCCGCCGTCGATTGAAGAGTTAGCACTCGAGTGATTGGCTCTTCCAATACTTGCCCAACGTACATCGATACAAGCACAAAACAAAGTGGTGTAAACAGCCGGGTGAGTCGGTCGCGTTCGATGGATAACGGCAACGTCATACCCGCCGCGCCCATTCCTGCCCAAAGTCCCCCGACCAGGAAGACGGCGCTATATCCATACCAGATCGTTGGCAGAAGGCCCGAACTGGCATAGGACAGCGTGGTCATATAAGAGATCGAGCCACCAAATCCCCATCCCAATCCACTGAATAATGCGCAATAACAGCCCCGTCGCCACCAGTCTTCTCGACCAGACAAAAGGCAAATCGCCATTGCCGAGAGAGCACCTGGAATCCATGCCCCGGCTTCGTGACCGAAGTCACCACGAATTCCCCAACCGATGGAGAGTGTCAGAGCCACGAGGAAAATCGAGAGTGGCTTGAGCAACGGATTACCGACACCGGGGGCGAACATCGCTGCCATGATTTTGTCGAAGCTCCGTTAATGCTGACACCACAAAAGACGCACTTACAACGTGAAAAATGAGCTTTGGCCGTCGGTTCAGCCGCGTTGAATAAGGAGGTTTTCCGAAACGATCAGCAACTTCTATTTTCAAGGATTTAATGGAATCTTGATGGGCATTACAAGTCTGTTCCGTAGCTAAGAAGTTGCTGAATCGAAAACTGTGTCGGACTTCGTCGTGTTGAAACGAAGTATTTGTTGCTCGCGTTGGAATCGCAAGTACCCTTGTCGCAATCGAACGCAACAATCTTCAATCGTTCAAAAGGGTTCACTTTCGGAGGCTTGCGAAAAGCAGCCGCAATCACACTTTCACGAATCGGACAGTTCAAGTTCACTGTTGACCGTTTTTCACCCCACAGTTATGGGGCCAACAACAAATGCTCAACATTTTCGCCAAGGAATTCGTCCCTCGTTCAATGAATTGACGTTGCTGGCAGTGATGGGCTGGCCGATTTCGGCGTGAGACTGCATTGCGTATTCCTTTTTTGGAAGGTGTCATGCAAGCAGTAGCGTACAATGATTTTACGGAGGGGAGGGGATGACCTTTGGACGATGGCGTCCAAGGCTTGGCTGGATGGGAGTCGATGGGGTGGGCGGCCGGGGCGTTAAGTCAGGGATTCATCGAACGATTTTCAATTTGGGTAGGGATTGTTTGAGTTCGGCAATGCCATTGTCCGTGATGTTTGGGTTGTTTCTGATTTCGAGTTCTCTAAGAAGTGGCAGGTTGACGAGTTCGTTCAACCCGATATCCGTGATGTTGGTGTCATCAAGAATGAGGCGCCTCAGGTTTGTAAATCCACCGATTTCGGTCAATCCGTCATCAGTAATCTTCGTATTCGTCAGCTTGAGGAAAGTCAGGTTTGTGAGTCCACTAATTTCTTTCAAGCCAGCGTCCGTAATGTCGGTACCGTCAAGAAAAAGGTTGCTCAGGTTTGTCATTCGACCGATGTCTTTCAATCCGCCATCAGTAATATCGGTGAAGGAGGCGTCGAGCATTGTCAGGCTTATGCACTCTGACAGCAGATGCAGATGTGAATCGTTGAGCTTTTTGTTTGCCCTAAAAGAGACCTCCGTGACGGGACATCTCCCTTGTTTGGCATGTCTCGCCACGAAGCCGCCAAGCCGTATAATCTCATTGGCCGCATTTAATTCGTCGGGGTTGTAATCGTACACTTTTGTGTTTGGTAATGATTTCTTGAGTTCATTCAATCCTTCAACCGTTATCTCGTCGGCATCAATCCAGAGTAACTTCAGTCCTTTGAATTCGCCGATGTCTTTCAAACCACCATCGGTAATAGCGGTCTCACAGATGTTGAGTGTTGTCAGGTTCTTGAACGACTTCAGCAGATGCACATATTTGTCGTTAAACCGATTGCTTCTGTGCAAATCGACCCCAACCACACGACGCCCCGGCAACGATTCATCCCTCGTGATTTTGCCACCGAGCAGTTCAATCTTCTTGATCGCAGTAGACTCATCGAGATTGTCGTCGGCAGGAACGACGTCCCAAACCATCACGAAGAAAATCAGCAACAATTGAAAGCACATCATCAACGTTCTGAAACGAGGTTCACAAATCGACTTTGAACAGCCGCAATTGACGAACAGAAGACATTCCGACATCGTATTGTCGAGGAATCAGACACGCAAGACCGTTGGAGTTGGTGGGGAATCGTACCGCTCCATATTCCTCTTGGATACAGGAATTTTAAGTGTGCTTTTGCTACACTCAGGGGCCACGGTAATGCTGGTTCCAGTAATTTTTACAAGCGACTTGAGAATGGTTGAAACCGATTCTGATTTGCCTCCAACGCTGACAGATATCCAGAAATCTGATTCTACTTCGGTTCCCCTGCCCATTGTCAAAACAGAATTGCTGTTTCCTGACCTGATCGGTCGCTATCGAGTCGAAAAACTCTTGGGAAAGGGAGGGTTTGGAAATGTCTATTTGGCGTTTGACGAGCAACTTAAGCGGAAAGTGGCAATTAAAGTGCCACACATCCATCTGATTTCTCGCCCTGATGATGCCGAATTGTATCTGATTGAAGCACGCATGGTTGCCAATCTTGATCACCCTCATATCGTGCCGGTTTACGACATTGGGAGTTCATTAGAGTTTCCATTCTTCATTGTCTCAAAATACATTGAAGGGCACGATCTGGCCGGCACCCTGAAGCAGTCTCGGATATCGTACGCGAATTCGGCGGTACTCTTAGCTCCGATCGCAGACGCGCTTCATTACGCGCACAAGCAAGGGTTGGTCCATCGGGATGTGAAACCCGGTAATATCCTGATTGACACGGAGGGCAAGCCCTTCGTCGTGGATTTTGGCTTGGCACTTCGAGAAGAGAATATCGGCAAAGGGCCAGAATATGCTGGAACGCCTGCTTATATGAGCCCTGAGCAAGCTCGTGGCGAAGGGCACAGAGTAGATGGCCGAAGCGACGTTTTCAGCTTGGGAGTTGTTTTATATGAGCTTCTTGTGGGCCGACGTCCGTTTGGTGGCGATTCGCAAGCTGAATTGCTCTACCAGGTGATCTCACAGGAACCTCGTCCACTCCGCCAATTTGATGAAAATATTCCAAAGGAGTTAGAACGCATTTGTCTCAACGCGATGCGTAAACGTATAAGCGAACGATACTTGACCGCACATGACATGGCGGAAGATTTACGGCACTTTCTCAGATCGTCAATAACCGACAAGCTTTTTTCGCCGCAACCTCCCTCCATTGGAAACCAAGCACTTCATGAGGATCCCCTCAGATATGAAACGACGGTGGCGGATCCAGTTTCTC
>Ga0181528_10003147_pt1 | contig 10146 bp, 4 predicted proteins | sample PEATcosm2014_Bin_47_FD_119742 | JGI IMG/M metagenome (GOLD analysis project Ga0181528, IMG submission 119742) | Peatland microbial communities from MTU Mesocosm Facility, Houghton, MI, USA - PEATcosm2014_Bin10_10_metaG | ecosystem: Environmental > Terrestrial > Soil > Wetlands > Peat | place...
GCAACCTTATCAGCCGGTGGCAGGGTGGTTGGCCATCAGTTTGCGGGCCTTGCGATTCGGAGATTTGTTTCACACCACCTACCCGCCGGATGCCTTTGCATGGCTCAACCGGTATCAGCCGGTGGCCCATGTGGGCAAGACGATTCTGCTTTACCACATTCCGCAAGAGGTAGCCGGGAGAAGCCCCCGGTGATTCCCTCCCCGATCGAGGAAAACTCTCTGGAAAAGGAAGCGTCATTCCCCTCGCGCCAGGGCCTGGCGGGCTGGGTGGAAGGTGCTTTGCTGCAGGAAGGCGGGTGGATGTTTCTTTGTGTTTTGCTGGGCGCCGCCCAATCGTGGGTCTGCCGTTACACCATGATCTCGGACGGGATCTCCTATCTGGATATAGGCGAAGCATATTTTCGGCGCGATTGGGCGGCTGCGGTCAACGCCTATTGGAGCCCTTTGTATTCCTGGTGTCTGGGGTTCGGCCTTTATTTGCTGAAGCCGACCATCTGGTGGGAATTCATTGTGGTCCACATGGTCAACTTATTGATCTATGTGGGCGCGCTGCTTTCGTTTCGCTTCTTTATGCACACCGTTTTGCGGCTACTGCGGGAGACTCGCTCCCTTCAACAGACGGCGGGAGTGCCGCTTCCCGAAGAGGCTCTTGTGGCGCTGGGCTACGGTCTTTTTTTATGGTGCGGGCTGATCATGGCGGATGTCGGGCGGGTGATTCCGGACCTTTTGGTGGCGGGTATCCTGTTCCTGATGGCAGGCGGGCTGGTCGAGGTTGGGGCGCGCGAATCCTACGGAAAATATGCGCTGTTTGGCGCTTTGAGTGGAGCGGTCTATCTGGGCAAAGCGATTATGTTTCCGTTGGGTTTTGGTTTCCTGGCGATTCTGTTGTTGTCGGGCAAGTGGACGAAGCGCAGAGTTGCCGGAGTGTTGGTGGCGCTGGCCACGTTTTTGACGGTTTGCTCGCCTTTCATTTATTCAATTTCCAAGTCCAAGGGTAGATTCACAGCCGGCGATACCGGAAAATTGGTGTACTCCGCCCTGGTGTATCCCGGCAAGGAGCAGGCGCACTGGCAGGGAGAGCCGGCCGGTAGCGGCGTTCCGCTCCACCCTACACGGAAGCTGATGGACGATCCTCCCGTTTTTGAGTTTGCAGAGCCAATCCGGGGAACTTACCCGCCCTGGGATGATCCGTCGTATTGGAACGATGGCGCGCGGTGGAATTTTCATTTGCGATCACAGATCCGCGTGCTTTTGCAGAGCGCCCTTGCTTATGAGAGGTTGTTGCTGGAAGAGTTGGGTCTGCTTTGTGGAGCGGTGATATTTCTTTTTCTGGGCGGCGCGCCAACGCGGCGGGCGCTTGCTGGCAACTGGCCCTTGTTGGCCGCGGCCGCCCTTAGTTTAGCGGCGTACTCTTTCGTGCTGGTCATTCCGCGGTACGTGGGCGGATCCATCGCAGTTTTTTATTTTGCAGTTTTCGCTTCGATTCGCCTGCCCAACAATGACTCATTGAAGCGCCTCTCGAAGTTGGTTGCCGTTGCCGTAAGTCTGACTGTGCTTATCTCCGTGATCGGACATATATCGGATTCCGCTTATGCTCAACTTACGGTTGGCGCCGAACCCTCCGGGAGAGATCAAATCATTACCGCGCTGGGTTTGGAAGAGATGGGACTGCGCGCGGGAGACAAGGTTTCGGTCATCGGAGTGGGAAGTTTGAACCACTGGGCGAGGCTGGGCCGATTCAAAATCGTCGCCGAGGCGGCGGTTGCAGGGCTGCCGGCGCGCGACTTTTGGGCTGCCTCGGAAGAACACCGCGAACGGGCCTATCAACTGCTGAAGAGTAGTGGAGCAAAGGTGGTTGTGGCCTGGGATCCACCGCAAACGGTTCTGAAAGACAGTCGCTGGAAACAGATTTCCGGCACCGGCTATTACGCTTACTTCTTCCCGCAATGACTTTGCTGATGATCGTAGGGGGTCGCTTAGTTCGTTTCGAGTAACTGGCCGAGGCGCCAGGACTCAGATTTCCAGTAGCTTCGGACCGATCGAGCTCCCTTAGTCCCGCGATTTACTTTTTTCTGCGGCGGACTTGCACATCGAAGCTGACCACGCCGTTTTGGTCGCGGGTGCCGAGAATCGATAGATTTCGATTGATGTAATACTCCCCTTGAATAATCTGCTGCGAACTTTGAGAAACATTCGTGGAGTACGTCAGCGATAGGTTATTGGCGAATTCCTGTTCGATGGTAATTTGCGGGCCCGTGCTCACAGGGTTGTTCTCCGTCGTGAGTCCCTGGGGATCGATTTTGATGTTGCTGGCGCCAAAAAGCCGCGTCAGTCGATTGCTCACCGTACTATCCAGCGCTTGATTCAGGATTACATCCGTGGCCTGGTCGGTGAAGGCGCTTTGGCCGGACTGCCCTTCCAGTTGAGCGGACTCGTCTCCGGTGCGGCCGAGGGCGAGCAGGGCGATGATGTCGGATTTCGGCAACGGTGGCTCGGACCTGTAGTTCAAATTCAATCCGTGATCCGGCGTGCCGGTCACGGTGATGTTTAGATCGTAATTCCTCACATGGGTGGAGGCTTGAAGATTGAGTTGCGGCTCAATCGACACGGGATTGGCGAACGTGATATCGCCGCGTTCCAGCGTATAACGTGTGCCATGAAACGTAGCCTGCCCCTCGAGAACATCCACGCGGCCGAGCACGGCAGGGCGAGCCACGGAGCCACGCAGGCGCAGATCGGCATCGCCGGAGAGGCGCGCGATGGCGGTACGCATCTGCAACTCCGGCGCGGTTTGCACATGAATATCCAGCTTGACGTTGTTGAGGGGAGAGTTGGCCACGGTCAGCGGCGCCGAGCGTCGGCTGCTATCCAGATAGGAGCCGAAGTCGAAGCCCGGCGTAATGGCGATCTTAGTGACCGAGATGTCGCCGCTCACGGTCGATCCCGAACGGGTTCCCACCCAATGGATAACGGCATCCGCGGTGGAACTTACGCCGGGAGGGTAACGCAAGCGGACATCTTTTCCATTCGCGGTTACATTGAAATTAAGCTGGTGGTTAAAGTAGGAGGCGTCCCCGTCGATGCCAAGCGTGCCTCCGCCGGTGCGCGCAGTTAGCGTCTCAATGTGAATGCGGTCGCGGGTAAACAGCAGGGAACCGGTAATGTTGCTCAATCCGCTGGGCAAGGTGGAATAGGCAATGGCGCCATCGCCCAACTGCAAACGGCCTTGCGGCAGGGGATCGGCAAACGTTCCCGCCAGCGTCATCTTCATGTTGAGCAGCCCGCTCGCGGAAATGTCGGCATCCAGCGCGGAGAGCAACTTCAGGTCGAGATGGCCATCCGCATCCATATCCAATTGGTAGGGCGAGGCAAGCTGAATGGAACCGCGCGCCGTCAAATTGCTTCCCTGCCCCAGCAGGTGCAATTGTTCGATATGGAGCGACTGGCCCGCGATTTCGAATCGAACGGGCTGCTGGTTCTGCAGTGCGACGTGTTCGACTTCAATGCCCAGGTTGGTTAAGTCGCCTTCCAGCACCCAACGCGAGGGACGAAAAGCGGGGCCTCGAAGCTGCACGGTGCCGGCCACGGCGGAGTGCCCGGTCAACTGATTGCCGAGATAAGCACGCCACAAGGCATCGAGATCGACTCCGTTTAAATGAAGCTTGGCGTCGATGGGATGGTCGTAGCCTAGCTGGACGTCGGCGCTCATCTGCAAAGCTCCACGACTCAACTGCGAGTCGCTGGTGAGATGAAGGACGCTGCCGCGAGTCACTAAGTGAATCGCGAGGTCGCCGGATAGTTCGTGATCGAGGGCGAGCCGTTGAATGTGAATATCGCCGTCGATCACCGGCGATTGCGCAGTGCCCGAAGCCGCGAGCGTGAAATCGGCGCGTCCCTCGACGCCTAGCCCGGGAGATTGAATCTGCGTGATCCTGGCCAGATCGAAGTTTCGCCCGGATAAATCAAGTCGGAAGCTGTTCGCCGCCCGGTTGAACGCAGCCATACCCGTAACCACGGAATCGTCGCGGAAGAGATGGATGTTATTGAGGGTGATTTCCCCGTTGGCGAAATGGAAGGTGGAATCGAATTGCTGAATTTTTTCTCCGTAGGCGACCACGTCATTCAGATGGATTAGCCCGCCGCCGCGAAGGTCGGAAGCCAAGCCGGCCGCTTGCAGAGAAAGGTCCGCAGTGCCGGTGATGGGATAGTTGGATTTGATCAGAGCCTGGAGTGCGGCGAGATTGGTTTTCATTACATTGGCATGCAGATCGATTTCACTCATGCTCGTGAAGTGGCCGTTCTGGAGCGTGGCGGAGGCGTCAAATTCGGCGGAAGCATCGCCCTGCCTCACTACTGCGTTGCGCAACCTTATGCCGGCGAAAGAGAGTTGGATGGAAGTGGAAAGCGAATCCCAATGAGTCTGGGCCGGTAACGTGCCGGCGGTGGCCGGGACGCTGACGTCAAAATCGTCGATCTGCAAATTTCCAGCGAGTTGAGGCGAAGAAATCGCCCCGCTCAAGTTGCCGTTAAACGCCGCATGTCCATTGAGCGAAACCGGAATCAAAGCCGGGCCGCGCACCGCTTCCAGCAGCGGCAGCCAGTCGGCCAGACTGTTGGTGGTCACGCTCAAACGCAGAGCCGAGGTGGCAGAAAGCGTGCCGGAAGCCTGCACATGGGAGGCGGAAGTGGTGAACCAAAAGTCCGGCAGATCGAGCCGGCTGGCGCCCACATCGTAAGTTCCAAACGCGTGGCCATTGAGCGGACGGAGTGAGTGGTTGAGAGGCGGTGATGCGCTGGCATCGAGAGAAAAATTAATTTCCGCATCGCGCCGCGTTCCCCGCCAGCGGGCTTGGATTGCGCCGGAGGCGAGGCTGGCGAGATGAAAATCCGGGAAAGGATGTTCTTGGGAATTTAAGGCCAGCGCCAAATCTTCCGCTGAAATATTGTGCAGGCGAAAGGCAATCACGGCGTTTTGAAACGGCTTTGCTTTCACGCGGGAAGCGTCCCGGCTATTTTTCTTGAAGGACGGCGCGGCTGTAATGACCGCAGTTTCCAGGGCTTTTTTGGCCGTAGCCGAGAGGTGCTGATCGGGCGCGAGCCATTGGTTCATCTCGGCATCGCCGGTGAAACTGCCTCCGAGAATTTTACCCTCGATGCGGGATAGCTTGAATTGTTCATCGCTGATCGAGTAATCCGTAGTGATGCTGGCTTTGGAGACGGAAACCTTTTCATCTTGCCAGGAAAGATCGGTGACATCCAGAGCTCCTTTCGCGGAGAATTTTTCCGCCAGCCATTCGCCGCTGCCCTTTAGTTGAAGAACTCCAGTTCTCACTTCGCGCCTGCGTGCAATCGCGGCCGCTTCCCCAACATCGACACGGGCTTCGTAAGTTCCTTGCACTCGGGGATGGCGAAAGTCTGAGATTTCCCCGCGCGCGCTAAGACTGGAGTGGCCGGAGTTCCATTGGAGAGAAGAAAAGGCGGCAGAATCGGCTCCCAGACTGAAGTTGGCCGAACTCATCCAGGCGAAGGGGCGGCAGTTTGGCAGCTTTGTATCGACTGCTCCGATAGAAACGTGACCGACGTAGCGGGCGTGCAAAAAAGAGTACTCCATCTCGAGGCCGGCATCGTGCGCATTCAGTTCAAAAGGAACGCTCCCGTCATCCCAGATGACTTGACCCCGGCGGATTTCCAGATGATCGATGGAAAGCGCGAATAGTTTTTCAACAGCGCTCTGTGCAGAGAAGCGGGAATCGGAGCGGCGGGGAAAGTTGCTCGTGCCGTCGGAATAGAAAGCCACGTGGACCACCGGTTGATCGAGTATCAGATCGTCGAAAGCAAAGTCTGATCGCAGCAGAGAGCGCAGCTTCAGGCGAGCCGTGATGCTATCGGCGTGCGCGAGGGGAACATCCGTGCCGGATTCACGGCCATGAACCGTAAGGTTGCGAACCTCCACCTGCAAGCGAAAAGGGATGGTGTGGATGCTGCCGAGCTGGGCGCGGCCTCCGCTGATGCGTTCAATCTGGGCAACGAGGCGGCGCCGGACCAGCGCCTGGAAGGAGTCCGTGTTGATGTAGATTCCGAAGGCCAGGGAGCCGACAATACCTGCCACGAATAAGATCGCCAGGTATTTCAACCAGCCCTTCGCCGGCGTGGCCGCCGCCTGGGTCACCGCGACTGCACTCCCAGATCGTTACCCGAGGACGAATCTCCGGGGATTTTTATCTCGCCTTCCGAACGCAGGGTTTGCAACCAGGAGACCAGCATTTCGTTCACCTTCTCCTGGGTCAGCAGTTCCCGGATTTTGCCGGAAACTTCCTCCAGGGGTACCTGGGTCGCGCCCGAAAGCTTCAACTTGGGGATGAACTGGTCCTGGTAATAGTCCTCAATGGATTTTGAATCGATCTCGACCGCAGGCCGCAAACGGGCATCGACCAGCCGCATAACATCGATTTGCTGGCGGACATGGGCAAACAGATCTTTCTGGGTGATGCGGTAGCGGGCCAGAATGGCTCGCCAGCTTTCGTCGCTGGCGGCTTGAGGATATTGTTTGCGCGCTTCCGCCACGCGCGCGCTCACCTCTTCCTCGGATGCGTGGCGAAAATCCGCCGACTTCATCTGCTCGCGCAACAATTCCTGGTCGATCAAGCGGTCCAGAACCGCCCGCCTTTCCTGGTCACTGAGTCCGCTCAACGGGCGGTTCGAGAGCAGGGCTTCGTAACATAGAGATTCATCCAGATCGCTTTGCAGGATGACGCGCCCGTTCACCGTGGCCACAATGCGGTCGATCACCTCGGGCGAGGCAAAGGCTTTCCCATGCGGGAGCGACGCCAGAGCCAGCAGCCACAGAAGAGAAAAAATCAGCGACCTGGAAAATAAATACTTCATTAAAAAGGCTGACCTATGCTGAAGAACACGTTGAAATGCCGCAGGCCCTGAGTTTCAAAAGTCTCCGCCTGCCCGGTACTGGAAAACGTCTTTCCCTGGAAATAGTTCGTCGGATTCAGATTGTACCCGAAGTCGAAGCGCAACGGACCAATGGGCGTTTTATAGCGCACTCCAATCCCCAGGGCATGCGAGGTGTAATCATATCCGCGGTTGTCAAAATCGGTCATGCAAGTCGCGTTGGCGATGCCGCCGGCTTGCAGGCATTGAGCGGGATCGGGCTGGCGCCAGCGGACCAAGCCTTTGATCATGTCATGGCCCGCGGTAAAAACGTTGCCCATATCGTGAAATAACGCGAAGCCAAAGCCCTGCCCAAGATAGGGCAGGCTGATCGCCGGAAGCCGCAACTCCTCGCTATTGACGAACAAGGCGGATCCCCCCACGGGAAAGCCGGAATCCGGATCGCGCGGACCCGCCTGATTTAACCCAAATCCACGATGAGAGTTGCCCCCGCCGGCGAAGAAAAGTTCCGGCAAGGGGATGATGGCAATATTTTGTTCACAAGCCGTCTGAAGATCGTTCAGTGGGCAGGAACCGGGCGGCAGGATGCGGGTGCCGTTATAAACCTGCTCCAAGCCGAGAGTCGTGGAGCGGGCAAAGACGAATTTATGCTTCAAAGGCCCAAAGGCATAGTAAGTGGAATCCTGCGTGAGGGCCCGGCCATAGTCGGACTGGGACCCGACATAACTGGACGCCGCGAAACCGTCCAATGTGAAGTATTGGCCTTTCGTACTTTCCAGGGGATTGTCGCGCTTATCCCGGATAAACGTAAAACCGGGACCTCCCACGTGGGCCGGCAGGGAAAGCAAACTAAACTCGACCGGAGAAAAATCGGAGGCGAAGTTGCTGGCCTTCACTCTTCGATAATCGAAGTGATAAGTGATGGACGTGGAAAAATTCGCCTGCTGGCGGCCCAGTTCCTGACGCAGATCGACTTTGCCCTCCAGCCGCTGTGAGGTGAACGTGGATACATCCAGGCTGTTATCGTAAAAAGCGGTGAAGAAAAGTTTCAGCCGGTCGCGATTGAACAGCTTGGGGATTTCATAACTGAGCAAGCCGCGCTGCTGCAGCGTTCCCACATGCGATTGAAAGGTAACGGTTTGATCGCGGCCGCCCACGTTCAGGCGGGTGACGTTTAAGCCCACGCGCGGACTAACTCCAGTGGAACCGGCGGGAGCCTTGGTTCCTGAAGGCAATCCGGTTTCGAATTCCAGCCCCAACCCATATGTAAAGGTGTAGCGTTTGGCTTCCTGCACTTGCACCAGCACATTTTTTTGGGGATCGGAGCCGGAGGGATTCTGCACCGCGGTATCGACCTGGCTGAAGATGCCCAAATCGTAAAGCTTGCTCTGGGTTTCCAGAACGTCCTGCTGGCTGAGCGGCTGCCCCGCCGCCACCTGCACTTCCCGCTGGACAACATACTCGCGCGTATGCTCCAGCCCGGAAAGCATCACCCGGTTTACAAAAAATTGCTCCCCTTCCTGAATCTTAAATTCCACATCCTCCTGATTGGGCTGGCCGGCCTCGGGGTTGATGTTGATTTCCAGCGCGGCATTGGAGAAACCGTGATTGAAATAATAGCTAAGAATGGCTTCGCGGTCGGTGGAAAGATTCTGCTCGGAGTAAGGCTGGCCTTCCCTAGTATTTAGTTCAGGAAAGGCATTCCGCCCTATTTTTTGGTTCCCGGTAATCTGGAATTTGCCCACCACGGTTTGCGGCCCTTCCTCGATCTGAATGTGAACCGCGAGCTTGTTGGTGCTGCCGTGGTAGTTATCGTCCACCTTGGTTTCGATCCTGGCGGCGCGGAAACCATTGGCCAGGTAAAGAGCCTGAAAGCCTGCGACATCGCTCTTGAGAAGAGCGGCGCTAAATCGCCCCTTAAAAAAGAGCTTGCCCGCACGTTGGATCTGCAACCGCCGCCGCAAGACCTGGGTTGAAAAATACTTGGTGCCGGTGATTTCGATCAGTTCGAGCTTGTGTACCGGTCCGGGATCGATGGAATAAATCACGCGCAGAAAGCCGGGCGATTCTTTCTTTTTGAATTCGACCTTCGCGTCAAAAAATCCGCGGCCTTGCAGATAATTGAGAAGATTCCGTTTTCCCTCGTTTAACAGATCGTCGTCCAAGGCGTTTTCCTGATAGACGGGTATCTCCCTTTTCAAGACTCCGCGGCTGATGTAAAAGCCTTCGGTGAAAACGACAACCACCGGGCCGGGCTCAACCAAAAAGGTATAGTCGACCGAATTCGACGCGGGCAGGTAAGTTTGCGCGGCGATCGAAACCTGCGCCAGAACTCGCTGCTGCTTTTGCAAACTCTTCCGCATTCTTTGCAGAGAGTTTGTAATCCGGGCCGCCGTAATGCGGTCTCCGGGCCGCATCCCGGCAATCTCCTGCAAACGAATCCCGGTCCAATCCGAGTCTCCGGCCAGCTTCATCTCGCCGATGTGAGCCGCTTCCCCCGGCGTAATGTGAAAACGGATGTCAGCCTGCTGGGAAACTGCGTTGAGTGAGCTTTCGGCGGTCACCCGGGCCCGGTAAAATCCATTTTCCTGCATCAATTGCCGGATATTCTGCACCGCGCGTTCCATCTTGTCGGGGGTGTAAAGCTCTCCCAGTTGGAACTTGGAAGAATTCACAATTTGGTTCGAGTTGGGGTGCTGGGGCGCTCCTTCCACTTGAACCGCACCTACAAAGAAATTGGGTGAGGTGGCAAAGGTCAGCACGACTTGCTTCTCCGAAGGCGTAACCTCGGCTTGAATGTCGGCGAAACGCCCGGTAGCAAAAAGTATGCGGATACTCTCGCGCACCGCCTCGCGATCCAAAGGTTCACCCGCTTTCTGGGGAAGCAGTTCCAAAAAGTGAGGCGGGTCCTGCACCCCAGGAAGCTGTACCGATTGCACGGTGCGTCCAAAATATTCGGACAGAGATACCAGGGGGGCTGACGCCTCCTGCGGTCCCGAGCCCGAAGCACCCCACGCGGGCGCACCAGCCAGGGCTGAAAAAGCGCAGATCGGCAAAGTGCAGATCGGCAAAATGAAAATGATGAATGCGAACCTTCTCGGCAAATAGTTTCCTTACGCCCGCCCCTCCCAGTTCGATGAAGCGCGAGGAGTGCGCGTTGTCCTGATCGGAGGTGGATGAATCCCACCTATAATAAAGGTTTGAAGGCAATGCACGGATGACCTCTTTGCAACAAGGCGCAAA
>Ga0181528_10003148_pt1 | contig 10145 bp, 8 predicted proteins | sample PEATcosm2014_Bin_47_FD_119742 | JGI IMG/M metagenome (GOLD analysis project Ga0181528, IMG submission 119742) | Peatland microbial communities from MTU Mesocosm Facility, Houghton, MI, USA - PEATcosm2014_Bin10_10_metaG | ecosystem: Environmental > Terrestrial > Soil > Wetlands > Peat | place...
CGCTCCTGCTGCTCATCCTGCTCGGCTTGGTCGAGGCCGGACGCGCGGGCGATCTGGCGATCACGGTCGCGAGCGCGGCTCGCGCCGGCGTGCAGTACGGGTCCCAAAACCATACGACGGCCGCCGACACGACCGGCATCCAAGCCGCCGCGACCGACGATGCGAACAACGCGAACGTCACCGCGGTCGCGTCGAGTTTCTGCCAGTGTGAGGACCTGACGCTCTCGACGTGCGGCCAGGCCGGGGCGTGCGCCACGAACCATCAGAATTTCTACGTCAAGGTCGTCGTCACCGGAACCGAGGCGTCGCTGTTCAACTACGCGCCCTTGCCGGCCGCCTTGCGCAACGTCACGATCGTAAACACGGCGATCATGCGGGTGACGCATTGAACGATCGTGGCCAGGTGCTCGCCGAGTTTGCGGTGGCCAGTTTGGCCGCGATCACGATGCTCCTCGGCATCATCGATGTCGCGCGCGCCGTCTACACCTATCATCTCGTCGCCGAAGACGCGCGCCTCGCAACCCGCTACGCGATCGTGAACGCGGTTACATCGTGCGCCGGCGGGACGCCCGATCCGCTGCAATCATTCGTGAGCAACCAATCCTGGGGGATGACGCCGAGCGCGTTGACCGTGACCACGACGTGTCCGGGCGGAAACACGGGATGCAGCAGCAGCGCCGCACCGTTCAACGGAACCGGGTGCCTCGTCGCGGTGGGCGTTGCCTACTCGTTCCATTTCATCACACCGCTCGTTTCCGCGTTGACCATCCCGATGTCGAGCCAGTCGCAAATGGTCATCTCTCAGTAGGATGACGACCGTAGCAAACGCCGTCGCGTGGTTGCTGGCACCGGCCATGCTGGCGGCGATGATCGCCGTGAGCGGACCGACCAATCTCATGGGCGATTTCCGGGCCTTCTATTGCGCGGGCACGGTCATCGCTCAAGGCGCCGACCCGTATCGCGAACAGCCGCTGCACGCGTGCGAGCAGCGGGCCGACCCACCCCGCTCGCCGGCGTACATCCCGGACGTAACGGTGCCGGCGCCGTTGCCGCCCCATGCACTCCTGGCATTCGTGCCGCTCGCGCGCTGGCCGTTTCCGCTCGCCGCCGCACTGTTCGGCCTGCTCTCGATCGCAGCGATGAGCGCGGCCGTCGTGCTCTTCGCCCGCGCAACCGGCGTGCGCTGCCTGTGGCTGAACCTCGCCTTCGCCGGCATCACGGCCACGCAAACCTACTTTCTCGGGCAGCCGACGACGTTCGCTCTGCTCGCGCTGGCGGCGGCGGCGGTGCTGCTGCGCAGCGGCCGTTTCGCCGCGGCGGCCGCCTGCGCGGTCCTGATGAGCGTCGAGCCGCCCTTGGCTTTGCCGGTCTTGGTCGCGCTGCTCGTTGCGGTCCCAGGCACGCGGCTCCCGATCTTGGGGTTCGGCGGCTTGCTCGTCGGAGCGGGCATCGCGGGACTCGGACTACCGGTCACGATCGAGTACGTACGCGACGTGATCCCCGCCCACGCGCTCGCCAACGCCTACGAATGGCAGTTTAGCCTGACGTCCGTCTTGACGTCGCTCGGGGCCGGCGCCGCGGTCGCGGTCCGCTCGGGCGAAGCGATGTATGCGGCGATGCTGGTCCTCGGCATCGTGGTGGCGCGGCGCCTGTGGCGCTCGAGCGGCAACCGCGCGGCACTCGTCCTGGTTCCGCCGGCATTCTGCGTGTTCGGCGGGGTCCACGTCCATTTGAGTCAGCTCGTCATCGCCTTCCCGGCGATCCTGAGCGTCTACGCGAGCTACCCGCGGCTGCGCAATCTGGCGGCGACCGGAATCACGCTGGCAATGGTCCCCTGGAACGTCTTCAGCGCCACGATCATGACCGGTTTCACGCCGCTCGTGGTCGGCTGGTTCGCGGGCATCACGATGGGCCCGCGGCGGGGGCTCGTGCTGACCGCGGTCGCGATGGGCATCGCCCTCTCCGTCTTGGCTCTCGCCCTCGCCGGGTTCGGCCCCGGCGAGGTGCCCTTCGTCGCGCAAGCGTATCCACCGGGCGCCCTGGCCGAAGTCAGCTGGAGTGCCTTCTCGCGCGCCGCCCTGGCTCGGCCGTCCGTGCTGATGCAGTGGCTTCGGGTGCCGGTGCTCGTGGGGCTCGCGCTGGGGCTGACCGCCCTCACCCGCGCGGCCTTCGAACCGGCGGTAGCCGCGTGAGCGCCGGCGCGGATCGCTACCGCGTCATCTTCGATACGATGAACGCCGCCATCCTCGTCATCGCCGTCGACGGCTACACGTTCGTCGATGCGAATCCGCGCGTCTGCGCCATGTTCGGTTACACCGTCGCGGAGATGCTCGAGTTGGACGTCGGGCGCCTCTCCGCCGACGTTTCGCCGCCCGCGTTGCTGGATCGCGCGGCGTTGCGGGAGCGCGCGCGCGCGGGCGAGCCCGTCATCTTCCCCTGGCACTGCCGCACCAAGGACGGGCAACTGTTTTGGTGCGAGGTCGCGGTCCGGCGGACGATCCTCGACGAGCGCGACGTCTTCTTGCTCACGGCGCAGAACATCACGCAGCGCATCGAAGCGCGGGACGCGCTCGCGTACGGGGATCGGCTGCTCAACGCTGCCACCGCGAGCATCGCCGAGCTGATCGTCGGAACCTCGCTCGATGCGGCGGTGGCGAAGGCCCTGGCGATCATGGGTGCAGCCTTGCACGCCGACCGTATCCTCGTGCTGGAAGACGTGGACATGAGTCTCACGCTGGCAACCAACACGAGTTTCTTGTGGCAAAGCTCGGCCGATCTTCCCGCCCTCGACGCCTCGAACGTTCCCAATGCCGAGGATGCGCGCGAACTGCGCGCATGGCTGGCGCCCCTTGCCGCCGGCAACCCGGTACTCACGCTGGCCCGAGACGCGACGGGCTTTCTGGCACGCCTCATGCACGACATGAAGACGTTGTCGGTCCTGCTGCTGCCGGTCACCGTCGACGGCACGAAATGGGGCCACGTTGCGGTGGAGGATTGCGTCGCGCCACGGCTCTGGAGCAAGGTCGAGATCGGCGCGTTCGGGATCTTCGCCCAGGTCTTCGGCACGATCTTGTCGCGCAAGAAGACGCACGCCGCGACGCTCCGCAGCGCGGAGCAGTTTCGCGCGGTCACCGAAACGGTTCAAGATGCGATCGTCATGATCGCGCTGGACGGACGAATCGCCTATTGGAACCGCGCCGCCGAAAGCATCTTCGGTTATACGGCGGCCGAAGCGCACGGACAGCTCCTTCACCGGTGGCTTGCTCCGCCGCGCTTCCGCGCCGAGGCCGCGCGCGGGATGGCGGAGTTCGTCACGACCGGGGAGGGCCCGATCCTCGGCAAGGTCGTCGAGATAGCGGCAACGCGCAAAGACGGGGTCGAGATCGCCATCGAGCTTTCGGTCAACCCGATGACGGTCGGCGGGGAACGCTTCGCGGTCGGAAGCGCGCGCGATATCACGGACCGCAAACGCGCGGCCGCGCAGATCGAGCGGATGGCCCGCTACGACGCCCTGACGGACCTGCCCAACCGCCGCCTGTTCGTCCAATCGCTCGACCAGGCGATCGGACGCGCGCACCGCTCCGGCCAAGGCTTCGGCGTGCTCTACCTCGATCTCGACAACTTCAAAGACGTCAACGATACGCTCGGCCACCCCGCCGGCGATCGGCTGCTGCAAGTGGTCGCGGAGCGCCTGAGTGCGACCGTGCGCGAGGTCGACACCGTCGCACGGTTCGGCGGGGATGAGTTCGCCGTGATCGGCATCGACATTCGGGAGGCGCCCGACGCGGCGATCCTCGCGGACAAGATCGTGCGCGCCCTCGCCGCCCCCTTCACGATCGACGGCAAGACGGTCCGCACCGGCGCGAGCGTCGGCATCGCCGTCTACGGCCCCGGTTCCGACAGCGCGGAATCGCTGCTCGCGAACGCCGACGTCGCGCTCTATCGGGCCAAGCGGGATGGGCGCGGCAGATACCGCTTCTATTCCGAGTCGATGGATCGCGATGTCCGCGAGCGCGCCGCACTCGATCGCGAGCTCGCCGGCGCGCTCGCCGGCGGAGAGTTCGTCGTGTTCTATCAACCGCAGATCGACATCGAATCGGGGCGTTTCGCAGGCATCGAAGCGCTCGTGCGCTGGCAACACCCGCAGCGCGGCCTCGTCGGCCCGGACAGCTTCATCGACGCCTCCGAGAGTAGCGGCGCCATCGTGGCGTTGGGCCTGTTCGTCACGCGCAAAGCGTGCGCCCAGATGCGCGCCTGGGTCGACGCGGGGATCGCCCCGCCGGTCGTCGGCGTCAACGTCTCGAGCACCCAATTCAAGGCCTCGGTCGAGCTGGTCTCGGGGATCTCCAGGGTCCTCTCGCGGACCGGCGTCGCGGCGCCGAAGCTCGAACTCGAGCTGACCGAAAGCGTCCTCATGGCGGCATCGCTGCGGCATGCCGACACGTTGACGCTGCTGCGCCGGATGGGCGTCCGCGTCGCAATCGACGATTTCGGGACGGGTTACTCCTCGCTCGATTATCTACGCCGGTTCCGCGTCGACCGGATCAAGATTCCGGGGACGTTCGTCGCCAACATCTGCACCGATGACAACAGCGCGTCGATCGTGCGCGCCACCTTGTTCCTGGCCCGCGAACTCGACATCGAAGTGGTCGCCGAGGGAGTCGAGACGGTCGAGCAGCTGCTCCTGTTGCGCTCGTGGGGTTGCCGGATCGTCCAGGGCTACTACTACTCCAAGCCCCTCACGGCGCACGACGCCACGGCGCTGCTGCGCATCGGCCGCGTCGACCCCGATCATCCGGGAGCGCTCGCACTCGCCGGCGCCGCGGTCGCGAGCCGCGCCTCGCCGTGATCCTCGCCCCCCGGCGGTGCGCTTACATGCCGTACATTTTGGCGAAGAGGTATTGGGCGTCGGCGGCGGCTTGGTCGACGTCGATCAGGCCGCTCACGGCGCGGTCGTACGCTTTCACGATGTCGCGCTTGATCGCGGTCATCGTGCGTTCGCTCTCGAAGTCGATGTCGTCGGGGCGGTAGGACGTCAGGTTGATCGCGAAGTTCGCGCGGGCTTCGGTCAGCGAGTAGTCGTGGTTGGGGCCGCCGGCGACGTCGTCGGGAAGGAAGTAGCCGGCGTAGCCGGGCGGGCGATGCGCGTCGTCGTCCTGGCCGTCGTCCTCCCACGCGCACAGCGAGCAGATTTCGTAGGCGGCGCGCTCGCCGATCGTCGGGTAACCGCAGGCGGGACACGTGACGCGGCCCGCGTCCTCGAAGGTGCGTCGGCGCCGTTCGAAGCGCGCGGCGTCGCAGCTCACGGCGTTTCGGGGGCCTCGTCGCGCCGCGGCGCGGGCATCGGCAACAGTTGCTCGCGCAACACGCGCAGGATCGCGGCCACCGGAACGGCGAGGAACGTGCCGATCAGGCCGAACAGCTCGCTGCCGACGAGGATCGCGAGGATGATGTAGAGCGGCGAGAGGCCGACCGCGTCCTTGAGCACGCGCGGCGCGACGAAATTGCCGTCGATCTGCTGAATCACGACGAACAGCGCCGCCACCAGCGCCGCGTTGCCGGGTCCGTTGTACGCCAACGCCAGGATCACCGAGGGGACGAAACCGATCACCGCGCCCGCATACGGGATGAAGTTCAGGATGCCCGCGGCGACGCCGATCAGCAGTGCGTAGGGGACGTGCGTTGCGGTCAGCATGATGAAGATCATCAGGCCGACGATCGCGCCGCTGATCAACTGTCCGCGGATGAAACCGCCGACGACGCCGTCGATCTCGTCGACGATCGCGTCGACCTTCGCGCGCCGCTTCACGGGAAAGAACCCGAGCAACTGGTCGCGCACGTTCGTCGCGTCCAGCAGCATGTACGCGGCGAGCACCGGCACGATCACCAGCGCGCCGACGAGCGAGGCGGCGGAGAGCAGCACCGGCAAGCTGCGTTGCAGCGTATCGGCGCCGTAACGCTCCACGAGCGCGCCGAACTGCGAGGGCAGATCGGCGAGGTAGAGCCGGTCGGTGGCCGGGATGCGCGCGATCAGCGCGTTATGCGGCAACAGCAGTTCTTGCTGAAACTGCGCCATCAGGTGCGGCACCGACGCGATGAAGCTCTGCGAGTCGCTGCCGATCTGCGGCGCGATCAACGTAACGGTCAGCGTGCCGACCAGCGCGACCAACAGGTAGACGGCGAGGATCGAGAGCACGGCCGGCAGCACGGCGTTGAGCCGCCGGACCAGCGGATAGATCAAGTACGCGAGAAAGAGCGCGCCGACGACCAGCAGCCCGGTCGCGCGGATCGCCGCGAAGAAGTGCAGCAGGCCGACGACCAGATAGACCGCGACCGCGATCGTCGCGAGCACCTTGAGCGCGAAGGTGACGCGGCGCTCCGCGCGCGAGGGCAAGCGGCGGCGCCGCCGCAGCGGAGATTCGGGTTCGTTCATACCTTGAGCGGGCGAATCCGGCGCATGACGTCGACCAGCGAATCCGCGAGCGGCGTCACCGCGCGGTGCACGGGCTCGAGCCACGCCGGCCGGTCGTAGCCGTCGTCGAAATCGAGCAGCCGCATGAAGACGCCCAGCCGCACGGGCATCTCGAGCGACCACAAGCGCAGGCGCTCGCGCGCACCGGGCTGCGCGGCTTCGACGGCCGCGAGCACGCCGCCGTCGTCCGCGGCCCCGCGCACGATGGCGAGCAGGCCCCGATACGAGAGCCGCGCGGTGCGCAAGAACTCGTCGTCGATCGGGCTCTGCCCGACCAGATACGAGCCGAGCGTGCCGGCATCGTACGCCCGCATCTTGGCGGCGATGCGCGGCAGCCAGATGACCCCCTCGACCGCGACGCTCCAGCGGGGCGGCGGGCCGGTGCGCAAATCGGGTGCGTTCATACCGGCGCGTTTCGCGAACCGCGAAAGGCCAACCCGCACGAAGCGCGTAGAGGGGCAGGGTGATTCGGCGCCGCGCAATCGTGCTCGGTAGCACGGCGCTTCTGGGCGCCGCTGTATCGGCGTGCAGCCATCCCAAGGGCATCGCCGAGGGCGGGAACGTCCGCCTGGCCATGGTGACCGACACCGGCGGCCTCGGCGACCGTTCCTTCAACGACGGCGCCTACCGGGGCTTGACCGACGCCAAGCGCGAGCTGCACGCCGACATCGCGGTGCTCCAGTCTCGCTCGGCCGCCGATTACCAGCCCAACCTCACCGTGCTCGCGAACAAGGAGTACGACGAGATCTTCGCCGTCGGTTTCCTGATGGCGCGCGACGTCGATGAGGTCGCGAGCCGCTTTCCGACCCGCAACTTCGCGATCATCGACGCCGTGGTCGACGAGCCGAACGTCGCCTCGCTGACCTTTCGCGAACAGGAAGGCTCGTTTCTCGCCGGCGCCGCCGCGGCGTTCGCCACCAAGACGAAGACGATCGCGTTCGTCGGCGGCATCGACATCCCGCTGCTGCGCAAATTCGAGGCCGGCTACGCCGCCGGCGCGCGCCAAATCGACCCCAACGTTCACGTGCTGGTGAAATACATCGGCTCGTTCGACGATCCGGCGGCGGGCAAGGAGATCGCCGGCGTGCTGCTCGACCAGCATGCCGACGTGATCTACATCGCTGCGGGCAAGGCGGGCCTGGGCGCGATCGAACAGATCAAGGACCGCAGCGGCGTCTACGCGATCGGCGTCGACGTCGATCAGGACGGCCTCGTACCGGGCAAGATTCTGACCAGCATGATCAAACGCGTCGACGTCGGCGTGCTCAATCTCGCGCGCCGCGCCGCGACGGGCAAAACGCCGAGCGGCCACATCGAACTCGGTCTCAAGGACGGTGCGATCGGGTTGACGTCGTTCAAATACACGCGCAGCGCTCTGACGCCGGCACAGTTTCACGAACTCGACGTGCTGCGCGCGGCGATCGTGGCGGGCAAGATCGTGCCCCCGACGACCCGCGAAGAGCTCGCGACCTTCAAACCGGTGGTGCTGCGATGAGCGCGCCGGCGCTGACGCTGCGCGGTATCGTCAAACGCTTCGGCCCGGTGCTGGCGGTCGACGGCGTCGATCTCGACCTGCAGGCGGGCGAGATCCACGCACTCGTCGGCGAGAACGGCGCGGGCAAATCGACGCTCGCCGCGATCGCCTTCGGTGCCGTGATCCCCGATGCGGGCACGGTCGCCGCGACGGCGCCGGTCGGACTCGTGCACCAGCACTTTCAGCTGGTCGAACGGCTGCGCGTGTGGGAGAACGTCCTGCTCGGGCGCGAGCCGCGGCGCGGCTGGCGCATCGACCGCGCCGCGGCCGTCGAGCGCGTGCGGGCGCTCGCGAACGAGCACGGTTTGGAGGTCGATCCCGAGGCGGTCGTCGAGGACCTGCCGATCGGCATCCAGCAGCGCGTGGAGTTGTTGCGCGAACTCGAACGCCGGCCCGGCGTGCTGCTGCTCGACGAACCGACGGCCGCGCTCGCGCCGACCGAGATCGCGACGTTCTTCCGCACCGTCACCGCGCTCGCGCAGGCCGGCGCGGCGGTGCTGATCGTGACGCACAAACTCCAGGAAGTCGTCGACTACAGCACCCGCGTCACCGTGATGCGCGCCGGGCGCGTCGTCGCGCGCTACGAGACGAACGCGACCTCGACCGGCGAGATCGCGCGCGCGATGGTCGGCGGCGACCTGCCGCCGTTGGCCGAGCGCGCGCCGACGACGCCCGCGCCGCGCCTGAACGTGCGCGCTCTCGCCGCGGGCAGCGGCGGCGGCGCGCTGCACGACGGCACGTTCGAGGTCCGCGCCGGCGAGATCGTCGGCGTCGCGGGCGTGGAGGGCAACGGTCAGTCGGCGCTCGCCGACGCGCTGGCCGGCATCGCGGACTACACCGGCACGATCGAACTCGACGGCACGCCGCTGCCGGCCGCGATGACGCCCGCCGAACGGCTCGAGCGCGGTATCCGCGTCATCCCGCAGGACCGCCGCCACGAAGCGCTCGTCCCCGGCTGGTCGATCGTCGAGAACGTCGCACTCGGCCGCCATCGCGACGCGCCGCTGCGCCGCGGCATGCTACTCGATCGCGGCGCCGAAGCGGCGGCGGCGACCGAGGTGATCGAGCGCTTCGACGTGCGCCCGCCCGATCCCGAAGCGATCGTCGACGCGCTCTCGGGCGGCAACCAGCAGAAGGTCGTCGTCGGCCGCGCGCTCGGCGCGCACCCCAAACTGCTCGTCGCCTATCAGCCGACGCGCGGCATCGACGTCGGGGCCGCGTTGCTCGTGCAGTCGCGTCTGATCGAGGCGCGCAACGCCGGCGTCGCCGTGCTGCTGATCTCGTTCGAACTCGATGAGATCTTCGCGCTGGCCGATCGCGTGCTGGTGCTCTACGGCGGCCGCGTCGCCGGCGCGTTCGACCGCGCCGGCATCGACCGCGGCCGCGTCGGCGCGCTGATGGCCGGAGGATCGTGATGGCGGCCCTGTGGCGCTTGCGCATCGTCCGCGATCTCGCCGTCGCGCTGGTCGTCGTGTTCGGCGTCGGCAGCATCGCGATGCTGCTCGCGCACGTCTCGCCGATCGACGGCTTCGGCGCGCTCTTCGACGGCGCGTTCGGCACCACGTCGGAGTTCGCCGAAACGCTCGTCTCCGCGACCGCGCTGCTCTTCCCGGCGCTGGGCATCGCGCTGGCGTTCCGGGCCGGTCTGTTCAACATCGGCGCCGAGGGCCAATTGATTCTCGGCGGCCTGGCGGCGGGGATCGCCGGCGTGTTCGTGCCCGGCCCGCCGGTCGTCTCGATCGTCGTGACCTTGCTGGCCGGCGCGCTCGCGGGCGGCCTGTGGGGCGGGATCGCGGGTTTCTTAAAGGCGCGCTTCGGCGCCAACGAAGTGATCGCGACGCTGATGCTCAACGTCGTCGCGGCGCTGTTCGCGAACTACGCGGTCAACGGGCCCTGGCACTTCGCGACGGCGAACGAGGGCGAGACGCCGTTGCTCGCGCGCACCGCATGGCTGCCGACGATCGTGCCCGACACGCGGCTGACGATCGCGGTCGTCATCGCGCTCGTACTGGCGCTCGTGTTGCGCTTCGTCTTCACGCGCACCGTGTTCGGCTTCGAGCTGCGCGCCGCGGGCGAAGCGCCCGAAGCCGCGCGCCGCAGCGGCATCGACCTGAGCCGCATGGCGCTGCTCGCGCTGTC
>Ga0181528_10003149_pt1 | contig 10144 bp, 6 predicted proteins | sample PEATcosm2014_Bin_47_FD_119742 | JGI IMG/M metagenome (GOLD analysis project Ga0181528, IMG submission 119742) | Peatland microbial communities from MTU Mesocosm Facility, Houghton, MI, USA - PEATcosm2014_Bin10_10_metaG | ecosystem: Environmental > Terrestrial > Soil > Wetlands > Peat | place...
CAGCCGGCTACGGACAGCTACGCCATGGCCACGGGCGAAACGACGGTGGAGTTGCTGGACGCCTGCTGCCGGCTGATCGATCTGCTGACCACGCCGCAAGACATTCCATTTTTGAGCGGGCTGATTCAGCGCGAGATTATTTACCGCATTTTGCGCGGGCCGGAAGGGGCGCGGCTGCGGGCGATTGCCACGCTGGGCGACCAGAGCCAGCGCACGGCGAAGGCGATTGCATGGGTGCGGGCGAACTATGCCAAGCCGCTGCGGGTGGAGGATTTGGCGGAGCTGGCGGCCATGGGCGTGTCCACGCTGCATCACCATTTTCGGGCGCTGACGGCGATGAGTCCGCTGCAATACCAGAAACAACTGCGGCTGCATGCAGCGCGGGAGCGCATGCTGATGGATGGTCTGGACGCGGCCAGCGCGGCGTTTGCAGTGGGATATGAGAGCGCCAGCCAGTTCAACCGGGAGTACAGCCGGTTCTTTGGGCAGCCGCCGATGCGGGATATCCGTACGTTGCGCTCGCCGGGAGCGCTGCCAGTGGAGGCGATGGATGTTGCTCAGGGTGCGAACTGAGCATCGGGCAGGCGCTGAGATTCGAAGTCAACGAGAAGCGATTCACTGCCGAGCCTCCCACTTCTCGCAAAAGATGCGAGAAGTGCGGCACTCCAGTTGCTTCTTCCTCGCGGGTCAGTGCTTCTTAATATTCTCGTAACAAAGGCCTGCTAGACTTTTTATGGTTCCATCCTGACTGGATATTTGCCGCCCCAAATCCCTCCTGTCGCCGCCTTCCGAAAGGACCAGCCATGCGTCGCAGCGTTTCCGCGGTTATTTGTTCACTAGTTGTTTTGATCCTCGGCTCTCTCATGGGCTGTAGCAGCAGCGGCAGTTCGAACGCCTCCTCGTCGACTGCGCCTTATACCCAGATGGTGACGATTGCGGCGACTGGCGGTGCGACACAGAGCGCTGCTGGCGGCAAACCGTTCAACGCGCCTTTGTCGGTGTCCGTGGCGGTGAATGGGGCGACGTTCGCAGGAGAAAAAGTTACCTTCAGCGCGCCAACTTCCGGCGCCAGTGGAACTTTCGCCAACGGAAGCACCACGGAGGACGACGTTACGGATGCGAAGGGGGTGGCCACTTCCTCCACGTTCACGGCCAATTCGGTGGGCGGAGCGTATACGGTGACGGCTACGGTTACGGGCGCGAAACCGGTGAGTTTTGGCCTGACAAATATTGCGGTCACTCCGTTCGCTTTTTCCATGAGCGGACAAGACACGAGCGGCGGATATTATGCGCTGGCCGGCGCGATCCTGCTGGATGCCGATGGCAACGTGATCAGCGGCGAGCAGGATTACAACGATGGCGGCTTTGGTTATGCCTCGCCGGAGCCGAAGGGCGACGTGATTACCGGAGGATCTCTGACGATTCCCAAAGGTTCACCGGCGGGGCAGGGAACTCTGACGCTGAATACGAACAACACCAACCTGGGGTTGAATGCGGATGGCGTGGAAGTGTTTGCGGTGCAGTTTGTGAATGCCAAGCACGCGCTGATCATGCAGTTCGATGGCTTTGCCACCTCGAGCGGCAGCCTTGACTTGCAGACTCTGCCCGGCGCGCTGAATGGAAATTATGCTTTTGCTGTTTCCGGATTTGACGCGTCCGACACGCCGGTGGCTTATGGCGGAGTGTTCTCGGCCAGCGGCGCAGCGGCCAGCGGCGTGGTTGACACGAACGATGCCAACAATCTGGGAGTGACCACGGGGAAGGCCTTCACCTGGACCATCACCGGACCCGATGACTACGGGCGGGGGACGCTGAAGGGAATTAAAGTGGGCGGCAGCGGTGTGACGTTGAATTATTACATCGTCGGCCCGGAGGCGGTGAGGTTGATCGATGTCGACGCCTATGACTCCGCTGCTGGATCGGCGTTCGGGCAGGGTGCGGGGAATTTCAGCAATGCTTCTTTGGGTTCTTCCGTGCTGGCCATGAATGGTAGCGTGCTGGCGCAGTTCGGCGCGTTGGGCCAGTTCACCCCGAGCAATACCGGATCTTCTCCTGCGAACTTTGCCGGAGTGGGAGATGAAAGCGAACCGGCCAACGGCGTAGTCTCAACGCAAACCGCCAAGATCAGCGGCACGTATTCGGTGGCGAGCGATGGATACGGCAGCCTTGCCTTCAATACCACCAATAGTAATTACCCGGGGCTGGGCGACATTACGACGTTGGGGATTTACCTGACCGATCCGGTGCTGAATCTAAATGATCCGAACAACCCGACGGGCGGCGGAGGCGGTCTGGTGGTCGATCTGGATTCCGGAGCGCAGGTGGGCGTGGCATTGCCGGGGCTGACGGGAATTCTGGTTCCGCAAACCGATGCCGCGACCGCGAGCGCCGATTTCGCCGGCAACTATGCGGCGGGTTGGCAGAATTTCGACAACGAGGGCTGCTCGTGCGAATTCGACATGGTGGCGCAGGGAGCGATGACGGCTGGCGGGCAACTCATTCTGACTGGCATGGTGAGCGATCCCGCCTTGTCATTGGGAGAGGCGGATGCGACCAGTTCGAGCAATACCCTTACCGGTACGCCGCTGGCCGATGGAAATAATCCCGGACGCTACACGATGCTGTCAGCGAAAGATTCGCTGGCCACGATGATCGATGGTGCGCCCGGCCCCAACTTCGATATGGTGATTTACCAGGCCAGCGGTGGCGAATTGTTCTGGCTGGATTATGACAACTCGGACGTTACGGTGGCGCTGGGGCAGCTGGAACAACAAGGATCTTTGAGCGGAATACCTGCGGGCACAGCAGCGGCTGAAGAGCCTAGTGAAAAGCTGCGGTCGCGGCGTGCTTCCTTCCGACGACATAGACTCTCGCGGTGAAATCTTAGTTACGCCGTCACGTCAGAAATTGCCGCCGGGACGGCGGCGCTACATCTGAACGGAGAGCTAGTTGGGTTCGGCCATGTCGCGCAGGGCGGCAGGCTTGCGGATTAGGATGGTGGAGCCTTTGGCTTGCAGGATTTGGCGCTTGCGCAGATCGGCGAAGAGACGGGTGACGGTCTCGCGCGAAGTGCCGATCATTTGGGCGATTTCTCCGTGGGTAAGGCGGAGCTTGATGCGGGGCTCGGGCTTGGCGGACTCGCCGTTTTTTGTGCTCCATTCGAGCAGCAGCGTGGCCAGCTTTTCGCTGGCGGAGTGGGACAGGCCGAGGGAGCGGACTTCCTTGCAGGCGTTGTAATATTTTTCGCCGAGTTGCTCGGCCACGCGGAAGCAGGTTTCGACGTCGTCGCGGAGGAAGGCTAGAAAATCGTTGTGCTTGACGAAGTTGATCTGGCAGGGATCGATGGTTTCGGCGGTGACTTCATAGGGCTTGCCGGAGATGGTGGCGCTCATACCGAGGACTTCGCCGGGATCGGCGAGTTTGACGATCATGGTTCTGCCGCTGGGCGAATTGATGCTGAGTTTGACGCCGCCTTTGCATAGGACGAAGATGCCGCGCGGCTCCTGGCCTTCGACGAAGAGCACCGCGCCTTGCGGGTAGGAAGTGGCGAACTTGATCTTCTCGAATTGCTGGAGCGCGGCGGGAGGCAGGTTGCAGAAGATTCTCTCGGCGCGCAGCTTGCACGTCATGCAGGTTTCCTGAATCTCCATGCCGTAGGGCGAGAGCATGTGCGGCCTCCTGGTTCCGGCTTCCGACTTTCGGCTTCCGATTGCGGTCGTTCTTGTCGCAAGGACTCGCGGCCATGCGAGCCAAGACCATCTGAGCCAGTGTCGGTCGGGATTTCACGGCTGGCTGTGCCGCAGGGCACGGCTGGATGTGACGCGCCTCACAACTCTTGCCAAATGTGATCGAAGTCACAGTCGTCAGTGACCTGCCTTGCTGCGCCGCTCCGCCGCATCCGCCATCCTTGTCCAGTCATTGCAGCTGCAAGAACTTGCTTAATTGTTAGATCGGGCAAAGGCGGGCCCTCCTCATGAAACGCAAATTCAAGACAATGGATGCAAACGAGGCGGCTGCGTATGTGGCCTAGCGGCTCAACGAGGTGATTGCGATTTATCCGATTACGCCGTCGTCGAATATGGGCGAGTGGGCCGAACTGCAGCATGCATGATCCGAAGTCCTCAACTCCGAGAAGAATTTATAAGCTGGCTAGCCGGCAACATTTTGCCAGGAGAAATCATGGTTGACTTAACGACGCAGTATCTGGGGTTGAACCTTCGCACACCGTTGGTAGCATCGGCTTCGCCGCTCTCGCAGGAGATCGATGGCATTTGCCATCTGGAGGATGCGGGCGCATCGGCGGTGGTTTTGTATTCGCTCTTCGAGGAGCAGTTGCGGCAGGAGAGCTTCGAACTCGACCACCATCTTGCGCAGGGCACCAACAGCTTCGCGGAAGCGGGAAGCTTTTTTCCGCAAGCCGGCGAATTTCATCTGGAGCCGGAAGGTTATTTAAATCATATTCGCAAGGCCAAGAAGGCGGTCTCGATTCCGATTATCGCCCGCCTGAATGGCACGACCGTCGGCGGATGGACCGAGTATGCGAAGCTGATTGAGCAGGCGGGCGCGGATGCACTGGAATGTGATATTTATTCGATCGCGGCCAATCCGGAGATTTCTTCCAAAGACGTAGAGCAGGAATACATCGACATTTTGAAGGCGGTGAAGAGCGCGGTGGAAATTCCGGTGGCGGTGAAGGTGAGCCCGTTCTTCAGCAACATGGCCAGCATGGCGAAGCGGTTGGATGAAGCGGGCGCGGACGCGCTGGTGCTGTTCAATCGTTTTTACCAGCCAGATATCAATCTGGACGAGCTGGAGATTCAGCCCAATGTGCTGCTCAGCACTCCCCAGGCGCTGCGCCCGCCGCTGACGTGGATCGGGATTCTATTTGGCCGGATTCGCGCGAACCTGGCTGGAACCAGCGGCGTGCATGGGCCTGAAGACGTGGTGAAGTTGCTGATGGTGGGCGCCGACGTGACCATGCTTTGCTCGACTTTATTGAAGAACGGCATTGGACATTTGCCGAAGATTGAACTGGGGTTGCAACGCTGGATGGAAGAGCACGAGTACGAATCGGTGCGGCAAATGAAGGGCAGCATGAGCCAGGTGCGTTGCCCCAGCCCTTCGGCATTTGAACGCGCACAATATATGAAGGCGGTGAAGAGCATCGCGCATGTGCGGTGACGAATCGCGAGGCGTGGAGGATTCTGAGCGGGAACTGGCGAACCTCCGATTAAGTTCAGCGCCCGAGAAAATCAGGTCTCTCGACTTCGCAGCATTGCACCTTCACGGGGCAATGTATTCGGGCCAACGCTGGCGGACCTGCGGTGCCGGCCACGGATGCACCGTTTGCCAACGGCGGAGAGGAGTTGAATGCCGCGCGGGCATTCCGACGTTCCCGTTCCCCGATACCGCTGCGCGCGTCTTCACTTACATGTGGAAATATACGCAAAACCCGCATGGACTTTATGAAACTCCTGGGCTCGCAGACGGCTCGGAGTTGGACGATTCCCATCGCAAGGAACTGGATCAACTCATTCAGAGCGTGCGCTCGAAGGGACGCGTGCTGCTGACTGAAGTCGAGTCGAAGCAATTGTTGTCGCTCTACGGCATCCCAACGGTCGATACGCAAGTTGCGACCAGTGAAGATGGGGCGCTCGCGCTGGCCGATAAATTCGGCTATCCCGTGGTGCTGAAAAGTTTCTCCGAGACCATCACGCACAAAACTGACGTAGGCGGCGTGAAACTGAATCTTCGCGATGAGGAGGCGGTACGCTCGGCGTATCGCGGCATTCAGGCCTCGGTCGCGGAAAAAGTCGGCGCCGATCAATTCTCCGGAGTGACCGTGCAGCCCATGGTGAAGCTCGATGGATATGAACTGATCCTGGGCAGCAGTGTCGATCCGCAGTTTGGGCCGGTGATTCTGTTTGGCTCGGGCGGCCAGTTGGTGGAAGTTTACAAAGATAGCGCTCTGGCTCTTCCGCCGCTGAACACCACACTGGCGCAACGCCTGATGAAGCAGACGAAAATCTTTACCGCCCTGAAAGGCGTGCGGGGCCGCAAGCCGGTGAATATGGTTGCGCTGGAACAGTTGCTGGTGCGCTTCAGCCAGTTGGTGCTGGAACAGCCGTGGATCGAGGAGATCGATATCAATCCCCTGATCGCTTTGCCGGAGCGCTTCCTCGCGCTGGATGCGAGAATCGTGCTCCACGGCGAGGGTGTGAAGCTGGAGCAACTGCCCAAGCCTGCCATCCGGCCGTATCCTTTGCAATATGTCGCGCCCTGGACGATGCGTGACGGAAACCTGGTAACGATTCGGCCGATTCGTCCCGAGGATGAGCCGCTGATGGTGAAGTTGCATCAAACGCTCTCCGACCGCAGCGTTTATCTTCGCTACTTCTGCTCGCTGAGCTTGAGTTGCCGCGTGGCCCACAAGCGCCTTCTGAAAATCTGCTTCGTGGATTACGACCGGGAAATGGCTCTGGTGGCGGAGAGAGTGGACCCTGCGACAAGGGAACGTAGGATCATCGGTGTGGGCCGTTTGAGCAAACTGCGCGGGCGGAACGAAGCGGAAGTTGCGGTGCTGGTAACTGACCAGTATCAGAAGCTTGGACTCGGCAATGAACTGCTGCGGCGCGTGATCGATGTAGCGCGTGACGAGAAGTTGAGCCAGGTGTCCGCGGAAATGTTGACGGACAACGTGGCCATGCAGGTGGTTATGAAACGCCTGGGCTTCCGGGTGCGCACCGCGGAAGATATGACTTCGGTGCATGCGTATCTGGATCTTTAGAGCCGCGCATCGCCATGATTCGGCGGGGCGCGTCAACTCGAGTGTCGAACCTTGGAGGAGTGGAATTTATTCCACTCCTCCAAACTGTTTCAGATCGTCCGGCCCGTCTTTCACCGCGACCGCGTCTTTGCCCTGCACCATCTCGCGCACGCTCTCCACGATGTCCGGATTGGCCAGCGTGGTGATGTCGCCAGTGGCGAGATTATTCGAGATGGCCGCCAGGACGCGCCGCATCAATTTTCCCGAGCGCGTCTTCGGCATGTCAGGAACGATGTGTACTCTGCGGGGCCGCGCGATTTTGCCGATGATCGTCTCGATCGTCTTTGTGACTTTGTCCGAAATTTCCTGGCTCGGCTGAATGCCGGGAACCAGCGAAACGTAAACCTCCGGGATGCGGCCTTTGATGTCGTCGACCACCGGAACCACGGCGGCTTCGGCAATCTCCGGCAGCGTCAGGCAAGCCGATTCGATTTCCTTCGTGCCCAGACGATGTCCGGCGACGTTGATCACGTCATCCACGCGGCCCAGAATTCGCAAATATCCGTCGCCCGCGAGCACTGCGCCATCGGCGGCAAAGTAGGGCCAGTCTCGCCAGTCTTTACTTTTCGAATCCTTGCAGTACTTTCTATAGTACTGGTCGACGAAGCGGTCGCGATCTCCCCAGATGGTCTGCATAATGCCCGGCCAAGGATTGCGGATACAGATGTTGCCCGCCTTGCCCGATCCCGCCTTCACATCCTCATTATTTTCGTCGAACACGGTGGGATAAATTCCCGGCGCGCCCGGACCCGCGCTGCCCGGCTTCATCGGGTCGATGGCCGGTTTAGTCGTACACAAAAATCCTCCGGTCTCGGTTTGCCACCAGGTGTCGACGATGACCGCCTCGCCTTTGCCCACGACCTCGTAGTACCAGCGCCAGACGTCAGGTTCAATCGGTTCGCCCACGGAAGTCATGTGCTTGAAATGATATTTGTATTTCGCCGGCTCATCGGGTCCGGCCTTGCGCAGTTGGCGAATTGCAGTCGGCGAAGTATGAAAAATATTCACGTTCAGCCGCTCGGCAATTCTCCAGACTCGTCCTGCATCAGGATAGGTCGGCACGCCTTCATACAAAACCGTGGTCGCGGCCAGCGCCAGCGGGCCGTACACGATGTAGGAGTGGCCCGTGATCCATCCAATGTCAGCCATGCACCAATAAACATCGGTGGGGTGAAGGTCCTGCAAATACTTCGTTGTTCCGGTCGCGTATGCGAGGTATCCGCCGGTGCGGTGCTGGCAGCCTTTGGGTTTGCCGGTGCTGCCGCTGGTGTACATCAGGAATAGCGGAGCCTCCGCGTCCATGGAAACGGGCTCGACTTTTCTTCCGGCAAATCTCTTCAGCTCTTCATCCACAAAATAATCGCGGCCCTCGACCATCGGCGCCGACGAGCCATACTGCCCGCGATGCCGCTTCCACACCAAAACTTTGTCGACATCTTGACCCTCCTGCTTGGCCACATCAAGCGCGATTTGCGCGTTGGCTTTGTGGTCGATGATTTTGCCGGAGCGGTAATAGCTATCGGCCGTAATCAGCACGCGGCTGCCGGAGTCCGCAATACGGCGGCCACAGGCCTCACCGCTGAAGCCGCCGAAGACCACGGAGTGAATCACGCCCAGCCGCGCGCACGCCAGCATGGTCACGGGCAGCTCGGGAATCATCGGCATGTGAATGGTGACGCGGTCGCCGGCCTTCAATCCGGCAAAGTCGCGCAGCAGTGCCGCTAGTTCATTCACGCGGATGTAGAGTTCCTGATAGGTCACCGCGACCGCAGCGTCCTGCTCATTTTCCGGGACGAAGATCAGCGCGGCTTTATTTTTGTGTTGATCGAGATGGCGGTCGACGCAGTTGTAACAGGCATTCAGCTTGCCGCCCACAAACCACTTCCAGAACGGCGGATTGCTGGTATCGAGCGTGGTGTGCCAGTACTGATCCCAGCTGAGCATGTCGGCATATTCGCGGAAGCATTCGGGGAAATTCTTCTCGGCAAAGCGCTCGTTCACCGAGGGATCGGAGAGATTGGCCTGGCCTATGAATTTCGAAGAAGGATAAAAATATTCTTCTTCGCGCCAATGCACGGCGATTTGTGCGTCCGTCGTTTCGACTGCCGGTTTGCCTTCTCGATTCTCAGCCATGGTGATTGCCTCTTATCGGGGAGTTGCACTGCTTTGTGGTGCTCCCTGGGGTTGGGGCCCTGAACCGTCTGCCGGACGCGCCTGCCGTCGACGCATTCACGGAACCCGCCATTCTACTGCTTTCTGGTCCCATCCGTCACTGGCCGCCGTGTCGTTTGATTTTCCTCGCGATGCGGCTTGATCGGGCGGGAGTTAGCCGCGCCCGGTGGCGGCGAACCTGTTCGGGTGATAACTATTCAAATACCTCCGGACAACAGCGTAATTGCATTGTGAGCGCACTTCTGCGGTAATCCAAAGACAGAATCACCACGCCGGTTCCTATGGAAACAATCTCATTACGAAACAGCAAAATGGTTGAGGGCGCTGACTCTTCTCAAATTGAGCAGCGCTCAGCGGATGCAATTTTTGTGCGCTCGCAAACCGTGGTTTCGCGGAGTGTGGCGGGAGAAACGTTGATCGTGCCCGTGCGCGGGAAAGTCGGCGACCTGGCTTCGATCTACAGCTTGAACGGAACAGGATCGCTGATCTGGGAGACGTTGGCAGACCCGCATGGGATTGACGAATTAGTAAACGCCGTCGAGCGCGAGTACGATGTGGGGCGCGAGCAGGCGGAGCGCGATGTACTCCAATTTGTAAATGACATGCTTTCGGTGGGATTGGTGGAAGCGCGGCCTGCGGTTGCGATGGCGGCGATGGAAGCAGGGACGGGCGCGGCTGCGCCAGTCGCAGTTCGATAGCGCACGGTGCAATCGGAAGAACTTTCAGGAGCAACATGGAACAACTGACTTACGGAGCCTTCAGCGCGGACCTGCACCAGAAGCAAGGCGGGCAGCGCGCGCCCATGCAGGTTTCCATTGAAGTGACGCGGCGCTGTCCGCTGGAGTGCCAGCATTGTTATAACAATCTCCCGATGGGCGATCAGGAAGCCCGCAGCCGCGAGATGACCACGGAGGAGCACTTCCGTATGCTCGACGAGTTGGTCGAGATGGGAACTTTCTGGCTGCTCTACACCGGCGGTGAAATTTTTGCCCGCAAGGATTTTCTTGAGATCTACACCTACGCCAAGAAGAAGGGATTTCTCATCACTCTCTTCACCAACGGCACGCTGATCAACGAAAAGATCGCCGACTACCTGGTGGAGTGGCCACCCTTCGCCATCGAGATCACGCTCTACGGCCGCACGCG
>Ga0181528_10003151_pt1 | contig 10138 bp, 10 predicted proteins | sample PEATcosm2014_Bin_47_FD_119742 | JGI IMG/M metagenome (GOLD analysis project Ga0181528, IMG submission 119742) | Peatland microbial communities from MTU Mesocosm Facility, Houghton, MI, USA - PEATcosm2014_Bin10_10_metaG | ecosystem: Environmental > Terrestrial > Soil > Wetlands > Peat | place...
GGTAACGTTCTCGCCGGCCTTTTTCTTGGCCGCGACCAGCGTGTTGTAGAGACGCTCGACCTGCTCGCGTTCGCCTTGATCCACGCTGTGCAGAGTAAAGTGCGGGGCCGAAATCGCTCCACTCCCTGCCGCAGCGGCGGCAGCCTGACTAACGCCGTAAACAGGATGATGGGGCTTGTGCTCTTCTTCGGCAACACGCACTCCCTGCACAGAGAGAAGTGCATCCTGCGGTCGGCGGTAACCTTCTTCGCGGATACGGGACTTCTTGCGCCAGAGATCGCTGTAGAGCGCGTAGCGCTGGGCCATCTCGTTGTAGCGGTAGCGCTGGGAGAAGTTCATGCGTCCACCATCGGAGAATTTGCGCAGCAAGCTCAGCACTTTCCACTCGACATCCGTCGGCGGTCGCTTGGTCGGATTGCTGAAGAAAATCTCGTACTCGATTTTCAAGCGGCGCAGTTGGGAGTCGAGAAGATTTAGTTCTTCGTCGGTGGTCACAGGAGTCTCCATCCACAGTTTAGTGATTGGAGACACACGAGGCGAGGTATCCCTCGGTCACTAAGGGCATGGAACGAAAGTAAGGGCGGACAACTCCTAGCTTCTAGCTCCTAGTCTTCGCCGTAAGTCTTTATGAACTCTTGGCGGACGGGTCAAGGACCTGGAGGCGCACTTGGTGGTATGTACCAGAACGGCTTTCAGTCTTGGTCTTGGCTAGCAGCTAGCGGCTAGTGGCTAGAAGCTTACTTCGCAGAATTCGACGCCATTTTCTTGACCATGGCCAGGACAAGCTTGCGGTCGCTGTCGTTCAGGCTGGTCGAATAGCGGCGGATCTGGCTGAGGAAACGCACTTCGTCATCGGAGAGCTGGGGCAATCCCTTCGAGCCGTTGCTGTGTCCTGGCTCGGAGAAAAATTGCGACAGTGGCAGTTCCATCGCGCCAGCGATCTTGGAAAGCGTGTCGAGCGAAGGAATCGTGTGGCCATTCTCGACGCGTGACAGGTAGCAGCGAAGAAGTCCGGTTCGCTTTTCGATGTCGCCCTGAGACATACCTTTCTGAAGCCGGTAGTTGCGGATCGTCTCGCCGATATTCATCGTTGGGAGCATTTCAGGATGGGTCATAGTAACCAGAGGAGCAACTTCTGGCAAGTGGGAAATTTGTGCCATACGAGGGACATTCGTGCCATACGAAAAATGGATGGCAGAAAACAACTTTTCGCGTGGAAGCGGCCATTACTTATACATAGTTAAACTAATTGACGTGCGCGGACGCACATACCTAAGCAATCCTTGTGTGCTTAAAACCCGTGTGCAGGGCGGGTTTCACTTCTTCAGAGTCGTGGCTAGGAAATTGACGGTTCTCTGCCACGCGTCGGCTGCATCGGCTGCGCGATAGCCTTCTTTGTTATTCGGATTCTCGAAAGCGTGGCCCGCATCATCGTAGATTTTGACGTCGATTGTCTTGCCGAGTTGTTTGAGAGCTTGCTCAAACTTGTGAACGTCGTCGGGAGTGATGCCATGATCTTGGCCGCCAAACAGACCGAGGATCGGTGCATTGATTTTCTTTAGCGTTTCAGGATCGGTGGCGAGGTGACCGTAGTTGATTACGTCGGCGGCAAGAGTAGGTTCTTGCAACGCGACGTCGAGCGCGTAACCGCCGCCCATGCACCATCCGATGGCGCCGATGCGGTCTTTCTTAACGCTCGACTGGGCGACGAGATATTCGAACGCAGCGTGAAGATCGCGCTTAGCTCGGTCTTCGGGGACTCCGCGCATAATCTCGTGCGCCATGTCGGGCGTCGTAGCGACCTTCCCGCGATAGAGGTCGATCGCAAGCGCTTCATAGCCCTCATCTGCCAGTTTCGACGCTTGCTCTTTCACCCAGTCGTTCAGTCCCCACCATTCGTGAACCACGATCAGGGCAGGAAACGGACCTTTGCCCGTGGGTGAGTAGAGGATGCCCTGCACGGTTTCGTCACCGCTTTTGTAAGACACATTCTTGCCCTCCGCGGCGAAGGCGAGTGTTGTTGCCAAAAGAACAACGAACAAGAGAATCTGCTTCATGGCTGGACCTCTTCGTTTTGCGCGCCGACATTGTTAATTGATCTGATCCGCGATTACAAGAGGAGTTCCATGTAGAGCGCCCCAGCAATAGGATTCGCACAGTAGGCAGGAATTTCGCGGAAGCCGAGTTTGCGATACATGGCAACGGCATCTTTCATAACCGGCTCGACGGTGTCGAGTCGCATGCGCTGATAGCCGATCTGGCGGGCTTCCGCGATGATTCGATTGGCGAGAGCGCGACCCAGCCCTTTGCCACGAAATTGCGGGCGAAGGTAGAGGCGCTTCATTTCGGAAACAGCATCTTCGAGTTTGTGGAGCGCGATGCATCCCGCGAGTTGACCTTCGTATTCCGCGAGAAGCAGGCGTCCCGCAGGAGGAGCATAGTCCCCGGGCAAGCCGGCTAGCTCCTGATCGAAATTCTGGAAGCAAAGACTGAAACCGAGGGACTGTGCGTATTCGAGGAAGAGTTCGCGGGCTTGTGCAATCTGAGTCGGAGATACGGCTTGCGTAAATGACAGACCTTTCCCGACAGAGGGCACAGAGAAGACAGGCGAAGGCTGCGAACTATCGGAATTCGTTTTCACCCTGTGGCCCTCCGTTTCCTCTGTGGTTGAGCCTATCCCATGAGCATGCCGCCGTTGACGCTGAGCGTGTGGCCTGTAATGTAGGAGGCTTCGTCGGAGGCCAGGAATGCCACGGCGCTGGCAACATCTTCAGAAGTTCCAACTCGGCCCAATGGAATCTGCTTCACCGCGCTTTGCTTGAACTCGTCGCTGAGGACGGCGGTCATGGCAGTTTCGATGAATCCGGGAGCAACGGCGTTACAAGTGATGTTGCGCGAGCCGACCTCGCGGGCGATCGCCATGGTGAGGCCGATGAGGCCGGCTTTGGAGGCGGAATAGTTGGCCTGCCCAGCCTGTCCCATCTGGCCGAAGACGCTGGTGATATTGATGATGCGTCCCCAACGCTGCTTAAGCATGGAGGGGATGACTTGCTGGATGCAAAGGTAAGCGGAGGTAAGGTTCGTTTGGAGGACGGCGTCCCAGTCGGTGCGCTTCATGCGCATGACGAGTTGGTCGCGGGTGATTCCCGCGTTATTGACGAGGATGTCGATCTTGCCGAATTGGGCTATGGTGGCCTTCACGGTGGTTTTCACCTGCTCCTCGTCGGCGACGTCGAGGGCGAAGGCGTTGGCCTTTCCGCCGGCGGCGGATATTTCGGCAGCCAGTTCGTTGAGTTTCTCCTGATTGCGGGCGGCAACGATGACAGCGGCACCTTCTTTGGCGAGGCGCAGGGCGCAGGTACGTCCGATGCCTTGAGAGGCGCCGGTGACGAAGGCTACGCGTCCTGATAAGGACATGCTTGTTCTCCCGAAACATCGTTTAGTGAATGCAGTGGAACGAACGCAAGATTATACGCGGTGGCTGCCTGCATACGCGCCAAGAAGAACTAACTCTAAACAGCAACCTCCGCAAATCTCGCCGGGGTTTCTCGTAGCTGACCGTTCTGCAGTCGCAATGATCGTCCCCAATGCCATTTCTTCTATCGGATACGGATAGCGAGGATGAATACGACGCTCAAAAAGGCTAGTAACGCGAGCTTCACTTGCGTTGGGGTCAGGAAGCGCTGCATCCAATCGGCAGCGCCGTAGAACTTTCCGCGACTTCGGAGGTCCATGACGAAGGCCGCGAACCCTGCGATGAGGAAAGAACCTGCGATAAACAGCCAGCCTCCTCTTGCGTCTCCGCGTGAGAACTCCAGTAACCCCGCCACCAACGACATCACTGGTGGCGTTACCTTGCCAGCTATTCGGAGGACTCGTCTAAAGTAGGAGATACGCGCCGCGCGATAGTCGCCAAGGAGGACCAAAGTCGCCGTCGAACAAATCTTGGTGATAGCTATAAGCAGGAGCAACGATAGCAATCGTTGCGTCGTTACCGCGTTTGGAAGGTGTGGAATCATGATGTCCTCTTTGTGGAATCGATCTCAGCAATCGCTCTCAGGATGGTCCGAGTGTTCTTGCTCATCTCATTCCGTAGTCTCACAGTCGCCAGCGCCAGCATCACGACGATCATCGCCACCGCGCGAGTGATGATTGTGTTGGTAGGAGCAACGGAGGTCCGGACGGCCAGGTCAAACCATATTGCCAGGGCAATGGCTCCTGCGATGACGAACGCAAGCAGCAGGCGGCCCTTCAATTCCGACCGATCCACAGCGTCCAATGCCTCACGGACGGATGCCGTCGATTTTGGCTGCTCAGACTTGCCTGATGGGGTGTTATTCATAAGAATCCTCTCTCGGGAACTTCTTTCGAAGAGTTTTGACGGCGTAGAAAAGACGCGATTTTACGGTTCCGATTGGAATCTCCAGGACGGCGGAAATCTCTTCCAGAGAATGTTCGTGCTGATAGTGCAACAGGAAAACGGCGCGGCTCGCGGGAGACACTTCGCTGGCCATCGCCTGGAGCTGGTCAGTCCATAGGACCTTGGCCTCGAAATCCTCCGGCAAGGCCAAAGTGTCTGCCAGCTCGACGTGGTCTTCTAAGAAGTCCCAGCGCTTCCGTTTCTTCAGGTGAGCAATCGCGAGCCGCGATGCAGTCCGATACGCCCAGGGGCGGAAGTGGGCGGGCTCCCGCAGCCATCGAAGTTTCCGGTGAATCTGGATCGCCGTATCTTGGACGATGTCGTCCGCTTCCGTGCTGCCCACCAAAGCCGCGATGTATCGAAAGAGCGAAGGGTAGATCGTGCTCAGTAAAAGCTCGAAGGCGTTCCGATCTCCGGCTTGGGCAAGAAGTACGAATTGTACGTCATCCATGCGGCACTCGACTGTCGCCCCGGAAGGCGATGTTTCGCAGGCCACGAACTAAAGGGCGGCAACTCATCTGTATAAATGAGAGGGGAAACCGCGTTCAAGGTTCGAAAGTTTAGTGAAATTCCTGCTTTGCTCGAACTCAATTCTCCGTTCTACCCGGACGACGGACAGTCAGACAGTTATTCATTTGCAGGCTCGCCAACTCGCCCCGCAACGGCGGCGATATTCAGGCATGATCTGTATTCGGCCGATTAACTCCACGGAGTCGACAACGGATCACCCCCCGGGGATTCTGTCTTAACCTTAGCGCTTATGGCGGCTATTTCCCACGTACCCTCTAATCTGAAGGGTCAATTCGACGAATCGCATTGCTTATCCACAACTGCGCCGCGTACCATTCGGACACTCTTATGTCCCAGAATACGAATGTGCTGACGATGCCCAAGCCTTCCAACAAAAACTCTGCCAGCCCCGACAAAGATTCCGGGCATCGATCGCCGCTGCGCTCGACGGGAACGGACGGGTCCGTGGCCGAGATTTCGGCTCCGGTTGCGGCGGAACCCTCGACCGAAGTATTTGCCGTATTCGGCGTCGAGCCGGAAATTCAGGCTTACGCGATGGCGAAGTATTCGCGCTCGGCGCTATCGATGAAGGAATCGCTGCGCGAGATCAGCACGCAGAAGGCGGAAAAGTTTCTCAATACTTTCTACTTCCAGTATGGACACCGGTCGATTGCCGATCTGGCGCACATCGCGCTGGCGATCGAGCGGCTGTCGATTCTAGCTGCCATTGAACTTGCCGATGAACAGCGCTGGGATGGGCAGGAGCGATCGACTCGGTATCAGGATTTCAAGAAGAGCGGATATTACACACCGGATTTCGGCGGCGACGACGAGGGACGCAAGCTCTATCGCGAGACCTTGGATTTTCTCTTCGCAGAGTACGAAGCTCTTTCGGCGCACATGACGCAATACCTGATCAACATCACGCCGAAGCCGGCCGAAATGAAGCAGGACGCGTATGAACGGACGCTGAAAGCGCGCGCATTCGACATCACTCGGTACCTGCTGCCGCTGGCGACGAATACTTCTCTGGGAGAAATCGTCAACGCGCGAACGCTCGAAACCCAGGTTGCGCATCTGCTGTCGCATACACATAAAGAGGTTCGAACATTAGGCGAGTCTTTGAAAAAGGCGGCGACCGGCGCGGCTTACAACGTGAATGCAGAGTCGCTGCAGGACCTGGTTGCGCGGATTCGGACGGTGGACGCGGAGTTGGGAGCGCGGGCAGAGCAGGAATTGTTGCGCGAAGTACGTGTGGCGCCGACGTTAGTGAAGTATGCCGATCCGAATGTGTATGAGATGGAAACGCGGCGGGAGTTGCGGCAGGCGGCGCGCGAAATGATGGCTGGCGAGCCCGTCGCGCCATCAAAGGCAATCGTCGATTTGCTCGATGAAGAGCCTCTGGAGGTTGAGATTGCGACGACGTTGCTCTATGAGCATTGCCATCACTCGTATCGCCAGATTCGGCAGGCAGTGCAGGTGGCTGGGGAAAGACGGCGGCGGGAGATCATCGATCTGGGGCTGAAGCATCGTGGGCGGTACGACGAGATGCTGCGCGGATTCCGCGCGGGACAACAGTTCCGCTTCGATATCCTGATGGATACGGGCGGATTCCGCGACATGCATCGTCACCGGCGCTGCATCCAGGTGATGCAGGGATTCACCACGCAGCATGGCTTCGAGATGCTGCTCGATATGGAAGACGCAGGCGTGCGCGGACGCTATGAGTTAGCGATGCGGCGCGTGCAGGCGGCAGTCGACAAGCTGAGTGCGCGCAAAACTCCAGAAGCGGAAGAAAATGCACAGTATGCGATTCCATTGGCGTTCCGTAAGCGGGCGCTCTTCAAAATGGATTTTGCCGAGGCAGTTTACATTTCCGAGCTCCGGACTACACCGGCTGGACATGTGTCTTACCGGAATGTGGCTTACGCCATGTATGAGGCGGTGGCGCGGAAATATCCGGCGCTTGCGAAGTATTTCCGAGTGCACGATGTGACGGCACCGGTGGATTTGCTGCAGCGGTAAACGTTGCCAATTGTCATTCTGAGCGAAGCGAAAACCTATGCACTCGTCGGGGACATCGGTGCTGCCGGCGGGTGCAGAGGTCCTTCGGTCCGCAAAGAGCGCGGGCCTCAGGATGACAAGGTGGGATTCACGCTACCAGAGGACTGACCGACCCATTTTGGAACCTTCCACAGGTTAATTCTCTTGATTCGCCTTTTCTTCGCTTCGATTCCTATGTATAATCCGGCCAGATTAGATTTCATTTAGTGCTGCACTTTCTAAAGGAGCCACTCCATGGCGGACGAGCGGGGCAAGGCAATCGAACTGGCGGTATCCCAGATTGAAAAGCAGTTTGGCAAGGGATCGATCATGCGGTTGGGGTCGAAAGAAGCGATCGTCCCGATCTCGGTGATCTCCACGGGTTCGATCTCGTTCGATGCGGCGCTGGGCGTGGGCGGTTTTCCTCGCGGGCGCGTGGTGGAAGTGTTCGGACCGGAATCGTCGGGCAAAACGACCATTACGCTGCAAGTCATCGCCGAGGCTCAGAAGACTGGCGGTATGGCCGCTTTCGTGGACGCCGAGCATGCGCTCGATCCTGGCTACGCGAAGAAACTCGGTGTGAATGTCGACGATCTGCTTGTGTCGCAGCCGGATTATGGTGAGCAGGCGCTGGAAATCACGGAAGCGCTGGTCCGTTCGAATGCGATTGACGTACTAGTCGTCGATTCGGTGGCGGCGTTGGTGCCCAAGGCCGAACTCGATGGCGAAATGGGCGATAGCCACATGGGATTGCAGGCGCGGCTGATGTCTCAAGCGCTGCGGAAACTGACTGGGACCGTCTCAAAGTCACGGACTTGCCTGATCTTCATTAACCAGATCCGCGAAAAGATTGGTGTGATGTTCGGAAATCCAGAAACAACGACCGGCGGACGCGCTCTCAAGTTTTACTCCTCGGTGCGTGTCGACATTCGGCGCATCGCAGCGATCAAAGAAGGCGACGTGGTGACCGGATCGCGAACCAAGGTAAAAGTCGTCAAAAACAAGGTCGCCGCGCCTTTCCGCGAAGCGGAGTTCGACATCCTTTATGGAGAAGGCATTTCGCGGGAAGGCGATCTGCTCGATCTGGCGGTCAACAACAACATTCTGGAGAAGTCTGGCTCGTGGTTCAGCTACAAGAGTGAACGCATCGGTCAGGGCCGCGAGAATGCCCGCCAGTTCCTGAAAGACAATAAGGATGTAACCGCTCGGCTCGATACGGAAGTGCGAAAGGCACTTGGACTGATTGCGGCACCCGCACAGCCGGCAGCTGCAGCCGGGCCCGCCACCACGACAGGCAGGGTCACGACCATGCCTAGCGCCCCGCCGGAGCCGGTTAGAGCGCCGATCGCGGCGGCCAAGCGTTAAGTTCGATTGCCTCCGGGCGGGGCTACTTCTCACGGAGTCCTGCCCGGATCTCCCAATCTCGCTCGCACGAAGCGCCCGCCGACACGCCCGTCCTGCTTAACAGCTATCCCGAGCTGGTGATTGCCATCCCTAGTCCCACCCGCATAGAATCTCCTATTACGCATCTGCTGCTCCATGCTGAACCCCGTCGTTCCGGTGAGAACCATTGAATAAGGGCACGGCTATCTATCCCGGTTCGTTTGATCCGCCGACCAACGGGCACCTCGACCTGATTCAGCGAGGGAGCAAGATCTTCGAAGAGCTGATCGTGGCGATCCTGCGGAACTCGGAGAAAGTTCCGATGTTCAGCGTGGCCGAGCGCCTGGAAATGCTAAAGGAACTCACCAAGGACTTGCCTAATGTGCGGATCGATACGTTTCACGGATTGATGGTGGAGTACGCGAAGTCGATGAATGCGATCTGCGTGCTGCGGGGAATCCGGGCCATCAGCGATTATGAGTACGAACTGCAAATGGCGCTAATGAACCGGAAGCTCGAGCCCACGCTGGAAACTGTGTTCATGATGCCGGCGGACAAATATTCGTATGTGAGTTCACGCCTGGTGAGAGAAGTGGCGCAGGCGGGCGGTCCGGTGAAAGGGCTGGTGCCGGAAGTGGTGGAGCAGAAGCTGCGCGAGAAGCTGGATCCGGCTTACAAGTTGCAAGAAGCGAAGTTAATCGAAGTTCCCAAGAGAAGGAAAAAGAAGGCATGACGACCGCGACAACGGAAGCGCTACGACTGACCGAAAGAATTAACCGGATTGAGCCCTCGGCCACCATGGCCGTAGTTGCGGAGGCCGATAAACTGCGCTCGCAGGGAATCGACGTGGTCGATTTCGGCGCGGGAGAGCCGCATTTTTCTACGCCGCAGCACATTAAGGACGCGGCTATTGCCGCCATTCAGGGGAATTTCACGAAATATACGGCTGTTGCCGGCACGGCGGAGTTGCGCGATGCCATCGCACACCGGCACAACGTGGATTTTGATTCCGATTACCGGCGCGAAGAAGTGATCGCCTCCACGGGCGGCAAACACGCGCTATTCAATGCGATTCAAGTGCTGGTCGATCACGGCGACGAAGTGATCCTGCCGGTGCCCTACTGGGTTTCGTTCAAGGACATCATCCGGTACGCGGGTGGAAATTGCGTGCTGCTGGAGTCGGACGAGTCGCAGGGCTTTCGTGTGACGGCGGAGATGGTGGCAAGCCTGATCACGCCGCGGACCAAGGCCATCATTCTGAATTCTCCATCGAATCCGTCGGGCGCCGTGATGAGTCCGGAAGACATGACGTCGGTGGTGCGCCTGGCGCACGAACGCGGAATCTGGGTGCTGTCGGACGAGTGCTACGTCTACCTGAATTACACGGGAAAGAATTTTTCGGTGGGCGCGTTACGCGAATATAAAGAAAGATTTGTCGTGCTGGGCTCGCTCTCGAAGACGTATGCCATGACCGGCTGGAGGTTAGGCTACGCAATGGCCCCGGCGGCGGTAACCAGCGCAATGGCGAAGCTACAGAGCCAGTCAACTTCGAACCCGACGTCGATCGTGCAGAAGGCTGCCGTAGCCGCGCTGAAGGGCCCACAGGAGTGCGTCGAGCAAATGCGGCGTGAATATATTCAGCTGCGGGATCATGTGGTGCACGGGTTGCGGTCCATTCCGGGTGTGAGCTGCACTCTACCTGAGGGCGCGTTTTACGCTTACCCCAATATTTCGTCTTTCCTCGGACGAGGCGGGCTGAAATCCGCTTCGGATGTAGCCGGA
>Ga0181528_10003152_pt1 | contig 10136 bp, 5 predicted proteins | sample PEATcosm2014_Bin_47_FD_119742 | JGI IMG/M metagenome (GOLD analysis project Ga0181528, IMG submission 119742) | Peatland microbial communities from MTU Mesocosm Facility, Houghton, MI, USA - PEATcosm2014_Bin10_10_metaG | ecosystem: Environmental > Terrestrial > Soil > Wetlands > Peat | place...
CACGTCACCTCTTCGCCGCCACCGCCAGCCTCGTTCTTTCCGGATGCGTTTACCAACCGCCAGGTTATTGGTCTCAGCAGTACGGTCAGCCATATGGCCCGCCAGCCTATCGCGCGGCCTGGTATCCACCGGGGTCGGCGGCCGCGCCTTATGCGCCGCCGGCACAGGTGGCCTATGCTCCGGCGCCGGCGGCGTACGCGCCACCCGCCGCGGCGACGCCCTACGATCCACCACCGGCGGCTTACACGCCCGCCGTCCCAAGGGCGCCAGCCACGACCTCTTTCGCTCCTCCCACCGAAGCCGACGCGCTTCCTCCCGTTTGGGACGCGCGATCCGGCGATGAATCACCGCCTGAATCGCGAGGTCAGCGCGAGACCTTTGCTGAAGAATCGGCCGATTATGGCATCGCGCCAACGAACACGCTGCATCTGGCGAATTTCGACGCTCCGACGCCCACGCATATCCAAGGCGCGCGGACGATCACGACGCTGGCGTTGCGAAGCATGTTGGCATCCGCTCAACCGCCGGTGTTGATCGACGTGATCGGCGGGGAGCAAACTGTCAGCCTGCCGACCGCGGTCTGGTTGCGTGACGCCGGTGTCGGCCGCCATCTGGACGACGACGTGCAGGCCTGGTTCGACCTGCATCTGTCGCAACTGACCCATAGGGACAAATCGCATCCGGTCGTGTTCTTCTGTGCGTCACGCATGTGTTGGCTTGCGCATAACGCGACGTTGCGCGCACTCGATCTGGGTTACACGAATGTTTATTGGTACCGGGGCGGCCGGGATTCCTGGCAGGCCGCCGGCCTACCGATGGCGCCGGTCGCTCCGACGCCGGTGAACAACTAAGACCGGCCCCATCGACTTTCCCGCGTTCGTCACACTCGGGTCGAGCCCCAAACGCGCCAAAATACCGTCGCGGATCGAATGCCACCTTTCGCGCAACCGCCATGGTCCGGCTCGACCGGGCCATCGGCTGAAGCCACATCGGTAAGCGCGAGTATGGGGAGAATGGTTCGGTCCAGCCGAGGATGACGCGTCCACCGTCTGGTATAACCTCGCCGCGCCTGCACCGATCCCGCCGCGTTTCGCGATCGTGTGACCATGTTCATATCCCTCTCGGCCGGGCGCTCTGCTATAAAGCGGCCAACCGACCCAGGGAAACGTACGATGGCTGTTCGCGTTCTGGTTTTGCTCGCTTGCCTTCTTTTCAGCATGGCACCGGCCCGAGCCGACACGCTGGAGCTTCCGGGCCTGCAAGCTGACTCTCAGGCGTTCGTTACCAACCTGACGAAGCGCTTCCCCGCGGGAGGCACACCGGCCGCGCGGCGCACCGCGGAGCAGCAGGCCGCCGCCGCGATCGCGAAGCAGGACTGGGTCGCCGCCGTGACAGCGCTGGAAACGCGGGTGGCCCAGGGCGACGCGACAGGAAAACAGTTTCTCGATCTGGCGACGGGGTATTTGAAGCGCACCCCGCCGGACGCGCGGCAGGCATTGTCGGCCGCCTGGATGGGCTTCACGCATAGCGAGGCGGGAGCAGCGGAAATTCCCGGTCTGCTGTTAATGGCCGACGCGCTGCACGCGCTCGATCGGGACGCGCAGGCCGTGCGGGTGTGGCAGGCGGTAGTGGAGCGCGCGCCGGACAATCCCGCGTACCAAAAGTCGTTGGCGGCCATGCAGCGCACGCTGGGGGTTCTGGTGCGCCGGGTCCGGACCGAGAACGACACCGATCCACCGCGGGCCTGCCTGGAATTCACCGTGCCGCCGGTGCACCGCTCCGATTTCGCGCCTAGCGACTGGGTTCAACTGACGCCGCCGGTGCCGAACAGCGCGGTGACCCGGGAGGGCGACCAGATTTGTGTTTCGGGTCTGCCGCCCGGCACCACGACCCGTATCACGCTGCGCGCCGGGATGCCCGGCGAAGGCGGCCTGACCCTGCTCAAGGAGACGGTGCTGCCGGTCGCGGTCCCGAATCTGCCGCGCCGCATCGTTTTCGATACGAGGGTGTTTGTTCTGCCCCGCGGGCAGACGCCGTCGGTCACCATGACGACGGTCAACCTGTCGGCGGTCTCGTTACGGTTGATCCGGCTGACCGAACGCAACGTCGTCGAGTATCTGCGCCAGGCGAAACTTGGAGAGGACATCGACGTCTGGCGCGCCAACAACATCGCCGAGAACTCCGGCCGCGAGGTCTGGACCGGCAGCGCGCAGGTGACGAAATGGGAAGAGAACAAACCCGCGCGGACCGCGCTGCCATTTCCTGACGCGCTGAAGGATTCCGGACCCGGCTTGTACGCGCTGATCGCGGCGCCAGGCGACGGCACGAGCAAGGACGACGAAGCCTCCGCGGTGCAAATCATTCTGCGGACCGATCTTGCTCCGACGATCTGGCGCGGTTCTGACGGGCTGACGGTGCAGGTGCGTGGTTACTCGGACGCGAAACCGCGCGGCGACGTGCGTCTGCGATTATTAGCGCACAACAACGATATTCTGGCGGAGACCCGGACGGACGCGCAAGGCTTCGCCCGCTTTCCGCAACCGTTGCTGTTGGGCGAGGGTCCGCAGGCGCCGGCCGCGGTCCATGCGTTCGGCGCGGATGACGACTTCGCGGCCCTGGACCTCAACGTCGCCTCGTTCGACCTGTCCGATCGCGGGGTGGAGGGCTTGCCGCATCCTGGGCCGATGGATGCGTTCGTATGGTTGGATCGTGGGATATATCGCCCAGGTGAGACCGTCAGGGTCATGGCGATGGTGCGGGACGCCGCCGGCCTGCCATTGGATATTCCGGCCACCGTGACGATCAGGCGGCCGAACGGGCAGGTGTTCCTGCGCGCCACGCCGCCACGCGGCGGCGACGCGTCGGTTTACTTGCCCGTGGTGCTGTCGTCGGGCGCCTCCGCGGGAATGTGGCACGTCGAAGTCAACGCCGATCCGAAGGCGGCCCCGATCGGTTCCACCGATTTCCGCGTCGATGCCTTCGTCCCCGACCGGATGGCCGTCGAGGCCGGCCCGCTTCCATCGCTGCTCATTCCCGGGCAGGCGGCGCAAATCCCGATCTCGGCTCGGTTTTTGTATGGGGCGCCCGCGTCCGGACTGACCGGCAAGGCGACGATGCGCCTGGTGGTCGATCCCGATCCGTTTCCCGCGCTGGCGGGCTATCGCATCGGTCAGATGGATGAAAAGTACGCGCCCGACTCGAGCGAACTGGAGATGCCCGATACCGACGCCGAAGGGCACACGACACTGCCGGTGACCATCGACAAGGCACCCGATGTGACGCGGCCGGTGAAGGCGGAGATCGATGTCGAGGTCGACGATCCGTCCGGCCGCGCCTCCCGCGCCAGCGTCTCGGTCCCGGTGCGGCCAGCGGGAATGTCGATCGGCATCAAGCCCCTGTTTCCAGACGACGCGGTGGACGCGCAGACGGAGGCGGGGTTCGATATCGCCGCGGTCAGGCCGGACGGCTCCCGCGCCGCGCTTCCGGCGAAGCTGCGCCTGGTGCGGGAACGGCCGGACTGGCGGATGGTCATGCGCGGCTCGCTGGCCCGGTATGAGACGGTGTGGAAGGACGAGCCGTTGGAAACGCGGGATATCGCGATTTCCGACGGGCAGCCGTTCCGTTTCACGAAGCGCCTCGATTTCGGACGTTACCGGATCGAGGTGTCGCAAGCCGGCGGAATGGCGATCACGTCATACCGGTTCCGCTCCGGCTGGGCCTCCAGCGATAGTCCCGACGTGCCGGATCGGGTCGATGTCTCGGCGGATCGCAAATCGGTGCCGGTGGGAAAATCGGTGCGCATCCACATCGCTCCACCGTTCGCCGGGGAGGCGACGTTGCTGGTGCTGTCCGACAAAGTGCTGGCGTCGCGCATTCTGACCGTCCCCGAGGGCGGCAGCACAGTCGATGTGCCGGTCGATGAAAGCTGGGGACCGGGCGCTTACGTCGCCGTCCACGTGTTCCGCGGCGGCGCCGGGACCCGGCCGGGCCGCGCGTTGGGCCTGACCTGGGTGGGCGTCGATCCTTCAGCGCGAACCATGGCCGTCAGCATCCAGGTGCCCGAGAAAACCTTGCCGCGCGGCCGCCTCGTGGTGCCGGTGAAGGCCGCTCCCGGCGCCTGGCTGACAATGGCGGTGGTGGATGAGGGGATCCTGCGCCTGACGCGCTTCACCTCCCCCGACCCGGCGGCGCATTTCCTGGCGCGCCGGCGCCTGGGCCTGGATATTCGCGACGATTGGGGGCGATTGATCGCGCCGGGCGAGGGTGAGGCGACGTTGCTGAAGCAAGGCGGCGACGATGACGGCGCGCCGCTGCCGGACATCCCGATCCGCACGGTGACATTGTTCACGCCGCCCGTACAGGCGGGCGCCGACGGTATCGCGTCGATCCCGCTCGACATTCCCGATTTCAATGGCCAGGTGCGGCTGATGGTCGTGGCCTGGCAGGGCAGCAAGATCGGCGCCGCGACCACCGACATGATCGTTCGCGATCCCCTGATCGCGGAGGCATTGCTGCCGCGGTTCCTCGCGCCCGGAGATGACGCGCGGTTGGCGGTGCTGCTGCAGAATATCGACCTGCCGGCGGGCGAGGCGAAGGCGGTGATCAGCACGGAAGGTCCGTTGGCGGTGCAGGGCTCGGACACTCTGTCCGCCGTTTTGGATCCGGGCCAACGGGCGGTGCCGGGCACCGTGTTGCATGCCACGGGCGCCGGCCGCGGCATCGTGAAGCTGCGGATCACCGGGCCCGGCGGATTCAACCTGTTGCGCGATACCGCCATCACCGTGCGGCCTTCGCGGGCCGTGGGCTCCATCGTCGCGAGCACGGAACTCGCCCCGGGCACGGACTCCCGGATCGCGCCGCCGATCGACCGGTTCATTCCAGGCACCTGGAAGGCATCGGCGAGCTTTGGCGGCCCGGTGCGCTATGACGCCGCCGGCATCGTTCAGGCGCTGACGGCATATCCGTGGTCCTGCCTGGAACAGACCACCAGCCGGGGCTTTCCGTTGGCCATGCTGCCCGACGGGCCGATGGCGGGGGACGATCGGGCGGGCCGGTTGCAGACCGCCGTCGCGTCCGTGCTGGATCGCCAGCGTTTTGATGGCGGTTTCGCTTTGTGGTCCGCGTCCGGCGACGCCGAACCGTGGCTGACCCCCTATGCTGTGGATTTCCTGCTGCGCGCGAAAGCCGCCGGCGCGGTTGTTCCCGATCAGGCCATGACTGACGCGCTGAAGTTCCTGAAGGACGCGGCGGACGAGGAAGCCGACTCGCCTGAAGCCAAATCGGCTCAGGCGTATCGCTTGTATGTGCTCGCGCGCGCGGGACAGGGCCGGCCTGGCGCGGCGCGGGTGCTGGTGGAGGACATCAACGCCCTGCCGACGCCGCTGGCGAAGGCGCAACTCGGCGCCGCGTTGATGTTGGCCCAGGATCGGCCCAGAGCGGAGGCGGCGTTCTTCGCGGCATTGGCGGCTCCGGCGCGGAAGTTCTGGTACAAGGACTATGGCTCGGCGATGCGCGACCAGTTGGCGACCGTGGTTCTGCTGAAGGAAAGCGGCCTGTTGCCGGATCGGCTGGCGACCTTGATCGCCGCGCTTCCGGGCGCCGATCTCCGCGCGACCTTCCTCTCGACCCAGGAGGAGGCATGGGCCGTCGCGGCGGCGGCCGTGCTCGGCAAGGACGGACAGCCGGCGCGCGTTCAGATGGAGGGCAACGCGCTGCCGGCGGGGGCGACGGTGACCGCGGCGCTGAGCGGCCCGGTGACGGTGCGCAATCTGGGAGATCGCGCGGTGTGGCAGACGGTTTCGGTCAGCGGGGTGCCGCTGGAAGCGCCGCCGGCCGCGCGGGCCGGAATGCGGGTCACCCGCAAATTCCTGCGCGACGACGGCACGCCGCTCGACCTGGACACGTTGCGGCAGAACAACAGCTTCGTTTTGCTGCTGGAAGGCCGCTCGGAGGACGGTCAGGAGCATCGCGCCCTCGTGGTTCAAGGTCTGCCCGCTGGGTGGGAGGTGGTCGGCCGGTTCAATGAAGGAGCGGTGCCGGGGATGGCATGGCTGGATCAGTTGTCCGCGACCGAGGCACAACCCGCGGCCGATGACCGATACGCGGCCATTGTGGCGTTGACGCCTGACGCGCCGGGCTTCCGGGTCGCGGTGCGGTTGCGCGCGGTGACGCCCGGGGAGTTCGAACTGCCAGGCGCGGAAGCGAGCGACATGTATCGGCCGGGCGTGTTCGCGCGGCAGGGTGTCGCGCGGATCAAGGTACTGGGCGCGGAGTGACCGTGCCGCCGACCGGGCTTTTCCGCGTCGTTCGGCGCCGCTGGTTGCTTTGGCCGTGCCTTGCCGCGCTGATCGTACTGGTCGCCGCGATGGCGCTGGATCGAGCCTTCCCGCCCAACCTGAGCCGTCTCGCGACGACCGGCACCGAGATCCTCGATCGGCAGGGCAGGGCCGTGGCGCTGTTTCCCGCGCCTGGCGGAGTATGGCGCTTCCGGGCCTCCGCCGAGGACGTGGCGCCAGTGCTGCTGGATACGTTGGTGGCGACCGAAGACCGGCAGTTCTGGCACCATCCGGGCGTTAACCCCTTGGCTCTGCTGCGCGCGACGGTGCAGGACCTGCGCTCTGGGCGGGTCGTGTCGGGCGGGTCCACACTGACGATGCAGGCGGCAAGGCTGCTGGAGCCAAGACCGCGCACGGTGCGGTCGAAACTGATCGAGATCGCGCGGGCGCTGCAACTGGAATGGCATTTTCCAAAACGCGAAATTCTGGGGATATGGCTGACCCTGGCGCCCTATGGCGGGAATTTGGAGGGCGTGCGCGCCGGGTCAATGGCGTGGTTCGGCGCGTCGCCCAGAAATCTGGACGCGGCTCAGGCGGCGCTGTTGGTGGGGATTCCCCGGCGGCCTGAGGCGTTGCGGCCGGACCGGCATCCCGCCGCTGCCCGGGCGGTGCGCGACAGGATTCTGATGTCGGCGGGTGGCGAGGTCCCCGTCCGGCGGCTTCCACTGCCTCGGCATGCGCCCCAGGCGGTCGCGGCACTGGCCGGGCCGGACCATGTCACCACGACGCTCGATCTGCCACTCCAGTTCGCGCTTGAACGGCTGGCGTCCGAGCAGGCGCGGCGGTTGCCGGACCGCGCGTCCCTCGCTCTGTTGGTCGTTGACGCGGCGACCCGGGAAATCCGTGCCGTCGTTTCAGGCGGTGAGGCACCGGGCGAGGCTCGGGCGGGCGCGCTGGATCTGACGCGCGCCGTGCGCTCCCCCGGGTCGGCGATGAAGCCGTTCATCTATGCCATGGCTTTCGAGGACGGTATCGCTGGCCCCGAGACGCGGGTCGAGGATTTGCCCCGCCATTTCGGCGGTTATGCCCCGGAGGATTTCGGCCGCGGTTTCGCCGGCGGCGTGACGGCGGGTGAGGCGCTGCGGCGCTCATTGAACCTACCGGCGGTGGCGCTGTTGGATCAGGTCGGACCGGCGCAATTCGCGGCGCGACTGAAATTGGCCGGGGTCACGTTGCACCTTCCGCCCGGTGCCGGACCATCGTTGCCGCTGGCTTTGGGAGGCGCCGGCATTACGCTGCGGGATCTGACCGGGATGTACGCGGCACTGGCGACGGACGGATCAGCCGGCGCGCCCAGAATTCTCCCGGAACCAAAGGCAGCCGGTGCCCCATTCCTGCAGCCGCGTGCGGCCGAGGCGATCGCGGCGGTGCTGACCCAGCGGCTGCCGGACACGAGCGTTCCCGGAGTCGCCTGGAAGACCGGGACGAGTTGGGGCGGTCGCGATGCGTGGAGCCTGGGGTTTGATCGCGCGCATGTCGTTGGCGTTTGGGTCGGACGGCCGGACGGGACGCCTCTGCCGGGAGCGACCGGGCGAGGACTTGCCTTGCCGTTGCTGGCGCGCGTTTTCGAGATCCTGCCGTCCGCCCCACGAGATGCTCCACCAGTGGCGCGCCCGGCGCCTGTCAGCGTCGCGTCCTCCGCGAACGCGCCCCGGTTGCTGTTCCCCCCGCCCGACGCGGTGGTCAGCGGCGATGGCCCGGTGACGCTGCGGGTAATGGGCGGACAGCGGCCGCTGACGTTCTTGATGAACGGCGCTCCATTAGGCACTGATCCCGCGCGTCGTGAGGTTTCGTGGACGCCGCCGGGGGCAGGGTTCTACCGGCTGACCGTGCTGGACGCGGACGGCGCGGTCACGCGCGTCGGCTTCCAGGTCAGGTGACGCGACCGCCATCTGTGGGTGGCCCCCCCGCGCCCGTCACGGTCCTCCCCCGAGTGGATCGCGGGATCGACCGGACCATCGTCCTCCCCACACTCGCTCTTACCGGTGCGGCTTTGCCGATGGTTCGGTCGATCCCCCGATCAAGTCGGGGGAGAACCATGACGGTTGCGCGAAAAGTGCCACTCCGTCCGCGACGGCTGGGGGGTGGCCCCCCACGACCGTCATGGTCCGGCTCGACCGGACCATCGTTCTCCCCACGCTCGCTCTCACCGGTGTGGCTATGCCGATGGTTCGGTCAATCCCCCGATCAAGTCGGGGGAGAACCATGACGCGGTCGCGCGAAAAGTGCCACTCCATCCGCGACGGCCGGGGGTGGCCCCCCACGACCGTCATGGTCCGGCTCGACCGGACCATCGTTCTCCCCACGCTCGTTCTCACGGGTGTGGCTGTGCCGATGGTTCGGTCAATCCCCCGATCAAGTCGGGGGAGAACCATGACGCGGTTGCGCGAAAACTGCCCTTCCATCCGCGACGAAATTTTCACGCGTAATGGGCTCGACCCGAGGATCAGTTACCTCGGCAACGGAACGCCGGTGCGCGCCACGCGATGTTCGGCTCAAGCCCGAGGACGACTGGGCCCTCGTACGTCAAAACCCCCATTGTATTGGTATGCATCCACGAGACGCGCGATAGGCCATGGGCCTCGGCATTTCGGACAAACGCCGATTGCTCTATCAAAGCGGTACCAAGGGAGATCGCCATGTCCGACGCGCTTGAGGGAAAAACCGCATTCGTTACCGCCGCCGGCCAAGGGATCGGCCGCGCCACCGCGCTCGCCTTCGCCGCCGCCGGTGCCCATGTGATCGCCACCGATGTCGATGAAACGAAGCTTGCGGGTCTCGCCACCGATGCCATCCGGATCGCCCAATTGAACGTCCTCCACGCCGCCGACATCGAGCGTGCCGCCCGTGACGCCGGGGCGATCGACATCCTGTTCAACTGCGCCGGCTTCGTGCATCAGGGAACGGTTCAGGACGCCACCGAGGACGAATGGTCGTTCGGCTTCGAACTGAACTGCCGTTCCATGTTCCGCACGATGCGCGCGTTCCTGCCGGGGATGCTGGAGCGCGGGAATGGAGTCATCCTTAACATGGCCTCGGTCGCGTCGAGCCTGAAGGGCGTGCCGTCGCGGTTCGTGTATTCCGCGACGAAAGCGGCTGTGATCGGCATGACCCGATCGGTCGCCGCGGATTACGTGACGCGCGGCATCCGGGCGAATTGCTTATGCCCAGGAACGGTGCACACGCCGAGTTTGGATGAGCGGATCGCGGTGAACGCGGCGGCGGCGGGCTCGATCGAGGCGGCGCGGGCGGCGTTCGTCGCGCGGCAACCGATGGGACGGTTGGGGACAGCGGAAGAAATCGCCGCGCTGGCTGTTTATCTGGCGTCGGATGCGGCACAATTCATTACCGGCCAGGCTGTCGTGATCGATGGCGGGCTGACGGTTTGATGCATATGGGGGAAGCGTTATGAAACTATTGCGATATGGTCCGGCGGGGGCCGAGAAGCCGGCGATGCTCGATGCCGACGGCTCGATCCGCTGCCTCGCGGGCGTGGTGCGAGACATCGATGCCTTCGCGTTGTCGCCGGCGTCGTTGAAGATGCTGGCGGGGATCGATCCGTCGTCGCTGCCGCGGGTCGAGGGCAATCCTCGCATCGGTCCCTGCGTGGTGCGGCCCACGAACTATGTGTGCATCGGGCTGAACTACGCCGACCACGCGGCTGAGACCGGCGCCGCCGTGCCCAAAGAACCCATCGTGTTCCTGAAGTCTCTGGGCGCGTTTTCATGACCGAACGACGACGTGCTGCGGCCGCGCGAGTCGAAGAAGCTGGACTGGGAAGTCGAGCTTGGTATCGTGATC
>Ga0181528_10003153_pt1 | contig 10133 bp, 8 predicted proteins | sample PEATcosm2014_Bin_47_FD_119742 | JGI IMG/M metagenome (GOLD analysis project Ga0181528, IMG submission 119742) | Peatland microbial communities from MTU Mesocosm Facility, Houghton, MI, USA - PEATcosm2014_Bin10_10_metaG | ecosystem: Environmental > Terrestrial > Soil > Wetlands > Peat | place...
GCTCGTGCCGTGCGCGCCGGGCGGATCGTTGATTTTCCTGCCGGCCGAATGCTCCCATGTGTTGCTGAGTATGCGGGAGCAGTTTGGCGAGAAGGTTTATACCCGCTACGGGTTCGTCGATGCGTTCCAGCCGAAGGCCAACTGGTTTGCGCCGGACATACTCGGCATTGACCAGGGAATCACCATGCTGATGGCCGAGAATCTGCGCACCGGCTTCGTGTGGCAGCAGTTTATGAAGAATCACGAGATTGGCCATGCGATGAGCGAAGTGCAGTTCCATCCGGATGTGGAAGCGATGTCGCAGGTGGTGTGACCGCCGGGGCCAGAAATGTGGCCAGAATGGCCATAACGGGGTCGCGAAATGCGCAGCGTCAACCGCTCGATTCGAGATGGATCGATCGATGCGAGAGAAGCGCAGGAGGCCGTCGCCTCACTTGATCATTTGCGCGCAGGGTGGCAAGAGGTTTCCCCTGACGATGCCGCCAGGGACATGGCTTGCCGTCTGGTCGAGAAATATCCCCTGGGGGCGGCGGATGCGCTGCAGCTGGCGGCGGCGATGGTGTGGTGCGGTGGGCAGCCCACAGGCCACGCATTTCTCTGCACCGACAAGCGGTTGTCCGAAGCGGCCAGAGCGGCGGGGTTCTCGGTCATCGAGCTATAGAAATTTCGATTCAGCACCCCGATTCACGTTCTCGCAACGCACAAGTTCAAAATTTCAGCGACAATGGCTGACGCATGACAGATTCCCCGCGTTACAGATGGATCGAGGGCCAGGGTCCGGCCTTCGGCGCGCCCGGTCTCGAACCGCGCTGGACTTCCAGCGCCAAAGACGCCGTCAGCACAGCGTATGCGGCTTCCAGCAAAGTCTGGTTCACGGTTTCGCACGGCATCCTGAACGAGGTTTACTGCCCCACCATCGACCGCCCGCAGATTCGCGACATGCAGTTTCTGATCACGGATGGGGAGACCTTTTTCCACGAAGAGCGCCGCGATCTGACCCATGAATTCGAGTACATCGACTCGGACGCGCTGGCTGTGCGGGTACACAACCGCGATCGCGAGGGCCGCTACTGTTTGATTCGCGAGATGATCAGCGATCCGCATTACCCCGTGGTGCTGGTGCATGTGCGACTGGAGGGCGACGAGGCGATACTTTCCCGTCTGCACATGTATGCGCTGCTCTCGCCGCATCTGGAAGGGGGCGGCATGGGCAACTCCGCGGGCGTTGCGGATGTGGCGGGCAAAAGGGTGGTTATTGCCTGGAAAGATACGATGTCGCTGGCTCTGGCGGCGGATTGCGGATTTTCGCGCGCCAGCTGCGGCTATGTGGGCGCGAGCGACGGCTGGCAGGATCTGAAGCAGAATTTCAAAATGGATTGGGAGTTTGGCTCGGCGCTCGACGGCAACATCGCGGTGATGGGCGAGATTCCAGCCGGGCGAATGCGGGACTTCACGCTGGCGATCGGATTTGGCGAGGGACATCATGCGGCGCTAACGGCTGCGCTGGGGTCGCTCGTGGCGCCGTTCGAGCATCATCTGTCGCGGTTCATCGAGCAATGGCGCCGCGCGGCTACGCCACAGCAGCTGGCGCGCTATTCAGGGGACGAGGGGCGGCTGCTGCAGATCAGCCACAACGTGGTGCTGGCGCATGAGGACAAGACCTTCGCTGGGGCTTTTATCGCGTCGGCTTCGATTCCCTGGGGATATGCGAAAGGCGACGATGACCTGGGCGGATATCACCTGGTGTGGACGCGCGACATGGTGCAGACCGCGACCGCGCTGATGGCGTGCGGCCGCGTGGAGACGGCGCTGCGAGCCCTGACGTACCTGACCTGCTCACAAAAGCCGGATGGCGGGTTTTCGCAGAATTTCTGGGTTAACGGCGAACCGTATTGGACGGGGATTCAGCTGGACGAAGTGGCTTTCCCCATCATTCTGGCGTGGCGATTGTCGAAGCTCGACGCGCTGGGGAACTATGACGTTTTTCCTTTTGTGGAGCGGGCTGCGGGCTTTTTGGTTCGCTATGCTCCGGTGACGCAGCAGGAACGCTGGGAAGAGACGCCAGGCTATTCACCTTCAACGCTGGCGGCGGTGATTGCGGGGCTGATCTGTGCAGCCGATCTGGCGCGCGATCACGATTCGCCGGAGCTGGCGCGATTTCTCGAAGAGCACGCGGATTGGATCGAAGGCCACCTGGAAGACTGGACGGTGACTAACAATGGGGTGCTGCACCCTGAGGTGAAGCGGCACTACATGCGGGTTCGCCCTCCGGAATGCGGCGATCCGTATGCGCATGAGGAGTGCGGGCGCGAGAGGGTGCATATCAACAATATTCCGCCGGGCGAGAAGGCGGACTTTGAGGCGCGCGAAATTGTCGACGCTGGATTTCTGGAACTGGTGCGCTACGGGGTGCGGGCGGCGGACGACCCGCTGATCGTCGATTCGCTGAAGGTAGTCGATCATGTGCTGAAGGTCGACACGCCGAAGGGTCCGTGCTGGCTGCGCTACAACCACGACGGTTACGGCCAACGCCCCGACGGCGGGCCGTTTCTGGGGTGGGGAAAGGGTCGCGCGTGGCCGCTGCTCACCGGGGAGCGCGCGCACTACGAGCTGGCGGCGGGCCGCGATGTTTGCCCGCTGATTAAGACCATCGAGCAATTCGCCTCAAGCGGCGGCATGCTGCCAGAGCAGATTTGGGACGAGCCGGACAAGGATGGTCTGGTGCTGGGCGGACCCGCGGGCTCGGCCATGCCGCTGGTATGGGCGCATTCCGAGTATTTGAAACTGTTGCGGTCGTCTCACGATGGGCAGGTCTTCGACCGCATTCCTGTCGTTGAAGAACGCTATGCCAGGGGCAATCATCCACCCAGCAGCATCGAAGTCTTCAAAGTATTACGCCGCCAGATTCGGGAAATACCGGCGGGCAAAAGCCTGCGTATCACCTCCGCCAGCCGTTTCCGAGCGATTTGGTCGCCGGACAACTGGCGGACCACCCACACTTTGGACAGCACACAGTTGGGGTACGCCGGCTCTTATGCGGACCTGCCGACCACGGCGGAGCAAACCGGCGGGCTTTCCTTTACTCTGTTCTGGCCGGAGGAACATAGTTCCGACCCAGCGAGCAACAGCAGCTCGCCGGAAACCCGCGGGCGCTGGGAGGGCCGCAACTTCGAGGTCGCGATCGAGCCGGCTTCCTGAGAGACGGCCGGCGCATTTGCGTCATCCAACCACGCAGAGAGAAAATCAGCATCACATCGGGATTTGATTGTCCGGCCGGCCGGATTGTCCCCCAGGCGGAAAACCAAAGAGGAGAGACGAGGATTATGAGCGAACTCGATCAGTTGTCGATCAACACCCTGAGGTTTCTTGCGGTCGACGCGGTGGAGAAGGCGAACAGCGGGCACCCTGGAGCGCCGCTGGGCGACTCGCCGATGGTGTATCTCCTCTTTCACAAATACATGCGGCACAATCCGAAGCACCCGAAATGGACCAACCGCGACCGCTTCGTGCTCTCGAATGGGCACGCCTCCGCGATGCTCTATGGGGTGCTGCACCTTACCGGTTACGACCTCTCGATCGCGGACCTGGAACAATTCCGCCAATATGGATCGAAGACGCCGGGGCACCCGGAGTACGGGGACACAGACGGCGTGGAAGTCACGACCGGCCCGCTGGGCCAGGGATTCGCGATGGCCGTGGGCATGGCGATGGCGGAGAAGCATCTGGCTGCGATTTATAACCGGCCTGGTTTCGAGGTTGTCGATCATTACACCTACGGCATGTGCGGTGACGGCGACCTGATGGAAGGCGTCTCGCACGAGGCAGCCTCGCTGGCCGGAACCCTGGGCCTCGGAAAACTGATCTTCCTCTACGACGACAATCTCATCTCGCTCGACGGGCCGACGGAGCTTTCGTTCACCGAAGATGTGCTGGAGCGCTTCGAGGCCTACCACTGGCACGTGCAGCGCGTGGCTGACGGCAACGACCTCGAGGGTATTTCAAAGGCGATTGAAGCTGCCCAGGCCGTGAAGGACAAGCCTTCGCTGATCGCGGTGCGGACCATCATCGGCTACGGCAGTCCCAAGGCAGGCACGAACAAGGTGCACGGCGAAGCTTTGGGTGCGGAAGCCGTGAAGGCGACGAAAAAGTTCTTCAGCTGGCCTGAGGACAAAACCTTCTACGTTCCGGACGAGGCTGCGAAGAACTGGTTGCAGGCCGTAGATAAAGGCGCGAAGGAAGAATCCGACTGGAATGCACTTTTCGCGAACTACAGGAAGTCGTTTCCCGAGCTGGCGGCTGAATTCGAGCGCGTGCAGGAGGGCCGGCTGAAAGATGGGTGGGAGCAGAGTCTGCCGCAGTTCCCCGCGGATGGCAAGCCGGTGGCGACGCGCACTGCGGGCAATACAGTCATGAACGCCTTCGTGAAGTATGTTCCCGAGCTGCTGGGCGGCGCCGCGGATCTATCGACGTCGACGAAGACGGTGATCAAGAACAGCGGAAATTTCCATCTCGATCCGGCGGCGCAGAACGTTTACTTCGGAGTGCGCGAGTTCGGCATGTGCGCAGCCGTGAACGGAATGGCTGTGCACGGCGGCATCATTCCGTATGGCTCAACCTTTTTCAACTTTTCGGACTATGCGAAGGCTGCGATCCGTCTGGCTGCGATCATGCAGTCGCATTCCATTTTCGTTTTCACCCACGATTCCATCGGCCTGGGCGAAGACGGCCCGACGCATCAGCCGGTCGAGCAACTCACCATGCTGCGCGCCATTCCGCACCTCACGGATTTCCGTCCGGCCGATGCCAATGAAACCTCCGCGGTTTGGGGACTCGCGCTCGAACGCAGGGGTGCGTGCTTTATGGCGCTGTCGCGGCAGGATCTGCCGCTGCTTGACCCGGTAAAGCACCGCGTGTTTGAGGGGGTGCGCCGCGGTGCGTACGTCGTCGAGCAGGGCGGCGAGTCTCCCGATCTGCTGATTGTCGGCACCGGCGCGGAATTGTGGCCTGCGATGCGCGCTGCCGAAGAGCTGAAGAAGGAGGGTATTACGACCCGCGTGGTTTCCATGCCCAGCACGCATATCTTCGACGAACAATCGGACGCTTATAAGGCTTCCATCTTCCCCGATCACCTGCCCAAGCTGGCCATTGAAGCCGGTGCGACGCTGGGTTGGTGGAAGTACGTGGGACGCGATGGCGACGTGATCGGCCTCGATCGCTTCGGCGCTTCGGGTCAGGGCGTCACCGTCCTGGAGAAGCTGGGTTTCGGAACCGATAACGTCGTTGCCCGCGCCAGGGCGCTGGTGGAGCGGGCGCGCAAGTCCGAGCCGGCGATGGCGGGCAAATGACCATGAAGCTGGCAATTGCAGCAGACCACGCTGGGTATCTTCTCAAGGAGGAGGTTCGGGGTTACCTGGAGCGGCTGGGGCACGAGGTGATCGACCTGGGTGCTTATAACCAGGAGCCTTCGGACTATCCGGACTTTGCCGAGGCGGTGGGGCGCGCGCTGCAGGCGGGACGAGCGGAGCGGGGAATTCTGATCTGCGGGAGCGGCGTAGGGGTTAACGTCGCGGCTAACAAGATGCACGGCATTCGCGCCTGCATGTGCCACGACCACTACTCGGCGCATCAGGGGGTGGAGCACGACAACATGAATGTGCTGGTCCTGGGAGCACGTATCATCGGGCAGGAACTGGCGTTCGACCTGGTGGCTGCGTTTCTGGACGCCCGCTTTCAGGGGCAGGAGGAGCGGTTTGTCCGCCGTTTGAATAAGGTGTTAGCGATCGAAGCTCGTAACATGCCGGAAACAGCAAGGCCGTAGAATCGCACGAACCGGGCCCCAGCATTTTTCCCCAGCACCAGCAGGGTATTCAAATCAGGCTCTCAAGTCAGGAGATGCCATGGACGGCATCAGCACCATTCTGTGGGATGTTGGCGGCGTGCTGCTCACGAACGGCTGGGACCGGCAGCAGCGCGAAGTCGTGCTCACGCAGTTTGGTCTGGACCATGGCGACTTCGAGCGCCGCCATGCCCAGGTCGACCAGGCGTGGGAGAAGGACGAGATCGGCGCCGATGAGTATCTGCGGGCTACCGTTTTTTTTGAGCCGCGCCATTTCACACCGGCTGATTTCCTGTATGCCGTGCGCGCGCAGTCGAAGGTGCTTCCCGACAGCGGCATTGGAATCCTTCGGCAGCTTTCGTCATCGGAAGAATATGTACTGGCCACAGTCAACAATGAGTCGCGCGCGATGAACGAATTCCGGCTGGAGAATTTCAATCTTCTTGACGATTTCGACACTTTTTTCAGCTCCTGTTATCTGGGATTGCGGAAGCCCGACCAAAAGATCTTTCAGGTGACACTCGATGTGCTGCAGCGCGACCCGGAGGAGGTCGTCTTTATCGACGACCGCGCGGAGAACGTGGCGGCGGCCGCTTCGCTCGGCATTCACGCCATCCGATATGAGGGCTCGACAAAATTAGCCGAAGAACTGGCGCGGCTCGGTGTTTCTCTCACACAGGATCGCTTTCATGGGTTGAGCGTGCGAGAAGCGTAAACAGGTTTGCGGAAATTCGAACCGAATTGCAGGAGGAAGACCAATGGAACTGGGAATCATCGGACTGGGCAAAATGGGCGGCAACATGGCGGAGCGTCTCCGCCTCGGGGGCCACAAAGTCGTCGGTTTCGATTTCAGCGCCGAAGCAGTGAAGCGGCTTACCGACGCCGGATCGACTGGCGTCTCCACGCTCGAAGACCTGGTGAAGAATCTGGCCGCGCCGCGGGCCATCTGGATCATGGTGCCTCAGGGTAAACCGGTCGACGATACGATCGCGAAGCTGAAGCCCCTGATGCAGAAGGGCGATACCTTCATTGACGGAGGCAACTCGAACTACCAGGAGAGCCAGCGCCGCTACCACGAGCTCAAGCCCGAGGGGTTCAACTTCGTGGATGTGGGTACATCGGGCGGCGTGTGGGGCCTGAAAGAGGGCTACAGCATGATGATTGGCGGGGATGACGAAGTTGTCGAACGCCTGTTCCCCATCTTCGAGACGCTGGCGCCCGCGAAGGATAAAGGCTGGGGACACGTGGGCCCCGCCGGGTCCGGGCACTTCGTGAAGATGATCCACAACGGCATCGAGTACGGCATGATGCAGGCGTATGCCGAGGGCTTTTCCATCATGGAAAAGAAGGCAGAGATGAGCCTTGACCTCCCGCAGATCGCGCAGATCTGGCGCTACGGCAGTGTGGTGCGTTCGTGGCTGCTCGATTTGACCGCCGACGCGCTGGGAAAGAATCCGGAGTTGAAGGGACTGGAACCTTACGTCGAGGACTCCGGCGAGGGCCGCTGGACGGTCTTCGAGGCGATCAACCTCAACGTGGCGGCGCCGGTCATTACGGAATCGCTGCTGCGCAGGATTCGCAGCCGCGAAGAGTACAACTTCACCGACCGCATGCTCGCAGTTATGCGCAACGAGTTTGGCGGCCATGCGGTGAAGACGGAAAAGGAAGCGGCGGCGTAAATCTGGACGAGGGTTCGGCGAGCAGTCACGCCTGGCGCCAAAAGGCGCATAAACAGGGGGGAGTAACATGGCAACGACCGAAGTGAGAGTCTCTCCGGAGGACGTGAAGCAGGCCGCGTCCCAGGTGCGCGAACGCATTCCCGAACCGAGCGTGGTGGTGATCTTCGGCGCGTCGGGCGACCTGACCAAGCGCAAGCTGCTTCCCGCGCTGTTCCATCTGGAGCAGGGGAAACTGCTGCCGGAGCACTTCCGCATTGTGGGCGTGGCACGCCGCGACCTGGGCCAGGGCTTCGCCGACGATATGAAGCAGGGCATCATCGAGTTCGGCGGAGTTGAAAAAGGCGCCGACAAGCTGGACGAATTCGTTGGGAAGATTGGTTATTTCGCCATGAATTTCGACGACGACAACGGTTATGCGGCGCTGAAAAAGCTGCTCGAGCAGTACGACCGAGACTATGGAACGCGCGGCAATCGGCTTTTCTACCTGGCCACCGCGCCCGACTATTTCGCGGATATCGTGCATCGCCTGGGCACGCACGGCATGGCGAAACCGGAGGTCGGGATCACGCGGGTGATCATCGAGAAGCCGTTCGGTCACGATCTGGAGAGCGCCAAAGAGCTGAACGACGATGTGAACACGGTGTTCAGCGAGAATCAGATTTTCCGCATCGATCACTATCTGGGCAAGGAAACCGTGCAGAACGTACTGGTCTTCCGCTTTGCCAACGGTATCTTCGAGCCCGTCTGGAACCGCAACTTTGTGGACCACGTGCAGATTACCGCGGCGGAAAGCATCGGCATCGAAGGCCGAGGCCCCTTCTACGAGAAAGCCGGAGCGCTGCGCGATGTGGTGCAAAACCACATGATGGAACTGCTCTCGTTCGTCACCATGGAGCCGCCCGCCAGCTTCGCTTCCGAAGCGGTGCGCCGCGAGAAAATCAAGCTGTGGACCTCCATCAAGCCCATCAATATTTTCGATTGCGTGCGCGGTCAGTACGGTCCCGGCATCGTCGGCGATCAGATGGTGAAGGGTTATCGTGAAGAAGATCGAGTCGATCCCAAATCGCAGACCGAAACCTACGCCGCAATTCGTCTGGAGATCGATAACTGGCGCTGGGCCGGCGTTCCCTTCTATCTTCGTGCGGGCAAACGCCTGGCGAGCCGCGTAACGGAAATCACCGTGCAATTCAAGCAACCGCCGATGTTACTATTTGGCGCGCACATGCCCGGCGCGTGCGACGAGATTCAGCCCAACATCATCACCATGCGCATTCAGCCCGACGAGGGCATCTCGCTGCGCTTCGGCGCCAAGATGCCCGGGCCGCAGATGGCGGTTTGTCCGGTCATAATGGATTTCGGCTATGCTCAGGCGTTTGGCGCATCGTCGGCCAATGGATACGAGCGGCTGCTGCTGGACGCAATGCTGGGCGATGCGACCCTTTTTGCGCATCGCGACGGCGTGGAAGCGACCTGGGCGTTGTATACGCCGGTCATCGATGCCTGGGCGAAGAAGTATCCGCAGACCTTTCCGAACTATGCGGCGGGCACGTGGGGTCCGGAATGCGGCGACGAGCTGATTGGCCGCGACGGCCACACCTGGCATAGCGTGCAGGCGCCGTCGAAGCCTTAGCGGCCCGCATCCGGAGCGTCGATGCCGGATACCGCGCGTTGTCGCGGCCGCAGGTATTGAATCGTCAGGAAGCCACAGGTTATTGAGTCGAGAATGGCAAAGACAATCCACGTCGAGTATCGGGTCTTCAGGCAGCAGGAAGCCCTATCCCGCGCGACTGCGGAACGATTTGTCGAGGGCATCCAGTCTGCGGTTTCCGCGCGTGGCGTTGCGCGCATCGCGATCTCCGGTGGAGGCAGTCCAAAGCCGGTCTTCGCTCTGCTCGCCGATCCGGCGGAGCCGTATCGTGCGGCCATTGCCTGGGATCGTCTTTGGATCTTCTGGGTCGATGAGAGGTGCGTGCCTCCGGATCACCCGGACAGCAATTACGGCATGACGCGCGAGCTTCTTCTCGATAAGGTTTCATTGCCGGCGGATCACGTGATTCGCATCGAGGGCGAACTCGATCCGGAAGAAGCCGCCGCTCGCTACGAATCTGCCATTCGCGGTCAATTCCGCCTGGAGGGCGCCGAGATCCCCATTTTCGATGTGCTGCAGCTGGGTATGGGCGACGATGGCCATTGCGCATCGCTTTTTCCGCATACCGCCGCCCTGCATGAGACCGGGCGGGTCGCCATTGCCAATCACGTTCCGCAACAGAAGCAAAGCTGGAGAGTGACGCTCACCTGGCCGGTTATCAACGCGGCGCGCGATGTTTTCTTTCTCATCGATGGAGCGGCGAAGGCCGATCCGCTGGGCCGCGTTCTTCAGGGCCCGTACGATCCCGAGACGCTGCCTTCCCAGCTCATTCAGCCGCGGAATGGCAGGCTGCTATTCTTGCTGGACACGGCAGCCGCGGCGCATCTGCCCCCGCCCGGCGCCGATGGCAAGGGGACGCTGGAGATCGCAAGATGATTCTCGCCGGGGATGTGGGCGGCACCAAGGTTCACCTCGCGCTGTACAACTTCGATCACGGCCAGCTGGTTCATGTGCGCGATGAGCGGTTTCC
>Ga0181528_10003154_pt1 | contig 10130 bp, 5 predicted proteins | sample PEATcosm2014_Bin_47_FD_119742 | JGI IMG/M metagenome (GOLD analysis project Ga0181528, IMG submission 119742) | Peatland microbial communities from MTU Mesocosm Facility, Houghton, MI, USA - PEATcosm2014_Bin10_10_metaG | ecosystem: Environmental > Terrestrial > Soil > Wetlands > Peat | place...
AATCCGCTGTGGCCTTCGTTCAAATGCAGAACTCCCGGCGCTATTCCCATGGCCTTCAGCGCACGGAACCCTCCGACGCCGAGCAGCAACTCCTGGCGGATTCGATTGCGAGAATTTCCCCCGTAAAGTCGCGACGTTAAAGTGCGGTCGTCCGCAGAGTTTCCTTCCACGTCGGAATCCAACAGAAACAAATCGCAGCGCCCCACTGCCACTCGCCACACTTTGGCATGAATGGGTCCTCTGCGAGTTTCGATTTGAATGGTGACCGGCCGTCCGTTCTTGCCGATGGCCACTTCGAGAGGCAACTGGGTGACATCCGTCTCCAAATATTCTTCTTGCTGCCAGCCCTTCTCATCCAGCCGTTGCCGAAAATATCCCTGACCGTAAAACAGCCCAACGCCGACCAGCGGAATTGCCAGATCGGACGCACTCTTAATGTGGTCTCCAGCCAGAACTCCGAGGCCTCCGGAATATACCGGCAAAGATTCGTGAATGCCGAACTCGGCTGAGAAATAAGCCACGGGGCTAGGCCGGAGCACTCCTGCGTGCCGAGTTCCCCAAGTGCGATCGGCCTGCAAATATTCCTGAAGTCTTCGATACGCGTAGTTGATGCGGCCATGCAGCACCAATTCCGCCGCCCGGCTCTCCAGCTTCGCCAGAGGTAATTCGTTCAGCAGCGCAACCGGATTTTGATTCAGTTCCCTCCAGCGCACGGGATCGAGATCGCGAAACAAACTCCCGGCATCGTAATCCCAACTCCACCACAAGTTTCTCGCCAGCGCCCAAAGCCGCTCTTGCGCGGGCGCAATAAACCGGTCCAATGTGCGCGCCTCGCTGACCACCGGGGCAACTTGAGCCGCCGCTTCCGTCAACATCTGAATCTCATCCTCGCGGAACGCGCGCGCTTCCTTGGTCTGAACCACCAGCACTCCCTGCAACACTCCGCGGTCAATCAGCGGAACTCCCAGGAAAGATTTGTAGGAGTCTTCACCGGCCTGGGGAAAATATTTGAAACGAGGATGGCTTTGCGCTTCTTCCACGGACACGGGACGAACTTGCTCCGCCACCAATCCAGCCAACCCCTCGTGAATCTCCATGCGCAGATTGCCCACGCACTCGCGGCGCAGCCCCACGGTCGCAGCCAGAACCAGATTCGCGCGATCCGGCTCCAGCAGGTAGGCCGAGCACACGTCCGTGCCAAAACGCTTCGCAATCAGCGCGACCACATTGGTCAGAGTTTCGGCCGGCTGGCCTTCCTCCGCGGCGAGGTTGGCAATCTCTTCCAGCGTGAGCACGTCAGAAATTTCTTGCGAGCGCTGCTTCAACTCGAAATCGTGAACTGCGCCTGGATTCTCTTCCACGCCCACACTCTCCGGTTTCATTTTTTACCCTCAGTGGCAATATCAACGATTACTGGCCGGGAACTGCAAGCGAACCATTTCCCTGCCTCGGCATGCCTGATTGCGAAACTCGCGGTCCCCACGAGCCTAGATTCTACAATCTGCTTAGTGGCCGCCGATACCTTAAAGGCCCAGGCCACGTAATCTTTTTCCCAGATTATCCTCCCACGCAAAACAAGTTCTGGCGAGATTACCGATGGGGTTGGTTATAAGCTAATAAATGATTCCGAGGCCGGGGCTGGAAGATGGTTCTTGTGGGCGCTAAAGGTCTCCCTTGCTAGTGCTCTCGTCCAATGAAGATGCATTCAGCAAGTGATGCAAGATCTCGGAATTGTCGAGGAGTAATCACGCCTTGTGGCCGATGTACCAGGGCGCGCTAACAGTATGGATCCGCTCGTTGCCACGCGCCAGCAAGACCCACTCCAGAAGCCTTCCCCGCTGGTTGTGCAGAAAATATTCGTACCATTTGTCTTCCACCAACTCCGGGATCACCACCACGATGTTGCGATCAGGGTGTTTTTTGGAAAGATCGAGAACAAACTGGACAAAGGGAATAATTACAAATCTGTAGGGTGAAGGTAAAATGTGAAGCTCCGGCGGCTCCTTGCCGCAGTCACGAAAAGGCTTGGCCACGTATTGTTCCCATTCTCCTTCCAGCAGATCGGAATGCTCGTTGGGCTCGACATGGACCGCGATCACTTCAGAGGAAAGCCGGGCCGCAAACTCGATCCCTTGGCGGGTGATGTTGCTCCATCGGTCCACTGCAATCACCGCAATGGGATGAAGCTTTAACGCTTCTGCATCCACGGGAAGCTTGCAGCTGGTGATGGTTTTTACAAAATGATAGTGCCGGCGAACCATGGCAAAGCAGAAAATGACCAAGGGGATGAAGATGATCGTGATCCATGCGCCCTCGACGAATTTTGCCACAAGCACAACCGCCGTAGTAATGCCCGTGACGAATGCGCCCAGCCCATTCACCAGGGCATTCCTGACCCACTGCGGCCCACGATTTTTTCTCCAGTGCATGACCATGCCGGCCTGCGAAAGTGTGAAGGCCATGAAAGCGCCGACCGCGTAAAGAGGAATCAACCGGTCCGTCACTCCGCCGAAAAGAATCAGCACAGCGCCGCACAGCACTGCCAGAACCATAATCCCGTAGGTATAGACGAGGCGGCGGCCGCGGTAAGCGAAGACGTGAGGAAGATAATTATTCGACGCGATGGCGCGGCAGAGACGGGGAAAGTCCGCGAACGCCGTATTGGCGGAAAGCGAGAGCACCACGAGAATCGATCCGATGGTCAAATAGTAAAAAAATCCCTTTCCAAATACCGCGGAGGTGAGCATGGAAAGCACGCTCTGGTAGCCAGGTTGGCCGGGATCGGTGGCGGCGATGCCATACACTTTCACCAGATAGGAAATTCCCGCCAACATTACCGCCAATAGAAAAATGATCACCGTGAGTGTGCGCTGCGCATTCTTGACCGTGGGATCGCGGAAAGCCTTCACGCCATTGCTGACCGCCTCCACGCCGGTGAGCGCCGTGCAGCCGCTGGAAAAAACCTTCAGCAGTAACCAGAAGGTAACAGCTTCGGTTGCGGCGGAAGGCTTGGGGAGAGCCACTACCGGCGCGGGGTGTCCGCCACTGATGATCACACGCACAATTCCGCCGGCAATCGTGATCAGGATGGCGCCGACAAACAAGTAAGTCGGAATGGAAAAAACGGTCCCCGCCTCGCGCACGCCGCGTAAGTTCAAAATCGTGATAACGATCAAAATTCCGACGCACAAGGCCACTGTGTGGGGCAGCAGGGATGGAACCGCCGAGACCAGCGCACCCACGCCCGCGGAGATGCCGACTGCGGCGGTAAGAATGTAGTCCGCCAGCAGCGCGGCTGCTGCCAGCAATCCCGCTGGCGCGCCCAGATTAAATCGCGCTACGGTGTAAGAGCCGCCACCGGATGGATAAGCCGCGATGGTTTGCCGATAAGAAAAATAGACAATCACCAGCAGCGTAATAATTGCCGCGCTGACGGGGACGATGTAGCGAACGCCGAGAAGTCCGAGTGGAATGAGAAGACTAAGCGCGGCCTCTGGACCGTAGGCCGCTGAGCTGAGCCCATCCAATCCAAAAATCGGAACGCCCTGCGCGGGGCCGATTTGCTCGGCGCGCTCGTCGTCCGTTCGGATCGGCTTGCCGACAACTAGATCGAGAAGGTTCATGCGGCGAGTGGTGGAAGAGAATCAAACGCACGAACAGTGTAACGTAGGCCGCCGGCCGCGAAGGTAGCCCCCCATCATAGGAAGTACCAACTGGACGCCACGTCCGCGGCCATCGGAACGCTTGGCTTAGTAGGGAGCGGTCACCGCATCTTCCGGATATCCGAGCATCCCGAACTCAGGGACGTCGAGGCCTTCCTCTTCCGCTTCCGGGGCGACGCGCATGCTCTTCGCTTTATTCACACACCAGAACACAACAAACGTTGCGCCAAAGGCCCACACCGCGTAAATTGTAGCGCCCATCAACTGGCAAACGAATTGACGGGTATCGCCGTGCAACAAACCGGTGACGCCCTGACCTGCCCGGCCCAGATAAGACGCCGCTCCCACGCCGTTCCAGCCCGCGCCGTAAGTTCCATCGGCGAAAATGCCGACGCACACCGCACCCAGCCAACCGCAGTATCCGTGAACCGAGATCGCGCCGCAGGGATCGTCGATTTTAAAAACCTTGTCGTTGACGAGGACTCCGAAGCAAACCACGCATCCCGCCAGGACTCCAATAATGGTGGCCGACGTTGGAGAAACAAACGCGCACGGCGCAGTAATCGCAACCAACCCCGCCAGCATTCCGTTGCAAGCCATGGTGATATCCGGCTTGCCAAACATGAAATACCACAACAGCATGGCCGCCGCAGATCCCGCCACCGCCGCCAGATTGGTATTGACGGCAACGACCGAGATGCGCAAATCGGTCGCGCCTAAAGTTGACCCGGGATTGAATCCCATCCATCCAAACAGCAGAATGAACGTGCCGGTTACTACGTAGACGATGTTGTGCGCGGGAAAAACGCGAATCTTCCCCCCCGGCCCATACTTTCCCAGCCGCGGCCCTAAAATAATCGCCAGCGCCATCGCGCAAAACCCACCCACCGCGTGGACTACCGTCGATCCCGCGAAGTCCACGTATCCGTGACCCAGATTCAAAGTCGAGCCCACTTGCGACAACCATCCGCCGCCCCAAGTCCAGCAACCGGAGATGGGATAGAGGATTGCGCCGATAAACAGTTCGCAAAGCAGGAAAGCCCAGAACGTGATGCGCTCGCAAACCGCGCCCACAATAATGTAGCCGGCGGTTTCCATGAACACTACTTCGAAGAGAGCAAAACAGTTGCTGGCCGTGTCATAGGCTGGACCGAGGAAGAAAAATCCTTTTCCGCCGACCCATCCCCACTGCCCGCTGCCGATCAGAAAATGATTGAGGGTTGGGATTCCGCCAAGATTCGTTGGCGCAGCATTTATGGCGACAGCTCCGAACTGAAAGGCATACCCAACCGCGTAATAGGCCAGGAAGGCGAACACGTAAGCCGCAAAGTTCAGCATCATCAGATGTGCGGCATTCTTCTTTCGCACCAGCCCGCAGGTCAGCAGCGCGAATCCCGCCTGCATGAATAGAACGAGATAGCCGGTGTTTAAAGTCCATGCGAAGTTGGTGGCCACGCGAACGTGACCCACGCTATCGGCCAGCTTAATGGCGAGCGGTTCTTTCGCCGCCTGCGCCTGGTAATCATCGAAAGCCTTTTTATTCGCCGCGTAATCCGGAGCATTCTTGTCCGTCGGTTCCGCTACCACAAAAGGATTTCCAGCCGCGTCTACCGCAGAAGCTTTGTCTCCGGTGGCCGTGCCCGCGGGGTCGGCTTTGGGCCCATCATCGGCCAGGCAACTCGCGGAGAGCGCACCGAACAGCACGGTGCTCAGCAAAAGCGCTACAACAGCGCGTACCCAGACGCCCACAAACGGCAGGCACAAAACGCGCCCGCCGGCTCGTCTTCTCATCTTCGGCTGCTCCTGTTTTCTTAGGCTGGATAACTCTGTGGAATTGTACACACGCCGAACATTGCCAGCATCACGGTAACTAAAAATTCGTCAGAGCGGAATTCGACGCAGTCCTCTCCCCGATCCGCAAACGATAAAGGCACCCGCGCCCCGAGTCCAATTCAAATTCTTTATCGCGTCCATCAGACTCGCTAATATCCAGTGCTCAGCCGGGGGAAATTTTAAGGAGTCAGGGCGAATGCCTTGGAATGAAACTCGATGACTTCATCAAAGTGGGAGAGGAAATACTCTGCACTGTGGTCGCCCGGGTAGGCCCGGTATTCGTGCTTTACGTGTTCCTTCTGCAATTCGGCGTGTAAAGCGGCCGCGCCTTTTTCAAAGCCGTAATTGTCCTCTTGTCCGCAATTGAAATAAATCGCCAGCCGTCGCAACCCGGCGGCATTCTCGCGCGCCAGAACGAACGGGTTATTTTCCCTCCAGTGAGCCACATCGATGGGATTGCCGAAGACATCCGCCAGAACTTTGGCCAGCGGCTCGCCAGAGCGGATGGAAGCGTCAATTTCCTTCGGCGACTCCGTAATCAGAGCCGCACTCTGCGCGCTGACCGAATTGAAAAGCTCGGGATGGCTGAAAGCCAGGCGCAGCGCGCCGTAACCTCCCATCGAAACTCCGCTGATGGCGCGGTTCGGACGCCCCGTGGCTACGCGGTACTTTCCTTCGATGTAGGGAAGAAACTCTTGCAGGAAGAAATCGCTGTACCGCACCAACCCGTCGGCCGAGTTGATATAAAAACTACGTCCTCCGTCCGGCGCCACGATGAGAAACTCCCCGATTTGGCGTTTGCGCCGGAGATCGTCGAGCAGCGTCCACCCCCCGCTATCGAAAAGTGTTTGCTCATTGCCCCCGAGCCCATGCAAGAAATAAAGGACCGGATAATGCTGGGCAGGTTTCTTGGTTGCACTGGCATCGTAACTCTCCGGAAGGTAAACGCAATACCGAACCGGATGTTTAAGAATCTTGCTGTGCATCGCGCCGCAGTCGATTCGACTCTGCGCACGCACTGAAATAGTCGAGATTACGACGAGGAAAATCAGAGAAGCAATCCAGACAGGTTTATTCATCACTCGTAACGTAGGGCCTGCACAGGATCGAGACGCGCGGCGCGGCTGGCTGGATAAAGTCCGGCTGCCAGGCTCACGAGAAAAGAAAATAGAATCGCGAATGCCACCAGCCACCACGGCACGGCCCAAAAATGTTCGGGAGGGAACGACTGCGCTTTAAGGTAAATGTTCGTTCCAAGGTTAATGACTTGTCCAATAGCCCAACCTAGAGCGACTCCCACAACTCCGCCCAGAATCCCCATTGCGCCAGCCTCGGCGAAAAATAATTTCTTGACGTCGATGTCGCTAGCCCCGATCGCCTTCATGATTCCAATTTCGCGCCGGCGTTCCAGAATCGCCATTACCAGCGTGTTTACGATGCCGATAAACGCGACCGCCAACGCCAGGCTTCCGAAAATTCCCAGGAACACATCCAGCACTTTGAAGAACTGCTGAATGCTACGGCTGGCGTCGAGTATTGAGAAAGTGTTGAAACCCATCTTCTTGATTGCGTCTTCCACGATCTGAACTTGCCCGGGATTTTTCACCCTCACGCTGAGCGAGGAATAGATTGGCTGATCGCCCGCAGGCCGCGAAAGTTCGCGCAAATCGGTCGGCTGCATCACATGCAAACGTTCGGCCAGCTTGAGCGGAAGAAATACCCTCGCCCGCGTTGGCCCGCGCATGCTTTCCGGATCGAGGTCGGCCAGGCCGACAATCTTCAACTTCAGCTCGCGAGAGACTACCGAATAAGAGGCGCCGGGAAGGCTTTGATCTTCCCCTCGGTCATCGGACGATTCTCCCGCAGAACCGGCATGATTCGGCGGCGGCGCCATCGGCGGCACAGCCGTGGGAGATTCCCGCTGCGCGTAGCGCATGGTCAGCTCTTTGCCCAGCAACTGAGCCGCCAGTTGCTTCACATCGGTTTCATCAAGGCCCGGCCCCGGCTTTTTCCCCGCCAGCTCTTCGGCGAAGGTTTTTTGCAAAATCACCTCCGGCGCGTTATCGGACGAAAAAAAGTGCCCCGGCATGGTATCGAAGGCGTCGTTCGTTTTGGCCGACTCCGGCAACGCGGAAATCATCGTCAAATGCGGTTTGTCGTCGTAGCGCAACTCGGTGATGAAGCGAATGTCGGGATAGGCTTCCAAGACATTCGGCAAATGTTCGATTTCCCTCCGCGTGCCCTCATCCAGCACGCGGCTCTCGCCCGGAGCCGGCCCGTTGCGTTCTTCCTCGCGATTGAAATTTCTCAGATCCCTCCGCGACGTAACCACCACGGTGTCGAACAGTCCCGACTTCATCAGCCGCCGCGATGCCAACTGCTGGAGTCCAATGCCGAGTGACAACATCGCGACCAGCGAGGCTACACCAACAGAAATGCCAATCGTAGTCAAGGAATTGCGCAGCATCGATTCGCGCAAATTGCGCAATGCAAGTTCGGTCAGGTCGGGCAGCTTCATGCGCGCTTCTCCTCGCCGGGGGCGTTGCCCACGACTGCCGCGTTAGCTTCATCCCCAATCAGCTTCCCGTCCGCCAGAAAAATTAGCCGCTGCGCGTAACGCTCGGCCAGGGCGCGCTCGTGCGTCACCATCACCACAGTCATGCCCAATTGACGATTGAACTCGCGCACCATGTTCATGATTTCCGTGCCCGTCCGGCTGTCAAGATTGCCAGTGGGTTCGTCGGCCAGCAAAAGCTGAGGACGGTTGATGAGCGCGCGCGCCAACGCAGCCCGTTGTTGCTCGCCGCCTGAAAGTTCGCTGGGGCGGTGATTCATGCGGCTTTGAAGCCCCACTCGCGTCAGAGCCTCACGCGCCAAAGCATCGCGTCTGGACCGCTCGACTTCCGCGAAGCGCATGGGCAGCTCAACATTTTCCGCGACGGTCATGCTAGGGATCAGATTAAACGACTGGAATACCATGCCTACGGTCTGCAGTCGGTAGCGAGCCAGTTCCTCGCGACGAAGCTTCGCGAGATTTTTATCGTGGACGATTACGTCGCCGGAGGTAGGCCGGTCCAAGCCTGCGACCAAGTTCAACACTGAAGATTTTCCCGAGCCAGAGCTGCCGAGCAGCGCCACGAATTCGCCTGCCGCAACTGTAAGATTCACGCCGTCCACTGCGCGGATCACGCTCTCGCCCATGCGGTAATGCCGGCAGAGTTGCTCCAGGCGAATCGCGGTTGTAACGTTTCCAACGGTGGATTGACTGAGGCTCATGCGCTAGCGCACCTCGCCCTTCAGCACACCCAACGCATCCGCACTCTCCCCGCGCCGGCCCGGGGCCTTACCACTCCCCGCTGCTTCCTCGATTACATCGCCCTCACCCGGCGCCAAAAACAAATTTTCTTCCACGCCGTGTTGCCGAGTATAGAGATCGTAATATCGGCCACGCGCCGCATAGAGTTGCTCGTGCGTGCCCCGCTCCACGATCACACCTTGTTCCATCACCAGGATCTGATCGGCACGCCGGATGGTCGACAAGCGATGCGCAATCACAAAGGTTGTGCGGCCATGCATCAAGTAGGAGAGCCCTTGCTGGATCATCTGTTCGGATTCCGAGTCCAGACTCGAAGTTGCCTCGTCCAGAATCAGAATACGCGGCTCGGCAAGAATCGCACGCGCTATAGAAATTCGCTGCTTCTGGCCGCCGGAAAGTTTCACCCCGCGCTCGCCCACAACGGTTTCGTACTTATCGGAAAACGACTCCGCGAATTCATCCACCCGCGCGATGCGGCAGGCCCGCATGATCTGTTCTTCCGTCGCATCCGGACGCGAGAACAAAACGTTTTCCCGAATCGTCCCGTCGAAAAGAAAAGATTCTTGCAGCACAACCCCGAGGCGCGTGCGATAAGAATCCAACTTCACGGAGCTCAGGTCGATGCCATCCACGCGAATTTCGCCCTTGGTGGCTTTATAGAAAGCGGAGATCAATCCGATGGTCGTCGACTTTCCGGACCCCGAAGATCCCACCAAAGCTGTCACTGTCCCGGGATCGGCACGAAAAGAAATGTTGCGCAGAACCTCATGAATCCCATCGTAGGTAAAACTCACATTCTCAAATTCTACGGTTCCAACAATGTCATGCAGCTCTCGAACCCGCGCCGGGTCCTGATCCTCGGGACGTTCGCGCATGATTTCCTGCGTTCGCTCCAATCCGGCCAGCGCCTCCGTGAGCTGTGTTCCGATGGAAACGATCTGCATGATCGGCGCCACTAGAAATCCCAACAGCAACGTGTAGGAAACAAACCCTCCAACGGTGAGCGTGCCCGAAGCTATCTGGTGGGCGCCCACATACATCGTCACCGCGCCCACCACGCCCAGCAGAACGCTGGCGGACAGGCTCATCACCGAGGTCGCGGTCAGCGTGCGCATCACGTTTTCCAGCAGTCGATGCACGCCTACCGAAAAAATCGCTTCCTCCCGCTTCTCCGCGTGATATCCCTTGATGACCCGCACACCGCCAAGCGACTCGGTCAGCCGTCCCGTCACTTCGGCAGTGATCTTTCCACGCTCGCGAAAGATCGGACGAATGGTCGCAAAAGCCTTGTTCAGCGCGCCCCCGAAGCAAACCAGCGC
>Ga0181528_10003156_pt1 | contig 10126 bp, 7 predicted proteins | sample PEATcosm2014_Bin_47_FD_119742 | JGI IMG/M metagenome (GOLD analysis project Ga0181528, IMG submission 119742) | Peatland microbial communities from MTU Mesocosm Facility, Houghton, MI, USA - PEATcosm2014_Bin10_10_metaG | ecosystem: Environmental > Terrestrial > Soil > Wetlands > Peat | place...
AGGAGATTCTGGCCGCCGGCATCAACGTCTGGACCACGCTCAATGTTCAGCACTTGGAAAGCCTGAACGACGTTGTGGCGAGCATCACGGGCATACGCCAACGCGAAACCATACCCGACCGGATTTTCGACCAGGCCGAGGACGTCGAGCTCATCGATCTGCCCCCGAGCGACCTGTTGGCTAGATTGCGCGCCGGCAAGGTCTACAGCGTTGCGCATGCGACGGCGGCGACCAGGCGCTATTTTCGGGAACCGAACCTGTTGGCGCTGCGCGAGCTGGCATTGCGGCGCACGGCGGACCGGGTCGACGCGGCGGCCCGAGCCTATGATCGGGAGCGCTTTTCGCGTCCCTGGTTGGCGCGCGATCGCTTCCTGATTGCCGTCGACCTCGACGATCAAGCCGAGCAGCTCGTCCGGGTGGGAAAGCGCTTCGCCGACGCCCTCGATGCCGAGTGGCTGGTGGTGTCGGTCGAGACCCCGGCGATGCTCAAGTTGGGCGAAGCTTCGCGCAATCGTCGCGTCGATATATTGCGGCTCGCCGAGTCGCTGGGAGCCCAGACGGTTACGCTCGACGGCCCCTCCGCGTCCGCCGCTTTGTGCGAGTACGCGCAGCTTCGGAACATCACCCGGATCGTCGTGGGAGAGCCGCGGCGCTTTGGACTTCGAGCGCTGTTCCGACCCTCCACCGCCACGAAGCTGGTACGCGCCGGCGGCGGATTCGATCTGTCGGTGATTGCCCGTCGGGGCCCCTCGCCCGGCAAGCCCGCCCGTGCCGAGGTCGGGGTACCCTACCCGTTCAATTGGGCGCGTTATTGGGCCGCCATCGCAATCACTCTCGCTTGCACCGCGGTCGCCGCCGTCATGTATCCCTATTTCGCGTTGACCAACATCGTCATGGTGTATCTGCTGGGCGCCACGATTGCCGCCTTGCGGCTCGGGCGGGGTCCCGCGAGCGCCGCGGCGGTGGCGAACATCCTGGCGTTCGACTTCTTCTTTGTCCCGCCGCGCTTCTCCTTCGCGGTGTCGGATTTCGAATATGCGGTCACCTTCGGCGTCATGCTGGCGGTGGCGTTGATCATCGCGACGCTGGTGGCGAGCGTCCGGGCTCAAACCAGAGTGGCCGGTGCCCGCGAGCTCCGTACCGCGTTGCTATATGCGATGAGCCGCGAGCTCGCGGCGACCCGCAGCCTCGAGGACCTGGCGCGTGTCGCCGTGAGACATGTGGGGGAGACATTCGCCAGCCGTGCAGTGGTGCTGGTTCCCGATGCGAGCGGTCATTTGCAGCATCCGAAAAGCGCTCCCATGATGGGCTCGTTATTGGGCTCGGATCTGTCGATCGCGCAATGGGTCTACGATAACGGAGCGCCCGCGGGCCTCGGCACCGACACGCTGCCGGCCGCCATCGCGCAATACCTGCCGCTCAAAGGAAGCCACCGCACCCTCGGGGTTTTGGCGGTCGAGCCAACCCAACGGCGCCGGCTGCTGTTGCCCGAGCAACGGCACCTGATCGAGACGTTTGCGGCCCAGATCGCACTCGCACTGGAGCGCGCCGGCTTGCAGGATGAGGCCGAACAGTCGCGCGTCACCGCGGAAACGGAGCGGCTTCGCAACACCCTCCTCGCGTCCATCTCGCACGACCTGCGCACCCCGCTCGCGGTGATCACGGGTGCAAGCAGCGCGCTCAGCGATCCCACCATGACGTTCGATCCGGAAGCGCGCCGCTCCCTGGCCGCGCAAATCGAGACCAAATCCAGGGAGATGACCGAGATCATATCCAATGTGCTGGATCTGATGCGCTTGGAGAGCGGGCAGTTTTCCTTGCGGCTCGATTGGGTGATGGTTGACGATCTCGTGAGCTCGGCGCTCGAGCGGCTCGGCGCGCGCCTGATCGATCATCCGGTGGAGTCCCGCGTTCCGACCGACTTGCCGCCCGTGCATGTGGACAGCGCTCTCATGCTGCAGGTGTTCACCAATCTGCTCGAGAACGTTGCGAAGCATACGCCGGCCGGAACCCATGCCACCGTTGACGCGGTACTCGAGGACCAATTCGTGAGGGTCAGCATCGAGGACACCGGTCCGGGTCTGCCCGGCGAGGATCTCGAGAAGCTGTTTGCAAAGTTTCATCGCGGCCGCGACGAAAGCAGCGCGGGAGGCGCCGGCCTCGGGTTGTCGATTTGCCGCGCGATCGTCACAGCCCACGGCGGTCGAATCGATGCGAGCCAACGGCCGGGCGGCGGCGCGCGCTTTTCGTTCACTTTGCCGGTCGCTTGACGGGACACGGCAGCTCCGACTCCGGATGGGCGCCCGCTGCGCAAACTTGCTGTCAGGACCGAGAGTTTTTTCACAATATTTTAACGGCGCCTGAAGGACAATGTTCCCACGCGCGGCCCATTGGATCGGCTCCCCCCTCGGTTCAAGCAATGCGCCGGCGATACCGAGGATACGTTCATGGCCAATAACGTTCGACAAATCACCCGCAGCACCGACGATTGCACGGTGAGCAAGAGTCAGCTGCTGCGCTTTTTTGAAGCCAAGTTCCAGCAGGCTGACCGGGATCGGGACGGGCGGCTGAATATCTCGGAGCTCGGCAATTTCCTGCGGTTCGTGACCCACCCGGACCTGCGGGACCTTCGGGCCTGGGAACGATACGACTAAAGGTCGCCGGCGGCGCCCGCTGATGTCACGCAGCCCCCCTCTGCTGTAGACTTTGCCCTCCGCGCGGACCGGGTCGCACGAGAACCTGCACCGCGCACTTGCTTCCGGGAGCCAAAAATGAGACCAGGGCCGCTGCCGTCGTTTGCGTTTCTCACCATAGCGTCCGTCTGTGTAGGCGCGTCCAGCCTTGCAGGCGGCGTCGCGGGCGATCCGCTGGCCGCCGAAGCCGAGGTGCGCAAGGCCGACGCCGATTGGACCGCAGTGGCAAGCACGCACAGCGTCGATGCATGGATGTCGTTCTACGCCGCCGATGCGATCGTGAGATTGCCACAGGATCAACTCGTCAGCGGCAAGGAATCCGTACGCCAGGCCGTTATGCGACTTCTCGCGCCGGCCCGTCTGTCGATGGCATCGCGCCCGATCGACGTGCAGGTCGACCGATCGGCAGATGTGGCTTCCCTGATCGAGAGCTATGAATTGCGCTCCGATTCGCAAGGCACATCGGTGTCGAGTCGGGGCCGCCGCCTCGAGATCTGGAGAAGGCAGGCCGACGGTAGCTGGAAGTGCACCGTCGATGCCTGGAACTTGGACGAATCCCCGGGCACCCCCCCGGCTGTGAGCCCGGCAATCGTCCAAACCGCTCCTCCAAGCGCAGCCCCGCAGCCCACGCTCGAGCGACCGCAGCCACCGTCCACCCCGGCGCCCGCCGGCACCGCGGCACCGGCGGCGGTGCCCGCGCCGGTTACGAAATACGGCGATGCGCCCATTAACTACGAGCAGACCATCCGACAATATTTCCAAGAGCGCCTGAACCATCCGGAAGCCGTCCAATACCGCGAGATCACTCAGCCGGAGCAGGGATACGTCGACAAGCTCGCCGGCGCCGTTCTGCTGCACGAAAAACGCATCTACGGCTGGACAGTCAAAGCCACCCTCAACACGCAGGATTCCCGCGAAAAATACATCGGATTCAGGACTTATGCGTTCCTCTTCCGCGGTGAGAAGATCGTCGACGCCCGCTTGTCGGTGCCCGGCGCGGAGGTGAAATGAGCGGTCGCGTCAAACGAGTGCGGCGGGTTCCTGCTGTGTGATGCAGTGGATGCCTCCGCCCCCACGAAACAGGTCGTGAAGAGCGACCGGCAGGATCGATCGCCCGGGATAGGCGCGGCGCAGGGTCTCCATCACGGCGGTATCCTCCGCGATCCCGTAGGCGGGGGCGATGACGGCGCCATTGGCGAGGTAGAAGTTGACGTAGGAGCGGCAAAAGCCGTCTTGGCCGGCCGGCACCGCCGAGCGCGGCGCCTCCGCGATCGGCAACAGCTCGAATCGACGCCCGCGCGCGTCGGTCTCCCCTTCCAGGACTTTTCGATTCTCCGCCATGATCGGATAGCGTGGGTCCGCGGGATCCGCGACGACTTCGCAGAGAACCGTGGCAGCCTTCACGTACGCGAGATAGCCGTCGACATGTCCGTCCGTTTCTGTGTCCGTCACATCACCGGGCAGCCAAATGACTTTCTGGACGCCGAGCATGGCGCGAAGCTCGGCCGCGGCCTCTGCCTTGCTCCAGCCGGGATTGCGATTTGGGTTGAGAACACAGGTCTCGGCGGTGATAAGCGTACCTTCCCCGTCCGACAGAAAGCCGCCGCCCTCCACGACGAGTTTGGATCGGTAGAGAGGCACCTGGGCGAGTTCGGCGATGCGCCCTCCCAAGCTCGCGTCCTGGTCATGTGGATGGTACTTGTTGCCCCAGGCATTGAAGGTAAAACCGGCGGCGGCGCGCTTGCCCGCCCGATCGACGATGAAGGTGGGCGCGGAGTCGCGCAGCCACGAGTCATCGATCGGCATCGACACGACCTTGATCGAGGGCCCGCAGCGCCTTACCGCCTCCGCCGCATCGGCAGGATCCGCGATCATCGTGAGCGGCTCGTGAGCCGCAATGGCCCGCGCCACGCGCACATAGTCTTCCTGCGCCCCCGCGAGGTGCTCGCGCCAAAGCTCGGCGCGTTTCGGCCACGCCATCCAGCAGCGGGCGTGGGGCGCCCACTCGGCGGGCATCGTATATCCAAGTTCGGCAGGCGTCATCCCGCTAGAATCGCACATTGATGGGCTTTATTTCACCACCCGATGCCCTGATTGTCCGCTGCTGGATGGCCTGGCCCAGTCGCGATGACCAGCCCCAGCACGCGGCGGATGCGCGTGCCCAGTGCGGATCGAACATCGAGATCATCACGTTGCCGATCGACGATCCCTGGATGCGTGGCAGCGGCCCCACTTTTATCACCCAACAGCAACCCGCTTGAGTGAGACCTAGCGACCGCGTCTCGTGGGGCCGGGCCGAGACGGCGCCCGATGGTACGCCGACTGCACCGACCTCGGGCCCTCGCCAAATGTTGCCGCGAAATCTCGGCTGAAATGGCTCAAATCGTTGAAGCCGCAGTCGTAGGCGATTTCCGTGATCGAGCGCAGAATCGACGGGTCGCTCAATAAAGCGCGAGCCTTCACCAGGCGCCGCTGTTTCGAGAACTCCGACGGGGAGTAGCCGCGATATCGTTTGAACGCCCGGTAGATGGTTCGGGCACCGACGCCCGTCAGCTCAGCCGCGACCTCGATATCGAAAGGCTTGTCGAGATGGGCCTCTATGAATTCCTCGACCCGTCGCACCTGCCAGGGAGCGCCCCCGGCGACGAACGACTTCAGATGCGACTCGCAGTTGTGCGTGCCATGCGTGAGCAGGGACACCATCATCGCTTGCTCCAATTCAGCCAGCAGGAACCGATTCGGCATGGGAGACCCTGAAATGCCGTGCGCCAGGCTGTGGAAGATCCCGAGCAGGGCCCCGGCGCGCGGGAGCTTTAGGTCGAGCGCGGGCTCGAATTCCAGAATCCGGGCGGACGGGACTCCGGTGAGTGCAGCGAGCTTCCTGCTCATGGCCGACCGGTCGACGCGCCACACGAGTTGCTGAAATCCCGCCCCGAACGACAGCGTCGCCGCGGCACGGGAGATGCATCCATCTTCGGGCCCGACCGGCAGGGTGCGGGAGCCGATCCGGGTGCTTCCGATGCCGGCGCGGTGAAATTGGACGCGGAAATAATCCGAGTCCCCGAATCGGATCTCGACCGGCGCACCATAGGAGCAAAACCACAGCTGACTGCAAGGCATCCGGAACACGTTGGCAACCGCGGACACGGGCCGCTCCCTCGGTGCGTCGACACATTCGGCTCCCAGGTGCGTCTGAACTGCGGCATGCAGATCGGCAACTGTCGATGCCGAAAATGCGCGATGGGCGGCCAGTGGATTTTTCGGTAGTGGCATGTCGTTAGGAGGATTGCGACTCAGTTCTCAGGAGCATGGCAATCTGTCACTATCCGCCAAATCGTGACAATCGGCGCCACGAAGCTTCGAGAGACCCGGTCTAGGATTCGCACTCTGGGGGCGGGGGCGATAGCTTTGGTATGCATTGACGGACCAATGGGTTGCCAACAAGGACACTATCATTCACCGCCCCCGGCCATAAGGATCCTTCCACTAGGATATCGGAGGGAATGGTTGTGGGTATAGGCGTTTTCACCTAGCCCTAGGCGGTCGCGGAGCGGCAGTGATACTCACTCCCACCGCCATGAAGTCATCGCTGCGGATATCCCGTATTGTCCGAAGCGCCGCGATGCGGAATAGTTCTCCCGGAATCAAAGCTGTTATTGATCACGGGAACGAAACCATGCCTCTGTCAATCCGGATCACTTGGCGAGATATCGAGCCGTCGCCCGTCCTAGGCGCACGCATCCGGGAGCTTGCGCAGCGCCTGACCAAGTTCAACGCCGAAATCATTCATTGTCACGTGATCATCGCGCTTCCACACAAACACAGCCATCAAGGGCGTGTCTACGAGGTTCGCATCGAGGTCACGACCCCGGGTACCCATCTCATCGCGCAGCATGAGCATCCCGCAAGGCATTCTCATGAAGATCCGTACGTCGCCGTGCGTGACGCGTTTCAGGCGATGCGGCGGCAGCTCGAGGATCACGAGAAAAAGCGCCGGCAGGACGTGAAGCATCCCGTGCCGGCGTTACAGGATCCGCACAATCTTACGGAGGGGCCGATATGATCAGTCGCATCGCCGCAATACCGGGGCAATGGTACCTCGATCGGGAGTCCAGAAATCTCTTTCAAGTTGTCAGCATCGACGCGGATGATCGTTTGATCGAGACGCAGTACGCCGATGGATCGCTGGAAGAGACTTCGATGGAGGACTGGGCTGCAAGAAGCCTGGAAAACTGCGAGCAGCCGGAAGATTGGATGGGACCCTTCGATGACCTCGGGCCCGAGGACATCGGGCTGCCGGAAGTCAACGTTGAAACACGTGGCTCGGGAATAGGGATGGACCGCGCCCTGCTCGAGATCGAGGAACGCCGGGCGCCCCCCACGAATTCCTCCGAGGAGTGACATCGGCTCCCTAGTTTGACCGCGACCGCGGGGTCCGCACGGTTATACTGCGGGTGCGATGAGACATTCACCTCCGGGCCGCGCATCCTGGCCCGCAAAGCTCTTGGCGTTGATCGCGAGGCGTCTTCTCGCCTTGCGATATCGCGTACGCGTAACAGGCGCGGCCATTGCCGGAAACCCGGGAGCACCGGGCATTCTCTTCATGCCGAACCATCCGGCGCTCATCGATCCCGTCATCGTGCTGGCGCACCTACACGGGAAATTCGGGATCCGGCCGCTGGCGCTCGAAGATCAGATCGATCTGCCGGTCATCCGGGAGCTCGCGGAACTGCTCGGAACCCTGCGTGTCCCCGTCCTCTCCGGACTCGATGAAGGCGGAGTGAAAGCGGTACAGCGATCGCTCGACCTCTGTATACAGGCGTTGAGACTGGGCGAGAACGTGTTGCTGTACCCGGCGGGCCGGCTGATGCACCATCGATTGGAGACTTTGGGGGGCGTCAGCGCGGCCCACCGCATCATCTCCGAGCTGCCGGGCATCCGGGTGGTCCTGGTGAGAACCACAGGACTGTGGGGAAGTTGCTTCGGATGGGCCTTGGGCTCGCCACCCCACTTGAAGGATGGCCTCTTCGGACATCTTGGCGGGCTGCTGGCGAGCGCAATATTTTTTGCGCCCAAGCGGCACGTTGAGATCGAGCTCGTGGAGCCCGACGACCTTCCACGCCATGGTCAACGCGCGGAGCTCAACAGCTATCTCGACCGGTTCTACAACCACGCGGCGCCGCCGGCACTCTACGTCCCTTACAGCATCTGGGAAAAAGGCGGCTCGCGCCAGATCCCGGAGCCCAAGCTGACCGCGGAACAGTCCGCGTACGATGCGCCGGCCGCAACGAGACAAATCGTGATGGCGCGCCTGCGCGATGCGACCGGCATCGACGGCTTGAAGGATGAGCAGGAGCTCGCGCGGGATCTTGGGCTCGACAGCCTGGCCCTCACCGACATTCTGCTTTGGCTGGAGCGCGAGTTCGCCGTATCGGTCCCCGGCGTGGAAGCAGTGCGCACCGTGGGCGATTTGGTCATGGCGGCATGCGGAGCCGCGGCGGCCGAGTCCTTCGATGTGCAGATACGTGCGCCATCGGCCGCTTGGCTGCAAAACCAGGGCGACTCACGCCTGCAGATTCCGGCCGGGAACAGCATTCAGCAGGTATTTCTCGAGCAGGCGCGCCGCTCCCCAGGACGGGTCATCGTGGCCGATTTGCAGCAGGGGAGCCGCACCTATCGCGACTTGATCACCGCGATTTTCGCCCTGCGGAGCCGGATCGCCGCCCTTCCCGGACGATACGTCGGGATCATGCTGCCGGCCTCGGTCGCCGCCGACACGCTCTATCTCGCCACGCTATTCGCGGGGAAGACGCCGGTGATGATCAATTGGACCGCCGGCGCTCGCGTGGTTCAACTGGGCCTGGAGATGGTGGGAATCCAGAAAATATTGACGGCGGAGCTGCTTCTGCGTCGCCTTTCCTCCCAAGGCATCGATCTCGGCGAACTCAAGGACCGCTTCGTTTCGCTCGAGAAGTTGACCGGCACGCTTCGCCGGGCCGAGAAGCTTGCCGCGGCTATTCGCGCACGATTCTCGTGGCGGAGCCTTGAGCGCGTCACGACAACCGACACGGCGGTGGTGCTTTTCACCAGCGGATCGGAATCCCTGCCCAAGGCGGTTCCACTGACCCATCTCAATCTCCTGACGAACATCCGCGATGCGCTTTCCAGCTTCGAGATCCTGCAAAGCGACCGCATGTTGGGCTTGCTGCCCCCGTTTCATTCGTTCGACCTGATGGGCACGCTCCTATTGCCGATCCTCGCGGGCGTACGCGTGGTGCACCACCCGAACCCGAATGAGGTATCGGCGCTCGCCAAGATCATCGAGAAGTACCGGGTGACCCTCCTTCTGGGCACGCCGACCTTCGTGGCGAACATCGTGCGAGCGAGCGCAGGGGCCGACTTGACCTCGCTTCGGCTGTGCGTGACCGGCGCGGAGAAATGTCCACGGGAAACCTATGATTCCCTGAAGAGCCGTTGTCCCAAGGCCGTCATCCTGGAGGGGTATGGCATCACCGAATGCTCCCCGGTCGTGGCGGTCACGCGCGAGGACGACGTCCAACCGGGAACGATCGGCAAGCCACTGCCTTCGGTGACCGCGCTCGTGTTGGACTTGGATACCGGGCAGCCCGCGGCTCCGGGCCGGACCGGAATGCTGCTGCTCCGGGGCCCGAGTATATTCGGGGGCTATTTGAACTACAGCGGCCCCTCGCCCTTCCAAACTTTCCGCGGTGAGAGCTGGTACCGGACCGGCGATCTCGTCAAAGCCGACGATCAAAACCGGCTGACATTCATCGGGCGGCTCAAGCGGTTCGTCAAAATAGGCGGGGAGATGGTCTCGCTCCCGGCGATCGAAGACGTGCTGACGCGCGCTTATGCCCGGCAGGACGACCAAGGCGCGCCCTTGGCCGTGTTGCCGACCGCGGATGATCAGCATCCGGAACTCGTCCTGTTCACGATACGGCCATTGGACCGCGCACGGGCCAACAAGACCATTCAGGAGGCCGGATTATCCGGCTTGCACAACATTCGCATCGTTCGTGAATTATCCGAGATCCCGGTTCTCGGCACCGGCAAGACCGATTACCGCGCGCTCGCGCAACTGCTCGCGGCGGACGCGAAGTCCTAACGCCCGGGAAACCGCCTGCGCAGCTCCTCGACCAGTACACGTTCGTTCTCGGAATAATCGATCGGTACGGCAACGAGGTGTACGCCACCTGCGCTGAATGCCCTTTCCAGCACCGGAATGAAGTCCCGGATCGCATCCACGCGGATCCCGCGGGCGCCGTAGGCTTCGGCATACCTCGCAAAATCCGGGTTGCCGAAGGTCATTCCGAAATCGGGAAATCGATCCACGGATTGCTTCCAGCGGATCATGCCGTAGGCACCGTCCTCGATCACCAGCACCACCAGGTTCAACTTCAAGCGCACGGCGG
>Ga0181528_10003157_pt1 | contig 10124 bp, 10 predicted proteins | sample PEATcosm2014_Bin_47_FD_119742 | JGI IMG/M metagenome (GOLD analysis project Ga0181528, IMG submission 119742) | Peatland microbial communities from MTU Mesocosm Facility, Houghton, MI, USA - PEATcosm2014_Bin10_10_metaG | ecosystem: Environmental > Terrestrial > Soil > Wetlands > Peat | place...
CTCTGGCTGGCGGAGACGCACCCCGACCTGTGGGCCGGAATCGCCGCCATGTGTCCCGACAGCATGCCGGGGTCGGAGGATCTCGCGCCCAACCTGCTGAATGTGCCGCTGCGCCTCTATCACGGGGAACTGGACACCATCGTCCCGGTAGCCTCCTCCCGCGCCTGGCAGCGGCGACTGCTGGAGGCGGGAGTGCCCGCCGCGTACACCGAATATCCGGCCACCCGGCACAACGTCTGGGACGTAGCTTATTCCCGCGACGGCGCACTGGAGTGGCTGGCCGCCCAGCGGCGCAATCGCTGGCCGGAACGCGTGCGCTTGGTCGCCCGCTCCTACCAGTACAGCTCGGCTTATTGGGTGCGGATTGACGGCCTGACACCGGGAGTGCCCGCGCAAATCGACGCCCGCCGCGCTCCCCATGGCGACGTCCAGGTCACGACGGTAAACCTGGACGGATTCACCCTCACGCCGCAGGAGCCCCAGCCCGCGCAGGTGACCGTCGATGGAACAACGATTCGCCTGAAGGGCGGCGCGGCGCTTTCGTTCAACAAATCGCCGGCAGGTTGGCGGCAGGGTCTGGTGGCCCCGGCCGGCAAGCACTTCGGCGCCGAAGGACCCATCCTGCGAGCGCTCTCCGGCCGGCAGATTTACGTGTATGGCACGCTCGGCGCGCCAACCGGCGAGGAGCTGGCGGAGCGCCGCAAAGTGGCGCAAGCCGCCGCCGACTGGTCCACGGTTCGATCGCATTTACAGCTCTCGTTTCCGGTGAAGACCGACCGCGAAGTCACCGCCGCGGACCTGGACGGCGCCGACCTTGTGCTGTTCGGGACGGCCGAAAGCAACTCGCTGGTGGCGCGCTTCGCCGGCCGCCTGCCCATCGAACTGCGCCCCGATGCGGCCGACTACGGATTGCTCTTCATCGCGCTCATCGGCAAACACTACGCTCTGGTCAACTCCGGCCTCCCCTGGTGGACCGGCGCCGGCGAAACGTCACCAGTCGGCTATCCGTGGGAGCCGGCGCAGATTCGTGAACTCAATCCCTTCGGCGATTACCTGCTGTTCCGCGGGACGATCGGGCAGGTGGTGGCAGACGGCCGTTTCGATGCCAACTGGAAGGTGCCCGCCGCTGACGTTGCGCGATTGACGGCGGCGGGCACGGTGAAGATTCATTGAAGTGGCGCGGACCGCTTGCTGACGCGCGCGGCTCGGTAACGCAGCTGCCGATACCGAGCCACGACCGTGAGGGAGTGGTTTTTGAGGCAAACTGGAAGTTGCCCACTTACCAATGACACCTGAAGAGTTTCGACGATACGGACACCAGGCGATCGACTGGATTGCCGAGTTCCTGATGAATGTGGAGCATTATCCCGTACTGCCGGCGGTCGAGCCGGGAGAGCTGACCGACGCGCTGCCGGTGCACGGTCCGGAAAATGGCGAGGCCATGGAGACCATCCTGGCCGATTTCGAGCGCCTCATCGTGCCGGCCTGTACGCACTGGAATCATCCCGGCTTTTTCGCCTATTTCGCGAATTCCGGAACACCCGAGGGTATCCTGGGCGAGTTGCTGGCGGCAGCGCTCAACGGCAACGGCATGGTCTGGAAAACTTCGCCGGCCGTTACGGAACTGGAGCAGGTGGCGCTTCGCTGGCTGCTCGCCTGGAGCGCGCTGCCGGAGACCTGGTTCGGCATGATTCACGACACCGCGTCCACCAGCAGCATGCACGCCATCGCCGCGGCGCGCGAGGTCATCGATCCGGAAGCGCGCACCAAAGGAGCCTCGCGCGGGCTGACTGTCTATACCTCGGCGCAATCGCACTGGTCCATCGAGAAGGGCGCCATCTCCATCGGCATCGGCAAGGAGAACGTGCGGAACGTGCCTGTAGACGAGGAATTCCGTATGCGCGCCGAAGTGCTCGAGTCGCTCATCAAGGCGGACCTCGCCGCCGGTCTGCGCCCGTGCTGTGTGGCGGCCACGGTCGGCACCACCTCGACTACCAGCGTGGATCCCGTACCCGCTATCGCCAACATCTGCCAGCGCTACAAATTGTGGCTGCATATCGACGCGGCCTATGGCGGCGCGGCGGCGCTCGCGCCCGAGTTCCGCTGGGCATTCGAGGGCTGCGAGCGGGCCGATTCGTTTGTCATGAATCCCCACAAATGGCTGCAGGTGCCGATGGATTGCAGCGTCTTCTACACCAGCCGTCCCGAGGTGCTTCGGCGGGCGTTTTCCATGGTTCCGGACTATCTCACCATCCCGACGGCGACCCGCGCCGTGAACCTCATGGATTACGGGGTGCCTTTGGGGCGCCGCTTCCGGGCGTTGAAATTGTGGTTCGTGATGCGCTCTTATGGACATGAAGGTCTCGCCAACCTGATCCGCGAGCATGTGCGGTTGGCAAAATGGTTCGAATCGCAGGTGGTGGCGGACGGCCGCTTCGAAATCGCCGCGCCGGTGCATTTCTCGGTAGTAAATTTCCGCCTGAAAGGCGGCGACGAAGACAACCAGCGGATCCTCGATCAAGTCAACGCGGCGGGCAACGTTTTTCTATCGAATACTGTGCTGCATGGCAAATTCTATCTGCATCTGGCGGTTGGCAATTACCAGACGGCGGAGCGGCATGTGGCGCGGGCCTGGGAGTTAGTAAGTCAGGCTATACCCCGGTAGTGCTTACCGTGTACTTAGCGATCATGTTGGCCTTCTCCCACGCCGGCATAATCTTCGGGGACCCGAGATACGTCAGGAAATGGCCGAGCACCTGCCCGAAGTGCGCTTCGTGGCCGATGCGGTAGCGGTCCGGTATAGTGACGTGCAACTCGTCGCCCTGCGTCTCGTAAGCGATTCCGGCATACTGCGCTTGCGCTTTGCGGAGGTGCGCCTCCAGCGCCTGGGTGACGTCGGTGCGGCTCTCTGGCCTATTGGGCACCACGTAGACTTCCGGCACGTACTTCTCTTTTTCGCCCTGGCGAACGTCAACGTGAGCCTTGGTGCCGCGATAGACGGCGTGCTGCAGGTCGATGCCGTTGGGCGATTGGTAATGCCACAGGGCGGCCATGCGCACGTGCACGCCGCGGATCTGGTAATGTACTTCGCCGTTGCCATCGAACTGCAGATGGCCTTCTTTGACGAAGGGCGCAAGCCGCGCCGGAAACGCGGGCAGGGCAGTGACGCGTTGGAACTCCGGAAGCGTCATCTCGGTAGGCCAGCGGCGGATGGCGCCGACCTGCAAATCCCCCGTGCCAATCGACTGGTCGGGAAAGAGCGTCCACTGGATGAGATCGAGCAGGTGCGTGCCGACATCGGCGAGAGCCGTCCCCTGATCGGAAGCATCGAAGAAGAAGGCAGGCCGCAGATTGGGCTGGCCGGCGACCAGCTTGAGGAGATGGTGAACGCTCTCCATCGTCACGCCGGGTTCGGACTCCGTACCGGCGATCGTCGTGCCGAACACGGCGGAATCGTTGACCAGATTGCGCTGCATGATGTTGGTCGGCTCATACCGCTCGGTCATGATGTCGTAGGCCACCAGGCCGGAACGGTCGGCCAGATCGAGGGCCGCCCGGAGCGCGGGAAGCTGCGCGGCGTGTATGATCCACGGCTTGTCGGCCAGCACGTTCAGGCCGGCGTCGAGCGAGGCGCGAATGCGGTCCATCTTATTGCCGCTATGGCCGGCGATCACCACCACGTTGCCGGGCCGCTCGGTGCACATGCGGCGCAACGGGTCGTTGGTGGTGTGGATGTCGAGCTCCCAGTCGGTGGGACGGTCGGCACGCGTGTTGAAGCCCTCGATGCGCTTGAGATGCTCGTAAAGATCCTGGCCGAGCGGCGCGTAGATGTAGCTACGGCGGGCAATGCCGGGGATCATTTCCTTTTGCACCAGGGCGGCGTGAAAGTGCGCCGGATCGAGGGCGATCAGCTTGACTTCGGTGGCCATGTCACTGCCATGATAAGCTCGTTTTGGCGGACGCGCCACAGGGAGGATGCAACGTGAGCATTTCTCGCAGGGATCTGGGATGGCTGCTGCCGGCTCTGGCGGCGCCCCGCGCCACCGCGCAGCCATCGGCAGTCGAAACCATGACGTCGAAAGCGTATCCCAGCGATCGGATCCCCTATAAAGGCGACGACAGGAAGAAAGGCCGGCATTTTTTTCTCGCCGCCACGCACGCCGGCTTCAAGATCGAATGCCACGAAACGGTGCTGGGGCCGGGACTCGAAACGCACCCTCCCCACAGGCACGAGCACGAAGAAATCATGATCGTCGTGGAAGGCACGGTGGAAGCCAACCTGGATGGCGTGAAACAGACCGTCCCACCGGGTTCGGTGGTGGTCTTCGGGTCGAACCTCATGCACAATGCGCGCAACGCCGGATCGGGGCCGAGCCGCTATTACATCGTGGAGCTGCGGGGAAATGAAGTTTAAGAATTTTGGGCCACAGATGAACACAGATTCGAGAGAATCTGGTTTTTATCTGTCTTCATCTGTGTTTATCTGTGGCTGAAATGCGTTTCTATAATAGGAGTCACGTAATGCGAATTTCTCGAAGAGATCTGAGTTTCCTGCTGCCCATGTTGGCGGCGGGAGCGCAGGCGCAACAGAAACCACCGGTGGAGACGATGACGTCCAAGGCGTACCCTAGCGACCAGATTCCGTACAAGGGCGATGACCGGAAGCGGGGCCGCGAATTCTTCCTCGCGCAGACGCATGGCGGCTTCCAGGTGGAACTGCACGAGACCAATCTGGGCCCTGGAATGGAAGCGCACCCGCCGCATCGGCACATCCACGAGGAGATCATGGTGGTGTCCGCGGGCTCGCTCGAGGCCAACATGGATGGCGTCAAGACCACCGTCCCGGCGGGTTCCGTGCTGGTATTCGGGTCGAACCAGTTGCACGGTGTGCGCAATCCCGGGACTGTCACCGCCAGGTATTACGTTATCGAGCTGCGAGGGTTGGAAGCGTAGGCTCCCCTGCCGCCCTCTGGCGTAAATTCGCCAGTGCGACGCGATCGAAATCGAAGCGCTCGTCGAGCAGATCGTTTACCGAGAAACTGGCCTTGGCTACGCCTTGACGTGCGTGGGCGCGCGTGCCCATCATCACATGGTACATTTCGTGGGCCGCGATCCGCGCCATCGCCCGGCCATAGAAGTAATCGCGCTGGGCGCGGACTTCATCGGCCAGCACGGGGCCGATCAGGCGGGACAGAACGGCGCAATTTATGTGGCTAAAAGGCAGCACGACGCCGGACGAGACCGCGGTTTCGGCCAGGCTGGCGCCGCTTGCCACCGATCGCTCCAGACGGTAATTGCCCGCCGGCATACCGCACGTTCCATGCAGTTCCAAAACCACCAGCAGAGAATATTGCCCATGGGGATCGGGCGCGCTCACGTCGTTGAACACGACACGATATCCGGCGGACTCCATAATGGCGGTTAACTCGCGTTTCATGTTTTCCAGCGGAGCGGCGGCCTGCCTGGGATCGAGGGTGAGGTAGACGGCTAAATCGGCGTGCCGGGAGTTTGCCCGGAAGGCGGACGGATCGGTATGAAGGAGGCTCAACAGTGCCAAAACCCACGCGGACATGGCGCAGACCCATGGGAATTATAGCCGATTCGCGCCCACGAAGCCATATGGGAGATAATAAGTGCCGAATGAAAACGGTCTTTCTGGTACTTTCCCTGGCCGCGGCCGCCGCGGCGCAAAATTACACTGCCCGCCAGACGAACGAACAGGGTGTCTCCATCGTTCGATTGGCCGACGCCGCTCACGGAGTAGAGGTCTCCGTGATGCCGTCGGTCGGCAACCGGGCCTACGAAATGAAGGTGCACGGCCACAATATTCTGTACTTCTCGGGTAACGGCCTGGCGCAGTACGAAAAGCGCCCCGCCATGGACGGAGTGCCCTTTCTCGCACCCTGGGGCAATCGGCTCGACGAGAGTGCGTTCTGGGCCAACGGCAAGAAATATCTGCTGAATCCGGGACTCGGCAACCTGCAAATGATCCCCCTCCCTATTCACGGACTACTGGTAACTTCGCCCTTGTGGACGGTGACGGAGGCGGCCGCCGACGCGCACTCGGCCCACGTTACCAGCAAGCTTGAATTCTGGCGCTATCCCGAACTGATGGCGCAATGGCCGTTCGCCCACGAGTACGAGATGACGTACCGGTTGGCGGATGGCGTTCTCGAGGTGCGCACTACGATAACCAATTTAAGCCGGGAAGCGATGCCGCTGGTGATCGGATTCCATCCGTTCTATCGTATTCCCGACATCCCCCGCGACGAATGGATGGCTCACGTGCCGGCGCGGCAGGCCGTGATTACCGACACGCGCCTGATTCCCACCGGCGAATATCAGCCGATGGACCTGCCCGATCCGTTTCCTTTGAAGGGCCGCACCCTGGACAACGGCTATCGCGATCTGATTCGCGACGCCGAGGGCCGTGCCGTCTTCTCGATCGAAGCGGGCGGCAAGAAAGTGGAAGCGCTGTTCGGCAAGAACTATCCGGCCGCGGTTGTTTGGGAGCCTGCCGGCCGCGATTTTATCTGCTTCGAGCCCATGGCGGGCATTACCGACGCCGTGAATTTGAATCACGCCGGTAAGTACCCGGACTTACAATCGGTACCTGCTGGCGGTAAGTGGACCGAGAGCTTCTGGATTCGCGCCATCGGATTTTGACTTGGCTTACCGCGGTCCGCGCTCGCTGCCGCGAAACAACCGCTTGCTCACGCGCGCGGCTCGTTAACCCGCTCCTATCTTCCGCCGATCTGAATATTCAGGCCGCCACTCATCCCGACGCCCATCATATTGGGCGGCATGATTTCCTGGAAAGGCACCCCCAAGAACGTCGCCACGCGATTGGCCATCGCCGTCTCCGCGCCCTGCCCGCTCATCAGCACCGCCGAACCCATCTGCATACTGGAAGAGTTCTTTTGGTGATCCAGCGGCAGCTCTTTTCCGCTCTTGAAAACGATCACGGACTGCGCCACCAGCACGGGCTGCGCCGGGGTGGCCGTATCGCGATTCGGCGGACCACCCGCGCCCTGTATGCGCCACTGCTTGCGCGTCTCGATGCGCAGCACGTCCGAGATCTTGTACATATCGGTCTTCGCCCCGACGATCCGCTTTTTCTCGCAAACCAATTGGTCCCTGGATTTGTTGGCGACTACGGTGATCGACGAGGCGAAGCAGATGACGCCAACCCCGAGCACGACCGCGGCAAGACCGATCCAAAGCGCCATCGGCTTGCTGGAATGCAGAAAGTAGGCCCCGAGCGCGCCTGCGATGACGCACACCGCGCCGACCACCAGGCCTTGCCAGCTGCCCTCGTGGAGCACCATTTCGTCGGCTGACTGACTCACGATCTTCATGTCTCTTTCCTCCTTAATGTGCGGGTACCGTGGCGAACTTGCCGGACTTGACCCACATCCAGTCGGCGCCATCGGAGACCTTATCGGGGTTCTTCACCACGTAGAGCAGAACCGTCTGCGGACCGGCGCATTTGCGGTAGAGGAGGGCCGAGCTCGCCCCTTTGTTACCGCCCGCGAAGGTCATTTCGAGATCGAAGGACGCCGGCACATCGGGAATGCGCAGCACGCCGTTCTGAATTTGCGCGGTATATTCCTTCAGGTGCCCGCCGGAGAACACGGTCCGCCCGCTCGGGCTGCCGCCCATCACGTAGTGAGGAGGGTTGTTCTGGTCGTAAGCCAGGTCGAGCGCCACCTGGAAATCGGAAAGCGGCTGCAGGGAGCCGGCTTTCACAAAACGCATGAGCATGGTACAGGAATTCGGCGATCCCGGGCCCATGGTAGCGTCCACGAAGTTGGCGCCGTCGTCGCCGGTTTCGGTGGCGAAGCGCTGTGAGGCGGTGGGCGGCGGGGGCGGGGCGTTGGCGCAGACCGGCGGCACAACGAACAACGAAGCGGCCGGCTTGGTCAGACTGTATTGTTTGATTTCGACAATGGTGGTGGCCTCGCCACCAGGGGGAGTCATCACGGCCTTGATCACCATGCCAAATTTCGTCTCCCGCCAGACCTTGATGGCGGTCTTCGATTGCGGCTCCACCCCTTCGAACATTTTCGTCGCGATACCGTTGACGGTGGCGCTGGTGGGCGGCTTGGTGGACGTCTTCAGGATGTCCTCCACGTCGGAAGAGTTGAATGGGTCGCCCCAGTCGCCCGAAAAGGTGCCGCTGCTGCAGCCGTTCTCCGGGTGTTGCGTGTCCCAGCCGAGCTGGGTATGGTTCTTGAGATTGTACAAGCTCCGGGTATGCCGGTCGGGATGGTCCATTACGGCGAGATCGCCGTCGCGGTAGATTACCAAGGCGATCGGCTGCCCTTCCGTCACCGAATACTGCGCCGGCGCGGCCGCGTATTGTGCCCACAGTCCCGGCGCCATCAGGGCCGCAAACATGCCGGCGGCCATTGGCTTTTCGAACATATTTCCTCCGAACTGGCGATCCCCTCTATACGGAACGCCAGATTCCGCGCCGGTTCGGATCATATTTTCCGGATGGTATGGCAGGAATTGTCGCCCCGGTCGCGCCACACCCCTTGCATCCGGGAATAAAAGGCCGCAAAATCAAACTCGTACTACAGATCTCCTGGTTTGAGAGGCGAGACCATGAAACTGTTAGGTCTGAGCACGATTGTGCTCCTGGTGGGAGCTGCGGCCGCCGCACGCGCGCAGGATCTGGATGCCAGTTATCAGAGTCTCAAGGACGCCCAGGCAAAGGGCGACGCGGCGGCGGTGAAAAAGCTGGCCGTCGAAACTTCCGCGCTGGCGCGCAAGGCCGCCGCGGAACCGGCTCCCGAAGATGCCGACGAAAAGGCAGCCTGGACCACGCGCGTGGAATACGCCAAGGGCATCGACGCCCAGACAGAGTACGCGCTATATGAAGTGGCGCTCAAATCGCCGCCGGCCGCCATGGCGGATCTGCTGGCGGCGCTGGAGGCGCAAAACCCCAAGTGCCAATACCTGGATCAGGCCTATGCCAGCTATCTCTATGCCCTGAGTCAATCGGGCGGCACGGCTAAGATTCCCGCAGTCGCCGAGAAGGCGCTGGCGAATTTCCCGGAGAATACCGACCTGCTATTGGTGATGGTCAATTCCAGTTTTGCCGCCAAACAGCCGGACCGGGCGCAAACGTTTGCCAATCGGCTGGTGGCGGCCTGGGCCAGGAAAACCAAGCCGGAGGGCGTTTCCGAAGCGGATTTCGAGAAGCAGAAGGTGGCGTCTCTTGGCAGGGGCTACTGGGTGTCGGGAATGGTTTCGGCCGAGAGGAACCAGTACGCCGCGACCGACAAGAGTCTGCGCGCCGCGCTGCCTTACATCAAGGGCAACAACGCCATGATGGCGCCGGCGTTGTTCTATCTGGGCACGGCCAACTACAACTTGGGGAAGATGACCATGAATAAGGCCAAGATTCTGGAAGGGGCCAAGTTCAGCGACGACTGCGCCGCCATCCCCGGCGACCTGGCGCAGCAGGCCTGGAAGAACTCGGCCGTCATGAAGGCCGAAGCGGCCAAAATGCGGTAGTATGCTTTCGCTCGCCCCGCCGGACGACCGTCCGGTGCTCAACGCCCGCGCGCTTCGATCCGGCGCATTGCCGTGCGCGCAACTCGCCAACGGGAGCTCATGGGCGGCGTCGATGGCGGGCTGGGCTTACCATCGAAGTGGTGCACATTTCCATTGCAATCGACCGGGAAGAGGACGGCCGCTGGATAAGCCGAGGCGCTGGAGCTCCCCGGCGGTGATGACCTACGGGCAGACGCGCGAGGAAGCCATCAGCAACACCGATCGGCTGGCCATCGAGGTGATCGCCGATCGGATCAAGCACGCCGAACTGCCGCCGTCGGCCCTCAACGTCTCGTTTCAGGTTCTGAGTGAGCAAATGGCCGGCGACTAAAGCGCGCCGCGAGCAGGTTGCGACCAGGCTTCTTGGAGACGCCTGGGTTGCGCGGCAGCGAGCGGCAGTTTTGTCCGTGCCTTCGGTAATCCTTGGCGAGCGGAACTACGTTCTGAATCCCGCGCACTCGGACTTTGCGCGAATCGAGTTTGCCCAACCTGAGACTTTTCGGTTCGATCTGAGGCTGATTTCGCAGGAGTCGAAGTTGACCGACAAAGAGGCCCGCCGC
>Ga0181528_10003158_pt1 | contig 10123 bp, 5 predicted proteins | sample PEATcosm2014_Bin_47_FD_119742 | JGI IMG/M metagenome (GOLD analysis project Ga0181528, IMG submission 119742) | Peatland microbial communities from MTU Mesocosm Facility, Houghton, MI, USA - PEATcosm2014_Bin10_10_metaG | ecosystem: Environmental > Terrestrial > Soil > Wetlands > Peat | place...
AATCCTCTCCACACTTCTTCCACACCCTCAACATTTTTCTCTGCTAACGTTCTCTGTATTTCATCGAAAAATTGACTCTGCACATTTACATCTTTCAACCTCCACACTCTGCATCTGCTTACTTATATAAGCTATTAATATTGTGAATCAATAAGGCCCCTAGCTTGAACTAACTTGTCGGCCTCGCTAGCTCAGTGCGTAGAGGGCTGGACTTGCACGCCAGAGGCCCGGTTTCAAATCCGGGTCTCGAGTCAGAGATTTTGTCCTCGGGCAGACACAGTCCTTTGGCACAAGGAGGACTCTAATATGGCTTGTGTGATGCATTCGGGCTTAATTAACTGCACTCAAGTGTATCGCGGCGATACTTGACAATACCAAGTATCTAAATGGGCCGCTATAAATACCATACAAGCAGTACCCCAACATTCAATACGCACACATACACATGCATACATTCCGCGCGGAGACCAGTGGGTGTTCTACCTGCCTGTGGCGCTGCTCCACCGATCTCCAAACGACCGCTCTGAAGTGGAAGTGCCGTTATAGAGCGGTATAGAAATCCTTAATGTAATGTAATATAATGTAATGTAAGGCCAGTAAAAAAGCTCAACATTAGGGTGTCCAAGAATACATGGTGAAAAATGTTTTTCCTCAGATTTAAATGCAAATAGGCTTATTTTGTTAAATGTTATTATAAATATAATCACCATTGGAACGCAATTCATCAATCAAAGTGTTCAATAGCACTCAACATTTGACAAGAACACAAAATGTAGTTATAATTTGTTGTTACATCTCTTGGCAAAAACTCGCTATATATCAAATCATAACATTTATGTACTCTGGTAACAATGCGGTAACAAATACTTACATATATACTTTTCAGCTATCGTTCGAAATGAATTCAGCAGTTTCTTCCCATGTTGACTCTGCATCATGGAGTTGAACATTGGAATAATGTCACGACTGCCGTACTGCTTGCGTTTCATTTTGCCGGATGAAATATAGAGCACTAGGCAAGCAGTACCACAGCCGTACAACTGCTGAACCTGTTTGAATACATTACAAATATATCTTTGAAAATCTGGTTTTGCATGTTGAAACTACAAGTTGTTGCCACTTGCATTATGCTTTAGCAACGGTTAAATAATTTCATACAATGATCAAAACATATTGGTGGATATTGTTGTGTATAAACAGTTACTTAGTTAGTTACACGGCTGGTAACACGCCATAATGTCAACCTAAGCAGAAAAATCGCAGGTGTGGTCCAGTCACGTGATCAAGAACTATACGATTTAAAACAAGTGTGTCTTTAGTTGTTTCTTAATACTGGCGATTTGTAGTGGAATGTCAAACGGCAGGCTGGTCCAGACAGAGGGTACCGCATGGCAGAAAGCTCGACTGTTCGTGGTGTTGATTGTTTCATTGAGTAGTGTGATGAAGACCGCAATTGTCTAGCCAGTCGGCGCTGATGAATTAGCGTCGACAGATAATCTGACTGCTTCATGGTGATTGTCCTGTATGCCAGCAATGCGATCTTGTACTCAATACGAGCTGATATCGGTGGCCAATGCAAGTTCATCTACGTGGGCATACTCACCGAACTGTGGTAATATTTCCGGCTTCCTGTCCCTGCTCAGGCCAAAGAGTTCTGCAAACGCTGTAGTTTTTGAATGTTAGCCTCTGATGTGCCATACGGAAGAGCATTACAGTAGTCAATACAAGCGCCAGTCAGCACTACGGCATTTGATTTTGCAGCATTTTCGTCAATGGACTTGCAGATATGGCGCAGTGCACTGGTATGATATGCTGACGACTGGCATACGTTTGTTAATATTGATCAAATGTAAGATTGCCGTCGAACGTGTCACGCCCAAACTCTTCAGACTGCAGGTAATTGGAACACTTGATCCAGCAACGGCAATTGTTGCAATCGGCACGTCGGACTTCATCATCGGACCAGACATTATCAGCATCAATATAGCAATATGTTTCGGCTACATTTTCGGTGTGTAAATTGGTTCAAAAACAACAAGATAATACGAAAATTTCGTCATAATAGACCAAACAACAGAAGGGCAGAATGCCCGCTTTTACTTGCACGCATATTCATGCATTCTTAAGTTCAGAACTTGAAATTCCGAGACCAGAGGTATTCAGGTAGTAGTATGTTAGAAACATAGCAGTAGTAATTTAATGAAATAACATACAAACGAAACGGCTGTTAAACATGGATTGATCTAACAACGTAAATAACACTAATAAATCGTCACGCTGCTCATTTGGACTGACAAATGAACGACATGACCTTAAATAGCATTTGAACCGTTATTGTTATTGGCATTGTAAAACAACACTTTAACAAATAAATACAATTTTTTTCCGATGTAATCCCAAGCCCACTTATTCCGCGACTCGAAGTATGTTTGCCTTGTCTTTAAATATTATATTACCAAATTATCGGTATACTACATATGCAGATGAACTATCATCACGTTATATCATGCTAATAATCTCAATTAAATTTCTGAATTAATTCTTGCCAATTTATCTTTGCGAACAAAATGCTATATATAAATCAGCTTGCACCAAGGCCGGAGAAATAACACGCATTTTTCACACAGATAAATTATTTATTAGCTTAGTCTGCAGCAATTATCCTTTTCTGGCATGGTAAATGGCCTATTCAGCTTCAATAAGCAATCGACTTTTAGAGAGATCATTCATTCACAGACATCGAGTATTCGAAATTCGATTGTAGAATACGTCAAACCCGGTTTTTTGAAAAAACTGGTCTGAGTTTCCTACCCTAAATATAGCAATAGCATGACCTGGTGGTTCTCCCATATCTGTTTGCACAATTATCTAAATGATAGATTGAGAAAAAAACAACATAAATTATTTGTGCTTACACATTTCTCCATCCTTTTCCAAATTGAAGGAACATTTTGTTGATGCTTGATCCTTCTGCCATGACTTATGTGTTTGTCTCTTTCCTGTTGCGCCTTCAATTTCTTTGCATCCGTAAAATTGTGTCCACAGCCTGGGCATGTAAGCTTCTTACAATTTAGCTTTGAACAGCATTCAGGGCAGCGCTTTAGAAACTTGCCTCTCAAACCTGCAAGTAAATGGTTAAATGGTTAACTCAAATTAAAATTAAAATAGGTTACTCAATAGATTTTTAAACAAACATTCATACAACATAACATGAAATAACAATAACAATTATTTCAATAAGTGGTAGGGAACAAGGCGACATATCATCATTCATCATTCTCTCCCCTCCATCACCCATATCCATTCCCTCATCCTTCACTTTCACACATACTCATCACTCACCCCTATTTCTCTCATTTCACTACACATATCACCTTCCTCCTCCCCTTTCCATCTCCTCCTCCACCTTCAGTCACAGTTAGCTCCTTACGTTTATCCCATTCCCTTTCCGAAACCCCCTTGACGTATGGTGCGTGGTCGTCTCCCAAGAATATTTGATTATTTATGTTTCCACACGTGAATTTTCATGCATTTTGTTTCACATTTATTTTCAGAGTGTTTTTGTTATAAAAAATAATAATTTGGACTTTCATAGTATAAAACGAGCATCCTAGCACTTTGCTTCATTCCTGGCCACTCAATTGCCAATTAATTTCAATGTATGGACATTTAGCATTATTGGATTCAATCCACTATTCCGCTTCCTATATTTCTCTTGAATGAATTGATCGATGCTGTGCTCCCTTTCATTACTGTGATGATTAACGCCTTCATCAGCAGTTGTCTTGACTATTGCAACAGCCTTCTGGTCGGCGTAAGCGGTGACGTGCTGAATCGCCTGCAGTCGTGCAGTATACTGCTGCACGAATGGTCACAGGTACAAGAAAATACGACCATATCACTCTTGTGCTGCGTGGCCTACTTTTGCTACCAATACCCATCCATCAATGAGTCGTCCACAAGGTAGCCATGCTTGTCTACAAGTGTCTGCATGGTGTGGCCCCAGCATACCTGACGGAATTCTGTCGACCGGTGTTTACGATTCCTGGCCAGTGTAATCAACGATCCACTGATACGGGTGTTCTGTTCACACCATCTAGTATATTGCATAATTTTGCCCATAAGTAGCCAAATGTGCAGAAAACATTCAAGTGACATAGAACTTGATGGGACTGACTGAAGACCTGTCAGCAGAAGGCATATTTCAGTGAGAATTTAGTTGAACTTCTCAAATCTCTTCTGAACTAGCAATCACAACTTATTGATGTAGAGAAGTTTTAGATTCTCGTGGCATCACAAAAAAATGTAGATCTTGAGAAAATTTCTTCTGCTAGATCTTGGATTTTTAAAGCCATCACAAGTGGCAGGATCTTGGACTTGATGGCCTGTGCTGATGAGTGAGTGGCGATGAGTGCATTGGAAGGAAAGGAGAACAGAATTAAACCAAAGAGCCAGCAGTCAGGACTCAGTCCAGGAATGAGACAGTCAAGACATCATTATTAACAACTGGCAGTGGCTCTGTGGCAAAGTGTAGATAATTAGGAATTATACTGATGTTTTCTTCTGGGGAGGGGGTTATTGTACATTGTAGAATATTACCAAATATTTGTAGACTATCTGTACTTTGCAGTGCTCAAAGGCAGTTTAACCTTTACTAGATAATCATGCTATATATATATATATATATATATACTCCTTGAGACCTTTCACCAGTGTGATATTCTACTTCTAAAACAAAGTCAGATTTTGAATGGAAGATTTTGCATCATGGCACACATTTCTGAAAAAAACTCAATAAAACCTCCAAAATAACCCGATAAAACCCTTTTGGGCTGGGTTTTTATAAACAAACCCGTGTTTTTCCAACCCTGCTAAAAATAAGTACCAGTTCCAGTTGGGGGCAAATGCGCTAGTGGAGTTAGTCAGGGGTTAAATAAGTGAGTTTTAAGTTTCTTCCGAAAACCAGCAACAGATTAGTCGTAGGTTCGTAATGTTGATGGTAGATTGTTCCAGAATATTGGACCGCTCACAACGTATCGGTGCAATTTTGCGGAATGATCCCACAGAAATTATATTTCTTTGTATTCCATATTATATTTGTATATAATTTATTTTAATGCGTAGTGACGCGATAATACAATGATTGCACAACTGCGAGCAGCCAAATGCTATCGTATTTATAGTAGTTGCTTAAAAATTCACCGCTAAGTTTCGAGTCATATATCACAGCAAAACTCATGCATATTTTGTTTAACAAATAATAATATAAACACAACAGCGACTGCTTGTGATCGCCAAATTATAGGTTTACTTGGGTAGCATGATTCAATTGTTGGCCGTAGCCTTATTCAATGGCTTTAGCTGCTTTGGTGGCTTATTTCAGACTCCTTATGACACTTGTCTAAGTAGTCTTGATGGTCTACGTTGGTAACATAAATTAAGTGGGTAGACATAAGGACAATTTGGGATTTTGAGCTAAATTACAAACAAATTTTACATAAATCTCAATCCAAAAATTTTGGGAGCCTGGACTATAATTAAAGTCAGGATCCCTGAATTTAAATGGGCCGCCATCCTGGGATCGGATTCCATAATGTCTAACAAATAAGTTAAGTAAGCAAGTAAGTACTAAATTGTTTAATGAGATAAAAAATAGCTGTTATCTGTACAAGCACATAAAAATAACATAGGCAAATACAATAAATTAAATATGAAAAGTTATTATTAAGCTACTAAGGAATAGTACAATGGAATAACAGTCAACATGATGTTAAAATAGGTGTGCATAAAGTGGTCCGTGCTAGCCTGATGTAAATGTAATGTTATTGCCAATGTCAATGTCAATGTCATGCAGCCAAACTGGACTGACTGAGGACCATGACCTTGTATAGCACAAGCGTGATAAAGTTATTGCCAACCAAGAAGTGCGCTTTTGATACTTTGTTAAGTGGCGCCTTATAAATGTTTGTTACTTACTTACCGCGTGCTGATGTCCTGATCGGAAACTGATGATTAAGAGAACGTTCGCGAAGGAAGTAATGTTGGTCACGGGTGGGTGGTAGGAGTAGGAATATTAAGTGACGAGGGTTGTAGTAATGTGCATGAAGAGACGGTTGTTTGCCTCTTCACATATGGTGGTGAGAGTCTGGGCCGAGTCATCACGTTAGCCAAGCTGGGCCTAGCGCCAGGCGAATGCCCTCCAGTCGACCCCGATCAGCCGCACAGGTGAATCCCCATCAGGCAGGAGATGCATAGCACAGCTTGGAACAACCGGCGGGGGATCACGACAGCTCGCCTGCTCCGTGACAAAATGTACTTTTTTTGATTGATTGACAAGATGAAAATAATCTCGGCGAACATCTCCACAGAACATGACTGACTGTTAGATGCAGGCATGATAAGGTAGGTGTCATCAGCATACTTAGTTATGTAGTTGCCCGGTGTGACTGGATGCAGGACTGATGCGGTGACCACAAAGGAGACTGGGCCTATGGCGGACCCTTGAATGACGCTAGCCATTATTGTCCGAAACTTTGAGACCGTGTAGCCAAACCTGGTGCAGTGCTGGTGGTCGCGGAAGAACGACTCAATCTAGTTGTAGATATTGTCTGGGATATTGAGCAGGGAATGTTTCTCCATTAAAGCGTTGTGTCAAACGCTGTCAAAGGCTTTGGAGAAATCAAGCACAAACACAATGACAAATGAGTTGGTTTCAAGGAGTGTTGTGACAGTGTGGAGAAGATGTACGAGAGCTGCTGTAGTGGACGCAGTGGGTTGGAAGGTAAACTGATCGGAGAAGCTGAGGCCAGGTGGAGTGATGAGTATATAATTATGGTTTATGATGTGTTCAAGAATCTGGACAGAACTGGAGTTATGGAAATTGGCCGGTTGTCAGAGAGTGAGTCAGACATAGCCTATGTCTAGACTTTTGCTTTACCGCCATTATTTCACTCAATTTCCTACTTTCTTATAATAAGCGTCATATTATGACTCTTGATTCAGATTAAGCACCAGTCGGATTGTCCAGCTCGGTGACATTCAATGTAAAATTTTGAATGTTAAACATAATTTCATAGATGACAGCCAAATATGCCGCTGGCTCTCGCCAAAGCCTCCACCAAGCACACTTGCCGTTTTTACTACCCTCCCTCCCCGTCGGCCCGATTTCGATCGGTTAACTGACTGACCCTAACCTGGATGAACTAAATCATAAGTCACACAACCTTTTTATTACAAATCCCAAGCCACCGATTACCAGGAATTGCAAACAGACCGACCGATGACGCTAAAAGATGAGCAGGAGTCAATATCGATAACGGCGCCACCGCGCAAGTGGTTTGTTTGTTTATTGTTTATTAACGTCACATCAGCAACGCGATCATTAGTGACAACACTCGGTGTAAATGACGGCTACCAGGTGAGGTAACTTGGCTCAAGCAATTAAGGATAGCCAGCGAGACACAATGCAGACAGATATAACAGATGCAAAACAAATGTTAAACTGAATATTTTACATCATGCATCGTTACCCAGACATACTACACAAAAGCAGATACACCGGCGACGCAATAAATGGAAAATACGACTTACTTGCTTACTTTACGCTAGCGCCTTCATCACAACAGAGCCACTCCCTTCACCTGGCAACCTGTAAATGGTTCTCGATCTTGCACAAGGCAGCATGACCAAGAGACAAGCCATAGCCAAGGCAAAATGAACGAGAAACCATTATGTATAATCTGCCTCATTGGGTTTTGACGACGACAGCACAGGGAGCTGTGTCGAAACCCGGTGGGGTAGCATCTTTAAGGGGTCAGGCCTTTTTATGGCTACGGATCACGGCTACCACTGACCCTACAAGAAACCATAGGACGGCCCCCACCAGCCATTTTTTATCACCACCTGCCCGCCCGGTTTCGCTCAGTTAACTGACTCGACACCGAATTAATTAAACACTAGTAATAGGAAACAGACCAGTGGGGTCGGTGGCATGGTGTACAGCCTCTTCGGTCCTAAGTCACTTTGGTCCTCGGTCTCAAGAAAAACAAGAAAGGAGGCAATAATCCTAGGTTGTGACCCGACACAGCTGCGATTCGAACCTGGCACCTTCTTATCACGAAGTCTAGTGATGTGGTCCGCTGATTCATTTATGCAGGATCTGCGGTTGACGGTGAACCGAGGTGACTTAGGACCGAAGTGACTGGAGACCGGTGGCAGGTTATGGGTAAAACTAGCCACAGTATGCAGCTCAAAATCATTCGATAAGGCCAGGATAAGGCTACGTACCGCGGCTAGGGTAAAACCCGTCCGGAACAACCTTAAAATGCCAAATTTGTATAAATGAGTGGACGTGGAGGTGAAGCGTTGTGGCATTCGATAGGTCTATATATATCAATATCGTAATATGCGAGGCTTGTCATTATGAATAAATTCAACCGGACGATGACAGTGACGTTTGACATGTCCGCAATGCTATAATCCCATTTGCGGACGTGCCCCTGTGTCATTCAGAAATGACACTACACGGCGAACATAATCACCGCTATTTAGCACAACGTTTGAAAGTTCGGACTCAATTTATGTCCTCGGCCGCCGGGCTGGGCCGGGCCGGGTTTTAGCCATAACCCCGGTGGCATGGCATATTTAAGCTACATCGATCTTTAAGTGACACCTTTCATACACTGAAGCCATAGATTGTCTGCAAGTGATTGAAATAACTTAGGCTAACTTACTTTCATTGCTGTCTTCTGTTGTTTGATTCATTTGAGCGAGTTATAACAATTTTTATATAATATTTATAAAATAAACATGCGGGAAATAATGTCAACAATCAGTAAGTAAGAATTTAAATTAACTGCAGAATTATTTAAGTAGTACTTACTTACTTGATGCTTGATGGTAGAGGAGCTTGTGAAGCAGTAGCTTTATTAAACGCTCCTATCGCTCCTATCGTTCCAGTGTTTATCTAATCGATTCTTGAATGAGTTGGCGGAAGATGCGTCAACAACTGACTGTGGCAACATCATCCAGTTCTTCACGACTGATTGGAAAATAAATTTCATCTGGTCTCCAGTCTAGATCTGTTCTGAAACAAGTTCTCTTCGCTCTTCGCTGAACTCTCCAGACACTTTACGTCTTTAATTATATGGTGACGAAGCTTGAATACAACATTCAAGTTGCGGCCTTACATACATACGTTTTGTAAGTAAATATATTTGGGCGTGCAATGACTGCCCCCGGGCCGCAGCCCCGACTGATACCCTAAAGAAAGATAAGGGTGGAGGAAGTTGGTTTTCGTATAGAGTAGGTCTATAAATACTTATAGCCTAGACTTAAATCAGTTTCTTTTGTTTGTGATAATGTCATTTCAAATGACATATTTAAAATTGCGTTTTATCAACGAGTTTTTCGAATTTCTGTCACACATAAAAATGTCTAGTGAACAACATAATTAGGCCCTAAATAGTTGCCTAGCCGATTGTGACATCTGATTTGAAGTGATTGCTCGAGCATATAACACCGGCTTCGTGACCCAAAGGTGCCTGGTTCGAATCACGGCCGCGACAATGTGTCGGCACGTGTAACCTTGAACTTGGGCAAGTTACTCACTCACATTTTCTCGCTCCCATCTCGCTTCCACGATTCGACTTTTACTTGGTTTCAGTTTCATTTATAACTCGAAATCTTGTCTGAAATGTCGACACGCCACACCGATGCTAATAAGCAATGAAATTATTATAAAACATAATCCATGTATGCCGGGCCCGTTATAGTAACAACTTATACACCGGACCACCTTTCAGATCATGAAGCTTATTCATGGTTTCGGGCCGGTGTTATTCTAAATCCATTGCATTTCGTTACGTTAGTGGTATACCACTTGTATACATTGGTTACTTATTTACGTATACTCATTACAATATGCACGTACAATCGCTACCGTTTAGCGGCTCTTGTCTACCGTACAATAGCTACCGTATAACATAGAGTATGGGTTGCACCACCTCTTAGGACGGCACGTTAGAGGCTGCATAAAGTGGTTTTATTTCGTGGATATCTAATGTACAAAATTGCCTGTAAAAATCGAACTTTATGGGATATTCCCCCCGATCATTGTGTTTAG
>Ga0181528_10003159_pt1 | contig 10123 bp, 5 predicted proteins | sample PEATcosm2014_Bin_47_FD_119742 | JGI IMG/M metagenome (GOLD analysis project Ga0181528, IMG submission 119742) | Peatland microbial communities from MTU Mesocosm Facility, Houghton, MI, USA - PEATcosm2014_Bin10_10_metaG | ecosystem: Environmental > Terrestrial > Soil > Wetlands > Peat | place...
CTGCTGCTGGGGCTGTTTGCGGCGTGGATACCGGCGCAGAAGGCGCTGGGAGTGGATCCGATGATATTGCTGCGGGAGCAATAAAAGCAGGGAGGAGGCAATAAGCAACAGGGAACAGCAAAGACTGCGCGCGACTTTTGGGGGGTTGCGCGGGTTAGCTGAGAGAGGACAGACTGTCCCTGAGGACCTGCCTCTATGCCCACGGGTTTTGCTTCTGGAATTCAGCGTTCTCTTGCGGCGTTTCTCGTCGCTCTGTTGGTGATGCCACCGGGCGAAGCGTTTGCCTGGGGTCACAAGAAGAAGAAGCAACAACCGACGGCGGAGAGCACTTCGCCGCTGACGCCCGACCAGCGAGCGCTGCATGCGCTGAACCGGCTGACGTTTGGTCCGCGGCCTGGGGATGTGGCGGCGGTCGAGGCAGTAGGGCTGGACAAGTGGATCGATGGGCAACTGAATCCTGAAACGATTGATGACTCAGCGCTGGAGGGGCGGCTGGCGGCTTATCCCGCGATGCGGCTGAGCCAGCATGAGCTGGTGGAGCGGTTTCCTTCGAATGCGATGATCCGGCAGGCGGAGCAGGGGAAGCGGGGGATTCCGTGGAATCCGGTGGAGAAGGCGATCTATAACGACCAGATTGCGCTGTTGCGGGAGCGCCAGCAGAAGCAGGCGGAGGCAAAGGCGGCACAGGGTACAGGGTACAGGGTGCAGGGTACAGGCACCGTCGCGCAGTCGAGTTCGATGGGTGCGGGGCCGATGTCTTCTCAGGGAGCGATGGAAGGGCAGGCTGCCGCACCGAGCACGGAGAACGGCACGCAATCGAATTCGATGATTGCAAGTTCCGGGGCGCAGGGTGGCGATATGGGCCCGCCGCCTGCTCCTGACATGATGCCGATGGCGGCTGCGGCTGCTCCGCCGGCGCCGTCGATTCAGGAGCAGGAGAACAAGCTTTATGCGGATCTCGATGCGACGAATGTGGTGAATTTGCCGCCGGATCAGCGGGTGAAGAAGCTGATTGAGATGCGGCCGCTGGAGTTTCGCGATTTTCTCCAGCATCTAAGCAAGCCGGATCGCGTGGCGCTGTTCGCCGGTCTGACTCCGGAGCAAAAGGAGACGGTGTTTGCGCTGATCAGTCCGCAACTGGTGGTGGGCGGCGAGGTGCTGGTGACGCGGTTGCTGCGCGATATTTACAGCGAGCGGCAGCTGGAAGCGGTGATGACCGACTTCTGGCTCAATCACTTCAACGTTTACCTGAAGAAAGGCGAGTTTGCGCCCTGGTATCTGGCCGATTATCAGGACAAGGTGATCCGTCCGCATGCGATGGGCAAGTTTGAAGATTTGCTGGATGCGACGGCGCACAGTCCGGCGATGTTGTTCTATCTGGACCAGTCGGAGAGCGTGGGGCCGCATTCGTTTGCGGCATGGCGAGCGATGATGACGCCTGCGGGGCCGAATGGGAAACAGCGGCCGCTGGGGCTGAATGAGAACTACGCGCGCGAGCTTATGGAGCTGCACACGCTGGGCGTGGATGGCGGCTACACGCAGCGCGATGTGACGGAGATGGCGAAGATCTTTACCGGATGGGGGATCGACCACGGCGAGCAAGGCGGGGAGTTTTTGTTCAATCCGCGGCGGCATGAGCCGGGGCAGAAGGTGGTGCTGGGGTATCGGATCCAGGATGGCGGCGAGCACGAGGGGCTGGCGATGCTGCATATGCTGGCGGTGAGTCCGGTGACGGCGCACCATGTTTCTTTGCAGATTGCGCAGAGGTTTGTGAGCGACACTCCGCCGCCTGCGCTGGTGGATGGGATGGCGGCGACGTGGGTGAAGACGGGCGGCGATATTCGCGAGGTGTTGCGGACGATGCTGCAGTCGCCGGAGTTCTGGTCGCAGGACGCGTATCGGGCGAAGGTAAAGACGCCGGAGGAGTATGTGATTTCGGCGGTGCGGGCGACGGGCGGGGAGGTGGTGCATCCGGCGGCGCTGGTGGAGGCGATCGGACAGCTGGGGATGCCGCTGTACGGATGCCAGACGCCGAATGGCTACTCGTGGATGGCGGATGCGTGGCTGAACAGCGGGGAGTTGCTGGACCGGATGAACTTCAGCCTGGCGTTGGCGGATAACAATGCGGGAACGGTGATGGGCTGGGACAAGCTGATGGGCATCGACGGGCAGCCGGGCGTGACGGGGGATGCGAAAGAGGCGAAACTCGAGGAGTTGCTGCTCGACGGGGCGGTGTCGGATCGGACGCGGAGTGTGGTGCTGACGCAGCTGGCGCAGCAGCAGGGTGCGGCAGTGGGGAACGGGCAGAGGCCGCAGGCACCGAAACCGGTGAATTTTGTGCGGCCGCGGGAGTTTGGGCAGCTGTTGCAGTCGGTGGCGCCGCTGCCTCCGCCGGGGGATCAGCAGGCGGCTTTGCTGGGCGGGCTGCTGCTGGGGTCGCCTGATTTCCAGAGGCGGTAGGAGGCCTGGAGCCGGGAGCCGGGAGCCTGTCCTGATTTTCAGCGGAGATAAACTTTCGACATGCGTGGTTCGCGGATCAAACGCGGCAGTGATGGCTCCTCGGGATTTGACATCGATGCCTGGTTCGCGGACCTGAAGGCTGGCGGTTAGTCGGGCGTGCAGTGAGAATCCTGCGTGACCGCCTTCATCACGGCTGGAACGACGGTGCGGACGACTGCGGGCACGACGGTGCCTACGACCTTCGGCACTACGCAGGTGACAATTTGGACTGCGATGATGCTGGAAAAGAGGGTTAAAGCGGCAACGCCGGCGATGAGGACACGAATCATAGCTGCCTCCTGGGGATCGATACGCAATTCACGGCTGGCTGGTTCCTACGGCGGTCTTTTCGTAGAGGTCGGCGGAGTCGACGCTTTGCGAGGGGCGGCGTGATGTGCCTTTGCCGCTGAAGGCTCCAAGCAGCGTCTGCAGGATGACATACAGCACAGGGATAAAGAAAAGATTTAAGACGGTGGAGACCAGCATGCCGCCGATGATGGTCGTGCCTACCGAGCGGCGTCCGGTGGCGCCCGCTCCGGTTGCGATGGCCAGGGGAATGACGCCGAGGATGAAGGCGAAGGAGGTCATGAGGATGGGGCGGAGGCGGAGCTCGGCAGCTTCAATCGCAGCGTCGACGATGGAGCTGCCTTTGCGGCGGAGCTGCTCGGCGAACTCGACAATGAGGATGGAGTTCTTAGCGGCGAGACCGATGAGCATGACGAGACCGATCTGGCAGTAGATATCGTCTGGGAAACCGCGCAGGGATTGAGCGAGCAGCGCCCCGAGGACGGCCATGGGGACGGCGAGCAGGATGATGAAAGGCAGCGCGAAGCTTTCATAGAGCGCGGCGAGGGTGAGATAGACGACGAGGATGCCGAGGCCGAAGATGATGACTGCTTTGCCTGCGGACTCGACTTCTTCGAGGGCCAGACCGGTCCACTGGTATGCCATACCCTGCATCATGTTCTGCTGGGCGACCTGCTGCATGGCCTGCAGGCCTTCGCTGGTGCTGAAGCCAGGCGCGGCGGAGCCATCAATTTCAGCGGAGCGGAAGAGGTTGTAGTGGCTGATGACCTGGGGGCCCGATGTGTTTTCAATGGCGACGAGATTGTCGAGGGGGATCATCTGGTTGGTGGAGGAGCGGACGTAGTACTGGCGGATGGCTGCGGCGTCCCGGCGGAATTGCTGGTCGGCCTGGACGTAAACGCGATAGCTGCGGTTGTTGAAGTCGAAATTGTTGACGTACTCGGAACCCATGTAGACCTGAAGAGCGTCGGAGATCTGGCTGAAAGGTACGCCAAGGGCTTTGGCTTTTTCGCGGTCGATGCGGACGAGGACCTGGGGATCGTTGGAGGTGAAGCTGGTGAAGAGGCCGGTGAGGTCTTTGCGCTGGCCGGCGCGGGCGACGATGAGATGCGCGGTGCGATCGAGGTCAGGGAGGGTGTTCCGGCCGAGGTCCTGGAGCTCGAACTGGAAGCCTCCGAAGCTTCCGATGCCCTGAATGGCGGGGGGTTCGAGGGGAACGATAAGCGCGCCAGGGATCATGAAGAGCTTCGGGCGCAACGCCGTGACGATGTCGGCGGCGGTGTGGCCTGTGCCGCGGCGCTTGTCGTAATCGGTGAGCGCGGAAAAGATGAGGCCGTAGTTGGGAGCGTTGCCGGAGAAACTGAAACCGCCGACGGCGAAGGAGCCGAGGATGTCTTTGTTCTGGAGAAGGGCGGCGCTGACTTCCTCCTCGATGTTGCTGGTATAGGCGAGGGAGGCGCCCTGGGGGGCCTGGACGAGGATCATGATGTAGCCCTGGTCTTCCTGGGGAACGAAGGCGGTGGGAACGTGCTGGTATTCCCAGGCGGCAGCGCCGAGACCTGCGACAAAGAGGAGAAGCATGATCCAGCGCAGGCGAAGGACGCCGTGGACAGCGCGCGCGTAGCCGGAGCCAAGGGCTTTGATTCCGCGTTCGACAACGTGGAGAATGCCGTGCTTGCTTTCTTCACGGCGCAGCAGGATAGCGGCGAGAGCCGGTGAGAGCGTGAGGGCGTTGAACGCCGAGATGGCGATGGAGAAGGCGATGGTAAGGGAGAACTGGCGGTAGAGAATGCCGGTGGTTCCAGGGAAGAAGGAGACGGGGACGAAGACCGCGATGAGGACGAGGGAGGTTGCGACGACGGCGCTGGTGACTTCGCCCATGGCGGCGGAAGTGGCGTGGTGGGGCTCGTCGTCGCCTTCCTGAATATGGCGCTGGACGTTTTCAATGACGACGATGGCGTCGTCGACGACGAGACCGGTGGCGAGGGTGATGCCGAAGAGGGTGAGGGTGTTGATGGAGAAACCGAAGGCGCTGATGAAGGCGAAGGTTCCGATGAGGGAAACGGGGATGGTGACGGCGGGGATGAGGGTGGCGCGCCAATCCTGGAGGAAAAAGAAGATGACCAGGATGACGATGACGATGGCTTCGACGAGGGTCTTGATGACTTCGCGGATGGATGAGCCGACGACGGTAGTGGAGTCAAAGGCGATGACGTACTTCATGCCGGGCGGAAAGGATTTGGCAAGGTTTGCCAGCTCGGCTTTGGCATCGCGATCGACCTGGAGGGCGTTGGCGTTGGAGAGCTGCTGAACGCCGAAGCCGACGGCGGGAATACCGTTGAAGTGGAGGGAGCTGGCGTAGGTTTCCGCGCCAAGTTCGGCGCGGCCTACATCTTTGATCTGGACGATGCCCTGGGGGGTATTTTTAACGATGATGTTGGCGAACTGTTCGGGAGTGCTGAGGCGGCCGACGACGTTGACGGTGATCTGGAAGGCCTGCTTCTCGTCGGAAGGGGGCGCGCCGAGCTGGCCGGAGGGGACTTCGACGTTCTGTTCCTGGAGGGCACTGACGACGTCGGTGGCGGTGAGCTGGCGGGCAGCGAGCTTCACAGGATCGAGCCAGACGCGCATGGCGTATTTACCGGTGCCGAAGACTACGACGTCGCCGACGCCTTTGACGCGCTTGAGGGCATCCTTGATGTAGACATCGAGGTAATTGCTGATGAAGAGATTGCTGTACTCGCCATGCTCGGCGTAGATGCCTGCGCCGAAGACGAAATTGGCGTTTGCCTTGCTGACGGTGATGCCGGTCTGGTTGACCTCGGCGGGGAGCAGTCCGGTGGCGGAGGAGACGCGGTTCTGAACGTCGACTGCGGCGATATCGAGGTTGTAGCCGGTATCGAAGGTGGTGGTGATGGCGCTGGAGCCGTCGTTGGCGCTGGTGGACTGGATGTAGCGCATGCCCGGGACGCCGTTGATGGCTTCTTCAAGCGGGATGGTGACGGCGGACTCGACCTGGCTGGAATTGGCGCCGATGTAGGCGGTGCCGACGGTGACCTGGGGGGGGGCGAGCTGCGGGTAGAGAGAGATGGGCAGCGACGGAATGACAACCGCGCCAGCGAGGATGATCAGCAGCGCGCAGACGGTCGCAAAAACCGGGCGGTGGATGAAGAAATCAACCAAGGAGGGCCTCGCAGGTGAAGCTCTGGTCTCGCATAGGGTTCAGAAGCCGGCCGCGGGTAGAGCGGCTCCCGCCGCGGGTCCCGGTGGACGAGGGGGCAGAGGGATAACGGGCGCGCCATCCATAAGGAACTGGGTGCCCGAGACAATGACTTTGTCGCCATTATTGAGGCCAGCAAGTACGGCGTAGTTATTGCCCATAGTGTCACCCAGGGAGATGGCCTGCTGATGGGCGACAAACTTGCCTGGGCCGGCGCTCTGCGCGACGAAGACGAAGGCCTGGCCGCCGAGACGCGTGACGGCCAGGACGGGAACGATGGGACGGGGCGTCATGCCCCAGATGACGAGGGCTTTGACGAGCTGCTGGGTGCGGAGAAGCGGCGAACGGATCGGAGCTTTGACGAGGATTCCCTGGAGCTGGTCATCGACCTGGGGAGAGACGAAATCGATAGAAGTGTTCTCGACGGGGTTGCCGGTGTTGTCGAGAATCTGCACGCCGAGGCCTTTGCGCACCTGGGCAGCGCGCTCGGTGGGGATGTAGATGTAAGCTTCGAGATCTTTATTCTCATCGACGGTGGTGAGCATGGTGGAAGGCGTCACGTAGTCGCCTATGTGCACGGGGATGTCACCGACGATGCCGTCGAAGGGAGCGGCTATGCGGTAGTAGCCGAGCTGCTTCTCCTGCTCCTGACGGGAGGCGGTGGATGATCCGTAGTCGGCTTTGGAGTTGGCGTAGGCCTGCTCAGCCTGGTCGAGGGCGTCTTTGCTGATGATGCCAGCGGCGAAGAGCTTGCGCTGGCGCTCCACCTGGAGCTGGTTGTATTGATAGACGGCAAGCTTTTGCTGCTCGGTCGCAGCCTGGGAGGCGAGGGTGGCCTGCTGCTTCGAGGGATCGATCTGCATGAGGAGCTGGCCCGGGGTGACGTGGTCGCCGGAATGGACGAGGATGCTGGTGATGTTGCCGTCGACCTGCGGATTGATGGTGGCGGAGCGGCGCGACTTGATGGTTGCTACGTACTCGTCGGATTGCGGGACGGGAGTTGCGGCGACGGTGAGGGTCTGAACGGGCATGGCCTGCATGCCTGCGCCGGCCGGCTGCTGCGGCTGGGCTTTGTTGCAGCCTGCGGCTGCGGCGAGGAGAAGCGGAAGCGCGAGGAGGGGAAGAAGGGAGCCGGGTTTGCCCGGGCTCTTTGCGATCTGCTGAATCTTCATGTTCACAACGGGGACTTTCGGAGCCATTTTCACAGCGGGACCTCGGGCAAGTATCAGCGGAAACGAAGGGAGGACGAACGAGAAACAACTCAGCATATTGGAAGGACTCGAGTAATTTGCCGATGCGTTTCTTTCCTGGATGTTCGGTTGATTGGATTCGGCAGAGGGATTGTGCGCTTCAGAAAATGCAGGAAAAGCAATGGTACCCCAACGCAGGAGAAGGGTCCCAGGGTCGCCGCGAAATGAAAGCGGGCTGTCCGTATCCGAACAGCCCGCTCGATTTGGCTCGGGCTTAGCCGCCCGGGTCAGGGTTCGCGTCAGCCAGGAGATTTCCGGCCTTTCTACTGCTTCCACGGTCGGGCATCGCGGACGGTTTCAACATTACCAATCCCGAGGTGAGATTGGCGTGAACACTTTCGCGGTGCTAACTCATGAACCGAGGAAGCCTATGCGCCCGCCCTGGATTCGCCTCCAAAATAGAGCATGCACCATTTGAGGTTTCCTCCAGAGGGGCTGATGTATTCGAGCAGAGGCTCCGAGAGTGGGGACTCGGCTCGAGTTGCTCTCCTGCGGATTTGCCGATTCGTGGCGACATCGGCGAAGACATTTCGCTTTCGTGCCGATTCAGTTGGTTTTGTCCGTACTACTCTGGACATCCATCCTCCTTCTTCGGATTGCAAGCGTTTCCGCCTTATACGTGGTTCGATTGCGGGAGCGGGTCTGGCGTTGCCAGTTTTTCAGGGGTCGGACGGTACGGGTGGGGATTTATTTTCGAGAGGGAGCTTCGTTGCGGGCACGGACTTTGAACCAGATGGGAGAGCCTTCAAAGCCGAAGGCGGCGCGGATTTGATTCTCGAGAAAACGCTCGAAAGAAAAGTGCAGTTTGACGGCGCGGTCGGTGAAGAGGATGAAGGTTGGAGGCGCGACGGCAGCCTGAGTCATGTAGTAAATGCGGACGCGTTTGGACATGGGAACGCTGGCGCGCTGGAAATCGATTTTGTCGAGGAAGCGATTCATCTGGCCGGTGGAGACGCGCTTGCGGCGCTCGGTGGCGACGCGGAGGATCATGTCGAGAACGCGGGGGACATTGCGGCCTTCGGTGGCGGAGATGAAGAGGACTGGAGCGTAGCTGAGGTATTTGAGGACAGAGCGGAGCTGGCGCTCGAAGATGGCGCGGTCTGCGGGCGGTTTGCCGTCGGCTCGGCCGGCGGTCACGAGGTCCCACTTGTTGACGACAATGATGACGCTGCGGCCGCTCTCGTGCGCGTAGCCGCCGATGGTGGCGTCGGAGGCGGTGACGCCTTCGGTGGCGTCGATGATGAGGAGGGCGACGTCAGCGGCTTCAAGGTGGCGGCGCGCCATGATGACGGAGAGCTTCTCGGCCATGAGGTGCGTTTTGCCTTTGCGGCGGATGCCGGCGGTATCGACGATGCGGAGGTCGTGGCCTTTATAGTCGATTAGCTCGTCGACGGCGTCACGGGTAGTTCCGGCGACGGGCGAGACGATGGCGCGGGCCGAGCCAGTGAGCGCGTTGAGGAGCGTGGATTTGCCGACGTTGGGGCGGCCGATGATGGCCACGCGAGTTTCGTGCTGCTCGAATTCGCCATGGGTTCTATGGAGGCTGGCCGCCTCGGGCAGATGAGGCTGCGCCTCGATCGTGGCGGACCTGTCGTTAACTTCGCGGTAAGCATCAGGTTCGGAATCGGCGCGCGCTGGTTCTGTTTCCGGCAGGACGGAGAAGACTTCGTCGAGGAGGTCGCCGATGTTGTTGCCGTGTTCGGAGGAGATGGGGATGACGTTGCGGATGCCGAGCCTGCGGAAATTTTCGGCGGCCGCTTCCATGCTTTCTGTATCGATTTTGTTGACGGCGAGGAAGAGCGGTTTGCCGGTACGCTGGAGGAGACGGGCGAGGTCGAGGTCGGGGGCCGTGAGCTCGGTGCGGCCGTCGACGACCATGATGATGGCGTCGGCTTCCTCGAGAGCGAAGCGGGCCTGGCGGAAGATTTCGGCGGGGATGAGAGCTTGGTCGTCGGGGACGATGCCGCCGGTGTCGATGAGGCGGGCGGTGCGGCCTTGCCAGCCGATTTCGCCGTAGATGCGGTCGCGGGTGATGCCGGGCTCGTCGCCGACGATGGAGCGGCGGGAGCCGGTGAGGCGGTTGAAGAGGGTGGATTTGCCGACGTTGGGGCGGCCGACTATTGCGAGGACAGGCCGTCCAGGCGGACCCGGGACCAGCCGTCCAGGCGGACCCGCCTTCGGCGGAGCTGCTTCGCGCGGAGCGAGAGGTGGCTTCTCCGCCAAAGGTTCTGGCCGGAAATCTTCGTTCGCATGCGAGGGTGGAGTTTCGCGCCGGGTGGGGCGACGGTCGTTGCCTGCGTAGGGTGACGGGCGGGAGGCTTTGTTGGATTTGCGGGCGGCTCGGGGACGGCCGCTCTCTTCGGCGCGGGGCGAGGCGGATTTGTCTGGCGAAGGAGCGTGTCCGCGGCGGATGGCTTTCCACTTTGCTTCGACCTTGCGCTTTGTCTTTTTTGCGCCTTCGCGGTTTCGCTTGACTGGTTTCAAGGATGGCTCACCTTAGGGGAATGCGGCGGATTGCGGGTAAAGGGAGCTGGGCGTCTACGCTCGTCCATCATAGGGAGGAGCAAACCGTATGCGACCGGTGACAGCAGAGAGTCGAACTGACTGGGATCGCGTGAAGCGCCAGTTTGAGGCGAACGCTCCGATTGTTTACGATCCCGGCATGGACCGTACGATCCGAACGATGATGTCCTGGTCGAAGCGCACTGGAAAGGCTGGTCGTTTGATCCCTAAGTGCCAAGGTACTCAACGTGGACGTAGGTGCCGAGGCGGACGTTATAGGCGAGGTACCAGCCTGGATCGTCGGGATCGTCGTAGAGGATGATGTCGTCGGAGTCCCAGAGCCAGC